>PVMK01127039.1_pt1 | contig 106967 bp, 94 predicted proteins | sample 1853481 | NCBI WGS metagenome assembly PVMK01 (sample SAMN08533507, study PRJNA380276) | Marine sediment metagenome, whole genome shotgun sequencing project.
TCTTACCGATGTTGCTGCCGATGTAGTAAAAGGCCTTCTCTTCGTCTGTTTTGAACTCGTCATCCACTGCGTACACGGCATTGCAGGTAAATAAGAGAATAATGGCCGCGAGGCAGTTGATGTGGCGATTAATCATAGTCACTCCTTGTTAACGGTTAACTTTGAGAATTTACTGGCGGAGGGAGAGGGATTCGAACCCCCGTGGGGCTACGCCCCCAACTGATTTCGAATCAGCGCCGTTTGGCCGCTCCGGCATCCCTCCTGAGTACTCCGTCAGGGTAATATTGACGGAGTATTAATGGCTCCGATTATAGGGACTTTTGGCAATCCTGCCAGAAGCTAGTCCTCTGTTGAAACATAATCCAAGCCGGAAATATCGGCCGCGGTGCCCATCAGATCGAATACTACGATGCAGGTATTTCAGTTCAGGCGTGACTCTGCGCGCCGGCGTACGCCCGCAAAACCTTCAGAAATTCAGCAGGTCGATTGATACACGCATTGTTAACGGCGTCACTATCAACAGAACAGCCCGACGGGGCCGGTTGGGTCTGCTCCCCTTCGGAAGCTTTTTCCATGTGATAGAACTTGAACCATTGGTCAATTGCGATCGGCGCGCTACGACTGGAACTCGTGTACTTCCGGTAGGCAGCATAGCGCGTGAAAACCACTCGTACTTCTTGCGGGTCGATGCCCGACTCACGACATATTTCCAGCCAGACCTGCTCAGTTCCGTGACTCATGCGCTGCAATCATCCCTTTCTCACCGGGTTCGGTAGCGTACTACAGGCGCAACGAGTGACTGATTTTCACCGCCAACACCCAATGAAATAGCTCCCCTAAATTCATCCTTATGTTAGAATGAGGTTCTAAGTAATTGATTTAATTACCTGTTTACATAAATAGCGTCAAAAAAAACAGTGCGCGCCAACATAGCACGAAGCGTCGTGCGCATTATAAAATAACAGGATGTGCGCAAATCCCCATACGGGGTCCCGGACTGTCGAGGATGTGACTCGATGAGATGGGCTCTGATCATATGCTGTTCGGTGCTGATGGCTACCTGTGCTCAGCCGCCGTCGCTGCTGGACGAAGTTTTATCCCTCGGCGAGCTGAGAGTCATCACTCGCAACAGCCCGACTACCTTTTACACCGGATCCAATGGGCCCGAAGGACCTGAGTATGATCTCGTCACTGGGTTCGCAACTTTCATTGGTGTTGAACTCAAACTCGAAACCGCGGACCGTTTTGCGGATCTAATAAGCGCAGTAGAATCCGGCCGATCTCACATCGCCGCCGCTGGCTTGACCGTAACGCCCGAGCGCGCCGCGCGTGTAGATTTCGGTCCGAGTTACAACGATGTCAGACAACTGCTGATTTACAAACTTGGCACCGGCAGACCACGAACAGTCGAAGATTTACTTGGCAAGAAACTGGAAGTGGTCTCAGGCACCAGTTACGTAGAAACCTTGAAAAATATTCAGGGTCTGCATCCTGAATTGGTGTGGACTGAGAATCCACATGCGGATATCGCGGAATTGCTGGTCAACGTATCCAGCCAGGAAATCGACTACACGGTGGCGGATTCCAGCCTTTTTAAGGTGTACCAAAATTATGTACCGGAAATTCGCATTGGCTTTGAACTCACGATGGGCGACTCACTGGCCTGGGCATTGCCAAAACGCCATGATCGCAGTTTGCTCGAGCGGGCCGAGCAGTATTTTGAATTCATTAAGAAAAATGGTGATCTCGACCGCGTTAAGGATCGTTACTACGGTCCGACGAAACGATTTGACTACGTCGGTACCCGCCGCTTCATCCGTGACTACAACAGCATTTTGCCCCGCTACCGTCATTTTTTCGAGCGTGCTGCTGTGGCTCGAAATGTGGATTGGCGACTGTTGGCAGCCATCGGCTATCAGGAATCACGTTGGGACCCGATGGCCATCTCTCCCACTGGCGTTCGCGGTATTATGATGCTCACGAAAAATACAGCCAACGGCGTCGGAATAAATGACCGCGTCGATCCGGTACAAAGTATCCAGGGCGGCGCCAAATACCTTGAACGGATAAAAGAGCGGTTGCCTTCAACGATTAATGAACCGGATAGAACCTGGTTTGCGCTGGCGTCCTATAACGTAGGCTACGGTCATGTACAGGATGCCCGGATAATCACCGAACAAATGGGCAAAGAGCCGGATCTCTGGGCCCACGTTAAGAAGAACTTGCCACTGCTGACCCAGCATAACTGGTACTCGAAAACGAAACACGGCTATGCACGTGGTTGGGAACCGGTGATGTACGTTGAGAATATCCGCAATTACTACGACATACTGACCTGGCTTACCGAAGGTGGTGACAATAAGCCGAATATTGATACCCCCACTGTCGCCATGCACGCTGAAAAAAATCAGCACAACACCCGGACCTTGTTCTAACAGGCGGTTGAAAAGCCTCAGGCGAGTGCACCCCAAGGGCACTTCCTTCGGAGCGCATGCAATCCCGGGCAAAAATGACAAGCGCCGGGGCGCAGTCCCGGGCAAGGGTTACAAGCGCCGGGGCGCAGTCCCGGGCAAATGTTACAAGCGCCGGGGAAAATGTGGAGTTACCTCTGGAACAGGGCACTAGCGCCTGGCATGAAAAAATGCCTGTAACACCGCCCGACACTCTGATTCCAGAACGCCACCCGTGACAGCCAGTCGATGATTAACCTGCGGCGCACGGACAATATCAAACACCGTGCCGGCTGACCCGACACGTGGGTCCGGCACACCAAATACCAATCGAGATACACGTGCATTTACCATGGCTCCGGCACACATCGGGCAGGGTTCCATGGTTACGTAGAGCGTCGTTTCCGGAAGTCGGTAATTACGTTTGACCTGGCCCGCCGCCCGCAAAACCTGAATTTCGGCATGTGCAGTCGGATCAGACGTTCCCAACATACCATTCCGTCCCTCAGCGATAATATTGTCGCCGTCGACCAGCAACGCGCCCACCGGCACTTCCCCGGCTGCCTCAGCCTGGCGCGCAAGCTGCAGGGCCCGACGCATCCAGCGATCATCATCCCGATTCAGATTGGTTGGCAAGGTCTGTCAAAATCGTCAATGGAAAAAGGATTCGATCCCGCAGTCTATTCCCACTCAATCGTGGCAGGAGGTTTGCCGGATATATCGTAGACAACCCGCGAAATTCCGTGAACTTCGTTGATTATGCGGCGTGATACATGATCGAGAAAGTCGTATGGCAAATGCGCCCAACGAGCCGTCATGAAATCCACGGTCTCCACGGCTCGTAATGCAACTACGTATTCGTGGCGACGCCCATCGCCCATGACACCAACAGACTTGACTGGCAAGAATACCGTGAAGGCCTGACTGACCTTGTCGTAAAGATCCGCGGCAATCAACTCCTGGATATAGATCTCATCGGCAAACCGCAGAAGATCAGCGAATTCTTTTCGCACTTCACCCAGAATTCGAACACCAAGCCCCGGCCCAGGAAACGGGTGCCGATAAACCATCTTGCGTGGCAACCCTAACTCCAATCCGATTTCGCGAACTTCATCCTTGAACAAATCCCTCAGTGGTTCGAGCAGCTCAAGGCTCATCTCATCAGGAAGACCGCCAACATTGTGATGAGATTTAATGACGTGTGCTTTTCCGGTCTTCCCCCCCTGCCGACTCGATTACATCGGGGTAAATAGTCCCTTGCGCCAACCACTTTATATCGCTGAGCTTTTCCGCTTCTTCTTCAAAAACCTCAATAAAAATCCGCCCGATGATTTTGCGTTTCTCCTCGGGGTCCTGCACATTGGAAAGGCCGCTGAGAAACCGATCTTCAGCATCTACCCGTATTACATTGACGCCCAGATTTTCCGCAAACACCTCCATGACCCGATCGCCTTCATGGAAACGAAGCAAACCATTATCTACAAAAACGCAAACCAGCTGATTGCCGATCGCTTCATGCAACAGCGCGGCCACTACGGATGAGTCGACGCCACCCGACAAACCGAGCAAGACACGATCTTTACCAACTTTCTCACGTATCAATTCGACGTCCCGGGCAATGATATTGCCTGGCCGCCAGCTGTCCGGACAACCACAAATGTCGTGGACGTAACGCTCGATGATTTGCTGGCCCTTATCCGTATGGGTCACCTCCGGGTGAAACTGTATGCCGTAAAAACGACGTGATTCGTCAGCCATGGCGGCCAGCGGCGCGTTCGTAGTGCTGGCAACTGACACAAATCCAGCTGGCATCGACGCAACACGATCGCCATGGCTCATCCAGACACGCAGCGTCCGGCCTTCTCCGGATGAAATCGCATCTCCCAGGTCATCCAGTAAGCGACTTTCGACCGTCGTCTCGAGCTCCGCATAACCAAACTCTCGATGACTGGACTGCTCTACCTTTCCCCCGAGTTGCGCCGCCATTGTGTGCATGCCATAACAAATGCCAAGCACGGGTACGCCGAGTTCGAAAACCAGCTGCGGTGCCCGTGGGGGCGCATCCAGGACTACGGATTCCGGCCCTCCGGACAAGATGATTCCGTCGGGATGGAATGCCGAGATTGCATGGTCGTCGACATCCCACGGATAAACCTCACTGTAAACGCCGGCCTCGCGAACCCGACGTGCAATAAGCTGAGTGTACTGAGAACCGAAATCAAGAATCAGAATTCGATGCGCAGCAACATCATTACGTGTGGCAGATTGCCCGGAGCGAGCGTGGTTGGTGGTCATCCTTCAGTACGATAATTGGGCGGTTCTTTGGTAATCGTTACATCGTGTACGTGGCTCTCTCGCATACCTGCACCGGTGATGCGGACGAATGTAGGTTTGGTTCGCATTTCGTCGATACTGCTGCATCCGGTATATCCCATCGCAGCGCGCACACCGCCCATCAACTGGTGGATAATCGCCACCAGGCTGCCTTTGTACGGAACGCGTCCCTCGACGCCTTCCGGTACGAGTTTTTCCAGCTGTTCAGATGGATCCTGAAAATATCGATCGGAGGATCCATAGGTCTGAGACATCGCGCTTATGGAGCCCATACCACGATAAGACTTGTAGGACCGGCCCTGATACAACTCCACCTCACCGGGCGATTCCTCGGTCCCGGCAAACAAACTGCCGATCATGATGCTATGCGCACCGGCGACCAGGGCCTTGGCAATATCTCCGGAATAACGAATGCCACCGTCTGCAATCACCGGGATGCCGGACCCGCCCGCGACCTTCACTACATTGGCAACCGCACTGATCTGCGGCACGCCCACACCGGCAACCACCCTGGTGGTGCAAATGGAACCGGGACCAACACCTACCTTGACGCCGTCAACGCCGGCCGCAATCAAGGCTTCGGCTGCGTCGCCGCTAATAACATTGCCGCCGATGACCTGGAGATCCGGATAACTGTGTTTGATCTCGCGCACTCTTTGCAATACGCCCTCTGAAAACCCGTGCGCCGTATCGACAATCAACAGATCTACGCCGGCCTCCACCAACGCCGCAACCCGTTCGTCGGTGTCACTCGCGGTGCCCACTGCAGCACCGACGCGCAACGCACCCCTGGAATCCTTACAAGCGAGCGGGTAGTCAGTCGCCTTCTGGAAATCCTTAGCTGTAATTAGCCCTCGCAGTGCAAAGTGCTCATTAACGACCAGCACCTTCTCGATACGATGCTTGTGCAACAACGACATGACTTCGGCTTTTTCCGCACCTTCCCGGACAGTGATGAGTTTCTCCGCTGGCGTCATTACTGAAGTGATCGGCGCGTCGAGCTGGGTCTCGAAACGCATATCCCGATTCGTCACAATACCGACGGTTTCACCGTGGTCGACCACCGGAACTCCTGAAATGTCATTGGCACGAGTCACTTCAAGGACTTCCCGAATAGTTTTGTCGGGCGACACGGTGATCGGGTCATGCACGATGCCGCTTTCGTATTTTTTGACCATCCCAACCTGTACGGCCTGTTTAGCAGGGCTCATATTCTTGTGAATAATGCCCATGCCCCCCTCCTGCGCCAGGGTGATGGCCAGACGCGCTTCCGTGACCGTATCCATGGCAGCGGACAATATCGGGATATTCAGCTCGATTCCCCGTGTAATCCGGGTATTGAGCAACACTTCGGCAGGCAGGACATTGGAATATGCCGGTTGCAGCAGAACGTCGTCGAACGTAAGAGCTTCTAGTTCTATGCGCATCACGGCTCCCGGGCCTGCAGCTGGGTTAAACCGTCAATGTTACGCCTCGATGAAATCCGGGTAAACTACAAGAAGCCATGCGAAGCGACTCTTTTGAAGCTGTCACGCCCCCGGCAGCGCCGGACGCCCAGATTTATTCGGTCTCACAGCTGAACCGGGAGGCCAGTCAAATCCTCGGGGACAGCCTGCCCATGCTATGGGTTGAAGGCGAAATCTCGAATCTTGCGCGACCCGGATCCGGGCATATGTATTTCTCTTTGAAAGATCGCGACGCCCAGGTTCGCTGCGCAATGTTTCGCAGTGCTAACCGGGCGCTCCGGTTCCAGGTAGATGATGGGCTGCAGGTTTTAGTGCGCGCAAAAGTCACCATCTACGAGCCACGCGGCAGCTTCCAACTCATTGTCGAGCAAATGGAACCGGCTGGTGAAGGACTTTTGCGCCGCAAGCTGGAAGAACTGAAGGCCCGGTTGGCCGCCGAAGGCTTGTTCGACCCAGCGTTGAAAAAACCGTTGCCAGTCGTGCCAAAACGAATCGGCATCGTAACCTCGCCAAGCGGCGCTGTGATAAGAGATATTCTGCACGTTCTGAAGCGTCGTTTCGCTGCGGTTCCAGTGACGATCTATCCGGTACAAGTACAGGGACCGCGAGCAAAGCATGAAATCGTTACGGCGCTGCAAACCGCTGCGGACCGCAATGACTGCGATATTCTGATCGTTGGCCGCGGTGGCGGTTCCCTGGAAGATCTCTGGGCATTCAATGAAGAAATCGTGGCTCGAGCCATAGCAGCCTGTCCGATTCCGGTCGTCTCGGCGGTCGGTCATGAAGTCGATTTCACGATCTCGGATCTGGTGGCGGACCTGCGCGCGCCAACCCCGTCCGCGGCAGCCGAGTTGGTCGTGCCGAGTGCCGATGCCTGGCTACACACGATCAACTCCATAGCGCAGCGCACCACGAGCGCCATACACCGTATCCTGAAACAACGTCGAGGCCTGCTTCGCCAACTGACAGGCAGGATTTCGCGCCGTCATCCGGGATTCATCCTGCGCCAGCACGCGCAACGCCTGGACGAACTCAGCCAGCGCATGGTGATCACATTGAATCACAGGCTGGCCATGGATAAGTTGCAGTTGAGCGGTACCGCATCTCGCCTGTTCGCTGCTGCGCCAACCAACCGAATTCTCCAGAGCCAGCAGCATCTTAAGGAAATCCGGCTGCGTCGTGACGGCGCCATGCAAGCGCATCTTGAAGGCGTGAAAAACAGGATTGCGTTATCGGCGGCCGGGCTACATGCAGTCAGCCCCCTTGGCACTCTGCGGCGGGGCTATGCAATCGTGTCGGATCCACAAACCGGTACCCTGATTCGGGATGCGAATACGCTGGTCGAGGGACAAAAGATTACCGGCCGCCTGGCCCGGGGGTCTTTCTTGGCAGAGGTCAAAAAGATCCGCGAAGAATAGGCGCCGCAACTATTGTCCTGTCGCGGAGATCATTCAACGGGCGGCGAAAAAATTACCGACTACCGGACGAAAGCGGTCCATGTCCACGAGGAAAGAATCGTGGCCCTGGACCGAAGCCAACTCGGCCATACTCACCAGCTTACCGGCCGTCGCAAATTCAGTGGCCAATTGCCGTTGCTGGTCGATCGGAAACAAACCATCAGACTCCACCCCAATGATCAACACACGTTCCGCCTGAACGCGCTTCAATGCTGCTTCGACCGATCCGCCATGCTCCCCCACATCAAACAAATCAGATGCCCGTGACAAATATAGATAACAATTGGCATCAAATTCCCCGACAAATTTTTGCGCATGATGCTCAAGATAGGCCTCGACCTCGAAATCTATTGCGAACGGATCGTTAGCGCGCCGCTCCCCGGAAATTCTCTCTCGACCAAAACGCTGTTCCCACTCCTTACCGGATCGATAGCTAATCATGCCAAGCTTGCGGGCTAGCCGCATACCACCGATCGGACCACTTCCAGGTTCATACTGACCATTTTTCCAGTCCGGATCGCGACGAATCATCTCGCGTTGCAAAGACCGCAGGGCAATTGCATATGGCAAAGAACGCGCGGCCGTGGACATAAGCACCAGATTGCGACTGATTCTCGGGAATTGGACCGCGAACGCCAATGCGGCCATACCGCCCATTGACGGACCGACGAGCGCGTACAGGGATTTGATCGCAAATAAATCGAGGACGGCTTTACCTGCCGTGGCGACATCCTCCAGCGATAACACCGGAAAATTCAGCTGGTACCGTTCCCCGGTATCAGGGTCTATCGAGGCAGGCCCCGTGGACCCGAAACAACTACCAAGAGAATTGACGCAAATTACGAAATACTTACGCGTATCGATGGGATGATGTGGGCCAACCATTTCTTCCCACCACCCCGGCGACGGATCGACCGGCGATGAAGTAGCGTGGGCAGATGGCGACAGCCCGGTGAATATCAGAACCGCGTTGTCGTGATTAGTGCTGAGTTCACCCCAGGTTTCGTAGGCAATGGTCGGACGCGAAATGCTACCACCCCGGTACATTTCGAAAACACCCGGCCACTGAAAAATCTGTCGTGCCTTACCCATGTTAACGCTCAACTATAAACACCTACCGTGTGGCTTTTCAAAGCCCTGGCCTGGCCCACTCGTCCCGCCTGCCAGATGATGTCCAATTATGCCGCCGCGCCAGTCGAATTCGACAATCAATTGGTTATAAACATATTCGAGCTACGTCCGGCCGCTTCACTTTCTACGGCGATTCCGTGTGCGTTGACGACTTCTTATCTGGCGCGGTGTGAGCATGTTGCGACGCCCTTTGAACGGGTTCTGCCCGGTTCGCAGTTCGAGACGAATCGGCGTTCCCCGCAGGCGAAAAGCACGTCGGAACCGGTTAATCAAATAGCGGCGGTAACTCCCCGGCAGCCGTTTCGTCTGGTTACCGTGAATAACGACCGTCGGCGGTCGCTTCCCGCCCTGATGGGCGTAGCTGAGTTTTATCCGGCCACGGCCAACAATCGGGGGAGCGTGCGCAGTAATTGCATCGCGCAAAATCTCGTTCAGACGTGGGGTCGATAAATCCGTCACAGCAGCGGTAGCGGCCACGGAGGCGCTGTTGAGTAAATCGAAAATATTACTTCCGTGCAAAGCGGAAATGAAATGTATGTCGACGAAGTCGAGGAATGGCAGTTGCCGATCAAGCTGCTCGCGAAGCGTGCGTCGCGTGTGTTCGGTCAATCCGTCCCATTTATTGACACCTAGCGTCAATGCGCGACCCCGCTCCAGGATCAATCCAACCAGGGAAATGTCCTGTTCGGTTACACCTTCTTGTGCGTCAATCAATACGATGACTGCGTCGGCTTCTTCCAGTGCCTGCAATGCTTTTACGACACTGAACTTTTCAACCATTCCCTGGACCCGGGAACGCCGCCGAATTCCGGCCGTGTCTACAAGAACATATGCACGATCATTACATTCGAATGGAATAGAAATACTGTCGCGAGTAGTGCCTGCTTTATCCAAAGTGAGCAAGCGCTCCTCACCGAGAAATCGGTTAATTAAAGTCGATTTACCAACGTTGGGTCGGCCGAGAACAGCTATTCGTAGGCCCGCCGGCGCCGATATGAATTCAGCATCTGCAGACGGGCACTGCCCCAACGCATGGTGCAGCATTTGATGGACGCGATCGCCACGAGTAGCGGAAATCGCAATCGGGTCGCCCATGCCAAGCACAAAAAATTCACTGACAGCTTCGTCAGGAACCCGCCCTTCGGCCTTATTGACCACTAATACAACCGGCTTTCCGGTTTTACGTATCCGGTTCGCGATTTGCTCGTCGGCTGCCGTGCATCCCTCCGCATCTACCAGCAGAATCACGACATGAGCTTCTTCAACGGCCAGCTCAACCTGCCGACTCATCAATGCGTCCAACTCACCCTGATCGCCGGTCACCCCACCTGTATCGATGACAATCAGCGGCCTCGCATCAGGTCCGGCGCCCACTCGGGCAAAACCGTACATACGGTCTCGCGTAAGGCCGGGAAAGTCAGCCACGAGGGCATTCCTGGTCCCAGTCAAACGGTTAAATAATGTGGATTTCCCAACATTGGGACGTCCAACAAGGGCGAGTACAGGTAACAGGGGAAGGAACCTCTGATTAACTCTCTTTCTTGCGGGTAACGTCCCTAAAGGCGTAAAGCTTTCCGCCGTCGGTCAATACATAGATCATCTCATTGACCACCAATGGCGAGCCTGTGACACGATCCGAGCCGGCACGGGTGCGTGCCTGCAGCTCACCGCTCGTAGCATCAAACCAGTGAACGTAACCCTCGAAGTCACCAACCACGACTGAGCTGTTAAATGCGGTTGGCCCCGTTATGTCTCGATGCAGCAGGATTTCTTTTCGCCAGAGTTCGCGACCTGAAGTCCGCACCACCGCGAACAAATCGCTGCTCTCACCGGACACGTACAAATTACTAAGATCCACACCGATACCGCTATGGCTGGAAATTTCCCGGGACCACAGTATTTGCCCGGATTCTGCCGCCAGCGCCGACAAAACGCCCTGATAACCGACAATGTATATGTCGTCACCGATGACTCTGATAGTGGCATTCAAATCCGATAAACGATCGATCTCGGTGCGCCCACTTGGTGGCGAAACCAGTATTTCCCAAAGCAACGTGCCATCGGTAAGTTCGTAAGCGGCTAATCTGCCGTTATCGAAACCACAGAACACGACATTATCTTTGACAACCGGGGAACCGGTTCCCCGTACCGATAACCGCGGTACCGACTGCTGTGTAAACCAGATTTCACTACCATCAGTCAGATCGAGTGCAACCAGTTTTCCATCAACGGTTCGAACCAGCACCAGATCGGACGTTATTGCGGGTGGCGCGAGCACTTCGCTCGATACCGATATTTGCCAGAGCTTATGTCCGTCGCCGGCGTCCAAGGCAATGACATCCCCGTTGCTGGACCCCATAACCAGCACTGTTCCGCCGATAGCCGGCCCGGCTGAGAGCGGCAGTTTCGTTTTGGTACGCCATAGCCGTTTACCCTTGAGCGCATCGTACGCCGATACTCGGCCATCATGTGCCGCGGCGAAAATTTGAGTCCCGTCGCTGGCCGCTGTAAGTGCGAGGCGAAGATGTTCAGCGCCATCGCCTACATTTGCGCTCCAAATTTTCTTTACTTTGAGGGTGGGCTTGAATTTGATCAGGTCAGCAGGTGGATCTTCGATTTCATCGCCACCAAACAGTCCACAACTGCTCAACAATGTGGCCACAAGCGCCAGGCTTACAAACCGCATGAGCAAGAATCGAAAATGTAGAAAATTACCAGTAATCACAACGCCGGCCCGCATTATTTATGGGTAATGTAACGAACTACTCTGTTACCGCCGCATCACCGGCGACTTCGTTGTCTGGCGAAAGCGGTTCTGCCGGGAACTGATCCAATCCGGGAGCGGCGGTGTCACTGCCCAGAGCATCCAGTTTTACCTGCACGTACACTCGGTCCACCACGGTCGGTTGCTCGGCGGCGCCCAGCGCAGCCTGGTACTCAATCCGTGCATCATTTGGGCGGTTCATCGCTATATACACGTCACCGCGAACTTCGTGATATCGCGGCAAAAATGCAGAATCACTATCCATCGGCTCCAGAATTTCCAGCGCCTCGTCAAATTGTTGTTGATGGAGACGGACTCTGGCTAACCGCAGCCGGGCAATATGCGCCATCGCGTCCGAGCCGCTGTCTGCCAGGATTTGGGCCAGATAACTTGCCGCTACATCGAACTCGTTTCGATCAAGGTGTGACTTGGCAATCTGGAGACGTGCCTGATCGAGGTACGGCGAATCGCCATACGTTTCTTCCAGAATCATGATGTACTCGTTTGCTCTCGTTACACGATCCGTCCGGATGGCGCCGACAATATTTTCGTATAAAGCAGATGCTTGTTCAGCCTGCGTAGCTTGATAATCCTGCCACTGATTCAAGCCGAATAATCCGCCCAGCCCCAGTGCAAGGCCGCCAAGCAGATAACCGCCATTCTCCCGCAGCCATTTCCTGACCACCGCCGCTTGTTGTTCGTCTGTAAGCTGTTCGTCCACTGTAATCACCCACTAGGAATCAAAATACCGGGCGATGGCCGTGCCAAGCTCCGACCATTCCACACAAACCTGTTCGGCCTTTTCCCTGAGGGGTTTTATGGCCACCGTCTGACTGGCAACCTCCTCTTCACCCAATATCAAGGCCACTCCCGCGCCACTACGGTCAGCGCGTTTCATCTGGGATTTGAAACTGCCTCCACCGCAGTTCATCTCTATTTTCAGGGCCGGCCATGAGTTTCGCAGTCGTTCGACGAGCGTGAAGGCCGGCTGCAACACTCCGTCGCCAACGGCGACCACATAAATATCGCGATCCGCGCCATGCTCGGTTCCACCCGATACCCGGTAAAGATCCAGCAGGCGCTCCAGGCCAAGGGCCCAGCCAACTGCCGGCGTCGCTTTTCCTCCGAGCTGCTCGACCAGGCCATCGTACCTGCCACCGGAACAGACCGCACCCTGCGACCCCAGCTGATCTGTAACCCATTCGAACACGGTCCGCGTGTAATAATCCAGTCCGCGGACCAGGCGAGGGTTGAGTCGATAGGCGATATTCGCCTGATCCAGGAGGCCGCAGAGTACCGCAAGGTGCTGTTCGGATTCCGCATCCAGGTAATCCGTGATCAACGGCGCTCCGGCGATGATAGCTTTCATCGCCGGGTTTTTGCTGTCCAGAATACGCATCGGGTTGCGGTGCAATCGAGCCCGGCTGTCCTGATCCAGTTCATCCTGACGTGGTTCGAAATAATTGGTCAATGCTTCGCGATAGCGGGCCCGAGACTCTGGCGTTCCAAGAGAGTTCAGCTCCAGCTCAATCGCATCAATACCCAGCGCCTTCCAGATCCGGTCCGTAATTATGATTAACTCCGCGTCGACATCCGGTCCGGCAAAACCTAACGCTTCGACATCAAACTGATAAAACTGCCTGTATCGCCCCTTCTGAGGTTTCTCATAGCGAAATACGGGACCGGTGGACCAAAGCTTCTGTCGCTGGTTATGCAACAAACCATTGGTAATGCCTGCTCGTACTATTCCCGCCGTGATCTCCGGACGAAGTGTAAGACTAATGCCATTGCGATCCTCGAAGGTGTACATCTCCTTCTCGACAATGTCGGTGACTTCACCTATCGATCTCTTGAATAGTTCAGTGCGCTCTACCAGCGGCACCCTTATCTCCTGATAGCCGTATGAAATCAAAAGCTCGCGCAAGATAGACTCAAGCGCCTGCCAGGCGGCGCTGTCAGGAGGCAGGATATCGCCCATACCTCTAATAGACTGGATTTGAGACATTGAAACGGAACTTTACTCGATCTCAGCTCGAGTGATTGCAAATCGCGCTACCTTACCGGTGATACCATTTTCCGGAATGTTATAGGGCTTGTCATTCAAACGAAGCTCGACACCTCTTGCGTTACCCAGCAGTAATTCAAATGGCGGCTCGCCGGTCAATTCGCGCCGCCTTCCTTCACGTTGCAAGCCAAACAACAAACGACGCTCGGCGTCCGAGATTTCTACCCATGACTCCTCAAGAAAATTCAGACTCAGGCGCACCCGCTGGTCCGTCATAACAGGTGCAAGATCAGGTGTCGCTTCCTGGGACTGCTCGATTTCTTTCTTCGTCGCGGCCGCCAGATCGGCTCCGGTCTCAGCTTCCGTGGCATCATCGACGACAGGTATCGTGACAGCCTGCGCACTGATTTCTTCTTCCAGCTGCACCGGTTCATCTGGTAAAACATTGCTGGACACCGGCACACCTGCATCCACACGGGATTCAGGCTCAGCCGATGATGCAACCGGCGCAGGTTTCCGTGGTTCATTGTCATCACCAAGAAGCAGGTAAATCCCCAGTCCCAAGGCCAGCAAAATGACCAGCACCCAGAATCCCCATAACACCGGATTGACAGTGACAGAGCGATCGCTTTCCCGTCTGACGGTCGGAACCACCTCAGGAGGGTTTTCCGTTTCCTGAAAAGCGTCCAGCAAACTATCCGGCGCCAGGCCGACAAGACGAGCATAGGCTTTCAAATGGCCACGCACGTATACCGGCGCGCCCAGCACGTCAAAACGCTCATCCTCCAATGCCAGAATAATGGACTCATCCAGATGTAGTTTTTCGGACACATGTTCTAAAGAAAGTGCCCGGGCTTTACGCGCCGAGCGCAAGCGGTCACCCAGACCGAGTGCGCTGGATTTGGATGACACATGAGCCCCTGGATGCGCCATTTCGACTTTTTTCGCGTTATCCGGCATCTCGTTTCTGCTCTAACAGCATTCGAGTTTCGACGGATTCGGGAAACTCCCGCTGCAAACGATCGCTAAATTCATCGGCTGCTTGCACATCTCCCATAGCGGTTTCCACCTGCATTCCCAGCCACAAAACTTCCGGCGACACTTCTTCAATCGCCAAATAACGCTGTAGAAATGCCCGAGACTGAAGATAATTGCTGCGCTGATAGGAGACATCGGCGAGTTGCAGCAGCGCGTCAGAGTAACTCGGATCCGTGCCCAGCGCAGCGCGCAGGTAATCCTCAGCGCGTGGCAGATCTGTTTTCTTGGCGCAGGTACCCGCATTGGTGTTCAACATAGCTTTGTTTGAAAATGTCTCCGAAAGCGGAACACGCAATGCGCGGTCAAATAATCGTAATGCTTCTGCGCTCGTTTCCGCATTACTACAGAGATATGCCGCCAGGCTATTTAACGCATCCGGATCGTCCGGTGCGAGCGCTACCGCACGCCGGTAGTACTTTTCCGCGCCCGCTGGATCGCCCAAACGCTCATAAACCAAGCCCAGCACGGTATGCGCGACAACCAGATCAGGATTATCCTCGATCGCCCTCTCTAACTTTACCTTGGCCGCGCGAAGATCACCCTGACGAAAATAACCAATGCCCATTTCCAGGTTAATCCTGGCGGCTTCAGGCAGATCTTCTTTCGGTGGCTGCCGTCCTGTCACCTCTGTAATACAACCGGTTAACAGCAGAATCAATAAAGGAATAACCAAAATTACCCTTTCCACTATTGCGCCCCACTGTGATGCATTTTAGTCCCTAACGGCACTCGCACCCGGTTATTGACCAGCCCGGCAAGTTGTCCACAGGCAGCGCTGATATCATCACCACGGGTCTTGCGGGTGATCGTTATAATGCCGGCTCTGACCAGCACCTGCCGAAAGCGGTCAACCGTCTCTGATGAAGATCTTTGGTAATCAGCCCCCGGAAAAGTATTAAACGGAATCAGATTAATCTTTGCCGGGCGGCGCGCAAGCAATTTCGCCAATTGCCGCGCGTGCGTCTCGCTGTCATTGACTCCGGCCAACATCACATATTCAAAGGTAATCTCTTTTGAACGCGTGGCCTCCGCATATTCCCAACAAACGTCCAATAACTCAGCAATCGGATGGCGCCTGTTAATCGGCACGAGCTCGTTACGAAGTTCATCATTCGCCGCGTGCAAGGACACAGCCAGTGCGACATTCGACAGCTCCGCAAGCCGTTTGATCTGCGGCACGAGGCCCGAGGTGCTTACCGTTACCCGGCGACGCGACAATCCAAAGCCGAGGTCATCGACCAGGATATCACTGGCCTGTACGACCGCCCGCAAATTGGCCAGCGGTTCCCCCATGCCCATGAAAACCACATTGGAAATACGGCGCGTACCCAACTCCCTGTTGGCAATCAGAACCTGCCCAATAATCTCAGCAGCTGCCAGATTACGATTAAATCCCTGACGACCGGTTGCACAGAAAGGACAATCCATGGCACAGCCAACCTGTGATGAAACACACAAGGTTCCTCGACCCTCCTCCGGTATAAAGACGGTTTCGATAGCTTGTCCACCGCCCGCCCGGAGACGCCATTTAATAACGCCATCCGCAGCATCTTCACGGGCCTGAATTTCCGGCAGAACAATCTGCACACGATCAGACAACTCCTGCCGCAGGGCAACACTGAGGTTGGTCATGTGATCCAGTTCGAATACTGATCGTCCATACAACCACTGCATCACCTGGCGTGCTCTGAACGGCTTCTCGCCCATGTCGACGAACATACGCTCGAGATCTCCCTGAGGTATTCCCAGCAAGTTCACAGTAGAGTTATCCATGAAAACTGGCGCCAGTTTAATAATCAGCGGTTGCGGGGGCAGATCTGATCATCTGCAAAGAAAAATCCAATCTCTTCTGCTGCCGTTTCCGGCGCATCCGACCCATGCACGATATTTTCTTCAATGCTGTCAGCGAAATCCGCACGTATGGTACCCGCATCGGCTTCAGCCGGGTTCGTGGCTCCCATGATCTCCCGGTTGACTCGTATGGCATTCTCGCCTTCCAGAACCTGCACCATTACCGGACCTGACGTCATATAGGTCACGAGATCATTGAAAAAAGGGCGCTCCTTGTGCACGCCGTAAAACTTTTCAGCCTGCTTACGTGTCAGGTGCAACATGCGCGCAGCAACAATCCGCAAACCACCCTGTTCGAAACGTCGATAAACCTCGCCGATCAGGTTTTTTTCTATTCCGTCAGGTTTCACTATGGAAAATGTCCGTTCTGTAGCCATGAATTCTCCGTTTACTTGTGTTCTAAATACTAAAACTTTCCCCGCAACCACACTCGCCGGTGGCTTTCGGATTGCGGAATTTAAATGCTTCGTTCAGGCCCTCACGGACATAATCGACTTCCGTTCCATCGATTAATTCCAGGTCACTCTTATCGACGACAACTTTCACATCTTCGATATCGAATACGACGTCATCATCATTGATCGCGTCGGCATAATTCACGGTATACGCGTATCCTGAACAGCCGGTTTTTTTCAGCCCCAAACGCAAACCAATGCCGGTTCCACGCCTGGCCAGAAAATTTCTGACCCGATCAAGTGCCGGGCCGGTTAAAGTAATCAATTAAACACCTCCAATACAAAATTTCCTTCAGATAACAATGCACAACGCAACATTGATCGAACTCTTCTAGCACCCCGTCAAGGTAATATTAGCCCTGCCTATTGTCCCAAGCTATCAAGCAGTTACGCAAGGCATCCTCCACCAGCAACAATCGGCCCAATTTCTCGACTGGCGCCTCCAGAGCCGCCGCCAGGGACTCGGCCGTCAATTCTACCAATGCATCGACCGGCTGGTCGGTCAATCGCTCCGTCACCAGGCTGCAGGCGGCTATTGTATGGGGACAACCGAAGGCCTGAAACGAAATTTCGGCAATTTTGCGGTCCCTGACGCGCATATGGAAGGCCACTTCCGTGCCAAGAGCGCGATCTCCGGCCGAGCCGCTGACTACACTATTGGCGTTACCGGGCAGAGTACCGGCATTGACCGGACGGGCAAAATAATCGGTGACGATTCGCGAATATTGCACCGTGGCATACCCAATCAATCAGGCACGAGCGAACTGCAATACCCGGCTAGCCCACCTCACGCCAATTGAACCTCTGATGTTGGCGTCAACGCACGAAGCTGCGCGACAACCTCCGCAAACCGTGCTATGGCAAAGTCGACTTCGTCTTCCGTCGTCTGCCGACCCAGACTGAAGCGAACCGTGCTACGAGCCAGTTGATCGGACCTGCCGAGACTACGCAAAACAAAAGACGGCTCGTCACTCTCCGTCGCGCAGGCGGAACCCGCGGAAACAGCCAGATCACGCAAACCGTAATGCAGGCTTTCACCCTCTACGCCGGTAACACTGACACATAAAATATGAGACACGCGATGCGTCGGGTGTCCATTGAGAATCACGCCGGGCAACTTCTCAAGACCCCGCCAAAGTCGATGGCGCAATTTTTCGATTTGAGCTGCGTCCGTATCGAGGCGCGACCGCGCGATCTCGCAGGCCAAACCCATGCCCACGACCTGATGGGTCGGCACGGTCCCGGGGCGAAGTCCACGTTCCTGCCCGCCGCCATGGAAGAGTGGCTCTATCCGTCGAACGCGTTGGCGGTTCAAAAATAAGGCCCCGACGCCCTTCGGACCATAAAGCTTTTGCGCGGACAGTGTTAACAAATCGATCGACTGACTCTCGACATCGATCGGCAAGCGTCCTGCACTTTGCGCCGCATCGACGTGAAACAGGGTGTTCGTTTCTCGACAAATTCGGCCAATCGCAGCGACATTCTGAACGACACCGATTACATTATTGACGTGCATTACGGAAACCAGCACGGTCCCGGGCGTCAACGCCGATTGAACCGTTGCGGGGTCGATAATGCCGTTCGAATCGGGTGAAAGATATGTCAAGTCGAAACCCTGTGTTTCGAGGTAGCGACACGAATCGAGGACGGCGGGATGCTCGGCGACTGAAGTCACAATATGCCGCCCAGCCTGAGAGCGGAACCGCGCTGCACCGATCACGGCGAGATTGTCAGCTTCGGTTGCACCGGATGTAAAAATAATCTCTTCCGCTGACGCGTTGATCAGCTTTGCCACCTGCTCCCGGGCTGTTTCGACCAGTTTACCCGCCTCACAACCGAATTGATGAGCGGTCGAGGCAGGGTTCCCATATCCACTTCGCAGACAATCGGCCATCTTGTCGATGACCTGCTCATCAACGGGCGTCGCAGCCGCGAAGTCCATATAAATTGGAGTCTTCATTTACGATCAACCTCGTCTTCATTACAGCTGCCCGACCCGGGGACCAGCGCACTCAGAATGCCACGCATAATATTCAATTCGTTTTCGTCCAGTCGCGCACGATTGAACAAACGCCGCAATCTGCGCATCAGAGTGCGCGGATTCTCGGGGTTCAGAAATCCGCTGCCAAGCAAGACGCGTTCCAGGTGCTGGTAAAAATATTCGAGGCCCTCCGCGCTGGCCGGTGGCGACTCATATTCATCCGGCTTGACGTCCAAGCCTTGTGCCCAGCGTAATTCGTAGGCAATAACCTGAACCGCCATGGCCAGATTAAGCGAACTGTAATCCGGGTTACTCGGGATGTAGACCAACGCATTGCACAGGTCCATTTCGGCATTCTTCAAGCCGGCTCGCTCCGGACCAAAAACTATTGCGACCGGTTTTGTGCAACTGCTCTCCACGACCGTCGCCGCGCATTCGCGTGGATCGAGTTCAGGCCAGGCCAGGCGGCGACGACGTGCACTGGCACCAACAACCAGACCGCAACCCTGAACAGCCTCCACCAGACTGTCGAATACCCGTGCATTCTGCAATACATCCAGGGCACCCGATGAGCGCGCCGTCGCATCTGCGTCGATGTCACAGGCTGGGTTAACCAGTACCAAATCCGAGAACCCCATGGTCTTAATGGCACGCGCCGCCGCACCAACGTTACCGGGGTGGGATGGCTCAAACAGGACAAAACGGACAGGGAGCGTAGACAAGGCAAATATGATGTATCGTTTATTAGACGCCCATTCTACCCCGGCCCGCGCGACGCCGATATTAAATTGTAATAACTCGGACTTAAAACTACAGACACTGAAAGACGATTAGCGCATTGGTTCGCCGATTCCAAACGGTCGTGACCTGTCCAGGCCTAGTCTGCGGCATACGCTGCGCAGGGAATAAAGCGGACCGCAGGGAGCCATCCCGGAGCAGCGTATGCCGCAGACTAGGCCGAATGCCTGGCAGCGGTTTCGGCTAGTGAACATTTAATTTTCCGGCTATGCACGAGAACTCGCGGCAGTTCGCCAGAGACGCTTTCCCTGGGATGGCTCCCTGCGGTCCGCTTTATTCCCTGGGAAAGCGTCTCTGGCGAACTGCCTCCAACAGTGGATTTGCGAAGTCCGTTTTTCGCGTGATCGGACACCGTCTGTCAGATCAGATCTGACTTTTTACAATTAAATACTGTGGCCATGCTGCGCATCTCCGTGCAATATCCGGGCTGATCCGTACAATACCGGCCTTCCTCACTCATGCTCAAGAATGAACCATCATGCAGGCATTGCTTAATACCGCGGTAAAGGCCGCTCGACGCGGCGGAGACACGGCATTGCGGTATGTAAACCGGCTACACCAGCTCAAAGTAACATCCAAAGCTCACAATGAATTCGTAACACAAGTCGACCATGCAGCGGAGGAAGCAATTATCGAGACCATCCGCGAGCGGTATCCGGACCATGCTTTTCTGGCCGAGGAGCGCGGCCAGACCGGCGACAGTGAGTTCCTCTGGATTATCGATCCACTGGACGGGACTACGAATTTTATCCATGGCTTCCCTGTATTCGCTGTATCAATAGCGCTGCGCGTAAAGGGGCGACTACAAATCGGGGTGATCTATGATCCAAACCGCCAGGAAATTTTCACGGCAATCCGCGGGCAAGGCGCGCAGGTCGATGGTCACCGTATTCGTGTCAGCGGCCGCCAAGGTCTTGAAGGTGCGTTGATCGGTACCGGCTTCCCGTACCGCAGCAAATCGCACATGAAAGAATATTTGCAGATGCTGGAAAGCGTCCTGATGCAGACCGCCGGAATTCGTCGTCCCGGTGCTGCCGCACTGGATCTGGCTTACGTTGCCGCAGGCCGGCTTGACGGCTTCTGGGAATTCGGGCTGCAGATATGGGATATTGCCGCGGGTTCTGTGATTCTGCTCGAAGCCGGCGGATTAATCAGTGAACTTCAGGGTGCGAGTGATTACATGGAAAGCGGCAATGTCCTGGCCGGCAGCCCCAAGGTACACGATGCCCTGAAGAAATTGATCGGATAGTTATTCGACGCCAACAGCCGGCTAAGGTAGCTCGTTGACTTCCTTGTCGACTTTGGGCGGTAACAAATCTGTCGGCATCACATTCAGCGCGAGGGCCGATGCACTCGCCGTATAGATAGAAGAATACGTCCCTACGACGATGCCGATAATAAGCGCGATCGAAAAGCTCCGCACGGCTGGGCCACCAAGGAAAAACAACGCAAACAAAACCAGCATAGTCGTAAAGCTGGTGATTATCGTGCGTCCAAGCATCTGATTAATCGATGCATTCATTATCGCTTCGGAACCTTCCCGCCGGATCAGCCTGAAATTCTCACGAATACGATCAAAAACAACGATCGTGTCATTCAATGAATAACCAATCACCGCCAATATCGCCGCGAGCACCGATAAATCGAACGGAATCCGGAACACTGAAAAAACGCCTAGCGTCAATATGACATCGTGAACCAGCGCGGCGACCGACCCGACGGCAAACTTCCACTGAAAACGGATAATGATATAAATCAGAATCATGATAATCGCGAACAGCATGGCCAATCCGCCACGCTCGGTGAGTTCCTCTCCGACCTGCGGACCGACAAAATCCTCGCGGCGCAAGTCAACCGTCTGACCACCTTCGGCCAATAAATTCTTGATTGTCTCGCCCATTTTGCCACTCTCGACGCCGTCCCGAGGCAATACTCGAATTATCACATCGCTTGCCGTTCCAAAATTCTGTACCAGAGCATCGCCAAACCCACCGCTGGCCAATCGCTGGCGAATGTCTGATAAATCGGCCACGTCGCTATAGTCGACTTCTATCAGTACGCCACCGGTGAAGTCGATCCCAAGATTAAGCCCGCGTGTAGCCAGTGAAACGATTGAGACGATCAATAGCACAATGGACAAAATCGCTGCTATTCGGCGCTTACCCAGGAAATCGATATTGGTCGTTTTGGCGAATATTTGCATCAGACGAACCAGCTAAATAGAAAGCCGCTCCAGATTACGACCACCGAAGACCAGGTTAACGATGCTCCGAGTCCCGATAATCGCGGTAAACATCGAGGTGATAATGCCCAGTGACAAGGTCACGGCAAAACCCTTGATCGGGCCGGTACCAAATACAAACAACACGACAGCCGCGATAAGTGTCGTCAGATTGGCGTCTGCAATCGTGGACAGGGCTTTTTCATAACCAGCGGCGATGCTGGCCTGAGGAGAATTTCCGTTGCGCAACTCTTCACGTATACGCTCGAAAATCAGCACATTCGCATCCACCGCCATACCGACCGTCAGCACGATGCCGGCAATGCCCGGCAAGGTCAGTGATGCTTGCAGCATGGAAAGTAACGCAACGATCAACACCAGATTAGTGAACAAGGCAAGATCCGCTATGAGCCCGAAACTGCGGTAATAAATAGCCATGAAGATGACGACCAGCAAAAACCCGATCATGATCGCGTTCAAGCCCTTGTCGATATTATCCTGCCCGAGACTCGGGCCAATGGTGCGCTCCTCAACCTTGTAAATCGGCGCTGCCAAAGCGCCCGCGCGCAACAGTAAGGAAAGATCCCGCGCCTCGAGTACGTCAAGCCCGGTGATCTGGAAGTTGCTGCTGAAAACGCCCTGAATCGTCGCGACATTAATAACTTCCCGATCGACGCGACGCACCTCGACCATTTCTCCACCACGCTCCACCAGGTCACGCTTTTGCTCCACGAAAACGACGGCCATGGGTTTTTTCAGATTTTTCTTGGTCGTCTCGAGCATCGACCGCGAACCCTTGTTATCGAGCCGCACGAATACCGCGGGCTGCCCTTGAGAGAAACCGGAAGTGGCGTCGACCAACTGATCACCGGTGACGATTGTGCGGCGTTTCAGAAGTACCGGCTGGCCGCCGCGATCACTAAACAACTCACAGCCTATCGGCGCCCGGCCACGACGTTCAGCCTCCATCGCATTCTCACCATCACAGACCAGACGAAATTCCAGGGTTGCCGTGGCACCCAGCACGCGCTCGGCCTGCGCCGGATCCTGGACCCCCGGTAACTGGACGACAATACGATCCAGACCCTGACGCTGCACCAGCGGCTCGGCCACACCGAGTTCGTTGACCCGGTTACGCAGGGTCACGGTGTTCTGTTGTATCGCGAAATCTCGTCGCTGCCGGACCTGGTCCTCTGTCATCCGGATCCTCAAGGTAATACCATCAGCCGAACTGCTGCGATCGATGTCTACATCCGGGTCAGAATCCTGAATCAACCGTTCGGCTTCATCGGCGTTGGCCGGATCGCCGAGCAGAATGCGAACCTCGTTGTCGGTCAACCGCGTCTTGCGTTTAATGCGATTTTCCCGCAACAGTTTGTCGAAGTCCTTCTCATACTGCTGCAGACGCTGCTGCACGGCGGCATCAATATCGACCTCGAAAAGAAAGTGCACACCACCGCGTAAATCCAGCCCAAGGCTCATGGGTTTCAGGCCCAGCGTCCGCAGCCATCCCGGCGTACGAGGCGCCATTGTCAACGCTACGACATAGGCTTTACCCAGCTCTTCACGCAACAGATCGCTGGCGTGCAGCTGATCTTCAACGCTATTAAAACGCACCAGTGCGCGGCCGTTTTCCTGATGCACGCCGGCGATGTCGACCCCGCCTTCCTGCAAGACCAGTGACACCTGGCCGAATTCGAGTTCAACCATTTCCGCACCGCTGTCGCGGCTGACCTGCAAAGCCGGATCTTCGCCAAACAGGTTAGGCACGGCTATTAACAGGCCGAATAGCACGATGCCCAGCACCAACAGATTTTTCCAGGGTGGATAACGGTTCATGTAAGACTACAAATCGAAAACTCGAGAAATGCGGCCGGGTCGACTCAGACCATCAGGCACTTTTAATGGTGCCCTTTGGCATGACGGCGCTAATCGTGTGACGTTGCACCTTCAGCTCAACCCCCTCCGCGACCTGCACGCACAAAAACTGGTCCTTGATTTCGGTCACCTTCCCTAATACGCCACCGCCTGTGACAACCTCGTCGCCCACTGTCAGGTTGGCGACCAGCTCTTTGTGCTCTTTCTGCCGTTTATTCTGTGGGCGAATCAGCAGAAAATAAAATACACCGAAAATCAACACGAGTGGCAACAGGCTGATGAACGGACTACCTGCCCCGTCAGCTTGCGCCCATGCGTCCTGTATCAACCATCCCATAACGATGCCTTACCCGCAAAATGGCGCGTATTATGCCATAGTTGTCGAAGATTGCCCGGCGAACCGACTACCTGTCCAGCCAATCGCGTGCGAAAACAGCAAAGCTGCCATCCTCCACCGCAGACCGGATGCGCTTCATCAAAGCAAGATAATAGTGCAGGTTGTGGATGGTATTCAGGCGAGAACCAAGAATTTCGCCACATTGATCGAGATGGCGCAGATAGGCCCTGCTGTAATTCCGACATGTGTAGCAACCACAATCCTCCTGTAATGGACGCGGATCATCGCGATAACGTGCGTTGCGGATCCGCACAACGCCGTTATCAGTGAATAAATGCCCGTTACGGGCATTACGGGTAGGCATTACGCAATCGAACATATCGACACCGCGCGCGACGGCTTTGACTATATCGGCCGGCGTCCCTACCCCCATAAGATAACGCGGTTTGTCGGCCGGCATCTGCGGCAGCATATGCTCCAAAACCTGTAACCTTTCCGCATCCGTCTCACCGACCGATAACCCGCCCAGTGCCAGTCCGTCGAATCCGAGTTCCAGCAAGCCGTCCAGGGAAGCGCTGCGCAGTTCTTCGTAAACGCCCCCCTGCACGATTCCGAAAATAGCACTGCCGGCGTCAATGCTTCCTAACCGGTTGAACTCATCGCGACTGCGTTTTGCCCAGCGCAAAGACAACTCCATCGATTGCCGCGCGACGTCTTCGCTGACTGGATAGTCCGTACATTCGTCAAAGACCATCTGGATATCACTGCCCAGTTGCGCCTGCACCTCCATAACGCGCTCGGGACTCAGAAAAACCAGGCTACCGTCGATTGGCGCACGGAACTCGACCCCCTCCTCGGTAATTTTCCGTCGTGCGGTAAGGCTCCATACCTGAAATCCACCCGAATCAGTCAGGATTGGGCGTGACCAGTGCATGAATTGGTGCAAGCCGCCCTGCGCCCGGATAAGTTCGCTACCGGGACGCAACATCAGGTGAAATGCGTTGCCCAGAATGATCTCGGCGCCGACGCCGACAAGTTCCTCCGGCGTCATCGCCTTGACCGTCCCGTAGGTTCCGACCGGCATGAATGCCGGTGTATTAATAACACCCGTGGACAGGTGTATGCGGCCCCTGCGCGCTTCTCCACAGGACGACAGCAACTCAAATCTCATCGGCGACGTCATTTCCTTAAGCCTGATTACAGCTCCCCGGAGCGATCCTGGCGGTGACAAAACATCGCGTCTCCGTAACTGTAAAAGCGATATTTGCCAGCCACCGCATAGGCATACGCGTCCAGTGCCGCCACGGTACCGGTAAATGCACAAACCAGCATCAGCAAAGAGGACTCGGGCAGATGAAAGTTGGTCAGCAAAGCATCCACGAGCTTGAATTTATAGCCCGGCAATATAAAGAGCTCTGTATCACCGTGGAACGGTCGTAACTCAACCTGCCCGGATTCCGACTGCGCGGCACTTTCCAGACCCCGCAACGTCGTAGTCCCGACCGCAATGATGCGACCACCACGTGCACGCGCTGCCGCCACAGCCGCACATAAAGACTCGGATATCTGCAGATGTTCAGCATGAAGTTTCCGGCTTTCAAGCTGCGATGCTCGTAGTGGTTGAAACGTGCCCGCGGCGACATGCAGGGTCAGATAGGCCACCTCGACCCCTCGCGACCGCAAGCGGTTGAGCTGGCCATGATCGAAATGAAGCCCGGCTGTCGGTGCTGCAACAGCACCCGGGTGTCTGGCAAACACGGACTGATAGCGTTCCCGATCGAGTTCGTCGTCCGCACGCCTGATATACGGTGGCAACGGGGTATGCCCATGGCGGGCGAAGATCCCGGCCAGCGGTTCGGCAAACCGCAAGACAAAGAATTCATCCTGGCGGGCTTCCAGAGTCGCCGTCACGCCGCCCTCGAACTCAAGCTCGCTGCCAACTGCCGGGGAACGACTTGCCTTCAGCTGAACCAATGCCCGGTTGGCGCCAAGTTGTCGCTCGAGCAATAATTCCAGTTTACCCCCGGTACTCTTGCAGCCGAATAATCGCGCCGGCAGAACCTTAGTATCATTCAGAACCAGCAGATCGCCAGGCTCTATCAGATCGGAAAGCTGCAGAAAGCGCAGATCCTGGTGCCTGCCTGGCTGACCAGTCACATGCAACAGGCGACTGTCAGTCCGCACCGGCAGAGGTGCCTGGGCAATTAACTCCGGTGGTAACTCGTATTTGAACTCGCGAGTAAACATGGGCGCGCATTGTACAAGTGCTGCAGGGACTTTGTTCGAGCTGTGCTGATGTTCCAGCTTGATTTTTGCGACGAGCCTTGAAAAAACGTCGGACCCGGAGCCGAAGTATCTGTCCCAGTCGATTCACAAGCAGGCGGTTTTTGATAGAGTATGCGCCGATGCTGGTTCTCCGGTGCCCGGGTGGCGGAATTGGTAGACGCGGTGGACTCAAAATCCATTGCCAGCGATGGCGTGAGAGTTCAAGTCTCTCCTCGGGCACCATTTCGCATTGGCGCGGACGCCGTCCTCTGACACAATCTATAGAAGCCAGTAGTCCTTCAAAGTGATATGAAATTCTGCAGCCAATGCGGCAAAAGTATCAGTCTCGAGATGCCGGACGGCGACAATCGCCCGCGCTATATCTGCAAACATTGTGGAAAAATTCACTATGAGAATCCGCTGATCGTGGCCGGCTGTGTGCCGGTTCACGACGGTCGAATTCTGCTCTGCAAGCGGGCCATCGAACCACGCTATGGTTACTGGACGGTTCCTGCGGGATTCATGGAACTGCATGAAAGCCTGCCTGAAGCAGCGGCTCGGGAGACCCTGGAAGAAGCGCAGGCGACCGTGGAGCTCGGGCCATTATTTGCGGTCGTCGATGTCATTCAAGCCAGGCAGGTGCACATTTTTTTCGAAGGAATTATGGTCGAACCGATTTTTGGGGCCGGTGATGAAACACTGGAAACACGATTATTTCACCCCGAGGAGATCCCGTGGCCGGAAATTGCGTTCGAAAGTGGCCGCATTGCACTTAAAGAGCATCTGCACAACCGCAAGATAGATAATCCGGGCGTAGGTCTGTTTAGGGTATCGCGAACCGGAATCGCCTGATGCCCGGCAAGATCTACCCAATTCCTGGACGGCATACGTATATACCGCAAAAACATTTGATTTCCGTTACAAAAACACTAAAGTACCGCGTTCTGTTCTGCAAGGATTTTCCGGGCCAGCGGGAGAATTGAATGACCTTTGTCGTAATTGAAAGCTGTATCAAGTGCAAATTGATGGATTGCGTCGAGGTCTGTCCCGTAGACTGCTTTCATGAAGGTCCTAATATGCTGGTCATCGATCCTGATGAATGCATAGATTGCACATTGTGCGAACCCGAGTGTCCGGTTGATGCGATTGTTGCCGACGATGAGATCCCCGAGGGGCAGGACAATTTCCTGCAACTCAACGAAGAACTGTCACAAAACTGGCCGGTGATTACCGAGGCAGGCACCCCACCTGAGGACGCTGACGACTGGTTGGAGGTAAAGGACAAACTCCAATACCTGGAGCGCTGAAGCAACTCTCCGATTGGCAGAACGCGTTCCCGCGCTTTTTATTCGTCGAGGTACTTGCTTAATTCATCGGGTGCGACATATCCACCAATTAGCTCACCGGTATCCACCAGTATCGCCGGCGTGCCGCTGATGCCGAAAGCCTGCCCCAACCTGTAATGTTGTTCAACCGGGGTTGTACCACAGCCCTTGGACTGCACTGACTCACCGGCTTTGGCCCGGGTCAACGCGGAATTACGATCATCCGCGCACCAGACATGCTCCGCTTTGTACCAGCTTAGTGTGTCCGGACCGCTGCGTGGAAAAAACATGTAACGAACTTTGATGCCGCGATCGTTGTAGTCATCGACCTGACGATGCAGCTTGCGACAGTACCCGCAGTCGATATCAGTGAAGACCGTTATGGTGTGCTTTACTTGTTCCGGCTCTGGCGAAAAAACGATCATACTGTCTTCGCCGATGTTCTCGATTGCTTTGACACGGACTGACGTCCGCCGTGCTTCAGTCAGGTTTTCCTCTGTTACCGAATCATAGATATCACCACGAATCATGTAACGGCCGTCAGATGACATGTAGCTCACGCTTGCCCCAATGGCCACCTCGTATAAGCCTGGTATGGGAGACGGACTGATATCATCGCTATCCAATTCAGGAAAGCTCACCAGAATATTCGCTCTGGCGGTCGCGTCCTGGTCCGCGGCTGCGACCACAGCGGAGATCCCCATCAAAAGCGCCAGAAAAACCATGAATAGACGAGCTAACGACATAATCTTGTCCCGAATCATATTGAATACTGAAAATTGGACCGCTTGAATCTTATTGGGTTCATTTCCTGAAGACGGAAAACGTGCTCCAAATCGAGCCTTCCAGGCGCCAAATTCTACCATGGTCAAAAAAAACCGGGTTTAGCCCCGGTTTTTTCGCCGCCGAACGGCCAGCGTAGACTAGCAAATATACCCCGCTACCCGCGTGGATGATGCTGGGCATGCAGTTCTTTCATGCGCGCCCGTGCTACATGGGTATAGATTTGAGTCGTTGACAAGTCACTATGTCCAAGCAGCATCTGCACCACTCGCAGGTCTGCGCCATTGTTGAGCAGATGCGTCGCAAAAGCGTGTCGCAGGGTATGTGGTGATAACTTACCTTCGATCTCAGCTTTCTTGGCGTAACGTTTGATGATGTGCCAAAACGCCTGGCGGGTCATGCGGTCACCCCGGCGCGTCGGAAACAGATAATCCGTATGGCGCTCCAGCAGGATTTCGACTCTTGGTCCTGCCAGGAAATCCCGCAACCAGTCCTGCGATTCGTCACCGAGCGGGATTAAACGTTCACGCTCGCCTTTGCCGCGCACCCTGAGTACGCCCTGGGTCAGATTAATCTCACTGTTACGCAAATTGATCAGTTCGGTTACACGCAGCCCGGTCGCATACAAAACTTCGAGCATCGTGCGATCCCTGTGGCCCAACGGGTCATGCGTATCCGGTGCGGCCAGCAGCGATTCCACTTCGCTTTCCGTCAGCGATCTGGGTAATGATCGGCCAATCTTGGGCATATCGATCCTGGCCGTCGGATCCTCAGTAATCGTTCCTTCGCGCAGAAGGAAGCGGTAGAAACGGCGGAAACTCGACAGCTGGCGCGCCGTCGATCTGGGCTTTGCGCCTTCTTTCGCACGCCAGGCAATAAACGCCAACAGGTCGGCGCGCGTTGCGTAAATCAAGCTGGTGTCGCGTCGGGCTAGCCAACGCTTCAGGGCCATCAAGTCGGCACGGTACGCACCCAGCGTATTGACTGAGAGCCCGCGCTCCATCCAAATGGTGTCGAGAAACTTATCGATGATCGCCTCTGGGGCTTTAGCGCCTGAGCCGTTATCGCCAACGATTTTAGCGTGATTCTGTGACATTACTTAAGATCTTTACCCTCAGCAATCCCATCCGACGGCCAGCGTGTTCACCGGAACAACTGCTGTATGGCCCCGAGATTGAACCTAACCCATGCAAACGCTGATAATTCCTCCGGCCAGCGTCACACGTCCTTTTGCTATGAACCGACCCGCAGCCGCGGCAGCACCGCAACAGCAAATGGGCATAAGCTAGCGGCCAGTATGTGCCGCCTGAAGAAAAGCGGGCGTGATAGATTTCACAAAACTTATCAATGGATTACATAAACTTTCGACTTAACAAAATGCCGAAATTGCAGGCCGTTGCCACCTCTCTACTGCGCAGAGCTTATGGAATATTCGCCGCACTGGCGTTTACCGTCGTCACAATTCCGACAATCGCCCTGATGCTCGTGATTCCGGGAGAGACCAATCGCCGCCGGGTGGCGCGGGCTGCCGCCGGGCTGACATTACGGCTTGCTGGAACCGGGCCCAGCGTTGCGGGGTTGGAAAATTTACCGGCCGGCGCCTGCGTGGTCGTCGCCAATCACGCCAGCTATCTGGATGGCATCATCCTGACTGCGGTATTACCGCCCCGCTTTACCTTTGTGATCAAGCGGGAGATGACCGAGGTCCCGTTTGCGCACTTCCTGTTGCGACGTCTGGGATCGGAATTTGTCGATCGAGATAGCCGCCATCGGGGTGCCGCGGATGCACGTCGCATCCTGCAAAAAGCAGAACATCAACGCTCTCTGGCATTTTTCCCGGAAGGAACGTTTGGCCCTGAACCCGGGCTGCGGCGATTTCATAATGGTGCGTTCGCGGCCGCCCTTCGCGGAAGCTTGCCGATCGTACCGGTCATCATTCGTGGCAGCCGGAAAATCCTGCCGGCTAATCGATTAATCCCGGTTCACTCGCGGATCGAAGTGATCATCAAACCGATCATTGATCCGCAACGGCATGACATGTCTTCGTCAGATCTCAGGACCGCGTGCCGCCAATGCATTCTCGAAGACCTCAAGGAACCAGACATGGCTGAGTCGTCGGACAGCCGTCCAAAAATTACAGAATTTCTCTGAATTTGTTGGCGACACCTCTTGCGCCAAGCATAATGCCGATCTGAATTGAAAAATCCGAATTCCGCGGCGCTGGACGCGTGGCATCAAATTGCGCGGAGATTCGGCTTTAATTATTGCCGGGAGAAACACAATCCAGAATCCTGTTGTCATAGTCGCCGCGCGGCGCACACCCATTGGTGCCTTCCAGGGCGCTTTAGGGCCGGTTAGTGCGCCTGAATTATCCGCCGTCGCTACGCGTGCCTGTGTGCAAGATGCCGGTATAGACCCCGCAGACATCGATGAAGTCTTGCTGGGCTGTGTGCTAGCGGCGGGCATCGGTCAGGCCCCGGCCCGCCAGGCGGCGCTGGCGGCGGGCTTGCCGGTCTCGGTCGGCTGTATCACGATCAATAAAGTTTGCGGTTCAGGTCTGCAGGCCGCGATGCTCGGCCACGACCTGATCCGTGCAGGCTCAGCCAGCGTCGTCATGGCCGGCGGCATGGAGTCCATGACGAACGCCCCATACCTGCTGCCCAAAGCCCGAGCCGGTTACCGAATGGGCCACCAGGAAGTCCTCGACCATATGTTTTTCGATGGCCTGCAAAATCCCTACGATGGCCAGTTGATGGGCTATTTTGCCGAGCAAACGGCCCAAACCTATAAATTCAGCCGTGAGGCTCAGGATAAATTTGCCATCGAATCGGTGCGTCGGGCACTGGCCGCGACCGAGGATGGCGCTTTCTCGGCCGAGCTTGCGCCAGTCGTGGTGAAAAACCGAAATGGCGAGGCAACCGTGGACCGGGACGAAGAACCTTTTCGCTGCGATATAGATCGTATACCGACGATGCGCCCGGCATTTGCCAAAGACGGCACCGTAACCGCGGCAAGCTCGTCATCGATTGCGGATGGTGCCGCTTCATTATTACTAATGACCGAAACTGAAGCCGAACGTCGCGACATTCGACCCCTGGCACGGATTGTCGGCCATGCCCGACATTCACAAGAGCCCGAGTGGTTTACAACGGCACCCGTATCCGCCGTCAAATCTTTACAGGAAAGCATTGGCTGGACCACGCAAGACGTCGACTTGTACGAAATCAACGAAGCATTTGCCTGCGTAACCATGGCCGCCATAGCCGATGTCGGATTAGATTCAGCCAAAGTCAATGTCAACGGTGGCGCCTGTGCCCTGGGACATCCAATCGGTGCAAGCGGCGCACGTATTCTTACGACATTACTGCATGCTCTGCGTCGTCGTGGCGGTCAACGCGGCATTGCCTCTCTGTGCATTGGTGGTGGCGAAGCAGTCGCCATGGCGATAGAAGCGCTCTGACCCAGCACCGCGTTACATACCCGAATAGTTCGGCCCTCCGCCGCCCTCCGGCACGGTCCAGTCAATGTTCTGCGCCGGGTCCTTGATGTCGCAGGTCTTGCAGTGCACGCAATTCTGGGGATTTATCTGAAACTTTGGCTCACCCGACTCATCTTCGACGATTTCATAAACACCGGCCGGACAATATCGCTGAGCGGGTTCATCGTAGTCCGGCAGATTCTGCCGCACCGGAATATCCGCATCCCGTAGTTGCAGGTGACAGACCTGATCCTCTTCGTGGTTCGTACTGGATAAAAACACCGATGACAACTTATCGAAACTGATCTTGCCATCTGGTTTCGGGTAATCGATCGGCTTCGCCTCTTGAATTTTTCTCAGGCCGATATGATCCGGTTGTTGATTTCGCAGTGTAAATGGCAAGGCGCCGCCAAAAATGTTTTGATCTACCCAGGTAAAAGCGGAACCGAGAAATACACCTAATTTTTTCTGCGCCGGGCCAAAGTTTCTCGTCCGGTGTAATTCCTCGTGAACCCAGGAGTCTCTAACCTTGTCCTCGTATGAATTCAGGACCGCCGGCGATTTGTCAGCGTCTTTGACGGCATCGAAAATTGCCTCGGCCGCCAGCATACCGGTCTTCATTGCCGTATGCGTGCCCTTGATTTTCGCGCCGTTCAAAAAGCCCGCCTCACATCCAGCCATTAAACCTCCGGGGAACACCAGCTTCGGCAAGGATTGCAAGCCACCTTTGTTGACGGCTCGGGCGCCATAGGAAATCCGCTTGCCGCCTTCAAGGTATTGTCGAACGACGGGATGATGTTTCCAACGCTGGAATTCATCGAACGGACTGAGATACGGATTGGCGTAACTCAATGCAACGATCAAACCCAGGTAAACCTGATGATCCTTCGCGTGGTATATGAAGGCCCCACCCTCTGTGTCGTTTCCGAGTGGCCAGCCCAACGAGTGAACAACGAGACCTTCACTATGCCTCTGCGGATCAATAGTCCAGATTTCTTTTAAGCCGATGCCATAGTGTTGCGGATCGCAATCGGCACGCAGTGCATAGCGTTCCATCAACTGCTTGCCCAGGCTGCCGTGGCAACCCTCTGCAAATAACGTATATCGCGCCCGCAATTCGTAGCCCGGCTCAAAAGCGTCCTTAGGCTCACCGAGTGAATCGCGCCCCATGTCCCCGGTCACCACACCAACCACTCGATCCTGGTTCCCAGCGACGCTATTTTCGTAGAGCACCTCGGCTGCGGCAAAGCCTGGGAAAATATTGACACCCAGGCTCTCAGCCTGCTCCCCGAGCCAGCGACAAAGCTCTCCGAGGCTGATGATGTAATTGCCTTCGTTTCGGGCCGGCCGAGGCACCAGGAAACCGGGTATCCTGGCAGACCTTTTGTCGTTGATCAGGTAGCGGAATTCGTCCTGCGACACGGGTACCGTGACGGGCGCACCACGCTCTTGCCAGTCCGGAAATAGTTCGTGCAGGGGGCGAGGTTCGAAAACAGCGCCAGACAGGATATGCGCGCCGATCTCCGATCCTTTCTCGACAATGCAGACATTGAGTTCCCGGTCAGACTCACCGGCAAGCTGCATCAGTCGGCATGCTGCTGAAAGCCCGCATGGACCTGCGCCAACGATGACTACATCAAAGTCCATCGCCTCCCGTTCAGACATCCCCTGCTCCGTTCAGTCCCGGCGTCGAACCTTTTCGCAGCATTAATATCGACGCTTGCCAGTGATTGGCATCATTGTAGCATCGACATTCCCAAACCCTGATGCAGGTTTTCGAAATCAGCTGGCGCATCCATTCGCTAAGGCTTTGCCGAGGAATTGTCTTATCGGTACAGTTGCGAAGTGGATCTTCCATCGATATATCAAAATACAATTCTTGAGCTGGGTTTCACTGCCGATGAAGCTCAGAGAAAATCAATTGCGATTCTGAATCGGATTGCAACGGACTTGGGCACGACCTCCAAACCGAGTTGGATAACGCGGCTGAAACGCCCGTATATTGGCAGGTTTTTCGGCGCCTCCGCGGATAAACAGCCCGTATGTGGCGCTTATTTATGGGGCGGAGTCGGGCGCGGCAAAACTTTTATCATGGACTTGTTCTTCGAAAATCTTCCATTTGACGACAAGCTGCGCTATCACTTTCATCGCTTGATGTACCACGTGCATAGCGACTTAAATAAACTGAAAAACCACAAAGACCCGATCGAAGTGGTCGCGACCAATCTAGCGAATAAAGCACGAGTCATTTGTTTTGATGAATTCTTCGTTGCGGATATTGCCGATGCGATGTTACTTGGAAAGCTTCTGAATGCATTGTTCCGGCGCGGTGTAACACTCGTGGCAACGTCGAACATTCCGCCGGATGACCTTTATCACGACGGATTACAACGCCAGCAATTTCTCCCCGCAATTGAATTGATCAAGCAACACACAGAGGTCATCAATGTCACTGGGGATACCGATTACAGATTACGGGTACTGGAGCAGGCTGAAATCTATCACTCGCCACTCGATGAAATAGCGAACCGAAATTTACACGATTACTTCACCCAAATAGCGCCGGAAGTCGGCACTAGTGGTCAACGGATAGAAATTCTGGGCCGAAATATTTTGACATGCAAGCGTGCTGACGGCATAGCCTGGTTCGCGTTTGCCGATTTGTGCGATGGGCCGCGAAGTCAGGACGACTATATTGAAATTGCCCGAAGCTTCCAAACCGTGATTTTGTCAGGCGTACCATTTCTCGATGAACTGAAAGAAAACCAGGCGCGTCGATTGATTGCACTCGTCGACGAATTCTACGACCGCAGAGTGAAATTGATCATCTCGGCAGCGGCTCCAATCGACGACATCTATTCGGGCTCCCGGCTGCAGCAAGAATTCGAACGGACGCGGAGCAGGCTGCGGGAAATGCAGACGATGACATATCTGGCCGCGGCTCACCGGCCCTAGCAGCTTGTTGAAAAACCCTCAGACGGCACAATACTGCGTTAAGAATCGGCTCACAATGCTCATGTACTAGCGTGTACACTCCGCTTGTTCGCCGATTCTTGCCTTGTCTTGCACTCGCCTGAGGCTTTTTCAACAAGCTGCTAGCCCGGGCTATTCATGAATCGCCGCGATGATTGCCTGCTACACTATCGTCTCAGCCAATTCATGTGCGCGGCTGCAAAGCCGCGCTCAACGCACGGGAGGACATTAATGGCGGGCAAACTGGTGCTATGCCGACATGGTCAGAGCATCTGGAATCTGGAGAATCTGTTTACCGGCTGGACGGACGTCGATCTGACTGAACAGGGACTAAAGGAGGCGGCCGACGCCGGGCGCCAATTGAATGATCTCGGCTTGAGTTTTGACATCGCCTTTACCTCGGTATTGAAACGGGCAATCCGCACCCTGTGGTTGATTCTCGATGAAATGGACTTGATGTGGATTCCGGTGGAGCGCTCATGGCAAATGAACGAACGTCACTACGGCGCGCTGCAGGGACTGAACAAGGCTGAAACCACCGCACAGCACGGGGCTGAGCAAGTCCACATCTGGCGTCGCAGCTATGACGTGCCACCGCCACCACTGGATGAGACGGACGAGCGGCACCCGCGGTTTGAGCGAAAATATGCCGGTGTCGACAATCTACCGGCTACCGAATCACTGAAAACGACGCTGGAACGAGTTTCGCCTTACTGGCAGGACCGGATCGTGCCACAGCTGGCAGCTGGCAAGAACGTGCTTGTCGCGGCTCACGGAAACAGTCTGAGAGCACTCGTCAAAATGCTGGATGGCATTTCCGATGAAGATATCACTGAGTTCAATATTCCAACCGGTGTGCCAATACTTTATAAGCTGGATGACGAAATGAATGCTGTAAGCCGGGAGTTCATCGGCGACCCGGAGGCAATCAAGAAAGCCACTGAAGCGGTTGCTCAGCAAGCTGCGCGATAAAGAATGTCCAATCAGGAACGTTACTGTTGCTTTACGCTCTGAATGACATTAGTCCACAGGCTCAGGGCAAATTTTTCGTCGCGCCTGATGCGGCCGTCATTGGCGATGTTTATCTCGCTGAAGATTCGAGCATATGGTTCGGGGTCGTCGTCAGAGGAGACGTGGAACGAATCACCATCGGTCGTGGATCGAACGTTCAGGATAATTCCGTTCTTCACTGTGACCCCGGCGCCCCGTTGATACTCGATGATTTTGTCACGGTCGGGCACCAGGTCATGTTGCACGGTTGTCAAATTGGAAAAAACTCTTTGATTGGTATTGGCAGCACGATTCTCAATCACGCAAAAATCGGCGCAAACTGCATCGTCGGAGCTAATTCCCTGGTAACAGAAAACAAGGAGTTTCCGGAAGGCGTCCTGATTCTCGGAGCACCCGCCAAGGTCGTGCGCGAATTGACAGAAGAAGAAATAACGGGGCTGCCGACTTATGCCACCCGTTATATCGACCGGGCTGAACGCTACCGACGAGAATTACGTGAGACGAGTTAGTCAGTCTCGCGTAACCGGATCAAGCCTTCCTGAGCGATCGATGCGACAAGGACGCCGTCTTGATTGAACACCTGGCCTCGCGCCAAGCCCCGTGCCCCGGATGCGCTGGGGCTGTCATAGGAAAACAGCAACCACTCGTCGACCCGGCAGGAACGATGAAACCACATGGCGTGATCCAGACTTGCCATCTGCAGCTTGCCACGCATGGTGCGCATATCTCCATGCGGCAGAGTTGCGGTACCCAACAACTGGTAGTCGGAGATGTACGCCAACAAGACTTTGTGCAGCTGAGAATTATCCGGCAGCGGGTCAACTGATTTCATCCAGACGCATTTCACCGGTTCAATGCTTTCGGCTTTGCCGCCCGCTTCACTGACCGGGAGCACGTGGAACGGACGGGGGGTTTGCAAAAAGCCCCTGAGTTTTTCCGGAAACTTACCCATGTCCCCTAGCTGAATATCTGTGATGTCCCGAAGCTCATCCGGCCCCGGCACATTCGGCATGCCTGCCTGGTGTTCCAAACCTTCTTCCTCGCACTGAAATGAAGCCGTCATGTTGAAGATTTGCTGGCCATGCTGAATAGCAACAACTCGCCGGTTGGAAAAACTCTTGCCATCGCGCGCACGATCGACCTGGTAGACGATCGGCGCGTTCACGTCACCGCGGCGCAAAAAATAAGCATGCAGAGAATGCGCCGGTCTGTCCCGGATCGTCCTGCTGGCCGCTGACAGTGCCTGCCCCAGGACCTGGCCACCGAACACTGACGGCGTACCTATATCGCGGCTTTCACCGCGAAAAATATTTTGCTCGATCTCTTCGAGGTCCAGATGGCCGAGCAAATCTGCAAGAATCCGGTTCACGGCAGCAGTCCATGTTGACTAATAGCGTCCATTCTAGCCGAGCTATAATCGATTCAGGTAAGGTTAGCTCAAATGATGGGATTCAGCGGGAGATGATGGTTATGAACGAATCGGCAAAAATCAGGAAACCACGTGGTACGCGCTGGTGCGGGACTGGAATCGTACTGGCCGGCACCGGCACCGTCCTGGTCTTTCTGGGTCTTGTCGGCGCACGAACAAGTTTGTTGCCACCCGCGCCCGCGTTCATAATTTTTGGTATCGGCGGCCTGGCGTTACTGATCAGTATTGTTTCCATGATCATAGGACTGGCATTGAGCAAGGGGACCGGCGGTGCAGCCTCCGTGGTGCGAGCATGGTCCGCCTTAACTGTTGCCATTTTAGTGATTGCCGTGAGTATGTCACAACGACCGGCGTCATCCGGAGCGCCTGCAATTCACGACATCACGACTGATGTTGGCAACCCGCCGAGTTTTGATGCGCTCCTGCCACTTCGAAAAGATGCGCCAAATCCGCCTGAATACGCCGGCGGCGAGACCGCCAGAATCCAAACAGAAGCCTATCCTGACATCGTCACTTTAACCGTCGAGATGCCCACAGATGAAGTTTTCATGGCCGCTGAAAAGGTCGTTCGCGCTCTGGGTTGGGAGATCGCCAGGTCCGATCCGGATGCGGGGCAGATCGAGGCTACCGATACTACATACTGGTTCCGTTTCAAAGATGACGTGGTCATACGCATGACGCCGCGCGGCGCGGAAACCGACGTTGATATCCGATCCAAGTCTCGTGTCGGCCGGGGTGACATGGGTACAAATGCGCTCAGAATTCGAGATTTTCTGAACAGACTGAGCGCGGCTACTGCCGATTGACCGTCAATAACTGATGACGCCGGCAGAAATCGTCGCGATGGTCGAACACTATTTACCGGTGCTCGTTACAGCCGGCGATTATGCCTGCAACATTCAAAGCCGGATCAGCGGACCGGAGCAGAAATCCGGGGTAAATGCCTGGGCCCGGGCGTTGACGGACGCTGATCTCACGGTACAGACCTTCATCGAGGTTGCCACGCTGAGCCGCTACCCAAAGGTCGGGTTTTACGGGGAAGAATCCGAGCATTCAAACAATCGAAAATACTTCGATCCGGGAGCGGATACGATTGTCCACCTTGATCCGATCAACGGCACATTCCTGTATAAGAATCAACGCACTGGCTGGGACATCATCCTGAGCATCAGCCACCAGGGACAATTGATTGCGGCCATCAGCTATATGCCGGCGAAAGGCCAATTTTATCTCGCCGTGCGCGGCATCGGCGCCGTCACGGGTACGCGCAAACAGCTTCGAATCAGCGACATGCAACGCTTGCGCACGACGACAGGCAGTCGTGTGTGCCTGACGTATCAGGCGCCAGACGTCGTCGCGAGCGCGAGTTCGGACTTTGAGTGCTTCGATATCGTGCAGGATTACAGCGCCGATCGTGCTCTGGATAACCTGAATGATTTATTTACGGGCAGACTGGACGCATTCGCATGCCGCAATGGGGATCTTCTGGATTGGGGTGCGATCGCGTTTATCGTCTGCCAGGCCGGCGGCGTGGCCTCCTGTCTTGACGGTTCGCCATTGCAGGCATTCGATGATTTCAGGGCCGCCGGCAAGGTCGACATGCTGGTCTCAACGAGCCAGGAGGTGCATGAAGAGATATTGGAATTATTGCGCTGACACAAGCCTGATCATTTATCTGTAATAACTCAGACTCGATTCTACAGCAGCCGTAAGACAGGTATTCTATGGGTTCGCCGATTCCAAACGGTCGTGACCGGCCCAGGCCTTGTCTGCGGCACACCCTTTGCAGGGAATAAAGCGGACCGCAGGGAGCCATCCCAGCAAAGGGTATGCCGCAGGCAAGGCCGAATGCTGGCAGAGGATTTCGGCTGGTGGACATTGGCTATTTCGGGAATGTGCCAGAGCTCGCGGCAGTTCGCCGGAGACTCTTTCCTTGGGATGGCTCCCTGCGGTCCGCTTTATTCCCGCGGAAAGAGTCTCCGGCGAACTGCCTCCAACGGTGGGTTTGCGCAGTGCGTTTTTCGCGTGATCGGACACTGTCTGGCCGATGAGATCTGAGTTTTCACGGTTGACGCCAGCTTCGTTATTTATCGGACTGAAAATACAGGGCAATGGTTTCCGCAACGCAAGCCGGCTTGGTTTGCCCCTCGATTTCCAGTCTACTCTCGAGAAAAACCTGCATCGCACCGACTCGTTTTCGCACGGATGTCAGAACGCTGCGCAAGCGCACGCGACTACCGGCCGGAACCATTTGCCTGAAGCGCACTTTATTCAAACCGTAATTGATCGCCCGTTCGCCTTCGAAACGAACAATGTCTTCAAGCAATGCCGGAAATAAAGCCGTCAGAAGATAGCCGTGCGCAATTGTCTTTCCGATCGGTAACTCGGCCTTGGCGCGCTCGGTGTCAACGTGAATCCACTGAAAATCATCTGTGGCTTCGGCAAACCTGTTAATACGATCCTGATCGATAAGAATCCAATCGGACACCCCGAGTTCCTGGCCTTCCAGGGCTTTAGCTTCTTCGATCGACTTTACGATTATCGGCATTGTTTCAACTATCATTCGGTTATGAGTAAGCCATTAATATCACCTTGACGGAGTAGTAGCACGATAAATCACTATTCCGCTACGCGGCCGATCACATTCAGGAATTCTTCGCGTACGCGATCATCCGTCTGAAATGCTCCGAGCATCTCATTCGTAACCATTTTTACGTTTGTCTGATTAACCCCACGAGTCGTCATACACTGATGTTGTGCTTCGACCACAACGGCAACACCACGGGGCTGCAAAGTATCATCGATGCATTTCGCAATCTGCGCGGTGAGTCTCTCCTGCACCTGGAGACGCTTTGTGAACGCTTCTACGACACGAACCAATTTACTGACGCCCGCCAATTTCTTATCCGGCAGGTAAGCGAGGTGAATACGTCCAACGAATGGCGCAATATGGTGCTCGCAGTGCGATGCAAATTCGATATCGCACAAGGTAACAATGCGCCGATAATCTCTTACTTTCTGAAATGAACTGCCGAGAATCTCGTACGGATCAACTGTATATCCGGCGAACCAATCCGAATACGCGCTTACCACTCGCGCCGGCGTTCGGCTTAGCCCGGCACGATCGACATCCTCGCCGATCCAGGACAACAGCACGCGGATCGCTTTTTCAGCCTCCTCCCTGCTCGGCTGGGACGCATCTTTATCACTCATCACTCACCACCCTTCATTTTTCACCGTTTTTTTCGATTTTCCCCGCACCGAGTAGCCTGGCAAGATCATCGACGGTATTCACGTTGGATAACAATCCTTTCTGCTGCGGATCGAGCAACTCTACGTCCGCATGCGCCAACAGGCCGCGCGGGCTGAGCCCCTTACCGACGTGAGCCTGATGCTGAAACCGCGCCAGCGTATCCGGTTCGTAAATGGCGCACAACGGCTCAGGCAATCCATCGTCGGGGCTACGGTACGCTGTCGCCGCCCTGCGGCCAGTCCGCGCCTTGATCAAGTACCTGACAGCATCCGGGTTCAGCAATGGCATATCGCAGGCAACCACCAACCAGGCCGCATCCGGCCGGCTTTCGTGGGCAGCGATTATTCCCGACGCCGGCCCGAGGCTGTCGTCCTGATCGATGATCAGCTGAAATTGACTCCGCAGTCGATCATCGATCTGATCGGCACGAATGGATACGAACACCGTATCAATAACCGCCTGCAGGACACCGACAGTTCGCGACAACAATGACTCATGGTCAATTTCAAGGGCCGCCTTATCGTTGCCGAAACGACGACTACGCCCGCCGGCCAGCACCAATCCGCAAATATCCGGACGCGGCGCCTGCGAATCATCGGTCATTGCGAGCTAGGCCGCGGGGTAATCACTCTTACCTCCAGCCTTGCTGACCAGCTGAATGTTTTCGATGGTGATGTCATGGCTGAGCGCCTTACACATATCGTATACCGTTAGCGCCGCAACACTGGCGCCCGTCAAGGCCTCCATCTCCACACCGGTCTTGCTCGTCACTTTCGTTTTACAGTCGATCACGACATTACCCGCATCATTCAGTTCGATCTGAATGCGACAACTCTCCAAACCAATCGGATGACAAAATGGAATCAAATTCGGCGTATTTTTTGCCGCCATCGTCCCGGCAATGATGGCTGTCTGAAAGACCGGCCCCTTGGCGGTGGTTATTTCACCATCCTGGACCGCAATACGAACTTCCTGTGGTAATCGAACGTATGCCCTGGCGTGCGCTGTACGCAGCGTGACTGATTTCTCGCTGACATCCACCATGGTCGGCTGATTTTTTTCATCAATATGGGATAGCATCCGGTGCCCTTATGATTTTTTTGTCGATAATATGGCCGGTACAGATTATAAACGGCAGGCCAACAAAATTGTATTTGAAGGTGTAATAACTCAGACTTAATTTTACAGGCACTGTACGGCGGGTAACGCATGGGTTCACCGATTTCAAACGGTCGTGACCAGCCCAGGCCTTGCCTGCGGCAGATAAGGCCGAACGCCTGGCAAACAGTTTCGGCTGATGGAATTATTGGATTTTCTCAATTAAGGAACCTCGGGTGAACACTGGGGAGTGTCCCGCGGCTAATGCCTTTTGGAACATTACCATCAAACTTACCGCCCCCCAGGTCAGGCCAACCACAACGCCCGCATCAATAATGCCGCGCCAGGGCTGGCCTAGCTGATGTACTAAAAACGCCAGGATAATAATCACAAGCGTTCCAATCCACGCAAACATCAGTACCCGGCGGGTGGCATTGAAATAGCCAAAACAAAAAAATGGCGCCAATAATCGAGTGCTGAGCGACGTGGAGTTCTGGTACAGATAGAGCGCACGTGCGGCAACGCGCGGTGAAAATTTAAGCTGAAAACCTCTGTATCCCTCCAACCATGCCATCAACGCTACGTTGAGGACAAAAATGATCCATTGCAGCAAGTCCAGCCCCCCCGCAACCGCCTCGCCGGCAAATGACGTCAGGCGAACGATGGCGTACAAAAGACCCAGCACAATACCAATCACGCCCCACGCGGCAGCGAATGGATGGGAAACCGAATCCTCAATGTTTTTCATTGCAAAAGTAAGTAAGTCTAAATGTCGGCAGCCTGATCCGAACTTGACCGGCTCTGATATGATCTTCACTTAACAATTGATCAAATGCGCGGAAAACCGACCGGCCATTCTACCTGCCGGTCTGGGGAAAACACATGGGTCGAACCATTTTTGAGAAGCTCTGGAATGAGCATACTGTTTCCGACCTCGGTGACAATACCTATCTGCTGTACATCGATCGGATATTCATTCACGAACGCACCGGAAGTATAGCCTTGAAAGGGCTCGAAGCCGCGAATCGAAAAGTCCGCAACCCCGAACAGGTATTTGCCTGCATGGATCATATTGTCGACACTTTTCCCGGACGCACCGATGAAACCCGCGTACCCGGTGGCAAGGCGTTCATTACCACAACCCGCGAAGCTGCCAATGCCGCGGGTATTACGGTGTTCGATCTCGGCGACGATCGACAGGGCATTGTCCACGTCGTTGCGCCCGAACAGGGCATCTCACTCCCTGGCGTTACGCTGGTCTGTCCCGACAGCCACACTTGCACGCAGGGGGCCCTCGGCGCCCTGGCGTGGGGCATCGGCTCCACCGAGGCGGAACATGCGCTGGCAACCAAAACCCTGGTGGTCAAAAAACCAGGAACAATGCGCGTGAGTTTTGACGGTGAGTTGGGATTCGGCGTAACCGCCAAGGACATGATTTTGCACTTGATTGGCCAATATACGGCGTCCGGTGGAGTCGGTTATGCAATCGAACTGGCCGGCTCCGCGGTTGGCGATCTACCGATGGAAGCCCGCTTCACATTGTGCAACATGGCCATCGAATTCGGCGCCTGGACCGGAATTATTTCCCCGGATGAAGCGACTTTCGATTATGTCCGGGGCCGTCCGTTTGCGCCGAAGGATCATCTTTGGGATCAAGCGATCGCACACTGGAAAACCCTGCCAACTGACCCTGATGCAGCATTCGATAAAGAAATCGATATCGACTGTCGGATAATCACACCACAGATTAGCTGGGGTAACAGCCCGCAACACGAAACAGGTATCGACGGGGTTGTTCCGGACCCGGCCGATGAGGCGGATGCGAATCGAAGAAAGTCTATTGAACAAGCCCTGGAATATATGGATTTAAAGCCCGGCATGCGCTTGGAGGGAATTCCGATCGATGCTGCGTTTATTGGTTCATGCACGAATAGTCGTCTCAGCGACTTGCGCGCCGCTGCGCGGATCCTCGATGGCAGAAAAGTCGCTGAGGGTGTGAACGCGATTTGTGTACCGGGCTCCAGCCAGGTTAAAAAAGCCGCCGAAGCCGAGGGCCTGGACAAGATTTTCAAAGCCGCGGGATTTGAATGGCGCGAGTCCGGCTGCTCGATGTGTTTCTTCGCAGGCGGTGAGAATTTCGGTCTGGAAACGCGCGTCGTGACCAGCACCAATCGGAATTTTGAAAATCGCCAGGGTCCCCGCACCCGCTCCCACCTGGCCAGCCCGTCCACGGTTGCTGCATCGGCAATCAAAGGCCACCTGGCTGACGTGCGCAAGCTGGAGCAGTAAAAACGTGGAAAAGTTTATCGAGCTAACCGCCATAGCGGCCCCCCTGCTGCGCATCAATGTCGATACCGACGCGATAATTCCGAGTCGTGAAATGAAACGCGTCTCCAAACAAGGTCTCGGCGATGGATTATTTGCCGGCTGGCGGTACACGGCGCCAGGCGGTCGGCAAGAGAACGTCGACTTTGTACTGAACCGGGAGCCGTATCGCAATGCGCGGATACTCCTGTCGGGAACGAATTTCGGTTGCGGGTCATCACGGGAACACGCTGCCTGGGCACTGTCCGAATGGGGAATCCGCTGTATTATCGCGCCAAGTTTCGGCGCTATTTTCTACGGCAACTGCGTACTGAATGGCATTCTGCCGGTTATATTGGAGAACGGCATCGTCGAAAATCTCGCGCAACAGGTAGAAGCCGATCCGACAGAAAATAAGATCACGATTAACCTCGAAAAATGTGTCGTAACCGCGCCCGATAATTCGAGGTTCGAGTTCGAGATCGCCCCGGCAGATCGCGAAATGCTGATGGAAGGCCGGGATGCGATCGCCGCCACGATGAAACGGGACGATGAAATTCTCGCCTTTCAGGCGCGCGACCGCTTAAAGCGTCAGTGGATCTATTTATAAAGCTATTCTGCGCCGACCGCGCCCTGTTCAATTAGCGCTTCGATTTCTTCGTCCGAATAGCCGGCCTCTGACATGATTTCCCGCGTATGTTGGCCCTTGCGCGGCACATCCCGGTGAACCCCAAATCGTTGGCCGTTCATCTCGAGCGGCAGAGCCGGCAGGCGGGCCGTATCCCCGGCGAGCGGTCCATCAGTCACCGTAACAGGTAGCAATCCGCCGCTGGCATTGAGGTGTACGTCGTCGAAGAGTTCTTCAGGCTTTGCGATCGGCGCAAACGGCAAGCCAATAGTCTCCAGCTTGTCCATTAACTCCTGCTTGGTAAATTTCCGAAATGTTTCCTTGATGACCGGCAGGAGTCGTTCTTTATGTGTCACACGATCATTATTTGTCGCCAGACTCTGATCGGCCGCTAATTCATCCAGACCAAACGCTTCGCATAACTGCAGCCATTGCTTGTCGCTCACCACACCAACGAATACCTGATCGTCGTCACCTGTATCAAATACCTGGTAAATCGCCCAGGCCGATACGCGAACCGGCATCGGCGCTGCCGGCTTACCGGTCACCGCATATTGCGCCATATGCTGCCCGACCAGGAACACGCTGCTTTCATATAAAGATGCCACGACCTGTTGCCCAACGCCGGTGCTGTTGCGCTGATAGAGTGCGGCGACAATCCCCAGCACACCGAACATGCCCCCCTGTACATCAATGACCGAGGCGCCGGCACGCAAGGGTTTGCCGGGCGGTCCGGTCATGTAGGCCAGCCCACCCATCATCTGCGCCACCTCATCCAGCGCGGTGCGCTGCTCATAGGGCCCGCTCAGAAAGCCTTTTTCCGAACAGTAGATCAAACCAGGATTGGTTGCTTTCAGAGTTTCATAACCGAAACCCAGGCGTTCCATCGTACCGAGGCGAAAATTCTCAATGACGACATCGGCTTTTTCGACGAGTTTCAATGCCAGCGCCTTGCCCGCTTCAGATTTCAGATCGACGCACAAACTGCGTTTATTGCGGTTGTACATCGGGAAATAACCGGCGCCCGAGCCTGGAAGAAAGCGCGTATTGTCGCCCTTGGCCGGCTCGATCCGAATGATGTCCGCGCCGAGGTCCGCGAGCATCAGGCCCGCCGCAGGCCCCATGACCATGTGTGTAAATTCGACGACCTTCACGCCGGCCAGCGGCAATGCTTGCTTGTCTGCCATCCCGATGCCTTTTTCGTTATGCTTTCGAAAAAGGGGGTTTGACCCCTCTTCTTGGTGAGAATTATGCCCTATACGCTGTCTCATTATTATATCGGGCATCCCACGTTCGGCCGTAAGCCGCTTTTCCGTCAATCGAGACACGCCACAAGGAAGGCAAGCGAATGAGTAACATCGATATTCTGGTTAGTGAAGTCGGTCCCAGGGATGGTCTGCAAAGCATCGAGACGATCATGCCGACTGAGGCCAAGAAGGCCTGGATCAGCGCTGAAGCAGAGGCGGGCGTCAGCGAAATCGAAGTCGCCTCGTTCGTTCCGCCGAAGTTGCTGCCGCAAATGGCCGACGCCACCGAAATAGTCGCTCATGCGCGGACGATACCCGGACTGACCGTGGTCGCACTCGTGCCTAATTTCAAGGGCGCGGAAAATGCGGTCAAGGCCGGCGCGCATAAAATTGGCCTGCCATTGTCCTGTAGCGAGACGCATAGCAAGGCAAATCTGCGCAAAACACATGACGAGGTCATCGCGGAAGTCCGCAAAATCGCAGACCTGCTCGAAACACTGCCGGCTGATCAGCGTCCAACCTTCGAGGGCAGTCTGTCGACGGCATTCGGCTGCACACTCGAAGGCAAGGTTCCTGAATCAAAGGTAGTCGAGTTGGCGGACAGGCTGATCGAGGCCGGCTGCGACGAACTGAGTTTGTCGGATACGACCGGCTATGCAAACCCGACACAGCTGCGACGCCTGATCAAGTTGGTCCGCGCCGAGGTTGGTGCCGACAAACTCGATAGTGTCCACCTGCACAACACACGCGGACTCGGCCTGGCGAACGTCGTCGCCGCGCTAGAGGAAGGCATCACCACGGTAGACAGTTCGCTCGGTGGCATCGGCGGATGTCCGTTCGCGCCCGGCGCCAGCGGCAATATCGTCACCGAAGACCTAGTCTTCATGCTGGACTCAATGGGGCTGAAAACGGGCATCGATCTCGACAAGTTGCTGATGGTCCGCGAAATCGTTATAGCAGCGTTGCCCGGTGAGGACATGTACGGCTTTACCCCGGATGCCGGGCTGCCGAAAGGCTATGCCAGCGGAGGTTGGGGAGTATAGGGCTGAATCAAACAGCGCCCGGGGAACTTTAGTTATTTATATTTCCACTGTGTTTCAAGCATCAGTCGGTTGAAGTCCTTTGGGTCGCCCGAGGCAACATCGATCTCGTTGACGAAGTACTGTACGTCAACCGCCCAATACTTGTTGATGCCCGCCTGGATCTTGAAAAAGTGGCCCTTGTTGTCGGTGCCGCCACCCGCCCAATCCGAGTCGGTCAGCAGACCGAATACCGCGTCGGCCTCTTTCTCGGCGTACCAGTAAGAGAACTGCCACTGGTTGCGATCCTTCGCCTTGCCGATGCGCGTGCCCAGCTTCCAGGACGTATCATTATCACTCGGATCGCCGTTGTTGGTGGCGTCGAAGAACACGACCGTGGGGAAACTACCCAGATCGAATCCGGCTTCGGCGAACACCTCCGTCAGCTTGTAGTCATACAGGTAGGCGCACTCATTTCCGGCGTTGGTGCCGCAAGCCGCACCGGTGCCGATCTCCACCGCGCTGTTACCGAAGTAATCGCCCGGGTCGGTCGTATCACCAAAATAGGTCTGGTCGCCCTTCGTCTTTATCGCGAAGTAACCGACACCGCCTGTGAGCGTCATGCCACCGAACTTGCCCGTAGCGCCTAGCTGGCCGCCCCAGCTGAAGTTGGTGTTGCCGCCCTTGCTGTCGCTTTCGAGCCACGTGCCCAGCGCATTGGCGAAGAACCAGCCACGCTGATACTTCGCCCCAAGGCCTTCCGGCGTCCAGTCGCCGTCCCACATCAGCGGGTTCTTGGCGACGCGCAGCAGCGGGTTCTTGAACTTACCCGCGATCAGGTGCAGACCTTCGGCCGCGTTCCAGTCCGCGTACGCGAGGTTGAGCGTAATATTCTTGGAAGAACCGCCGCCACCGAGCGTCTGGTTAGCGGATACCGGGTCATCGCCGCCGGTCGCCAGCCCGAAGCCGACCTCGACCTTTCCCGGCAACTGCGCCCGGGTGTTAATGCGGGCGCGAATGCGGTTGCGGTTGCGCTCGTCCTTGTCTTGCACGTCGATATTTTCGTAGCGATAGCGAAAATCTCCGTCGATACTGATGCGTTCCGTCCAAGATGTATCCGCCGATGCCGCCTCGACGGCGACGAGTTTCTCACTGGTTTCCTGAGCGACGACGGCGGTCTGCCCGGCCTGATCCTTGAGCTGGACATTTTCGGCTGCGAGCTCGTCGATACGCACGGACAGCGCCGCAAGCTGCGCGCGCAGCTCGGCAAACTCCTCATCCGTAACCGCACCAACCGCCATCGGGCTGGCCACGATCAGTGACGCAAACAAAGTTACGGCAATTGGTCTTAACATGATTACTCCAGTTGGTTTCGATCTGCCTTGCATTGTCATTAAGAAATTCATTCGGCCTGAAATTAATCCGGGAATAGCCGGTCGGAAATCTTCTGTCTGACCCCTGCCAGGATTGTTAACTTGGCGCAGAGTCTGCTGTTGTATCGTTACAGTTTTATTACGGAAAGGTTATGAAAATATTGCCACCGGATCAGGCGACGTCAAGCACCTGACAGATCATCCGCGTCGCCCAGATGCATTATCTTTGCTAAGCGGATGGCCGCAGACTCGAGTCAGGCAAGCAAGTTGGCAAGCTCATTCGGCCGATCAACGCTCCTTACAGCTGACCTTCGATCGGCAACAGCTTCAGGAACGCGACTGAAAATCGTCGCCAGAAACCGGTCTCCGGCTCGCGAGTGTAGATGGGCGGTCCGACTGGCGTGTCGTTGAGCCACTCCAGGTTGCCACGATCATTCAAATGCAGCCGGTAAGCCCGGCGCGGCATATAGTTATTGAGCTGCTCCGTCATCTGTTCGGCTAATGGTGCGGAGTCAACGACGATGCCGAGTTCAGTGTTCAGGTTTAGCGAGCGCGGGCCCCAGTTCAAAGAGCCAACATAGATGTAGCGTCGATCAACAATATAAAGCTTCGCGTGCAGGCTCGAGCGCGAGTACCCGATGCCACTCTTGGGCTTGCTCTCAGCGTCCGGCTCGGGCGATGTCTCCCATAGTTCGACACCGATATCCAACAGGTCTTTGCGGTATTTCGCGTAGCCGGCGTGCACGGCGCTGACGTCCGTCGCAGCCAGCGAATTCGTAATCACGATGACGTGCACGCCGCGCTCGCGCAACTGGCCAAGAAACTCCACCCCGCTCTTCTGCGGTACAAAGTACGGAGACATGACGAAGAATTCCCGCTCGGCCTGATCGACAACCTTGGTAAGTTCGCGTGCGCCGACGACGATACCCTCGCCCACCGGCCCACGAATCTTGTTCGGCGAATCGTAGATCACCTGCGCGTCGGCCCAGTAAAACGGCAACGTGCCCTGCTCGACCGCACTCACAATGGAACTCTCAAGTGCGGCAGCATACGGCGTGCCGCGCACGTCTTCGACGACCGAATACAATTTTTTTCCGGCCGCAGCCGCGGCGCCCAACTCCGTCGGCTCCTCGACAATCGCGTCGACGGGCACGGCGCCCTCGCTGTTCCAGTAGTCATCGAACGCTCGCGACACTTCCTGCGCAATCGGCCCGATACCGAACAAGTCAATATCGCCGAACTGGAAATCTTCGCGCGCGTCGAAATACTCATCACCGATATTTCGCCCACCCACGATCGTGATCTGGTTGTCGACCGTGAACGACTTGTTGTGCATGCGCTGGTTCACGCGCGGCAGGTCGAAGATAAAGTCGCGCCAGCGTGCGGAACGGTTGGCGAACGGATTGTAGAGGCGGATCTCGATATTCGGGTGCGTATGCAGCGCCGCGAGGAATTCGTCGTAGCCTTTCGTGTGAATGTCATCGATTAGCAGCCGCACGCGCACGCCCCTTTCGGCCGCGCGGAACAGCGCATGCAGGAACAGGCGGCCGGTCATGTCGGACAACACGAAGTAATACTGCGCGTCGATGCTGCGCTCGGCACGTTCGGCGGAAATTAGACGCGCGGCCAACGCGTCAATGCCCTGGGTCAGCGGGTAGAACCCGGAGAGCCCGGGGTGCTGACTCGTCAGGGCCAGGACGCTGCGGCCGAGCTTGCTGCTATCGGTATCGGTAAAGGCCGTGCTCGCGGCTTTGAGTTCGTCAAACGGCACCGTCGCGCAACTGGCGATAATTACCAGTACCGCGACCGACAGGGTTGGGCGGTCGAAAAACATGCGCGAATGTTAGCACCCGGGCAACCAGCGGCGACCATCCAAAGCATCAGCCCAAGTCAAATTTGACTGCAAAGAAAACAGAGCTAATGGAAAAACTGGCTCTGTAATGACTTTGCTGAAGAATCATCAGATGTCTCGTCGTATCACATAAACATCATAACGCCCGTCCGGTCCTATGTACCATGATGCGACGGTACTCGTAATGCTCACGATCAGTGAGCCAAACACCGCAGACCAGAAACCCGCGACGTGGAAATTACTGATCATCGCCGCAACCAGGCCGAACATCGCAGCGTTCAGTACAAACAGGAATAAGCCAAGCGTCACGATGGTCAGTGGTAACGTCAACACAAATGCGATCGGCCTGACAATGGCGTTCACCACGGCCAGCAGGAATGCGGCAAGAATCAGGCTGCCCGTGCCCAGTACATCAACACCCGGAATGATGGCCGATGCGAGCGCAAGACCCAGCATGATGATTAGTGTGCGAATCAATATACCTTTCATACTATCACCACCCGATAGAATCTCGTGCCATCACACCGCCTTCGTAGACTGATCAAGCCCGGGAAGCCTCACTATTGTCAGCATTCTTAGCTACCTGTTTCACGGCCCGGCCAATAAACACGAACGCCCAGCCGCTGAAAATCATCTTGATGCCGAACAGGATGCCGACGGCCCACACACCTGACAGCGGGAACTGGCGCCAGAGCATGATGCCGAGCAGTAACGTCACAATGCCGTTGAATAGTTCCATGCCCCAGCCTGCCGCCGGCTTGAGTTGAAACGCGACGACGATTTCGAGCAGACCCGTGGCGAGCAGATACGCCATCAGGATCAAAGTCAATGAAGCGAGGCCCGCGACCGGCTGGCTCATCATATAGAAACCGGCAATCGCCATGAGCACGCCGACGACGAACACCATCAGTCCTTTGCCAAATGCGCCGGCTTTAAATGCCAGGAAAGATTGACCGATTCCGCTGACGACAAGCATCGCGCCGACCATGACCGTAATCGACAAACCAGCCACCAGTGGCGATACGATCGCCAAAAAGCCCGCGACAATCAGAATGATGCCGCATGTCACTGTCAGCCCGGCATTTTTCTTGATACCGTCTAATAACCCCGTCGCTGGGGTATCCGCAAACTCTGTCATCGCGATCCTCCCGTTGTTGTGTCTTTATTCGTAATTAACGCAAATCCACGAATCCGTAGATTATAGTGCTTCCTGTCGAGGACGCTTGGTTTCGCCTGGTCAAAACTTAACGAACGATCAGGTTGATCGAACCGACATCGACCGGCGGATCGAAGTAGCTAAAGAAGCGCTGCACGTCCTCCGCGGTACCGCCCTCGAGACGAATATCACCACTCTCGATAGCCGCCCGCATGATGACGTCACCCGCCGGAGCGCCTGATCCATGCCACGGGCAAACCTGGTCATGCGTGGATCGATCTTTGGATCGTCCTCGGTAAACGCGAGGTTGTCCCCGCTCCGGAAGACGATCTCGATTCCTTGATCGCCATACCATAAGTTAGATTCGTTGACTTCCAGGACGGCAGACTTTGACGTATCGGCGGTAGCAGCGGTACCGGCCGGTTCCGGTGCCTCGGGCGGCGCGCAAGCGACTATGGCAAGTCCGGCCAAGCCAAATACTATATTAATGTGAATTCTCATTTATATTTCCTAAGTATTTGTTAATACTGCAAATAATAATAGATTAAGCCATTATCACAGATGACTGAAGTATTCGTAGCGTTACGCTCTACCCTTCGGAAGCATGAGTTGTAGCTGCGGCCAAAGGCTGAAATGGCCCACGCATTCTGGTGATTACTGCAGGAATTAGCGCTCGTATTTATTGAGAATCATTATTGTTTGATTGGCGAGATCCTAACAAATTCTGGACTCAAAGGTAGCTTGCGCGGACTCACATTACGATTGCCAACGACAGCTATCGGCTCAAAAACTCATCCACCAGCAACAAGGAGACAATAGGCAAGAAACAAGGCAAAACCTGAGCCATAATCGGCTCATCTGCGTGGGTCAATTTGCAATCCAAAACCCGGGGCAACTTTCGGTGCAAATCAACAGAAGGCTGTTCGCTGACCAACAAGTTCAAAAGATAACCCGCTCGCAATCAACCTGACCATGCGTCAAAAAAATGATCAAAGTTACTATACGGAGAAATCAATGATTTCAAACCCTGTAAGAACCATCAGAGTCGTCTTCGCGATCGGCATGAGCATGCTGCTGGTGCAGGCCATCCATGCCCAGGAGATAGTCACACCTGAAAACTCAATGCACGCCGAGACCAACCACTACAAGGCTCTGGCAGAAGCGCCATTCGTGAATGACTATCCGACGCCTGAAGCGACCCGGACGCTCGACGAAGAACTCTATTTCCAGCGGGCTGTTCAGACTTACCTTTGGGCGCTACCTGCGGTGAACATGTATGCCATGAAGGAAGGCCAGGCAAAGACGTTCGGCGAAGGCTACAACGTGCTGGCCATCTTCGAGAACCGCCTGAAGGCGCATACGATAATCACTACACCGAACTCAGACGTTATCTACGGCCTCGGATTTCTCGACCTCGGCAAGGACGGCCCCATGGTCATCGACGCGCCGCCGATGCTGCAGGCTTTAATCGATGACTTCTGGCACCGGCCCATCGAAGGTCCGGAAATTGAGGGGGTGAAGTACGCCGCCGACATCGGCCTGCCCGGCCCGGACAAGGGCAAAGGTGGCATGTACCTGGTCCTGCCGCCTGGTTACAACGGGCCGGTCGATGACAACAAGTATTTCGTCTACCGGAGCAGAACTAACGGCGTATTCGTCTTCCTGCGCGGCTTCTTCGATGACTCGAATAATCTGCAACCCGCCGTAGACAACATGGAGAAGATCAGGATCTACCCCTTGAACGGCGAGGCCAAGCCGATGGATTTCAAGCACGCCTCGGAAGTCGCAGCGAACTACGTGTTTGCCGGCGATGTAAGCTACTTCGAAATGCTCGACCGCTTTATTCAGAACGACGTAGTCGACGAAGACGACCCGTACATGCAGGGGATGATGGCCAGCATCGGCATCGAGAAAGGGAGGTCTTTCAGCCCGAGTGCGCGGCAACGTGAATTGCTCGACGCTGCGGCCAGGACCGCCTGGAAGATGGCGAAGAACATCGCCGCCAACTTCGACAGGGAGGAGTCGGCGCTCTGGTACAGCGATCGTCAGTGGGTCGCCCACACCAAGACGGACCTCGACAACTTCTTCGATACCCACCTGGACCTCGGGTTCAATCGCCACACGACCGGCCACACCGACATCAACGCCAAGGCGCACATGTTCGTCAATTACTACTCCACTAGCCCGGGCATGATCTCCTCCCGAGTGGGCGTCGGTGCCAAGTACACCGCCGCGTACAAGGACAGCAACGGAGACTTCCTGACGGGTAGCCGGACCTATAAGCTCACACTGCCGGCCGACGTGCCCGCGAACCTGTTCTGGTCCATCACCGTCTACGATCCAATTACGGCGGCGGGGCTGAACAACGGTCAGGATTACCCCTCCATTGGCGACCGCGACAAGCCCGTGCAGAATACTGACGGATCAACGAACCTCTACTTCGGTCCAAAAGCTCCCGAGGGCAAGGAGCGGAACTGGATGAAAACAGTGCCCGGAAAGGGCTGGTTCGCCATCATCCGCCTCTACGGTCCGGAGCAGGGTTGGTTCGACCGCACCTGGAAACCGAGTGACTTCGAAAGGATGGAGTAGACAACAAGCAGAGCAGGAGAAGCGAGAAATGGAGCCGGGGCGGGGCCTGGAAATTAATCAAAGGATAAACGGATGAAGGCAAACTGAATTTGAAGTGCGCGAACTCGCATTGCGATTGCCGGTTAAAACGTTCTGGTCTTGAATCCCCACGTAAACCGGACATAAAGATCAAAGGAATCCCGTTTCCGGTCAGCAGTGATTAACTGCTCGAGATCCTCGCGCCAACGTCCGCGAACGTCTATAGCCAGCTGACGGCTTTTTCGCCAAAGATAGCGAATTTCAAACAGCTCTTCGTTTTTTCCATACTGCGGGGACAACAGCCAGCCGGCGTCCGTGCGCCCATAATTGATGCCGATGCTGTGCGTCGGAAGGAAATTCATGATGCTGGCCGTGAAATTCCAGGCCCAGCCATCGACATCTCCATTTCCGGCCAGTCCTTCCGACGCGCGAGTTTGGGTCTCGGGTGCGAAACCCAGCTCGGCCGATACACGCAAACTCGGGCCGTCGGATCGATCCGGCCAGCGTCCGGCGCCGCGCGCGACAATCCCCCAGTAGTCCTCGAGCCGGCCATTGATGCCGCCGTCCTTGAGCAGAGACTTCGGCAGATAGGAAATGTCCAAACCACGTTGCAATAAGGGCCCCTTGCGTTCCAAATTCTCAAACGCGAGAAAATAGGTGACCCGTGAATCATCATCGACAAAATTCAAGGGTTTCGCACGGACATTACTGGCACCGTCCTTGTCGTTGTACTGCAGGATCAGGTGCGACGCCCAGCCGCTTTTTACCCGCAGCGTCCCATGCATGCCATCCGTCCAGTTCACGCGAAGGTTGTTGCTGTCATTCCGGTCGAGTGACTTCGCATACACGCCACCCCGGGCCACGAACTTGGTTTGCATACGCCCGACGGCCAGATCGAAGCGCTCCAGACGGAACCAGTGCAGGAATAACTCATCGAACGTGATCTGACCATCCTCGATGCCCACGGCGGTCGGAATCTCCGGTTGCAGAATAAAGTCCGGTTCACACTCATCCGTCGAACAGATTCCTGCGACGCGTCCGGCCACCCGCAGATACTCGGCGATGCCCCATTTCGCATCGATGCGCCAGCGGCTGCGGAGCTGGTCTTCATCCTCTGTCGCCGAATCCCGCCTGTCCTTATCCGCGTAGGCGTAGCTCAGGCGCAGATCTCCGCCAAATGACCAGCCGCGTTCCGCGGCGGCGTCTTCTATTGACCCCTCGGCGTCGTCAATCGATCCATCCGTTTCGCTATCCAGTTCCTCAACCTCGGTCTGATCATCACGGTCCGGATCGGGTTCGACAGGCGTATTTTCACCGAATGCGATTGAGACGCACGACGATACGGCGACAGCGACGCAAATGTATTGCTTTAATCGACTCACGAAAAATAGCTTATCCGTCAACCCAATAATTAAAACGAGATGATGATTTCAGATCGATGTTTATAACCAGCCGGCGATTTTCCGGGCGCCCACAGGTCCAGACTCACGAGGCCGCCATGATATATTGGAGCCAACAGGAACATCCAAGGGAATACCTGACTTGAAATCTGAAGGCAATGTATTGCGATTCAACGGCTGGCCAAACCGACGACGATATTCTGGCGTTTGTTTTCCCAGAGGATGGCTAATGTCTGGTGTGGCGCTGACCCTGGCCGCCTGCATGACTCAGCCGACCATGCAAACCGGCCCCGACGCGGAGGTCAGCTTCGACGGATTAGTCAGGCTGGATCGCTCGAATTTTGGATCGGCCTGGGTCAAGCCGGAGATAGATCTGGCTCATTACAATGCGATCATTGTCGAAGATCCCGAGTTTGAATTCCGCACAGTGCAAACGCGCCAGGATCGCGGCTCACGCACAACCGAATTGCCCCTGACCCAAGCCGACAAACAAAGTCTGATCGATACGATTCATGAGACTTTTGTAGCCGAGCTCGCCAGGAGCCAGTACTTTACGCTTGCCACTGAGCCGGGCCCGGATGCCATCACGGTGAGAATTCGCTTACTCGATGTTGTGGCGCTCGTGCCGCAGGAACCTGTTGATGTTCCGGAGGAACCCTGGAGTAGCTCCGTCGGTGAAGGTACCCTCGTTCTCGAAGTTCACGATTCTGTCAGTGGTGAAATCCTGTACAGGGCCGTCCAGCGCCGCGCAGCACGAGCAACAGTCGGTGGCGCCGCCGGCAGCCGGATGAATTCGTGGGCGGAGATTGAGCCCACCGCGCGCGGCTGGGCAAAAGTGATTCGCGAGCAACTCGATCGAATGCACAATTTAAGATGAGTTGCTCAGCCCCGGGACAATGCCGCCGGCCAGGCGTTAATACAAATTTATCAAAGTAGCCGCTTTTTTGACCCAACCCGCAAAGCAGCTTCTCAGTTCGCCCCGGTCGCCTGCTGCAGAAATGCAATCAGATTGGCCCGATCCTGGGGCTTTCCGACGCCGATAAATACCATGCGATTGCCCGGAATGAACTGGCTCGGCCGAGCCAGAAATTTGCTTAATGTTTCCGGGCTCCAGGTCACATCAGCATTGACGAACGCATCTGAATAGGCGAATCCCGGAGCCAGACCGGCTTTACGGCCGAGAACTCCGTGCAGATTAGGGCCAACTTTGTTCGGCTCACCTGCTGCGAGGCTGTGGCAGGCCCGGCACTGCAGAAACAAGGTCTGACCACGTTTCAGATCAGCGTTCACGATTAACGCATTAATGTCGATCATTTCTTCGGCAGCCCCTGCAGTTTCCGCTGCCTGGTCAGCGGAACCACCGGGCCCGCAGCCTCCAAGCGCAAGGTTCAATATCCCGATGGTGATCAAAAATATCCTATAATTAACCATAGATATGCCCTATAACTTAATGTTATTAAAATTGAAAAACTTAAACTATTACGTCGATTTAGCAGCGCGATGAATAGCTTTCCTGATCCTCGGATAGGTGCCGCATCGACAGATATTCGTTATCGACCGGTCGATAACGGCATCATCCGGATCGGGGTTTTCAGCCAGCAAAGCCACAACACTCATGATCATGCCCGGCTGACAATAACCACATTGCGGAACCTGCTCATCGATCCAGGCCTGTTGCACCGGATGCAAACCATCCTCACCGGCCAGGCCTTCGATCGTCGTAACCTCTTTATTTCGCAGGTTCGCAATCGGCAATACGCAGGATCGCATCGCCTTGCCATCGACATGGATCGTGCAGGCACCGCATTGCGCGATCCCGCATCCGTATTTCGTGCCGGTGAGCTTCAGAATATCGCGCAGTACCCAGAGCACCGGCATCTTGCGGTCAACATCGATGCTGACGGATTCTCCGTTCAACTGAAACTCAATCATGCGAAACGTCCCGTGACCTGAAACTTCCGCGCTACAGACCGAGCGCGCCGGGATTCATGAGGCCATCCGGATCCAGGCTCTGCTTGAGATCCTTCAAAATATGCACCGACTGCGGCTGGCGTCCGCGCATATACGGATAGCTCTTGCCGACCTGCAGGTGCACGGCACCGAATTCGCTGAAGATGTCCTGAATCTTCTTCCGCAGCTCCGCCACAAGTGCACGACCCTCCGGGTTTGCTGCGTACTCCGGCAACGTGTCCAGGTATTCCTGGGGCAGATAACGCTTGTGATACGGGGTTCGATCGTCTTCCCAGTAAAAAACCGGTTCGTACAGAAACCCATTGGTGCTGATAGTGCTAAACATCGCGGCCTTTTCCACCTTGTGCTGCTCCATCCGCTCTGCATACTCTGCATGAAGCTGACTAATGCGCTGGTGGAATGCCTGCAATTTGGAAAATGGCAGGATACCGTGCATCGGCACCCAGCGCTGGCCGCGCGGCCCAAGAATCGGGTACAGCGGAATAAACGGCATGGCTCTGAGGACGGTCGGAATGGTATTTGCGATTTCCGTGCCGTGCCCGGCCATCGCCTGGCGCACCTGGCCGAGCTTGGCCCGGACTTCCGCCTGGCTGGATCCCTCAACGACGTAATGCGCTGAATAATCGAAACCCGTCAGGAATCGTTTTCCGGCCGCTGCCATCTTCATGACCCGAATCAGGCCGTCGATCGGATTTCGCGAGGTTTTCAACACGGCCCAGACGGCGTTCAGCGCATCGCTCGATTTCGTCTTGCCGAGCTGGCCCTGCTGAAGTTTCGGGTCCAGGCCAAAACTATCGGCCACGATCCCGGTTCGACCTGCTGCGGCCATACCCGCGGCCATCGGGTCGAACGCATTAAACCCGAATGAAGCCGTCCCGGAATAAGCCGGCAATGGAACCAGGCGCAAAGTTATGCGCGCCTTGATTCCAAACGCACCGGCATCGCCGGTGAAGATGCCGGTCAAATCCGGGCCATAATGCCGGAAAAACGGCGAAGCGTTTTCCGTGGCCCGTGATCCGGTACTAAGCAACTCGCCCGTCGCCAGCACAATATCGAACGACAAGGCCGTGTCGGCCGAGACACCGTAACTTCCGGACCCGAGGCTGACACTGTTCTGTGACATGGAGCCGCCAACGGTGGCTTTCAGTCCGGAGAACGGCCCCCAGAAAGCCGTGCGCAAACCGTGCTTGGCCAGTGCACTCGTCATGTCCGCCCAGGTGATCCCGGGCTCGACGGTGACATACATGTCTTCCTGATTGATCTCGACAATCCGGTTCAATCGTTCCGTGTCGATGAGCAATGAATTGGTCGTCGTCGGCAGATAGGCATCGGTGTAGGATGCGCCGCCACCCCGCGGCACCATGGCGACGCCGGCCGTCGATGCGATCCGCGCGATTTCCTGGAGTTCTTCGACGCTGCCCGGCTGTACGACTGCCAGGGGCAACTCACGGAAATTGTAGACATCCATGGCGAAAAACTCTCGGTCGGCGGCGTCACAGAGCACGTGGTTCGCGCCGAGCGTGTTACGGAGTTTAGCCAAAATATCATTTGATTCCATTAAGTTAGCTGACATTCTTAATTCCTGTTTTATATAGATCTGCCGAAGCGGCCTGACCAATGTGATCCAATCTAACCCCTGCCTTTCAGCAATTCTATGATTTTCCCGGCCCACCCGGATACCGTCGCCGGCAAGGGATTATAAGTTGCGCCGGGGCAAATGCCCGCAGCTTCTGCCGCGTGCGTTGCGTGGCCATTACCCTGCCGCGCGAAAATAAGTACTGGCGTTTCGACCGCGGCCAGTGCATCCGCGAACTCATAGGTCAAAAGCGCTTGGACGAGGCGCGAAAATGCCCGTCCGGCCTTCAGTGCATCGACTGCGCGGGCGTGAGTTTGTTCGGCCAGGATTTCGGGTTCTCTTTGCAAGGCATTTGCGGAATTACAGGCATTCCATGGCCAGAACAACTCACTGTCACGCGCAAAGGTCCAGGCAGCAAAAAACGGTTGTCCGTATTGCCCCGGCGTCAGATCCGGTGCATAAGTCTCGGCTAAATAATCGCGCTCGGATGCAGAGAAGAGCCATGGGTCGATCAGCACCAACGTTTCGATCGAGGCCGCATCGGATCTCTCCAGGGCGACCGCGATCATGCCCGATGCACCGACCGCCAGAACATCGAGCGCCGATATTCCGAGCGTTGTGATGACCGACGCCAGCAGCGTCGCAATGGTTTCGGCCGAGTAATCGGGTAAATGCAGGACGCCGGTCTCGCCGTGCCCGGGTAGATCAATACTGATGATTTGCCGCCCGGCGTCGTGCCTCGCCAGATCCAGCGCCAGTGCATCGAGGGACTGCGATGATGCGCCGGCATCATGCAGTAGCATAATCGGGCGGCCAGCACCCTGTGTCGTAAATTTCACGAACACAGGGTCCCGCATTGCTGTTGACGATTTCTTTTTGCAGCAGGCCCGTAAATTTTCCACTTGAGGCACGACGCAGATCTACCGGCCGCGGTGCGTATTCAAGAAAATGCTTGCATCACACGCTCATTCAGCGTCTCTGGCTCGGCAAAGATTTCCCGGTGCACGCAATCCGGCCAGCCGTCCAGTCGCTCCGGATGCGAAGCGAGCGGATCCTGCGCATAGTTCAGCAGAAAAACCGGCCGTTGAATATCAGGCATGCGCTGACGCGTCGGGTACGCAAACGCGGCCTGGTAGGCCGCGCGACCGCCGTCGCCGGCGCGCAGATAATCCACCGCATAAGGCTGCTGAAAATCGGCGTCCGGCAGATCAAACGTCATGCGCGCCTCGGGGGTTTTTCGATACCACGGGAAAAACAAACGCTGGTCCCGCATCCTGGTCCATGTCCAGGCCATATGCTCGCCCGCCTCGGTCGGCGGTGGCATGAAATTATAGTGCTCGAGGAAATCTTCGAGTTCCGCGCCTTCCATTACGACGAGACCATTGACCACGGCCGCGGCACAGCGGTCCGGAAACAGGCGTGCAAACTCGAAACCGATAATCGCGCCGGTATGAAATCCATAGACCAGGGTCTGTTCGATGCCAAGCGCTGTCAGGAACTCTTCAAGCGCCTGCGCAAAAGCCGTGATGTCCGGCTTGCCATCCGGCAAACGATCTGACTGGCCAAAGCCCGGCGTATCCACACCGATGGTCGTGAACGTCTCGGCAAACCTGCTGAGTTCCGTAGCCATCTCGGCAGACGAAGTGGGGCTCTGGTGCAATAGGAGCAGTGGCGGCCCGGAACCCGCCAGGCGGAAATGCACCTGGCGATCACCGAGGTTCACGAAATGCCGGCTGATCGCCGGATTTTCCGGATCCTGATACATATTCGCAATCGGTCAGCCGATGATCTGTTCCTTGCCGGGAATTGGCCAGTCTTTCCAGATTTTGATCTTGCCGTCTTCGACGAAAAAGTGCCCGGCGATCTGAAAATGCATGCTCGGCCGTTTGCTGTCGGCGGGTGCATTAAAGTGATCGATCCTGTCATTCAGCACCAGCGGGCCGACGACGTATGAACGCAGAATCTCCCACTCTATTGATTCCATGTTTTTCAGGAACGGGCCCATCTGCTTCGTGAATTGCTCGAGACTCGTAATCAATGGCTGGCTCGGCGTAATCTGATACACGAGATCTTCGGCCAGGTACGGCGTCAGTGCATCGATATCCCGCAACGACCAGTCCTTGCAAAAATTAGTCACCAGGGTTTCGTTCGCGATTTCAAGTTCGCTTTTCTCCGGTTCATTGGCCGATTCCATCTGACACCCTCCAATTGCGGTTGCGCCCAGTGCGCCCACGCCGGCCAAAACCTGGCGTCGACTGAAGGCACTTTGAAATTTTTCCGTTGCCAACTCCGTATGCCGCATGATTTTCTCCAGCGAAACGTTATATCCGTGATTTCTTGCTTCTAATTCGGTTCCCTTGATCCTTGAATATAAGTCAACTGTGGATCATTGCGGATCAACTGATTACGGGCCGTCCATTCGGCGGCTGCATCGGGCTTGCCGCGCCATTCGAACGCACCACCGACATAGACGGCGACCGGCAGACCACCGCGATACAATAGGCGATTGCGTGCCGTAGCCGGCACGCGCGCACCGGGCGTCACGATACCGGCCAGGTTTAACGGGTCCGCGGCCGAGATCACGACATCGGGTCGGCTCTGGTCACGATTTTTTTGTTCACGACGCAGCGCTTCAACGGCCTCGGGCCAGGCGAACTGCTCACCGCTGAAGCTGCTCACAAAACGGCCACCGCGAATCTCGCCGCGCGCTTCAAGGCGCCGCAACACGCGAACCAACTGTCGCCAGGTCGGCAAGCCGCGGTACTCTCGTTGCAGAACCGCTCGGAACAACACTCCGTAGCGATCCAGTAAAGCCAGGGCGACCTGCTCAACCGCCGCCTCATCGGCCCAGGCAGATCCGGCAGCCCCGCTCTGCGCTGAATGATTCGTCAGATCGGGAATATTCTGTTCCAGCAACACCCAGCGACCACCCGCATCAACACTGGCGGCCCCGCGACGCCGCGGTCGCGAGAAACTGGCCCGCTTCGAAGCCGGGGTGATCAACGCGCGCAATCCGGCGTAACTATCGGAGGTGACTAATCCACTGTTCACGAGTTCGCCCAGCGCCCGCTCAACCTGCGTACGCAGTAATCCGGTTATGCGCACCAGATCGGCAAAAAAGGTCGCGCCGTGCTCCAGCAATACCGACCGAACGCGCTCGGTATCAGACGCCAGGGCAAATCCTGCCGAAGCTCCGCGAGAAACCAGGGGCAACCAGACATTGAGCTCGGTTCTTTCCAGCAACATGATCGGCGTATTGCGCACCGGACCGCTCCGCCCGATGCGCTCGGCCGAGCTGTCGACTCGCTGGCCATCGTGCACCGCGGACAGCTCCGGCGCCACCACGCGTATCTCGCGCTTCGTTTCGGCAGGACCGCATACCACGGGTCGGAGCCAGATATATTCGCCGCTGGTCAACAACTGGTCCAGGTAAGTTTTGAAGTAAGCATCCACCCTCGGCGGCAGCAATCCGCTCTCCCAGGCGCCGGCCGGTGCGGCGAATCCCTGGAGTTTTTGCAGAGCCCGGCGAGCCGCTTCCGGACCACTGCCGCGCTCTGGCCCCATCTCATGCCAGGCGAACAGAAATCGCATATAACTTGCCGGCGACACGGGTTCAACCTGCTTCCTGAGTTGCTTGATCGTGTAGCGATGGATCCTCGCCAACAATCTGCGCTCACACCATTCGTCTTCGGCATCAGCCTCATGCCGAAAATGTCCGCGCATTATAAAACCTTCTATTTCAAGATGTTGTAATGTATTTATAATGTCTTTTATATCTAAATTTAACGAGATCGCCAGGCTCGCAGCGGTGACCGGACCGAGCGTTTCGAGCCGACTGCGTAACAACTCGAGCAGCGATTCTCCTTGCCCGCCTCCGGCACGCAGGCTGGTTACAGCCTCAATCGGCGGCACGAGTCGCGCGTGCGGCACGACTTCTCTTATCTGACTCAACCGTTCCGCACTGACCCATAGTGTCCGGTTCGCAGATACCTGAACGGTGGTCGCGCGACGCGCGGCTATCAGGACATCCAGAAACGGCTGCCATGGCTCGCCTTCGTCCTGCGTGATGAATCCACTGAGTACCAGCGCATCGTGTAATTCGTCAGGCGTGCGAACCACGGGCCATGCCTCCTCGCAAACCTGGTCGATTGCATCCGGACTTAAGCGCGCAAGGTCATCGGCTGCTTCCAGGTCTAACAAGTGTCGGGTCCTGATTGCCTGGGTACGGCGCTCCTCCGCCGGCGCGTCATCCAGAAAAGCGAACGGCCGGGCTGTGATGATTTCCTGGGCCAGTGGCGACGGTGTCGTCAGCTCCCGTGCGGTAACGCTGACCTCGCCGCAGGCCATACGACCGAGCAGCGCCTCCAGGCCTTCGACATCCATTATTCCATGCAGGCAATCGATCATGGTCTGCCGCACCAATGGATGATCGGGGATTTCCCGTTCTCCGGCGATATTTTCGGCGCAGGCCAGCTGGTCCGGGAACACCACCGCCAGAAAGTCTTCGGCATCATTGCGTTGAAATATCGGCGGCAGCTTCCGGCCGTTGCGGTTACGCCGCACAGCCAGCGCGATAGTGGCGCTCCAGCGCCAATGCGTTGGAAACATGGGGGCATTCAATACGGCCTGTGACAGCAGCGCTCGCACCGTAGCCTGCTTCAAATAACCCGCCACTTCCTGCAACGGAAAACTATGGGTCGGTCCGAGCGACAGGACGATACTGTCTTCGAGGGCGGCCGCCTGCAGCTCGAAATTAAACTTACGGCAGAATCGCTTGCGAATCGCCAAGCCCCAGGCACGATTCAATCTCGAGCCGAACGACGAATGGATCACCAGGTGAGTGTCGCCGACCTCGTCGAAGAAACGCTCCAGAACGATATGGTCTTGTGTCGGTAACACACCGAGCGCAGCCTTCGCGGCGGCCAGGTATTCGACGAGTTGCTCAGCGGCCGCGACGGACAAGCCCAAATCAGCTTGCAGCCACTGCCGGGCCGCATCCATGCCCGCCTCCAGCCGGTCGGATACCTGCTGCCGCAGGCGCGACACCGCGAACGACAGCTCAGCCGTTCGTCCGGGCGCTTCACCGAACCAGAACGGAATATTCGGTGGCTGGCCCTTCGCGTCCTCGACGTAGACTTTCCCGGTTTCGACTTTCAATATCCGGTATGAAGTATTGCCCAGTTGGAAAATGTCGCCCGGCAGACTTTCAAATGCGAAATCTTCGTTTAGCGTTCCAACGGAGAATTCCTCCGGCAGCATCACCACGTCATAGTCGAACTGGTCAGGAATGGCTCCACCATTCGTGATCGCCAGGAGTCGCGCACCGCGGCGCGCGCGGACCCGCCCGTTGACGGCATCAAAATGGATATGCGTGCCCTGCCGGCCGCGGCGCGTCGTGTAGCCATCGGCCAGCATCGTGATCAAGCGGTCAAATTCTGCGCGGCTCAGGTCCCGGTATGGCCAGGCCTTTCGAACCATGCGGAACAACTCATTGGTAGGCCATTCCCGTGCCGATACTTCGGCCACGATTTGCTGGGACAAAACATCCAGCGCCGGGCCCTGCAGGCAAATTGCATCCAGCTCTTCACGGCGTACGGCATCGAGTAATGCAGCGCATTCGACAAGATCGTCGCGCGTCAGCGGAAACAACCTGCCTTTCGGCAATGCGTCGACGCCGTGACCGGATCGGCCCACACGCTGCAAAAATGTCGCAATGGCACGTGGCGAACCCAGCTGGCAGGTCAAATCAACATCACCAATATCGATTCCAAGTTCCAGCGATGCAGTCGCGACCAGCGCCTTGAGCTGTCCCGATTTCAAGCGTCGTTCGGCATCGAGGCGATGCTCTTTCGCCAGGCTGCCGTGATGTGCCGTCACGCTGTCTTCATCGATGCGCTCAGCGATATGCCGCGCGACGCGCTCTGCCAATCGCCGGGTATTGACGAAGATCAGGGTGGATCGATGAGCTTTGACCAATGCAGCGATCCGGTCGTAGATTTCGGCCCAGACTTCGCTCGCCATGACGGGTTGCAATGGCGAGCCGGGTAACTCTATGCCGATATCCCGTTCGCGGACAAAACCGGTATCGATGATTTCCGCATCGCCTGCGTTAGCGCCAAACAGAAACTCGGCCATTTTCTCGATGGGTTTCTGTGTTGCGGAGATTCCAACCCGGGTGGGCGGTTTTGGGCACAGTGCGGCGAGACGTTCGAGCGACAGCATCAAATGTGCGCCGCGCTTGTTGCCGGCAACTGCGTGCAATTCATCGACGAGGACGGTGCGTACCGTACTCAGCATCTCACGCCCCGACTCGGAGGTTAGCAATATATACAGAGACTCGGGTGTCGTCACCAGTATATGCGGTGGCTTACGGCGCATCTTGTTGCGCTCGCTGGTTGGCGTATCACCGGTTCGCACCGCGGCACGAATATCCAATGGACTCAGTGCGCCCAATTCCTGGCGAATGCCGGCCAGCGGCTCATCCAGATTCTTGTGGATATCGTTCGACAATGCCTTCAGTGGCGAGACATACAAGACCCGGGTTTCATCCGGCAGACCAAATATTTCACCTTCACGCACGAGGCTATCGATGGCGGCCAGAAACGCGGCCAGGGTTTTACCTGAACCGGTGGGCGCGGCCAGCAAGGTATGTCGCCCGCTGTGTATCGCCGGCCAGGCCTCGGCCTGGACACGCGTTGGCGCCGTGAACCGTGACGCGAACCAGGCGGCGACGGCTGGATGAAAAATATCGGTCACCATTTCAGCATTCTACCGCCCGTCTGGCTCATCCGGTGCGCCAGGAATCGGGAACGTTTGCAGCCCCCTTTTTGCTGTTGCGAAACGTGGAACTAAGAAAGGCGCCGACGTTATCGCATTATGCCAAATCGAGGCATCCACATCAGCATTAGGTTAACGTGACGCCAACTGACGTGCGTATGTAGGGTAGAGTGTATTCAGCTTCTACTCCAAAACATCAGCGCCGCGAGACTCGAATAAGAGCAAGAACTCCGGTGCGTGCAGCCGTCGCGGCTACGAGAACAAAAAATGCCGATCGCGATGCGTCACAAACTGAAATCAGCGAAATTGTCGGCCACTTTCATGGCCCTGCTATGCACCTCTTTGTTCGCAACGATCGCTGCGGCGACAACCCTGCAGAGCGGCTTCGTCGAGACCGCAATCCAGAGCCCCCGATCTAATGGCAGTTGGAGCGCAGCGGTCGGCATTACGTTCTCGGAAACCGGGCGCATGTTCGTCTGGGAGCGAGGCGGCCGGGTTTGGATCGTTGACGAGGACAACCCGGTCATCACGCCGTTCATCGATATCAATGAAGAAGTACTCGGCTGGCGCGATCACGGCTTTCTCGGCTTCACACTACATGACGACTTCGATCACACCGGCTACGTGTACTTGCTGTACACAGTGGACCGCAATCACCTGATGAACTGCGACAGCCACGGCTCCGGCACCACGCCGCCGTTCGAAGGCGAGCCGGTCTGCGGGCCCGGTTACATCGCGGCCGATACCTGGGAGCCGAACAAGCAATACCTCGACCCGCCGGCAAATACCCGACCGAACCCGGGGTGGAAGAAGGCCACCATCGGACGCGTAATTCGCTTGCAGGCGATGATGCCAGACGGAGACAGCGACTACCGGCGTGCGACGACCGTCGACTATGCCTCGCGAAGGGTGCTGCTGGGAGAGACGTGGGAAGGCCAGCCGAAAAATGAAGGCGCCATGCTCACCCACGAATCGCACGGCATCGGCACGCTCACGTTCGGCGGTGACGGAACGCTGATAGCCTCGGTCGGCGACAACGCCAGCTACACGTCGACCGACACGGGCTCGGCCGGCGAGACTTACTACGACTCCGCGCTTGCCGACGGCATCATGCAGCCGAAAGAGAACGTCGGCGCGCTGCGCTCCCAGCTCGTCGATTCGCTGCCCGGCAAGATTCTTCGCCTGGACCCGGAGACAGGTAACGGCCTGCTCAGCAATCCGTTCTACGACCCGGGCAACCCGCGCTCGGCCAGGTCGAGAGTTTACGCGCTCGGGCTGCGCAACCCGTTCCGGATCCATCACAAAGCTGAAACCGGGCTCAGTGACCCGGCGCTGGGTGACGCGGGCACCTTCTACATCGGCGACGTGGGCTGGGGCACCTGGGAAGATCTGCACGTGTTGCGTGCCGCCGGGCAGAATTTCGGCTGGCCGCTCTACGAGGGTATGAACCTGCATTCAGGCTATAACAACCGGACGACTGAAAATCTGGATGCGCCCAACCCGCTGACTGACGGAGGTTGCCCGGACTTCTTCCGCTTCCGGGACCTGCTGAAACAGGAAACGGCCAATACGCTGTCGTTCCCGAATCCCTGCGATACGGCTCAGCAGATACCAGCCACGGTGGACGTCTTCGAGCACTCGAGGCCGATGATCGAGTGGCGGCACGGCGGCACGCCCGAGGCGCACTGGGGCAGCTTCGACTCGAGCGGTGACGCCGTGAGAGTGAATATCGGCGATAGTTACGATGGCCGCAGCGTGCTGGGAACTCAGTTCAACGGAAATTCCTCGACCGGCGGCACGTTCTATTACGGCATCGATTTCCCGACTCAGTACAGAGATACTTATTTCCACGGCGACTATGGCGCACAATGGATCAAGAACATAGTCGTCGACCAGAATGACGTCCTGCTCGAGGTACGCGATTTCGCTTCGAACGCCGGCGGCGTAGTCGCGCTGGCCACTCACCCGCAGACGGGTTCCTTGTACTACATTGCGTGGGCCTCGTTCGTGCGCAAGATCTCGTACCCGACCGGGCTGCCCGATACCTCGCCCCCGACCGATCCGACGAACCTGGCCGCAATCGCTGTCAGCGACACGCGGATCGACCTGGCTTGGACTGGCTCGATGGACGATGTCGATCTGCTGGGTTACCACGTCTATCAGGGTAGCGACACAACCAATCCGATCGCGACGGTGACCATCGGCACGACCTACTCGGTCACGAACCTGAGTCCGGCGACGTCCTACGACTTCCACGTCCGGGCGGTCGATGTGGCGAACAATCAGTCAGGACTGTCGAACCTGGCGTCCGCGATGACGATGGATCCGGATCTCGAGGCACCGAGCGATCCGACGAACCTGGCCGCGACAGCAATCAACGACACGGAGATCGGCCTGCAGTGGACCGCATCGACGGATAACATTGCGGTGACCGGTTACATCGTCTACCAGGACAGCGACTACGGCAATCCGGTGACGACCGTGACTTCGGGTACGAGCTATACGGTTACGAACCTGCAGTCCAGTACGGGCTACGATTTCGAGGTGCGGGCGGTCGACGCCGCCGGCAACCCGTCCGGGCTGTCGAACTTGGCGTCCGCGATGACAACCGGACCGGACGTCACGGCACCGACCGATCCGACGAACCTGACCGCGACCGCCATCAGCGACACGCAGATCAGTCTACAGTGGACCGCGTCGATGGATAACGTGGCGGTGACCGGTTACCCGGTCTACCAGGACAGCGATTACGGCAATCCGGTGACGACCGTGACGTCAGGTACGAGTTACACGGTCACGAACCTTGATTCCGAGACGGCCTACGATTTCGAGGTTCGGGCGGTCGACGCCGCCGGCAACCCGTCCGGACTGTCGAACCTCGTGTCGGCGACGACCATGGGGCCAGATATCACGGCACCGACCGATCCGACGAACCTGACCGCGACCGCCATCAGCGACACCCGCATCAACCTGATCTGGACTGCGTCGACGGATGACATCGGCGTGGTCGGTTACGATGTTTTCCAGGATAACAACTACATCACCCCGATTGCGACCGTGGCTGGCACGAGCTATCCCGTTATTAACCTGCAGTCCGACACACCCTACGATTTTGAGGTGCGGGCGCGCGACGCCGCCGGCAACCCGTCCGGATTATCTAACGCAGCCCAGGCGACCACGCTGCCGACGTTGAATCTGACCTCGGTGCCGGGTGTTGCTAACTTGCTGCAGGCGGATGCAGAGAATGCAATCGTCACCGCAGGCCTCGTCGTGGGAACCGTGACCAGCCAAGGCAGCCCGACCGTGCCGCCGGGCGCCGTGATCAGCGCAAGCCCGGTGGCCGGCACGCCGCTGGCGGTCGGTTCGACGGTAGACCTCATGGTGTCTTCTAACCAACTGCCGGCACTGACGCCGATCGGTACACAGACGGTCGTCGCCGGCGCCAGCCTGACGATTAATATCAACGCGGTTGACGCTGATGCGGACGATATGCTGACAATCAGTGTCGCACCCGACCTCCCTTACGGCGTCTTTACCGACAACGGCAACGGCACAGCGAGCTGGGTGCTGACCCCGGGAGTCGGTGACATTGGCAACATGCTGGCGACGGTGACCGTGACGGACAATGGGACGCCGACATCGACGACGCAAGAGGTCTTCTGGCTGCAAGTCGTGGACGACAACGGCATCCTCGGTGTCGTCAAGGACTCGGTGACGCTGCAGCCGCTTCAGGATGCACAGGTCACGTTGCAGGCGACTGACACGAAAATACTGACCGCGGCGGATGGCAGTTTCTCGCTCAACATGGACAGCGGCAGCAGTCTTATGATCGTCGGTGCGAAAAAAGGTTATTACAGCAAGGCCTTGACCACGGACTCGCCGGCGGCGGGTATCGAGATCCTGCTCGATTCGGTTCCCATCGGCACCAATTCAGCCTATCAATTTGTCGACCCCGATCAATGCGCCCAGTGTCACCCGAACCAGAAGAGTGAATGGGACAACTCTGCGATGGCCAACGCCGGCGTGAACACCTGGGTACATGACATTTTTGCCGGCAACGGGACGGAAGGCGGCATGGGCAGCTTTGTCTACACGCGCGACTCCGTCCATGCGGCCAGCGTCCCCGATGCAGACTGCGCAGCGTGTCACCAGGCGGAGTCCTGGGTTAGCGCGGGCTATTCCGGCCGGCTGGAAGGACCGGATGATATCGGCTATCCGTCGCCGGCCGCCGCCCACGGCGTCTCGTGCGAGGTCTGCCACAAGTTGGCCGACGTCGACACGACAAAATTCAACTTCCCCGGCATTTTTCCGGGTAGCGTCACATTCAATCTACCGGATGAAGGTGAACAGGTGATGTACGGCTTGCTGCCGGATGTCAGTTACCGAGTCAATCCGACCATGGAGCCATCGATGCAGCCGCAGCTCGCGGCCGAGGTCTGTGGCGTCTGTCATCAGGATAGCTCGGATGTCACCGCGGACCATACGTTCACCGGGGTCGTATCAGAGCCGACCTATAATGAATGGGTCCAGTCGCCGTATGCCGATCAGACCTCACCCTTGTACCAGTCCTGCATCGACTGCCACATGCCGCCATCGGGCCTGACGGCACTGTGTACCTTCGCACCGGTGGTGCGGGATCCCAGCACCGTGCGCACGCACGCGATCGAGGGCACGACTCCGGCCTTCCTGGAGACCGCAGTCGAACTTTCGATGCAGACGCAATTGGTTGGCAACGAGTTGCAGGTCGATGTGACTATCGATAATAGCCTGACCGGACACAGTGTCCCGACGGGCGTGACGATCCGCAACATGATCCTGCTGGTCGAAGCATGGGAAGACGGTCAGGATCCGCTGACCAACCCGCTCGTCCATACGGGCATGCAGACGATCCACGCGCTCGGCGGCGTCGGCGATCCGGCGCTGGGCTACTATGCGGGTCTGCCCGGCAAGCTGTTCGCCAAGGTCAGTCACGACGTGAACCTGCAGGCGCCGGCATTCTTCACGGACGCGACCGCTGATGTGTTCGATAATCGCATCCCGGCTCTCGCTCAGGATGACACGAGTTACACCTTCGATGTGCCAAACGGCACCGGCACGGTCCACGTCCGGGCTCGCCTGATCTATCGTCGCGCCTTCCGGGCGCTGGTCGATGCAAAGGGTTGGACCGAGACCGGCCACGGGGCTCCGCTGGAGGATCTGATCGGCCCTGACTATGGTCACCTGATGGAAGTCGCAACGGAGACCTGCGGTGATTGCGATCCGCCGGATTCCGACGCGGACGGTATTCCGGACGCCGACGATAATTGCCCGTTAACGCCGAACGGGCCTTTGATCCCGGATCCGGAAGGCGGTGCGGATCAGCAGGATGATGATGCGGACGGCGTTGGCAATGCCTGCGACCTGCTCGTCGGCACGACCTGGCTGCCGGCGGCCAGGGTTGGTACTTCCTATTCCCAGCCGTTGACCGCCGTGCGCGGCCTGCCACCCTACACATGGAGCTTGATCGGTGGCTTCCTGCCCGCTGATCTGACACTCGGTTCTGACGGGGTGATCAGTGGTAACGTAATAGCCGGCGGATTCACCGCCACATTTACGGCAGAGGTCATGGATTCGACCGGTGATACCACAACACAAGTCCTGAAGATCAGGGCGAAAATTCCCGGCTGCTATAGCTGCCATGCCGAAATCAACAATCGGCACTAGCAGCTTCAATCTGCCAATTCCGCCAAATTCCGGAAATTTTCCAGCGCTGCGGGATTTGCCAGGGCATCAATATTTTTCACCGATTCTCCATGCACGACCGCACGCACCGCCAACTCCACGATTTTGCCGCTGATGGTGCGGGGAATATCACTTACGGCAATAATCTTCGCCGGCACATGACGTGGGCTCGCACCGCTGCGGATCGCCGCGCGGATCGCATTCTCTAAGGCTTCATCCAACTCGACACCATTCTGCAAAACGACGAACAATATAACGCGGGTATCGCCCCGCCACTCCTGCCCGATAGCGACGCTGTCCAATACCTCGGACAGTTGCTCGACCTCACGGTAAATTTCTGCAGTTCCAATGCGCACGCCGCCCGGATTGAGTACCGCGTCAGAGCGGCCATGCATGATCAGGCCATCGTGACAGGTCCGTTCCGCGTAGTCGCCATGCGCCCAGACATTCTGAAATCGCTCGAAATATGCTGCGCGGTAACGACTGCCGTCCTCATCATTCCAGAAACCGACAGGCATCGATGGGAACGGCCGGGTGCAGACCAGCTCGCCTTTCTCGCCCACCGGCAATGCGTTGCCTGCGTCATCAAAAATTTCCACGGCCATGCCGAGACCCAGGCATTGCAGCTCACCGTGATAAACCGGCAACAGCGGATTACCAAGCGCAAAACAGGCCAGCAGATCAGTACCACCGGAAATAGAAGCCAAACAAACATCGCGCTTGATTGCCGAATATACAAAGTCGTAACTTGCCGGTGCCAGCGGCGAGCCGGTCGACAAGACCGTTTTCAGCGCGTCGAGCTTACATTCTTCACGCGGCACAAAACCCGATTTTTCGGTCGAGGCCAGATATTTTGCACCGGCACCGAATATCGTGATGCCCTCTTCTTCCGCGATCCGCCAGAGCGCCCCGGCATCGGGGCTGAATGGCGAGCCGTCATAGAGCACAATCGTTGCGCCCGACGCCAATCCGCTGACCAGCCAGTTCCACATCATCCAGCCACAGGTGGTGAAAAAGAAAAGCCGGTCGGTTCGATGCAGATCGGTGTGCAGCACGTGTTCTTTCAGATGTTGAATCAAAGAACCACCGGCGCCATGAACGATGCATTTCGGTGTACCCGTCGTTCCCGACGAATACATGATGTAGACGGGATGATCGAAAGGCAGCGACTCAAACCGGAGTTCATCGCTGTCACCCGCATGCAGATCGACAAAGGCCGGCAGCAGCACCGCGCCGGGAATGGCGGAGATGTCGGGCCTGCGATCCAGGAACGGTATAACGACAACCCGTTGCAAGCTGGAGATTTGCGCGACGAACTGCGCAACAGTCTGTCGTGAATCGATGCGTTTGCCCGCGTAGCGATACCCGTCAGTGGCGAACAAAACTTTCGGCTCAATCTGCCTGAAGCGATCCAGCACGCCATTGACGCCGAAATCCGGCGAGCACGACGACCAGATCGCGCCGATACTGGTTGTCGCCAACATCGCCACGATTGCTTCCGGGCAGTTCGGCAAAAATCCGGTCACCCGGTCACCCGCCGTTACGCCGGCTGTGCGCAGAGCGCTGGCAGTTGCCGCGGTCTGTCTACGCAATTCCGCGTAACTTAACTCCGCGCGCCTGCCTGATTCATCACGAAAAATTATCGCCGGATGGTCATCATGGAAGCGCAGAAGATTTGCCGCAAAATTCAGCCGTGAACCGGTAAACCATTTAGCACCGGGCATGCGATGCCCATCGACAAGCACTGAGCCCGACGCATCCCGCCCGGATTCACTGAAAACCATGCCCGTGAAATCGGCGACGGCTGGCCAGAATTCCTCGGGAGAATCGATCGACCATTTATAAAGAGTCGCGTAGTCGGAAAAGTCACGCTCATACTGCTTCCCGCAGTACGCCATGAACTCGAACATCCGTGACGCCTCGATGCGCTCCCTCGCGGGTGTCCAGATTGGAGCGTTTTTATCCACTGCTCGGAAGATAATTTTACGATGTTACCCAGCGACCTGTTGAAAAGGCCTCAGGTGGTGCACCCCAAGGGCACTTCCTTCGGGCGCAAGACAAGGCAAGAATCGGGGCGCAGTCCCGGGCAATAATAACAAGCGCCGGGGAACAAGCGGAGTGTACACACCAGTACATGAGCATTGTGAGCCGATTCTTAACGCAGTATTGCGCCGCCTGAGGCCTTTTCAACCACCAATGTAGTACATCTCTACCTTATTGCCGGTATTGCCCTGCTCTGCACGCAGCTCACTGTACCGATCTGCGCGTTGCTGCCAGACGTGGCTGATGATTTCCCGCAACTCCGCGTCATCCGCACCGGCACGCAGCGGGGCCTTCAGATCCGTGCCGCGGGACGAAAAAAGGCAAGTGAATATTTGGCCGTCAGAAGAAAGCCTTGCACGCGTACATGAACCGCAGAAAGGTGCGCTGACTGACGAGATGAATCCGACCTCGCCCGCACCATCGTCAAATTGATAGCGATTCGCGACTTCTCCATGATAATTGCGCTCGACAGGTTGCATCGACCAACGGTCATTGAACAAATTGACAAGATCTGCTGATGGCACTGTGTCGCGCTGCTGCCAGTGATTAATCGTGCCAACATCCATATATTCGATAAAGCGAACGATGACGCCAGTGCCACGAAAATGCTCTACCAGATCCAACGCGGTGTGATCGTTTACACCACGCTTTATTACTGCGTTGATCTTAATCGGCTCAAGCCCGGCCTGAATCGCTTCGGCAATGCCCTCCAACACGCGATTTTTACCGCCGCGGCCGCCACTCATGGTGGCAAAAACCTGGTCGTCTAAAGAATCCAGGCTGACCGTCACTCTATCAAGGCCGGCGGCTTTTAATGCAGCCGCGTGCTGCGCCAGAAGGATGCCGTTGGTCGTTAATGCAATATCCCGGATCCCATCGATGCGACTCAGATCACCGATCAGATCCGCCAGTCCCGGGCGCAGTAACGGCTCACCACCCGTAATCCGCAGCTTATCTACGCCAAGTCCGGCAAAAATTCGCGCCACGCGCAGAATCTCATTGAAGGATAATCGTTCGGCGCTATCCAGAAACTGAAAGTGCTTGTGATATTTGTCCTGAGGCATGCAATACGGACAACGGAAATTGCAGCGGTCCATTACGGAAATCCGCAAGTCCCGCAAAGGGCGCTGACGTCGATCCTTGATTTCAGGTTGCGGCGGGATCGCGGTGGGCAAATTAACGATTCTTTCTGGCATATCTCATAGTGGTCCCGGGAACAAGCAGGCACCGGCTCATATTGACATGAGACTAACATACCGCTGTTCTCCGCAAATTGACATTAGTTAACTCGGTATACTTGCCGGATAATTTATCAGGTGATCGAAACGATGCAACAAATCGGGCTGCCAGATGACATGGCAGCGGTTGAAATAAGCGCGCCGGGGCCACCGGATGTGCTCAGGGTGGTCCGCAGACCCGTGCCCAAACCGGCTAACGACGAGGTGTTGATCAAGGTAGCTGCAGCCGGTGTTAACCGCCCCGACTGCCTTCAGCGCCTGGGACTGTACCCGCCTCCACCCGGAGCATCCGACCTGCCTGGACTGGAGGTTGCCGGCACCGTCGTCGAAGCAGGCGACGATGTTCGATCTATACGCGCCGGTGACAACGTCTGCGCGTTGCTGTCCGGCGGGGGGTATGCCGAATTTTGTACGGCGCCGGAAGTTCAATGCCTGCCTGTTCCGACAGGATTCAGCTTTACCCAGGCCGCCGCATTACCGGAAACATTTTTTACGGTCTGGTCCAACGTAATTGAGCGCGGCCAATTGACGGCAGGCGAAAGCATTCTTATTCATGGTGGCGCCAGCGGTATCGGCACCACGGCGATCCAGATGTCCCATGCTTTCGGCGCACGCGTGTTTACGACCGTTGGCGACGAAGAAAAACGCGTGCTCTGCGAGAAGCTTGGAGCGGAACGCGCGATCAACTATCGGCGCGAGAAATTTCTCGATGTCATAAAAGACGCTACCGGTGGTCGTGGCGTCAACGTGATACTCGACATCGTCGGTGGGAATTATCTCGAAGACAACATCAAGTCATTGAATACCGACGGCCGCCTGATCATCATCGGCCTGCTGGGCGGCAGCAAGGCACAACTTAATCTCGGTCTTGTTCTCACCAGGCGCCTGACCGTGACAGGTTCAACCTTGCGCGCGCGCAGTGCGGCCAAAAAAGGAAAGATCGCCGAATCACTGCTGGAAAATGTATGGCCTAAACTGAAATCCGGGGAGATTGCCCCGGTTATTCAGGCAAGTTTTCCGCTTGCTGAGGCCGCAAAAGCCCACGTGCTTATCGAAGCGAATCAATCGATGGGTAAACTCGTTTTGCGTGTTGACGAGTAATACCATGAGCACAAAAAGCATCATCGATACATTCGAACAATGGATATGTGACGAGCAACCGCTGGTCATGGTCACTGTCTATGCGACGGAAGGTTCAACCTACAGCAAGACAGGACATCGCATACTCATCAATGCCAATGGCGATTACCACGGTCTGGTCAGCGGTGGTTGCCTCGAAGGCGATCTGGCCGAACATGCGCAGACGGTACTCGACACCGGAACGGCCCTGGCGGTCACTTACGATCTACGTGATGAAGCCGATGAGATATGGGGCATGGGAATCGGCTGCAACGGGGTAATAAAGGTACTGTTACAAAGACTGGATGCCGGGTCCGACTATGAACCGTTTCAAACCATCGCGAAATGCCATCTGCACCGAAAGTCGGCCGTTTGCGCCACCATCGTACATAGCGAAAACCCGGAATTGCCCGGTGGCGCGACATTGATTGACTGGGATGATGGCTACGGTGTCTGGCAAATTCCCGAGGTGGCCCGCGAACCGCTAAGACAGCATTGCGCCGACATGCAATCGGCCCGCATGCCGCAACTGGTAGAACAGAACCTTTCGACCGGCAACTGCACGGTGTTATACGCACCGATAAAACCGATACCACGTCTTCTCGTCCTCGGTGCGGGACCCGATGCCGTGCCTTTGGTCAATATGGCGATGGAGATCGGCTGGCAGGTGACAGTGGCCGATCACCGTGCGGCATACCTGGAAGAACCGGCATTTCAAAACGCCCACGAAGTTATTTGCATTGAGCCGAAGCAGTTGGAGAAAATCGGCAACCTCGATGATTTTTCGGCAGTCGTCGTCATGAGTCATCACCTGGAGACCGATCGAAGTTATCTCAAGCAACTCACATGCAGTAATATCGCGTATATCGGAGTATTGGGCCCCAGAACCCGGCGCGACCGCTTGATATCGGATTTGGATAAAGGTGAGAAAAAACTCACGGGACGACTGAAAGGGCCGGTTGGGCTGAGCATCGGTGCCGATTCACCCGAATCCATCGCGCTGTCGATACTGGCGGAAATTCATCAGACCATTGGCAACACGGAAAACTGAGGTGTCGGAAACGAAATCACACTATCGGATCGATGTGGACACAGCGGTGTCGTTAATCAACACCCATATGCCGCAATACCCGACCGAGAAAGTTACTCTGGAAGCAGCGCAGGGCGCAATTTTGCGCCAGCAGGTTGTGGCAGAACGCGATCAGCCGCCGTTTGACCGGGTCACGATGGACGGCATTGCCATCCGTTTGCAATCGCCTGACCTACAGACAATGCAGTCCGCTACTGACGACGGCCAGCGAACATACCGGGTCATCGGTATTCAGGGGGCCGGCGCGCCCGCGATGCAGTTGGGCAGCTCCGACAACTGTGTGGAAATCATGACCGGTGCCATACTGCCACCGGATGCCGATACCGTGATTCCGGTTGAAAGAATTCAGCGTGATGGCGACCAGGTCATACTCGAACCAGGATATAAACCGACGCTGGGTCAATTCATTCACCGCCAGGCTTCTGATCAGCCGGAAGGGAAACTGCTGCTTGAATCCGGCATCACTATCGATTCGCCGGAGATAGCAGTGCTGACCATTGCGGGTTCGGCAGCAGTCGAAGTGGCCTGCTGGCCAAGCATTGCGGTTATCTCGACCGGCGACGAACTCATCGACGTAGGCGGTCCAATTGAAAAGTTTCAGATTCGCTCATCGAACGACCGGGTGATTGCCGCAGCACTGGAAAAAAGAGGCTGCACTACCTCAGAGCGATCACATCTGCTCGACGATCCGGTGCAATTGCGCCGTGAGATCGGTCGTCTTCACGAACAAAACGACGTACTGATACTCAGTGGCGGTGTATCCATGGGCAAGTATGACTATGTACCGCAGATAATGGATGAACTGAATATCGAGCTGGTGTTCCACAAGATTCTGCAGCGGCCCGGCCTGCCGATGTGGTTCGGAGTAAGTGACGCTGGCAAGCCGGTGTTCGCCCTGCCCGGCAACCCTGTCTCCAGCCTGGTTTGCCTGGTTCGCTATGTGTTGCCGGCGATCCGGAAAGCAATGGGCGCACTCGATCCCGGGCAAGCCCGTGTGCAACTTTCGGAGCCTGTGGAGTTTGCACCCGACCTCACGTGTTTCTTTCCCGTCGTACTGTCCTATAACGATAACGGCGAACTTCACGCCATCCCGAAACCGACCAATACGTCCGGTGATTTCGTCTCGCTGGCGGGAACGGATGGCATCGTCGAGTTGATGCGCGGTCGCCAGGTATTTCCGGGCGGTTACCCGGCCCGTTTTTTGCTTGGTAAAAAGATATTGGTGTCTGACACCGTTTTCTTGACAGCATTTTCTCAGTGCATTGTCTTCGATGATAGACGCGCGTAAGCTGTTGGCGGGCGTCGGAGGCCCCTGCGTCGATCGAGACACCATGAAAAGAATACCCAGCATCAAGACGGTCATGACGGCTTTCCCGTATTCGACTAAACCCGAGGAATCGGTCAAACAAGCGCTCGAGCTGATGGCTGAGCATAATATTCACCATCTGCCGGTAACGGAAGATAGCGGGCTGGTTGGCATGATTTCCAGTCGGGATATCCGTTTAATACTGGACAACGCCGCAAGTGACAGCGACGCAGGGCAGCCGAAAGTCCGTGACGTCATGACAGAAGAAACCTATACGGTGGATTTGTCGGAGCGCCTGGACAGCGTCCTGCACCGCATGGCCGAACATCATCTGGAATCCGTTGTCGTCACGCGCAAGGGAAAACTGGTCGGCATATTTACCCAGATGGATGCTTGCAGCGCGTTTGCCGAGTTTCTTCGAGAGCAAGTGAGGCGCTCGGGAGGCGGCTCAGCGGCTTAGCGCTGTGTTGCAACCAGGCTAGCAGGTTGTTGAAAAAGTCTCAGGCGAGTGCAAGACAAGGCAAGAATCGGCGAGCAAGCGCAGTGTACACGCCAGTACATGAGCATTGTGAGCCGATTCTTAACGCAGTATTGTGCCGCCTGAGGCTTTTTCAATAGCCTGCTATAACATTTCAGACAGGATCTAAGATAACGTGGCCCACGATTCGAATCAAAACCGGGACTTCAAACCGCTGAATATTGCCGTGCTTACGGTCTCCGACAGCCGCACCGAGGCAACCGACAAATCAGGCCAGACGCTCGTTGCCAGGCTCGAGAAGGCCGGCCACAAGCGAGCAGATAAACGCATTGAACCCGACGATATTTACCGGATCCGTGCGACTGTCTCCGCATGGATCGCCGATCCGGACATACAGGTCGTCATCACCACCGGTGGAACCGGTATTACCGGTCGTGACGGCACGCCGGAAGCGATCGAACCATTACTGGACAAAACAATTCATGGTTTCGGTGAAATGTTTCGCTCTCTGTCATTCCAGGATATTGGAACATCGACAATACAGTCACGCGCGCTGGCTGGCGTCGCCAACAGCACCTACATTTTCTGCCTGCCCGGCTCGACGGGAGCCTGTGCCGATGGCTGGGATAAACTCATAGTCAATCAGCTGGATTACCGGACTCTCCCGTGCAACCTGGTCGAGTTGATGCCAAGACTCTCGGAGTTTTAGGCCACAGGCCTGTGGACGGATTTCCACTTCCGCGCTTGCCGACACGGGTTGGACCCTTATCCAACCACGATCAAGCTGGAAAAAGACACCAATCCGTTTCTAACGCCGGATAGCGCAAATCTTCAGGCAACTCTCACTATGCAATATACATCCGTCGTTGACGTTTTTGCCGAAACACGCAAACGCAAGGACGAATTTTGACCGCGCAGAGTTTATATACGGCGACCGCTTGGACCTGATTGAAGAAGCCACAGTCGATTGTCCCTACTGCGGCGAGATGATCACGCTCGTGCTGGATCTGTCGGTTTCCGAGCAAGATTACATCGAAGACTGTTTCATCTGTTGCCAACCCATCCGGGTTCGGTATTCCGCCGATGGCGGGCTCTTAATTAAGATCAGTGTCGATTCAGCCGATGCCTGATCTAAACAACAGTGTCGGATTTGATCGGATGTGAATGGCTGCTTACGAGATGCCGCTCAATCCGGTAAATCGAAAATCCTGGTTTGTGGGGCTGGTTTAGAGCGTGGAGCGGTCAGCCAGAGCCCTTGGGGCTGTAGGGCTGGAGCCGACCCAGACCCGTCATTGGCGGGATTGTCGATCTAAACGGAATCTGATATCTGCTACCAACGCGAAACAGCCATTCGTCATTCCTCTGTATAATGGGTTTGAGGTGGACGGACAGGGAGCGACCAGTATGTCTAAAGAACGTCAAACCGAATAAAGAAGCCAAGAAAAAACCGACGATAACTCCGAAAGAACGGAAGGCATTGAAGAAGGCTAAGAAGGAAGCTACGAAGTCTTCGCATCGCTGAAAAAGGGCTGATTGTCTGCTTTGGTCAAATCGGGCAAAACCAGGGATTTGCCGCCCCGGGTGGACATTCTTGGAATTGCTTGCTTTCCCCGGCGATAATCCGCAGTATTCGCCCGCGATCTACGTTCTGGTCTGCTTTTCAATGACTCGCCCAGTCCTTGGGCGTCTGATTCAAATCATGCACTACGACAAGGTTGTTCGTTACCGCGCCCGATTTGTGCGTGGCATTTTGTATATGGAGGCCAAATATGGCTACAGGAACTGTTAAATGGTTTAACCCTGCAAAGGGATTCGGATTCATTCAGCCGGAAAGCGGCGATACGGACGTATTTGTCCACGTCAGCGCGCTTGAGCAGGCTGGAATGAGTACGCTGACCGAGGGTCAACGTGTTAGCTACGACGTAGTTAGCGAACGCGGCAAGACCGCAGCAGGTAACCTAAAAGCAGCCTGACTAAACGAGTGCATTTATGTACTCAGAGGAACCCGGCCTAGCGCCGGGTTTTTTATAGGCTGAATATCTGCTTGTGGCCGAACCCGGTAGTCCGACCAGTGAGTTTTATCGCGTCGTCAACGTCCGCTACTGACAGTAGCAGACATTCAATTCTGGAAATCAAAAATCCTGATCTTAGCGGCTGGAAGCCCGCGAATAGCCGCCGCTGGGCTGCGTTAGCGCCCAATTACCAAGTCCGACCCAAACCGGAAATCCGTCGCAAAGTCAAGATTATGGGGTTGCAACCCGCCGGATGGCTAACTAAGATTCGCGACATGAAATTTAATCGCGCCATTATCGTACTAATGACGACCCACCGGAGGTGGGCTGTCTAGACGCGTGCGCGTTCAGGCAGTCTCCAGTCGGCGACTGCTTATCCAAAAAACCCTGGTAGGCAGCGCCTTAGCCAGGGTTTTTTGCTATGAACCATTCAAAAATCGAAGTTCGCCGTTGCGAGCCTGATGACTATCAGGCGATTCAGGAAATCTTTCGGCAACCGAAAGCGATCTGGGGCACGCTCCAAGTTCCATATCCATCCATAGAAGCATGGAAGAAACGTACAGCTGAACAGGAAGATAGCTTGTATTGGTTGGTCGCATGCGTAGAGAACACGGTTGTCGGTAGCTTGGGCTTATCACTATTTCCACGCTCACCGCGACGTCGGCATGTTGGAGAGCTCGGCATGGCGGTTCACGACCAGTGGCAACAGCAGGGAATCGGTTCTGCCCTTGTGGAGGCAGCTATCGACTTGGCTGACCAGTGGCTTAATCTCAGGCGATTGGAATTAACCGTCTACACTGACAATGTGCCGGCGATCAAGTTGTACAAGCGAGTCGGGTTCGAAAACGAGGGCACCTTGCGGAGGTTTGCCTATCGAGATGGCGATTTCGCCGACGCCTACTTGATGGCGCGGCTCCGGTAACAACCAATTGGGCAGAATGCATGTTATAGCGGTGCGTTTCGGGCTAGAGCCCGAACCGTGTGTCCGCCTGGCCGTTTTGCGCCTGTCACTGCATCGTTTCCCCAGCAACCTGCGTGGCTGCTTCTCCCGCAAAAGCAGACGAAAACGCGACATGTGATCTCACACCGTCTGTAATGTCGGATCTGAGGCGCCGCAGCGAAAGCCACATCCACGTCAACTCCTTTAACCTCCGTCACAAAAGATCGATTAGTCCTGATAAACGAAGATGTAATCCTGCACGAATTGCTTGAGCGTGGTCGGCTCGCGCCCGACCAAATCCTGGAAGGTGGTCGTGACCTCTGGCGGAACCACACCTTCGACGATCTCGGAGAACAAGTGGCAAACGGCATTGAGGTGCCACTCGCTGCGCATAAACGGTGCAACCCTCTCCCGGAAAGCCTGTGGATCCTCGTCGACATACTCGATTTTGCGGCCGAGAACTTCGGAAAATTGGTCAGCCACGTCGTAAAAACTCAGTTTCTCCGGACCGCTGATATCGTAACTCTGACCTTCGTGTCCTTCTCCCGTCAAGACAGTGGCGATCGTCGCACCGATGTCGCGACAATCTATCATGACGGTTACGCCATTCCCCATGGGCAGCGAAAATTGACCCGTACTCTTAATTGACGCGCCACTGCCCAAGAAATTCTGCATGAAAAAATTCGGCCTGATCATCGTCCAGCCGAGCCCTGAATTCTTCATGTGTTGCTCAACCGCGTAATGCGCGACCGGAATCGGGCTCGTCGCGTCTTCCCGGGCTTCGAACGACGACATCTTGACGATGTGTTTAACGCCTGCCTCGGCCGCGAGGTCGACGAACTGCATTTCCATGGCCTGCTGATTCTCACTGTTGGGCAGAATCAAAGTCGCTTTTTCGACGCCCTGCAGAGCTTCCCGAACAGACCCCTGATCAGCGAGATCACCCGCCAGCAAATCAACCCCTGCCGACTTGAGGTCCGCCGCCTTACTTTCATCGCGAACCAGTGCCCGAAACGGCACTCCTTTAGACAACAATTCTTTGGCGGTCGCTCCCCCTGTATTCCCCGTAACGCCAGTGAGCAGAATCATTGCAGTGTCTCCTTATGGAATCGATTGGAATTTTGGGGACAGCCACCTTAATTACTTGGTATATCCCATATACCAAGTAATTAAGGTGGCTGTCCCCAAAATTCAGGATAAGCACTCGTCCAGCGCGCAATTATCGCCGCTTGGGCGGCAAAGTCTACTCTCTCCAAGCGCCTGACGTAGAATTGAGGCATGCAGCGTCGCGATTTACTCGGCGCGGGCATGGCGGCCGCCATGCTGCCCGCGTCAGGCAACACTCAAGAAAAAGCCGGGCCTCTTCCGGACCGGACTGTGGTCCTCGTGCACGGGGCAAATCATGGCGGCTGGTGCTGGGTACACGTAGCCACCCGCCTTCGCGCCATGGGCTATCGCGTCCTGACGCCCACCCTGACAGGACTTGGAGATCGCCAGCACTTGCGCTCTCCCGAGATCAGCCTGAAGACACATATTGACGACATCGCGAACCTGATCGAATGGGAAGAACTCACGGACATCATTCTCGTCGCGCACAGCTATGGCGGCACCGTCGTCACCGGTGTCTGCGATCGCATGCGTGAGCGCATTTCGCGCGTTATCTTCATCGATGCAAACACGCCACAAGACGGACAGGCAACAATTCCGGGCCTGACCGCGGAACTCGCTGAGAAAATCACCGGCGCGCCACTGCTCGATGGTTATCTTCTGCCGGCACTGGACCCGACCCGGATGGGTATCGATCCAGGCGATACAGTCAATATCGAATGGCTGAATCGACGCCTGACAGCGCATCCACTGCAGACGCTGACCGAACCTATCAGGCTCACGAACGGTGGCAGCGACGGCATGCACCGCACCTTTGTACTCGCGACACCACTCGAGCAGCTACAGAAATTCGCCGCCGATGGAACTCTGAAAATCAAGGCAGACCCGACGTGGAGATTCCGGGAATTTCTGGTCGGACACGATGTAATGATTATCGCGCCTGATCAAACTGCGGAGCTTATTCACGAAATTGCCAACGAAAAGATCTGACGATCTCTCTTATTCCGCAGCCTTTTTCGCATCGATCATTTTTTTGAATTCGCCGGCCGCGCTGGTCATGACCGGACCCGTCCACTCGGTCGGCGCCTCGAGATATTTCGGATAATGTTTCTCGGTGTAGTCCAGCAGATACCTGGGCAGTTCCGACACGCCACCGAGCAACTTGATGCACTGACTATGGAAAATCATCGAACCCGGACTATTGCCCATCTCCATGAACGGCAGCCACTGTGCAACTCGAGACCATGACAAAGTGCACTCGCCGGACGTGATATCTGGATTCAACACATCACTTCTTCTGCCATGAATACCCCAGAGTTCGGCATGCTGGTCCATATCGCCGGCTGAATAAAGCGGGTACTCCTTTCGCGACATATGGGCGGGTCGGAAAATATAAAAATCCCAGCGGAACACGATGTTGTCGCCATAGGCCAGGTACGGATAAGGCGGCGCCAATATACTACTGCCTTCTCTTGTAAATACACCGTTCACCGGATCGTTGGCAATATGAAAAACGTCTACCTTTCTATCTGCCAGAAACGGATTTCGCCACTGATCCAACACCTTGCCAGTTTCGAGATCCATGTAATACAACACTTCGCGGTTATAAATGCGCCAACCCTCGGGCACCTCCTCGATGCGCCCGGCTCCGAGGCCAAATGTCTTGAATAGCCGGCGATAGCCTTCACCGGGAACACTCCCCCATGCCTCACCGGGAAATGCAAAAAAGAAATCCTTACCGGAAAGATCACCACGAATCTTCAACATCGCCATATAGTTCGTTTCCGGATCGTCGAGATTCAGTTCCGGGTCCGGGGGCGTGGCGGGACCACCGTTCAAAGGGCCTAACATACGCATGCCTGTCATTATTTTTCTCCTCTCCGAGGTCAAACAGGCCCCGATTAGTTTGTCAAACAGTCGGTTCGATATTCGTATTCAAGCGGAAGAAATTGCTCGGATCATATTCATTCTTTAACGCAACCAGGCGATCATAATTGCCGCGATAAGTCGCGCGAATTCGCGAAACATCCTCGTCCATCGCATTATTTACATAGAAACCATGCGTGAATGGTGCAATGGGATTCCAATAGTCGCGCATGTCCTGCACGTGTCGCTCGGAAAGTTCATCGTCCGTCCAATTCGCACCAATGAGCATATCGTACGCGGCATCGCGATGAGCAAATGCCGTATCCGCCTCGCCCACGTCAGCGATCGCGCCCCCGAGTTGCGACATGACCGTAACGAAAGACCGAGACGCGGACGGTTCAAGACCGTCGACCATGGTATCAACCAGCCCGGGCTCAACAGCCTGTAAAAATCCGGCTTTCATGTAGTAGTTCAGCCCGTGGGGCAAGGTTCGATCGTTGTCAGTTTGCAGATGCAAATACTGATGTTTACCGATACTGTCGACCATCGGCTTGCCGAATTCCTGCAACGGGCGCAGAACACGCGCACCCTCGCTATCCGAACCCAGCCAGGTAACCCCTAGCAGGACCATCCCCTTGCCCCCGGGCGGCTGCACCATTACGGCGGCCAGATTCAGTTCGACTGGTGCATTAATCGAAAAATCACCATAGAACTTTAGAACCTCCCTGGCTTCACTCAGTGGATACATTAATGCACCACCGAGCACCTCGGGTCCAACCTTATGAAGCTGATATTCGAATGACGTCACGATACCGAAATTGCCGCCACCACCACGCAAACCCCAGAACAGATCGGCATTCTGATCAGCGCTGCAGGTCAAAAATCTTCCGTCAGCCGTAACGATGTCGGCGGACAACAGGTTATCGCAGGTCAAACCATGGATACGGCCTAATCGTCCCAAGCCCCCACCCAATGTCAGTCCGGCACAACCCGTATGGGATACGGTACCAGTTGTCGTCGCCAGGCCAAACGCCTGAGCCTCGTGATCAAGATGACCGAGATGGGCACCCGCCTGTACTCGCGCTGTCTGATCGATCGGATCAACCCGTACGCCCGTCATCGGCGCCAGGTCAATCATGATGCCCCCGTCACAGACCGATTTGCCGGAGATGCTGTGTCCACCGCTACGGACCGCTACCAGCAGATCGTTAGAACGTGCAAACGCTACCGCATCCCGGACATCTGCAGGGAGGACACAACGCGCTATTAATGCCGGCCGCCGGTCAAACATGCCATTCCAGATCTTGCGCGCATCGTCATAGCCAACATTGTCGGGCAGCAATACCTGGCCACGCATGCTGTCGCGAAGTTCCTTGATCGCGGCTTTCTCGAGAACGGTTTCGCCGCCATTACGCGTCACTGCGGGCACGTCGTCCACAATCCGACTCATGGTCCTGGCCGCTTCGGCGAAAACCCGGGGCATCGGCATCGATGTCGCCACCGCAGTGGCCAAGGCAGATCTACAGAAAGTACGCCTTTTCATTCTCAAGCTCCCCACAAATATTTTATAGAGGGTTGTTTATTCGTCTGAAGTTTACGCTGGCTCGATGATTTAACCAACAACGGCTGCCAGAGGGTTGACGACAAATAACTTGAACACCACGTCATGGACAACCGGCGAAACTGCAGCAGCACAATCACGATTACTGGACGTGGCCACAAACGGGGTGAGACACTGGCATGTACGGCACTTTAGACTTCAAAAGCAAATGCACCTGACACTCGAACACTGGATCGTTGCCGCGACCACGATCAGCATCGCGGTCTTGAGCGTACTGATTCATTTTGAAGGTCTGCAAGTACTGACGGCCTTTGCCAAACGCAAAGTACTGCCACCAAGAATTCGCATCGCGGTCCTTTTCGTCGGTCTTTTGATGCTCCACATTGCCGAGATTTGGCTGTTTGCAGCCGGTTATTTTTTCCTGGTTAAAAATCCTGCTCTTGGCTCGATTGTCGGCATCGAACCCGCGTTGATCACTGACTATGTTTACTACTCCGCGGTCGTCTATACGACGCTCGGTTTCGGAGACATGATCCCGGCCGGTCATATCCGCTTCCTGACCGGATTGGAAGCCTTGCAAGGACTTGCACTGATTACATGGTCCGCCTCGTTCATGTTCATCGAAATGCGACGCTATTGGGATAAGGATTGACAAAGTATCTACCGCGACATTGCGATATCCGAACGATATGGCAGACTGCCTGATTAGCTTGAATAATGCTGCGCCGTCGCATGTTTCGATTCTCTCAACTGTTCCTGGTCGTCGTTCCCGCCATACTGGTCATTGGTTGCGGTGGAGGTGGCGGTGGGGGTGGTGGCAGCACTGTCGTAGCTACGCCCGCTCCCTGCTCCGCTGAAGGTCAGACACTAACCGTCCTCGAACGCATGCAGGATATTTATTTCTGGAACGATGAACCTGCACAGCAAACAAAATATCAGGGCATCGATGTTGCGGACTTTGCTGACCCGGACGCGCTGCTGGATTTTCTTCGCTATCGCCCCGATGAGTTCGATCGTGGTTTTACGTTTCTGACGACGGTCGAGAGTGAAACTCAATTTTTCGGGGCAGGAATATTCGTCGGATTCGGTTTCAGTTTTGACTTACTGCCGGGCGATGAACTCAGGATCAGGCAGGTATTCGCTGGAAGCCCCGCCGAGGTGGCAGGATTTTCACGGGGATTTCGTATTCTCGAAATTGACGGGCGCAGTATTACCGAAATCGAAGCCACCGAAGGTTTGGATGAGGCCTTTGGACCACCCGAACTGGGTTTATCACTGAGTTTTCTCATCGAAGACCTGAATATGGCTCAATTTTCGACAGTTGCAACAAAGGCCGAAGTGACTATAGATCCGGTCCCCCAGTTCAGGGTCATTGCAGCGGGCGCTAAGAAAATTGGTTATTTCGAATTCCGCACATTCATTGATCCAAGTATCGATGCGCTGCTTCAGGCCTTCGCCGAATTTACAGCGCAGGACGCGACCGACGTCATCGTGGATTTGCGCTACAACGGCGGCGGCCTGGTCAGCGTCGCCGAGTTCCTGGCCAGCCTGCTCGCCGGACCTTCCAATGTCGGCACCAGCAATATCCTGACCAAGACGATTTTTAACCAGGCTAATAGCGATTTGAACGAGAGTTCGACGATTACAAGTAAATCGAACTCCATCGATCTGGATTCGATCGTATTTATTACGACCGGGGCTTCTGCGTCTGCCAGTGAACTCGTGATCAATAGCCTTGAGCCGTATATCGATGTCGCGCTGATCGGCAGTAGAACCTTTGGCAAACCGGTAGGCCAGGTAGCAAGTGATTTCTGTGACCAACGGTTGCGTGCCGTCGCTTTCGAAACAGTGAATGCCAATGACGAAGGTCAATATTTCGACGGCCTTGCGGTGGACTGCAATGCTGCGGACGATCTGAACTTTGCCATCGGCGATCCGGCGGAAGCGTCCTTGGCAGCCGCAATCACTTACGTCAACACGGGCGCCTGCCCGGTCCTTCAGAGCACAAGAACAAAAACGTCCGAACTCCAGTCCGTCGAAACAGCAGCAGGGGCACGACGAAGCCGGCCAGACGGGCCAATATGGCGAGAGTTCGCCGGCGCATATTAGTTGCCAGCCGAACAGGCGAAGGGTTTATAGTCTTTCCACTGACGGGAGGGATATCACGATGCACGCGCGAGTTCTCCAGATCCTCGTGATCTTTACACTGCCTGGGATTATCGGATCCGCGAGCGCCGCAGAGCGTCCAAACCTGTTGATCATCATGACCGATAATCAGAGTCCGTCATTGCTGGGTACCTATGGAAATACGGAAATACGCACGCCGAATATCGATCGGCTGGCTGCCGAAGGTATGCAATTCAATAATGCATTCGCCACCAGCGGTGTTTGTTCACCCACACGTGCCACTTTTCTGACCGGCTTATTGCCGTCCCAGCACGGCGTTCACAATGCGTTGCCCGATCGATCGCGGGGCGGCGGCAAGCTGATGCCGGAAAGCTGGTCCGCCATTCAGGAATTCCGTTCCTTGCCCCAAACCCTGGCCGACGCCGGATACGCGACCGGGCTGATTGGAAAATTTCATCTCGGCACCCACGAACAGCCACAGCTGGGCTTTGACTATTGGGTCACCTTTGGCAGCGGTCACACCATGGATTTTTATGGTGAGGAGATATTCGACAACGGCCAGATTTATATTGAAAGTGGGCACATGACTGACTTGTGGACCCGCAAGGCCGAGGAATTTCTTGGCCGGCAATCGGCGGACCAACCGTTCTTCCTTTTTCTGTCCTATAACGGCCCCTACATGCTGCCGCCGGTAGTGCTGAAAGAACCGCGCAATCCGCACGTCGCTTATTACCGCAACAATCCGCCGAGCATGCCGCAGGAGCCGGTGCACCCGAGCCTGATGAGACTGGCGAGCCGCAATAAAATGTCGCCGATCATGTTTCGCGTCGGCTTCGGTGGCTGGCCACAAATCCTCGCCCTGAATAATCAGGATGCCATGATCAGTGTTGCCTCGGAAATGAGCACCGTCGATGACGGGATCGGACAAGTCCTCGCTGCGTTAGACAAATACGGTTTTGCTGACAATACGCTCGTGGTGTTTACCTCAGATCAAGGGTCTCTCTATGGCCAGCACGGTCTGTGGGGGAACACCAGTGCCTGGTGGCCGCCAAGCGTCTACGACGAGGGCATGCGCGTGCCGCTGATTTTCCGCCACCCGAATCAGATTGCGGCCGGCGAGACCACTGAATCTTTAGTGAACCAGTTCGATTTCCTGCCGACTGTTCTCGACTACCTCGGATTCGATGACATCGAAATCCCACAAAGCGCAGGCAAAAGCTATGCGGCAGTCATAACCGGCTCCGATTCTGCAACGGAACAATCCGATGTCTTTTTCGAGTATATGACCGTGCGAGCGATCCGCACCGAACGATGGCTGTATCAAAAAGCATTGTTGATCGGCAATGACGCACTGTTCGATCTTGATGCCGACCCCGAACAACGCCAAAACCTCGTGGAAGATACCGATTATGCGACGGTGGTCGAAATGCTCGACTCACGCCTGACGAAATTTTTTGCCCGCGTTGCCGACCCGCGTTACGATCTTTGGCAGGGAGGCACAGCCAAACTCAAGCTGCTGGATGGGCGCGATGACAATCTATTCGCCGAAAAATTCCCCAACTGGCAGGCGCCAGTGCTGGGTTTTGACCAAACCGTTTTCCGCGATTGATTCAGACTTTCCGTGTGCGCCCGGCCGCAATCGAAATCTCCGGATGCCAGGTCGAATCGGCGCCCGCCCCTTTTCGTGCAATAACGGCGTCTATCAGAAACGGCCGACCCTCACGCGTAACTGCAATAGCGCGCTGCAATGCCGGCTGGATCTCATCCGGTTTTGATATCTTCTGTCCGTCAATGTCAAAACCCCTGGCGATACTGACATAGTCGATATCCGGATCGCCCAGGTAACAACTCATATCCTTCCAGAGTTCCTTGTTCTCCATCTTGGAAAACATATACAGACGGCCCCGCTCGCCGTCATAGCTTCGATTGTCGAACACCACGATGATGACCGGAATGTCATAGCGGGACGCTGTCCATAAACTTTCTATCTGCCCGAACAACATTGCTCCATCACCGACCATTGCAACAACCTGCGTATTCGGCCGCGCGATTTTGACACCGAGTGAAGCGCCGATGCACCAACCGAGGCAAGATCCAGTCGTCGGACCAATCAGGGATTTTCTCCCGGGACCGACATTCAGCCAGTGTTGTGGCGTTCGGTCCCCTGTTTCGCAAACGATCGTTGCGTCCTCGTCGAGTGACTGCTCGAATTCGTAACAGAGACGCTCTGTTGCTATCGGGCTGTCGTTCCAGGTCTTCTCGGCGCGCCTTTTACGCCGCTCAACTGATCGTTCATAGCCTTTCAAGGCATCAGCCATGCGAGCCATACGGATCTCTTCGATGCGGCTTTCGGTGGCCATGCTGTTAACACTGTCGATTAGCGCCTGCAGCGTTTCTTTTGCTCCAGCCGCAATGGCGATATCGGTCGGGTAGATGTTCGCGATTTTGTCGTACTCGAGGCGCGCATTGATAATATGGTCAACCTTCGGCATCCCCGTCCAGATCGTTGAATCCGGCATATGTGCACCGATATTGAATAACACATCGGTGCCACCAAGCCCGCGAGGAAAGTCGAGTGAGAAGAAACCGGCCGACAGTGGATGCTGGTACGGAAAATCACCGTAAACGCTGAAGCCCTGGGCGACCGGGATCGCCAGGAGCTCTGCGAGTTGCAATAACTCCCCGTTGGCGCCCGCACGCGTCACTTCGGGCCCAGCATTGATCATCGGCTTCTTGGCTTCGATCAACAAACGCGCCGTCTGCTCAATAAGATCAGGTTTCGGTTCGATCCTGACGGGCACGGCAAAGTAAGTTTGCGGGTAGATGGTGTCTTTGACGCCCGTCGTATTGAGCACGTTTGACGGTATCCGAATATAGACGGGACCGCCGGGCGGCGTGCTCGCGAGTTTGATGGCACGGCGACTTATTTCTGCAATTCTTTCGGCCCGATTTACCTGCCAGCGCCATTTGGTGATTTGCTCGGTCGGTTGCAACCAGTTATCCAGCTGCTGAAACCCATCTCGCCCTGCAAAGGTACTATCGCGCCCATCCGCGAACACAGCAATTGAGGAGCGGTCCTTCCAGGCGTTATACATGTTGCCGATGGCATTAGGCGTACCGATGCTCGGGACGAAAAGCGCGGAAACCTTGCCACTGGCCAGTTCATATCCGTGCGCCATGCTCGTCGCCTGACCCTCCTGCAAAGCGACGATCAGATTGATCTCCGGACGGACGGAAAGCGCGTCGTAAAATGGATTCTGACCCGTGGAATTACAGTCGAATACATACTCGATCCCGGCTGCTTTCAAGCATTCGACCAGAATCATCCCACCAGTGCCCTCGACATCAAACGCCTCTGACACGGATTGTGATTCCGCCATGGCTTCGGAACGCAGCACGGCACTTATCGCCGAAGCACTGAAACCCATTGCCAGCATAGCCTTGGTGAAATCGCGACGAGATAGGTCTTGCTCAAAATATTTTCTTAACAGATTTCTCATACTGAATACCTCAGGCTGTACTGTGCAGAAATCCAGTGGTAGCTACAGCGCGTGTAGATGACCGGCATATCGAAGTCCCGCACCGCCGCGATCAGTTGCCCGCAGAGTTCGATGGCCACTTTGAGATTTTCGACTGGAAGACCAGCCTTATCACATCCACCAGCATCGGAACAAAACGAGTTCTGCATATCAATGACGATTAATGCAGTGCCTGATGCCATCAGTTCCATTGACATTGCCTAATTGTGTGCTCCACAAGTACCCGCCTCGACGCTGTTTCTCGCCACACTGTCTGACTCCCGGGAAAGAGCCCGTTCCGGTCTTATTGTTGTCCGGCAGCGTTGCAAACTAATGTAATGGCAACCGGCGCATTGTCAACCGGACAGCGAAACTGCGGCCATGAAGCTGCGCACCGCCGCCTACGGCGGGCATACAGCGGTCACCATGGCAGGCCCCCGGTTGACCACTCGCCAGTTCTCGCACAGACTTCTCCTATTGCGATGCCACGGCCCGGCCGTAAAAACAACAATATTGGGTTTCGTCATGCAACAAACTATGGCTTGTCTTATCAAGGGATTCATCTGCGCTGGCGCTCTGCTGGCCTTTCCCGCACCCGTTGTATATTCCGCAGCCGACGACGTTCGGCTTGAACAACTACCGCCCGATCACCGTGAGCTTGCCGAGTGGTTGAATGCTTTTGTCGATCGGATGGATGAAGTGCATTTTGGTCGGGTCGGCAAACTGAATGGCGAACTGATATTCGAGGATCGCAATTTTACGACCGTATGGTCCGAACACGAAGTGCGCGTCACACGTGGCCGGGTCATGGAAAAGGCAGGCCGGCTGTATTCGATGGGCAAGAAACAGCGTGCCGAGCGCGGCGGCAGAGAAATTGTCTGGAGCCGATTCTACGCATTGGATATGCATCCAAAAACGCCGCTGGTCGGCATGTTGCACGCAGCGATTGTCCTGCAGTTTTTCGGTGACGGCAGTTCGTATGCCGGTGGCTGGCTCGGCACCATGCCGGGCGCGAAAATCGATGAGGACCTCAGTTTTTTAAGCCAGGCCACAGAAAATTACTTTGCCGCGAATGAAGTCGACCTGACGATTTATCGCCAGCTGGTCTGTAAGGGTACCGACGATACGGTTGCCCAATATCGCCGCCTGCCCGCTTGCGTCGGCGCCAGTTTCTACGGCCCGCCGATCTTCCCGGGCGACACTGGAAAATCGCTCAAGTTCATCGCCGGCTTTTACGATTTATTTGTCGGAGCATACATGGACATCGTCGAGAAGCGGGTGGATGACCCGTTTACCGAGACCGACATCCTGGCCCAAGACAAAATGCGCAAGCGCTGGCTAACCGATCAGATGTTGTCTGATCCCTACTCCAGCGTGCAGATTCCGTTCGAAGTTCACTCGTTTTGGAATGCGGCGCCGACGATCAAGTTTTAGAACCGCAAAACATGAAACCGGCATGTCAGCAGACCTCCGAACGAACACCAACATCGATGCCATAGGAGATAGCTATGGCCGCAGAGCCGAAGACTGACCTTGCAAACGCGCCCGTAGTCGAAGCCGAACCACGCGTCGAACGGCCGTACCGACGCTTTCCCAAGGAAGGCGAAAATGGTCTTTATTCGCAATCCTGGTATCCGATCTGCATGTCCGCAGAATTGCAGCCTGGAGAAGTGATCGGTCGTGAGTTATTTGGCGGCCGGGTCGTCGTATTCCGCGGCGAGAATGGTGAGGCAGCGGTATTGAGTCCGTATTGCGCGCACCTCGGCATGGACCTGGCGCAGGGCAAGGTCGTCGGCAACAACCTGCAATGCCTGTTCCATCAATACGAATACGATCAGAGCGGCACCTGCGTCAAGACCGGTTGGGGGCCGATGCCACCGGCGGGAACCTGTGTGTTCAAGTTTCCGGCCCAGGAGCGCTACAACATTATCTGGGCTTTCAACGGTACGAAACCCTTGTTCGATCTGCCAGATTTAAGATTTCCGGATGACCAGCTGCATATGCATACCTGGCAGGAAGATCCGCTACCCTGCAACATTACGGAGCTATACGCGCAGGTACCCGACTGGCCACATTTGCGCTTCATGCATGGCGACACGATGGTCACGCGCGAGCCGAACTTTGAATTTTCTGATTATTACTTCGGCTACGAAGTGGCGAGCATGCATTTCGAAGGAGAAAGCCGTGGCGGTGGACAGACGTATCCTCAAGTTCGAATTTACGTTTACGGCACGCAAATCATGGTCATGGAAACAGTATTCAACGATGTCTGGATCGGCTCGATCGGCAGCGCATCGCTGCGCAGAAAAGACAAAGTGCAAATGTTCGGTACGCTTGCCATTGCCCGAGAAACCGGGCCTGTCGGGGAACTCGATCAACGGCTGGCCTGGATGAAGAAAGAAATCGAAAAAACTTTTGTCGAAGACCGACCGATATATCAGCATATCAGATTCAAGCCAAACGCATTTACCGAGATGGACAACGTGTTGGATCGCTATCTCAATTACGTTCGCAAATACCCGAAAGCAAATCCGGCCGCGAATTTTATTTACGATTAGGAGGCCGACTTCAGGGCTAGGGAAATGTTCATCAACTTCTGGTATGCCGCCGAGTGGAGTGGCGAACTCAAGGAAAAACCGGTCAAGCTGAAAATGCTCGGACAAAACTTCGTGCTATTCAGGGATTCTGGGGGAGACGCCCGCTGCCTTGCGAATGCCTGCCCACATCGCGGCGGTTCGCTGGCCGACGGCATGGTCGTCGGCGGCGATCTCGAATGCCCGTATCACGGTATGCGCTACCGAGGCGATGGGCTTTGCACGCGCATCCCGGCACTCGGAAAATCGGCAAAGCCACCGTCGCGGGCCAAGGTCGACTCGTATCCCGTGGAGGAAAAATACGGACTTATTTTTGTCTTTCTCGGCGATCTGCCCGAAGAAGAACGGCCACCGATTATGGAAGTCCCGCAGTGGGACGACCCCCAGTATCGCTTTACGCTCAAGGACAACATTATCCATGCGAACTACGGAGTAATCATGGACAACGGCCTGGACACCGCCCACACTGAATTCGTACACAGTCACATTATGGGTTATCGCGGTGCAGACCGGCCGGACGGGGAGTACAAGGCGCCGATCGGCATTATCGAAGACAAGGGTCTCTGGGGCGGCGGCATCGCTGCCGACTACCCGCCGGCGCCGGGCTGGGGGACATTCTGGAACAAGCTGCTCGGCTTCGACAAGATGTTCAGCGGCAGCTATGTTGTTAATGGTTACTGGGGACCCAACGCATTGGATACCTCGATCTATATCTCCAAAGAAATGAATCTGCATATTCCGCAGTATCTCTGGGAAACACCGATCGATGAATTCACGACGCGCACGCTCGGTGTCGGGGGTCGCAACTTTTTAAAGACGCCATTGTTCGACCCGCTGGATCGCCGCCGCAACCAGAAAATCGCGAGCCAGGATGTTGCTATTCTGGAAAGCCTGGAACCCGGCCTGTCGCCCGAATCACCGCAAGAAGTCCTGTTTGTCGAACCAGATACAATTTTGCAGCACCTGCATGCCTCGCGACAGAAATGGCAAGCCCGGGGCTGGCGCATCGATCTCGAACAACTGCGGCAGTATCGACCCGGCAAAAAGCAATTCGTTATACCGAGTCCGGGTCGACGTACGTCGGGCCAATGGGTCTACGATACGGTACCGCTGACTCCGCCAAAACCCGAGGCAGTCGCTTCGAGTGCGAAGGTGTCGTGACGGTGAGTCGATCCGAATCTACCACGCAAGGGGAACGAATATGGTGAAGGCATCCGACATGAAGCCGTTCGAAAAAGGCGACATACTTGTCGGGGCGACCCTGCTGAATGATCCGAATGACGACCATGCGGGTGACGGCCGCATCATTCAATACGACAACAACCTGAACCAGAAAGGTGAACTCTGGATCGAAGAAACCAGGCACCTGATCATGGGATTGAAGTTTGATTTGGACGGAACGCTCTGGGCGTTCGAGCACCATAGTATTATCAGGGTGACCCCGGCTGGCGAGTTACTGGAAGTCAGGAATTTTGCTGACAGGTCATTCAGTAACGTAAATTTTGCAAAGGATGGGACGGTGATTCTTGGCGAACATGTACATGAAACCGAGATACCGGAAGGCCTGTTTAGTACCGAACCGGTCCGCATGCCGGACGGCCGCCTCGGCGACGGTAATGCCTATCGCTATAGCCGTGACGGTCAGCTATTGGAAACCTACGAGACGAAAATTACCGCAAGCATGGGGAAAATCCTGGCCGTGACTTGCTCCGTACTATCGCCGGATGAAACCCGCCTCATTTATATAACGGAAACCGGCAACCTCGTCATGCAGTACGACCTCGTAAACAATCGACAGTTAGATGACCTGCTGATCCTGGAAGACGACGATTGGAAGCAGAACATGGTTTTCTGGTTGTCTTACACACCGGATAATCGTTTACTCGTCTGCCGCGGTGACCACATTCGCGTGATGGATGACGAGACCGGTGAGCTCGGCGACCGATTCGAACTCGGGCCATTCGGTTTCGCTGCCATCCATGCGTCGCCCGACAATCGCCATGTCTATGGCGGTAGTTTCTTTACGGGGGAGATCGTTAAGGTCGACATGGAAGCCGGAAAGACCGTTGCGCGCGCCAATGTTGGCGTCGAGCGCTCGACTGCGGGTATCGCCGAATACCCAGGATAAAAAACTCAGGAGACTCTATATGGCCGCAAACCCGAAAATTGACAAGCCGGACAGCCCGGTCGTCGAAGCCGAACCTCGCGTTGAACGGCCGTACCGACGCTTTCCGAAGGAAGGCGAGAACGGTCTCTATTCGCAATCTTGGTACCCGATTTGCATGTCCGATGAGGTAAAGCCCGGTGAAGTCATCGGACGTGAGTTGTTTGGCGGCCGCGTCGTCGTATTCCGCGGTGAAAACGGCGAGGTGACAGTATTGAGTCCTTATTGCGCACACCTCGGCATGGACCTGGCGCAGGGGAAAGTGATTGGCAACAACCTGCAATGCCTGTTTCACCATTATGAATACGATCAGACCGGTACCTGCGTGAAGACCGGCTGGGGCCCGATGCCGCCCAAAGGCACCTGCGTGTTTAAATTTCCCGCCCAGGAACGCTACAAGATCATCTGGGCATTCAATGGCACGAAACCGCTATTTGACCTGCCGGATTTGAGATTTCCGGATGACGAGCTGTACATGCATACGTGGCAGTCCTGTGCCATGTCCTGCAACATCACGGAAATTGTTGCCCAGGTTCCAGACTGGGGACACTTGCGCTTCATGCATGGCGACACGATGGTCACACAGGAACCGAATTTCGAGTTTTCCGACTATTCGTTTGGCTATGAAGTGACGGGCATGCATTTCGAAGGGGAGATACGAGATACGGAGGACGGCGAAGATTACCCGCAAGTCCGGATTTATATCCACGGCACCCAGATCATGACAATGGAACTGCTTGTTAACGGCACCTGGGTCGGATCCATAGGCACCCAGGTCCCCCGTGGACCGGGGAATGTCGAAATGTTCGGTACGATCGTCGTCGCGAAGAACAGCGGCACACAGGAGGAGCTCGACGGGATAATTGCCTGGATAAAGAAGGAAGTCGACAAAACTTTTACCGAAGACCAGCCGATTTACGAGAACATCAGATTCAAGCCGAGCGCGTTCACCGAAATCGACAACGTGCTGGAACGTTATCTCGATTATGTCTGCGGATTCCCGAAGGCAAACCCAGCCGCAAATTTCATCTACGAATAACGACTGCTTAAAGTGACAGCAAAGGGTTCTTGAATGTTTATTAACTTCTGGTATGCGGCAGAGTGGAGCAAGAATCTAAAAGATGAGCCGCTCAAGCTGCAGATACTTGGGCAGGAATTCGTTCTATTCAGAGACGCGGACGGCGCCGCACACTGCCTTGCGAATACCTGTGCCCATAGAGGCGGTTCACTGGGCAATGGCATGGTGGTAGACGGAAATATCGAATGTCCCTATCACGGTTGGCGCTTTAAAGGTGACGGCATATGCTCCCGGATTCCGGCCCTCGGCAAATCAACCAAACCCATCCCGCGAGCCAAGGTCGACTCTTATCCAGTACAGGAAAAATACGGGTTGATCTTTGCCTTTCTCGGCGATCTTCCCGAGGAAGAGCGGCCACCGTTGATGGAGGTCACGCAATGGGATGATCCCGATTATCGCTTCACATTCTTCGACAATACGATGCAGGCCAATTACGGCCTGGCGATGGAGAACGGGGTCGATTCGAGTCACACGGAATTCGTGCACAGCCCGTTAATGGGGTACCGCGGCGCCGACCGACCGAATGGCGAATATCTTGCGCCGTTCGGTGAGATTCTGGATCGCGGCGAATGGGGTGGCGAAATGGGCGCCGAGTATCCGCCGGGCGCCGGTTGGGGGAAATTCAGGAGCACGGCGAACAAGATTCTTGGCCTGGACAAAAAATTCACGGGGATCCATGTCAACTCCGCCTACTGGGGACCTAACTGCCTCGATACATCAATATATCTGTCAAAGACCGCGAATATGCATATTCCGCAGTACTTATGGGAAACACCCATCGATGAAAACACGACGAGAATGTTTCTGGTGGGCGGCCGCAATTTTTTAAAGAGTCCGCTTTTCGATCGCTTCGATCGGTCACGCAACATAAAGATTGCACGGCAGGATGCAGCGATACTCGAGAATGTGAAGCCGGGACGCCCACCAGAGTCACCCACTGAAGTTATATTTGTCAAACCGGACGGCATCCTCGCCCATCTCGAAGCCTCGCGAAAAAAATGGGAAGCAATGGGTTGGCGTATAGATCTGCAGAAAATCCGCAAATGTCCGCCGGGGCGAAAACAATTCGTGATACCGAGTCCGGGTCGTCGGCAATCCGGGCAATGGGTTTACGATACGGTGCCCTTAATTCCTCCGCAACCATTAGCCGTCACGACATCTTCGCAAGCATCCTGATAATGCGTTTGCCTCAAAGGCAAGGCCGCTGGTTAATTTCTGCCGAGCCGTCGTTTTTGCGCATGACGGACCTACAGTTTGTTGTCGTCATGACCGAATTAACCACGCAAACCTGAAGCGAAGCATGCGCGATTTCCAGTTACCCGGACGCTCACCCGTTTATGCCGGTAATGCGATGGCTGCCACTGCCCATCCGAGCGCGACACTTGCCGCCGTCGAGGTCATGAAAAGCGGCGGCAATGCCGTTGATGCAACGATCGCCGCGGCCGGCGTACTGGCCGTCGTCGAGCCGGGCATGTCCGGCATCAGTGGCGATTGTTTCGCTCTGCTGGCGCACGGGAATCAGCCGGTTATTGGGTATAATGGTTCGGGACCAGCCGGCCAATCGGTCAGCGCCGAGGCTTTGCTGGCACTCGGCGTCGATGAAATTCAGGCGGACTCCGCGCACAGCGTTACGATCCCGGGTGCGGTCGAAGCCTGGCAGGCGATGCTGGATAAATACGGCACGCGCAGCTTCGATGAACTCCTCGCACCGGCCATCGCATTCGCCGAGGAAGGTTATCGTGTTCTGCCGCGCGTCGCGATGGAATGGCAAATGGGTGTCGACAGACTCAGCGGCAATCCATCCGCGCGCAATTTATTTTTGCAAAACGGGCAGCCGTTACAGGCCGGTGCGACCCATCGTCAGCCCGGACTCGCAAAAGCATTGCGTGCAATCTCCCGGCAAGGTGCCGGCGGCTTCTACACAGGCCCTGTTGCGGAAGACATCGTACAATCCCTGCAGCGTGCCGGCGGTCTGCAGACAGCGGAGGATTTTTCCAGGCTCAGAGGATCCTGGGTCAAACCGGTGACCAGCGACTATCGCGGCTATCAGGTTATCGAACGCCCGCCGAACGGCCAGGGTTTTATTGTGTCCATCATGCTGAATATCCTGAGCCGATTTTCCGCCACGGAACTGGAACCCGATAGTGCGGAAGCCCTGCACCTGCAAATCGAAGCTGGCCGCCTTGCCTGTGCAGACCGGAACCGCTTCTTTGATGAATGTTACGGTACCGGGCAAGCCGATAAGATGTTGCAGGAACTCCTTTCGGCCGCATACGCAGAATCCCAGGCACAACGAATCAGTCTCGCACGGTCGATGCCCGCCGACGGCAGTGAGAAGACCCTGCATGGTGGTGACACCACTTATATTTCAGTCGTCGATCGGGATGGCAACGCCGTCAGTCTGATGAACTCACTTTACTATCCTTTCGGTTCCGGCCTGGTCAGCGAACAATTCGGCATCTTGTTACACAACCGGGGTAGCGCCTTTGCCGTGCAGGGACCCGCGCCAAGAATCATCGAACCGGGCAAGCGCCCGGTGCATACGATTATCCCCGGCATGCTCACGCAAGACGGGCAACCCGTGATGGTTTGCGGTGTGGTAGGTGCGGAGCATCAGCCCGGTGGACAGGTCAGGTTGATCTCCGCGATCGTTGATGGCGGGCTGGACGTGCAGAACGCGTTAAATTTGCCGCGCGTTTTCTACGATCATGGCGCCGTGCTCATTGAACGAGGCATCTCCGATCCAGTCCGGCAGGAGCTCAATTCCCTTGGACACCGGACAGAAATCGCCCAAACGCCGCTCGGTGCCGGCCAGGCCATATGGATTGATCGTCAACGCGGCAACCTGGTCGGCGGGTCCGACTACCGCAAGGACGGCTGCGCACTCGGGTTCTGAGACGGGCCAGCGGATCAGGCGAATTCGCGCACCACTCGTTCACCAATAATACGGATTGAGTCCGCTGGATCATCGTGAATGCGGAATGCCAACTCGTTCACACCTGCCGACCTGAAGGCGTTGAGTTCATCCATCTTCTCATCAAGATCCGCGAGAGTACCGGTAATCGTCAGGCCATCCACGAGGCTCTGAATCACTTCCTCGCGAATGCCTTCGATGTCGTGGCTTCGCCGCCAATACGCTCGGAAGAAAGCGTCCCGATGTTCATCCACAAAATCAGCATCCTCCGTGCTGAGAAAAGGTTCGGTGTACCAGCGCTTCATAACGCCGCGCAGAGCCAGCTCCCGGCGCGCTTCCCGCCGGGCTGTCTCGGCGTCTGCCTTGATATGCCAGGCCCAGATGTTACTGATACTAAAGTGCTCGATGGGCGCATTCCGCCGTGCGAGGCCCTCCCGCGTGTAACCGACCGCTGCCTCGATATGGGGTAAGGGCACGTCACTCATCATCACGCCGTCGGCCACTCTCCCACCCATCCGGAGCATCTGCGTTCGACTCGCGCCGGCATAAACCAATGGCGGCTCGTCCGTCGCATATTGCGGCCAATAGCCGCGAGCGCGATAGAGCTGTCCTTCGTAGCGGAGCATCTGATCCGGTGACGCACCCTTGATGATCTCGATGGTTTCTCTTTCCACCCGCACACGTTGCTCCACTTCGACATCGATCACCGGCAACCACTCACCACCAGCGCCCACCACGAGACACGCTCGCCCGCCGCAGAACTCATTCAATGTGAACAAGGCATTCGCCAACTTCAGCGGATGCATTTCATAGGGGCTGATCACAACGACCCCCAAGCGGATACGCCGCGTCGTCTGCGCAGCAGGCACCAGGCTCATGAACGGGTCCCGCGCAGAGACATAGTTCTGATGCCAAATTGCCCGAATGCCGAAACTCTCCGCAAGCTGGGCCAATTCGGCGATTTCGCCAGGCGTTTGGTCCGGCTCCAATATGACGTCGATTTCGATGTGTTGTACCCCTGTGACCGTTGCGACCATGCGTCGACCTGCCGCAAGGCTAACACGCACATGATTGGGTTGGTGAGGAACTGACCACTCGGAAGCTGGACGCTGCTGAAAGTACCTATATCCGACGCGGAAGAACAATGTTAAAAAAAACAGGAATCCGGCAGGGTTGTTGCTTCCACCGGTTTCGGAACGTGGGTAGCATGGCGGCTTACGTGGTCGCGATGATATACCTGACGGAGGTTGCGCAAATGCGCGAATAACAATGAGTAGAAGACGAAATCGTGCCAGACGACGCGGGCGCAGTTTAATTGAAAATACAGGCCCAATATTTTCCTGGATGATGCGGCGATCGGCCGACAAATTCCTGGCGCAAGCGGAGAATTACCAAGCGGTAAGCGAAAAGACGCTGGACCAGCTACTTGCGCTGAGCTGCAAAACCGAGTTCGGACGCCGCTGCGGACTCGATGGCCCGGCACGGCGGAAGGTCTTCGAAACCTTGCCGACCACAACCTACCGTAATTACGCGTCATACATCGAACGAATGGCGGCGGGAGAACAGAACGTCCTCAGCAGCGAACCCATCATCTATTTTTCGACAACCTCGGGCACCACCGGTCCGCCAAAAATGATTCCCGTCACGCGGCGACATATGCGCCTGTCAATCCTCGAACGGTTTGTGTCAATGGGCCTGGCTTACCGTGCCGGCGCTCTGAAGCCCATGCGCGGCCCATTCATGACGATCATGACCGAGCATGTGGGCGGCCTCACCGAAGGCGGCTTGCCAAAAGGCGCGGCTACGACGGGTGGATTTAAACAGCTGGGACATATCCAGGACCTGATTCTCAGCTCCCCGGCGGACGTCACACGCGTTCTTGACCAGACGGCTTCCCGTTATCTGCATCTTCTCTTCGGGCTCCGCCAGGAGTTCCTGTGGACAATCGTCGCATTTTTTCCGGCCACGATCCTTTTCGCTTTGCGGGATCTCCAGGCACAAGGCGCGCAATTGGTGCGTGACCTGGCCGACGGTACGATCAACCCTGACCTGGAACTGCCGGCCGAGACTCGCACCCGCCTGTTGCAACGCCTGCGGCCGGAGCGGGCTCGGGCACGCGACCTGACGGCGCTACTGGAGGAAGACCGCTTCATCGTCCCCCACATCTGGCCGGAAGTCGGCAGCATTCTTACGACAACCGGCGGCGGATTTCGCCACTACGCGGACCAGTTACGACCTTTCCTCGGCGATTTACCGCTCTTTTCTCCAGTCTACGCCGCCTCCGAAGCAACGATCGGGTTCGGCTACTCTGCCGAGAATCCCTATTACCTTCTGGGGCCGCTTCAGGCCTACATTGAACTCCTGCCCGTAGAGGACATGGACGACCCGGCGGCCCGACCCATACCCGCCTGGGAAGCCAAACCCGGGCGTTCTTATGAGGTGATCATCACTACTATGTGCGGTTTCATGCGTTACCGGCTGCATGACATCGTGCGAGTGGTGGAATTTTATGGACAAACACCGATCGTCGAATTTCTCGAACGCCAGGGCCAACTCCTGGACGTGGTTGGCGAGAAGACTGCCGAGCACCATGTTGTCGAAGCCATGGCGGCCGCCTGCTATCGCGTGAACGCACGCCTGCTGGACTATTTCATGACGCCCGACACGGAAAGAACCCCGGCCAGTTATGTGCTGGCGATCGAAGGTTGGCAAGGCCGATCTAACAACATTCAGTTCGTGCGCGAGTTGCTCGGCGCTGCGGAAGCAGCGTTGCGCAAAGCCGCGCCCGATTACGACGAGGAGCGTGAACTAGGCACCCTCGGACCTATGGAACTGGTGCTGTTAAAGCCGGGGGCCTTTGAACGCATGCGAGAGCAACGCATCGCAGCTGGCGGTTCCGCCAACCAGATCAAGACGCCACACGTAGTCCCCGATCCCGGTTTTATCCGGCGCGAGTTTCAGGATGAGATGTTGTCGCGGGTCCAAGCTGAGGGTAGCTAATCACCAACGCGGCAACATGGGTCGCCGCATTCAGGAAACCATACTTGTTCTGATTTGCTGACAAACGGAGTGAGTGCATGAGTCACGAATATGCGATATCACACCGAAACGGACAGGCAATGAAATCCACGGGAAAGGCGCTGGCCTTCGTCCTGATCACGATTTTTGTCGATGCCATGGGCATTGGCATCATCGTTCCAGTGATCCCGTCGCTTCTGCTGGAACTGGTTGGCGGCAGCCTGAGTTCAGTTGCCTTATACAATGGCTGGCTGATGATCCTGTTTGCGGGGCTGCAGTTCCTGAGTGCGCCAGTTCTGGGAACTCTCAGCGATTGTTATGGCCGCCGGCCGGTCTTGCTCGTGTCACTGGCGGCGTACGGTTTCGACTTGATCATCATGGGCATAGCCCCGACGATCGGCTGGCTATTCCTCGGCCGGGCACTGTCCGGGGTTTTCAGCGCCACGGTTGTGGTCGCAAGCGCATATATAGCGGACGTGACGACCAAGGCGGAACGGGCACGAGGCTTCGGCTGGATGGGCGCGGCCTTTGGCCTGGGGTTTGTGATTGGGCCGGCAATCGGCGGCCTTCTGGGTGACACCAATAACCGCTTACCTTTCTTCGTTGCGGCCGGTTTCGCCGTGGCCAATGTCATTTTTGGTTACTACGTTTTACCCGAGACGCTGGATCCGGCCAACCGCCGGCCATTCTCCCTGCGTCGCGCCCATGTCGTCGGCTCACTGCGGCGCATGTTCGGCTATCCGGTCGTACGTGGACTGCTGCTGGCCCTGGTGTTTTACAACATCGCGCAGGACGCCAATCTGGCCACCTGGACCTTCGTCACGATGGAGAAATTCGAATGGACGGCGTTTGATATCGGTATGTCGATGACCTTCATCGGCGTTTGCATGGCTGTATTTCAGGGATTCGCTGTCGGGCCCGCGGTGCGGTGGCTCGGCGACAACCGCGCGGTCATGGTCGGCTTCGCGCTGTTTGTGGTGAGCTTTTTCGGTTTCGCCTTTGCGACGGCAGGCTGGCAGATGTATGCATGGACCGTGCTCTTTGCCATGGGTAGTATTTCAGGTCCGGCGATGATCGCGATTTTTTCCAAGCGCCTTGCAGCTAATGAGCAGGGTGAGCTGCAGGGAGCGCTCACCGCCCTGCGGAGTATCACTGCCTGTTTCGGTCCCTTGACGATGACCTGGCTATTCAGCTACTTCTCGAGCCCCGTGGCGCCGCTGCAGTTTGCCGGGGCCCCTTTCTTCGTTGCAGCTGTTCTGACTATTGTCGGGCTTTTTGTCGTAATCAGGACGTTGCGCGGGGCTTCCTGACAGCCGACTATTTCTTCGTTGCGGGTTTTTTCCTTGCTGCCGACTTTTTCTTTGCAGCAGATTTTTTCTTCGCGGCCGGCTTTTTCTTCGCTGCGGATTTTTTCTTTGCAGCAGGCTTTTTCTTCACAGCCGGTGTAGCGACGGCTGCCGCAACACCTGCCGGCTGCCCGACAAACATCTTGAACAGGGACGTCGCAATGGCGCCCGCCGTAGCCGCAGCGACAGCCGAGACCACGGGATTGTCGTCTATGAACTCGGTAAACTCGCGGACCGCCTTATCGGTTTGCCTGCGTGTGCGTCTTGTACGTCTTGACATGGCGTTTCTCCCTTTCTTGATATTGTAGGGCTATCCGGGCGGCTGGGCTAACTCAACCGTTGCTACTTGCCCTGCGGGCCAGTCTTCTTGTCAAAAAACATCGAGGTCAGCACCACGCCAGCCCCCAAGGCCATGGCGGTTGCAGCAAGCGGGTTCTCTTCAACGAAGCCCATAACATCCCGCACATTCTTTTCAATGTTGCTGAAATCCAGGTTGCTGACATCTATGTTACTGAGATCCAGGTTCGGAATCTGCAACCCGCCAAGCGTCATGGCCGCAGCAGCCGCAGCCTGCTCTTGCGGAGATTCGACACTAGCTTCAACCTCACTCTCGGCCTGCGCGGCACGCTTACGCAAGTCGGTTGTTGTCTTTCGGCTTGCTCTCTTCTTGCGAGGTGCTTTCTCCTTACGGGTTACCTTTTTCTTACTGGTTACCTTTTTCTTGCTGGTTACCTTTTTCTTGCTGGTTGCCTTCTTTTTGCTTGCCATAACCGTATTCCTCTTGTTGACGAGCTTTATATTGACGACAGCAGCCTTTTCGGCGAAACCGCCGCCACCTATTCTGTCGCCCCTTAGTCCAATCCGCAACCGGCACAACACCGCACCAGCTGATAATTCACTACCGATGCACCCACGCCATCAATCGGTGTGGCTGCTTATCGGGCCGAAACAACGCTCCCTGTCAGGCTGCTTTTTTGGCGCTGGCTTTCGGTTTCTCTTCACTCGGGGCCGATTCGACGGGACTCGTCTTCGACGGCGTCAAGTCTATCGACTTAAAAACCCGACTGCCGAACGCCCCGAGCCCGAACGCAATCGCGGCCGCCATGACCGGATTATCGGCGATCATGTTCTCAAGGTTGTTGACCCGGCTTTCGATTTTAGCCGCAAAGTGCTCGCTAGTGTCCTCGGCCTGCTTGCTAAATTCGCCCTCCATCTTGGCCGCGCGGTCGTGCATACTATCGACCATGTCATGGGCCGTTTTGGCAAGCTGATCAACCAACTGTAAATTTTCGCTACTACTGGCTTTCATAACCCTGCTCCTCCGGTATAAACACCACCGGTCAATGCAATCTCATCGACTCCTTTTGCATAATGACCCCATCCAGCAGATGGACGCAATACGGACTTCCCGCAATCGACTCGTTGCGGGAAGTCATTGATAGTTAGGAAAAATCAACATGGGAAGAACGCTATGAAGATAAAAAAGTTTTCCGTAGAAGATGCTGACGCTGGTCAGGTCGCCGAGCAAATCGGTGCACTGCGAGCGTCGCTGGGCGCGCTGGAAAAAAAACCGATGGCCGCCGCTGCACAAGCCCCCGAGGCGCTGCGCCGCCTGCTCGAGGTCATTGAGAATATCAATCTCCGTTTGGCGGATCTGGAATCTGAAATCTGACCCCGAACTGCCGCCGGTGACGCGTGTAAATCCACTGGTCCCGGTACGCTGAAATGTCACATCTCAGGCAGCTTGTTGAAGAAGATTCAGGCGAGCGCACCCCAAGGGCACTTCCCCCGAGGCGCAATCCCGGGCAAAAGTAACAAGCGCCGGAGGGAATGTGAAGTTATCTCCGGGACAGGACACTAGCTTAATCTTACCGACGCTGTAAGGCGGATAACGCACAGGTTTCGCCGATTCCAAACGGTCGTGACCTGTCCAGGCCTTGTCTGCGGCAGACGCTGCGCAGGGAATAAAGCGGACCGCAGGGAGCCATCCCGGAGTAGCGTCTGCCGCAGACAAGGCCGATTGCCTGACAAGCACG
>PVMK01117286.1_pt1 | contig 106805 bp, 99 predicted proteins | sample 1853481 | NCBI WGS metagenome assembly PVMK01 (sample SAMN08533507, study PRJNA380276) | Marine sediment metagenome, whole genome shotgun sequencing project.
CTCGCCCCATCGGTGCTTCCGCAGGCCGCGAGTGCAAGGGTCAGGACTGAAAGTAGTATGGTATTGCGCATTGCCCCAAGCTCCCCTGTGGGTTCTCTAGTCGGACGGCGGTCCACGATAAGTGTCCTCCAGACGGCGGTCTTGCACAACAATCAATATTGAACGCAGTTGAGTAGCCGAAATTCGTCACCCCGGCTTGCCCTCGAACTGGTTCTTGCGAGCGAGCTGGATGAACTCGCGTCGCGTCGTCGGTCCGAGCGGCTTCTGGAACGCCCAGCGGCGGTTGCCAAACTCTCCGTCGAGCTCGCGCTTCGCAGTCGCCAACAACATCGGGTCCACCTGGCAGCGCTTCTCCTCGGGGTCGATTCCATAGAGCTTGGCGGCATTCAGGCCGAAGACCTTGGCACGAATCTCATCGGTCAGCTCCGGGTATCCGTACTGGTCCTGAAACTCTTGCGAGATGGTGAACGTCTTGAATGCCTCGATCTGAGGTTGCGGCGATGCGAACCAAATGCACTCGCTCCCCCACAAGACGTTGTCCTCGCCAAAGTGCTTGAGCAACTTGCCAATGACGTGTTGGGCGGCCACCGCGTCCGTCATGACGTTGGCCCACAACGAGCCGAGCTCGGCGTACAGGTTCGAGCCGTGCCCGAGTTGATTGTCCTCGAGGCTCTTGATGGCGTTGTTCACCCCTGCATTGACGTCTGGGTCGTAGGGAACGCCGGTGCCGCCCGAACCGAAGCCGAGGCCCGAGTGATAGATCACGAAGTTGGCTTGGGGGAACATCTTGGCGACGACGCCCATGTCGCGCGAGTCGTTGAACTCCTCCACGAAACCCGGCAAGTCCGGTCCCTTGTGGACGCAGAATGTCGGCATACCGAGCTCGATGCCTTTTTGGATCATCGGGATGCCAATGGCAGGATCGTCCAAGAAGTACCCTGAGGCACCGCTGGGGGGGACCCAGGCTGGGTAGACCTTCCAACCCCCGACGACGCCGAAGTGCTCCTGAATGTACTGCATGTGGTCGAGCTGAAACTCGAGGCCATCGTTTGGCGCCACGTTGCAGTGGTTGATCATGCGCTGGCTCTGCGCTGCCTGGTTGATCTGCTCCCGCTCCTTGGCCATCACGTCGTTCTCGATGATCATGCCGCAGGGCCCGTCGGTGGTTTCGCAGTGCGAGGCAGGGAAGCCCGAGAGGATCGCCATCGTGGTGTCGCTCTCGAGGAAGATCAGGTCGATGTAGTTGTCGTAGTCCAGGCAGTCGTTGGTCTGCATGCCCTCGCTGCAAGTGCCGCCAGGAAAAATGAGAGGCAAGCCGAATGCGATTGCGACGTTGCGCTCGATGTATTCCCCGGACGGGTCCACGTGGTGCGTCTGCATGTCGAAGATGAAGTGGTCGCCGCCGGACACGAGCTCGGTCGCCTGGTCGCAATCCATCGTGCCGGCGTCGGGCGTGTTGAAGCCGCCGCTGCCGCACCCACTCACCGTGTTGATCACGCTCAAGGACGTGACCATCCCGGCTGCGCTCGCGAGGAACTGTCGCCGGTCGACCCCGAGCTTGCGGGCCTTCTCGTCGGCTTTCTCGAGGATCAGCTTGTTGATCAGACGGTCCCGCGGCGTCTGTTCATGGAAGAACTCACCGTTCGAGTAGTTTTCCAGAAACGGAATCGGCGGCTTGAGCGGAACCTCCGGATCCGTCTTCTTTCTCATCGATAGCCACTTCTGTTTCTTCATGAGATCACCGGAGTACGTGCCACGGTGCGACCTTCGCCCCAAAAGGGGGCCCAGCGCAAGGGCTAGTCGAACCACTCCTTTTGCAGCTCTTCGAGCGCCTCGTGCATCATTTGTTCGAGGGCCATCACGTGGAATCGGTACTCCTTGGCGAGCTGGGCCGAGAATCGGGACTCGTGGAAGCACCGAACGAAGATTTCGAGCCTCCGTGAGCGCTTCCGAAGCAACATCGCCAGGCGGAGGTTCAGTGAATCACTGTTGGTTCCAAAGATGAAAACCGGGGGGTGGGCAACGTCTTTGAGAAGGGCGTCGAGTTGGTCCCAGACCATGGGATCTTCGGCATCGCCATCGATGACGTCCACAGGAAAGGACGATTGGTGGGTCTGCATGTTGAAGGCAGCAACGGCGTTCTTGGCAGTCGGGTCGACGATCACGACCCGTTCGAGCTCGTCGCTCGCCTCGCGCCGTAGGTGCTCCAGCATCGTCTGTCCGAAGCGACCAAATCCGACCAGCACGACCGCGTCGCGCGCCGAAGTCTCCTCGAAGCGCGGAGCGAGGTGTTGGTCGTACAGCCGGTCCGCAGCCATGTGATGCATGTTGAAGGCGCGGATGCGTTGACCTTCACTATCGCCCATCAGCCGATCCATCTCTCGCTTCATCTGGATGTCATCGATGTGCGCCACGACTGACATCGAAGGCTCGGCTTCGAGGACTGCCCACGCCGCCTCGAGATTGACGAGATCGTCCCCGGTCAGTAGTGCGACGCCTTTCGCGTGGTTCAAGGAGAGCAGACCCAGGGTGGAGCTGTGGCGGATGTCGGCGCAGACATAGGGTGCGCCATATTGATCTCGTGCCTTCGCGAGCAGCCTCTGACTCTGCCGCGTGTCGACTAGGAGCACGCGCGGTCTCTTCGTCCCGGCATGCAGGGTCTCGAGAAACAGCTCCGCGAGCTGGCCCACTCCTACGACGACGATGTGGTTGCGGAGGTGCTGCCGTTGAATCCACGCGGGCCTCAGAAGTCGCAACGCGCTTTCCACCAGCACCCCCGTCGTTACCAACGGGGCCAGGAAATATGCGAACCAGAGGGCGACCCGTGCGCCGTCCGGACCGTCGATCGGGACCCCGAGATCGAGTCCGCCGAGCACGAACAAGCCGAGCGAGTAGTACACGTGCGTCAGGATCCCCGCACCCACCACGTCCGGCCTATCCGAGACGACGACGCCGACCTGAAACGCATAGAGCGCCAACCCGAAAGCCGAGACGGCCAACGCGCCTCGCCAAATCCAGCCGACCGGAGACCGCATGGCGCACCCTATCGCAGGAGTGACGGCACGAGAACCCTTCCCACCGTCGGGACCCGTGTGCGCGTCGCACCGTTCTCTGATAAGGGGTTGCGCCGGAGGTTTTCGTGACTCGCTTGTCCTTGACGTACGCGCCCGTAGCGCTCTTGCTTTTCACCCTTTCAGCGTGCAGCACGAGCGGCCCGTCCGAGCCTGGGGTCGACCACGGCGCCGATTCCGAATGGAGCTTCTTCGGCCACGATCTTCACAACACGCGCAGCAATACCGTGGAGACCGCGATCGACCGAGACAGCGTCGCCGACCTCCAGCTTCTTTGGGAGCACACAGGGGTCGAGACGACGAGCACGCCGGCAGTCGTCGACGGGGTCGTGTACTTCGCTGATTGGGACGGGCGCGTGTTGGCCCGTTCGGTCGAGGACGGCGCCGAGGTGTGGACGAGTGAGGTGTCCGATGCCTCGATCTCGGCGAGCCTCGCGGTGACCGACGACCATGTGTTCGTGGGCGACCAAGCGGGAACCTTCTACGCGCTCGACCGCCAGACAGGCGTCGTCGATTGGTCCACACCGCTCGATGATCATCCGGACGCCGACATCCTCAGCTCCGCGGTTCCCGTCGACGACATACTGATCGTCGGAGTGGCCTCGGCAGAGCTCGTTCAGCAGAAAGACGACTACACGTTTCGCGGCAGCATCGTGGCATTGGCGCAAGAAGACGGCGCCGAGCGATGGCGCGTCTACGTGACACAGGACGACGAGACCTCCGGTGCGGGTGTGAGCGTCTGGTCGTCCGCCGCAATCGACACCGATCGTAAACTCATGTTCATCGGCACCGGTCAGACCTACGAAGAGCCGGCGAGCCCCATGGCCGATGCCGTCGTAGCCATCGACTACGAGTTGGGGACCGTGAAATGGTTCCGGCAGTTTACCGAGGACGACATCTACACGGCGCTCATGCCGATTCCTCAGGGCCCAGATGCGGACATCGGCGCCGCTCCGAATCTCTTCACCATGCGTGGACGCGACGTCGTCGGCGTGGGCGACAAGGGCGGCGTCTATGCGGTGCTCGATCGGGAGACCGGCGAGGACATCTGGGTCACGACCCTGGGTCCCGGAACGCATCTCGGTGGCGTGATGACCGCCGCCGCCTACCACGCCGGTCGAATCTTCGTGACCCAGAACAACTGGCCGGCCGGTTTCGACCCCGACCATCTGTTCTTTCCGATCTTCGAAGATCCCGAGAACACGTCAGACCTGATCGCCCTCGACGCGAACAACGGAAACATCCTGTGGCGAGTGCCGGTGGCGAGCCCAACCCTTGGCGGGATTCTCTACTCGAACGGCGTCGTGTACACGACGCACAGCTTGGGGCTGCTACGTGCGTACGACGCCAGCAACGGCACCGTCCTATGGGAGGACCAGGCCGGTCCGCGAGCCGCCGCAGGGCAAAGTATTTCCGATGGCCGCCTATTCGTGACGCATGGGTTTACTTTCTTCGCCGCTGAAGACCGGGAAAACCAACCGGGCTACATGGGCGGCCTCCGCGTCTACGCTCTCGAATAGCTCATCGCACTGTTGTCGTTTGCCCCTCGGGTCATTACCCTCCCGCGAAATGGTCGGAGGATTGATGAAACGCGTATGGCGACTTCTAGGGCTTGGCACTGCAGCGGGGGTTAGCGTGGTGACTCTCCCCACGACGGCCTGGGCGCAAGAAGGCTTGGATAGTGGAGACACGGCGTGGATTCTGACCTCTACGGCTTTGGTCTTGTTCATGACGATCCCGGGGCTCGCGCTCTTTTACGGAGGGCTCGTTCGAACGAAGAACGTGCTCTCCGTGCTGATGCACTGCTTCGTACTGACGGCTCTAGTCACTGTGATCTGGCTCGTCGGCGGCTACAGCCTCGCGTTCGACACGGCCGGGATGGTCGGAGGCACGGTCAACATCAACTCGTTCATCGGCACCTTGAACAAGGCGTTCCTTCACGGCGTCGCTCCCGACGCGCTCTGGGGTTCGATCCCTGAAGTCCTGTTCTTCATGTTCCAACTCACCTTTGCGATCATTACGCCAGCCCTGATCGTCGGCGCGTTCGCGGAGCGGATGAAGTTCTCGGCGATGATGCTGTTCTCGGCGGTGTGGGTGGTGTTGGTCTATCTACCGATCTGCCACATGACCTGGGGCGGCGCGGGCGGGTTCTTTGCCGATATGGGCGTGTTCGACTTTGCCGGCGGAATCGTGGTTCATTTGACTGCGGGGACAGCAGCACTCGTCGCGGCGGTCATGGTTGGCGCGCGTAAGGGGTACCCCCAGTCCCCCATGACGCCGCACAACATGACGATGTGTCTCACCGGCACCGGGATGCTCTGGGTCGGCTGGTTTGGGTTCAACGGCGGCAGCGCCCTGGCAGCAAACGGAGACGCCGCAATGGCGATCCTAGTGACGCAGACCTCCGCGTCGGTGGCTGCGTTGACGTGGATCGCGATCGAGTGGGTGAAGCTCGGGAAGCCGAGCGCGCTTGGATTCGCAACGGGCGCGATCGCCGGCCTCGCAGCGGTCACCCCGGCGTCGGGGTTCATTGGGCCCGAGGGCGCACTCGTGATTGGGATCACCTCGGGAGCGGTGTGTTGGTGGGCGGCCACCCAGCTCAAGATCAAGCTTGGCTACGACGATGCGCTCGATGTGCTCGGCGTACACGGTGTGGGCGGATTGATCGGGGTGCTACTCGTCGCCGTATTCGCGTCGACGACGTTTGGAGGCAATCAAGAGGGCCTCGACATCGGCGCCCAGTTGAAGACACAAGCCATTGCAGCCGTCGTCACGATCGCGTGGACTCTCGTCGGCACCTACATCTCGCTCAAGGTGGCGGGTATCGTGGGCCTTCGAGTTCAAGCAGACGACGAAGAAACGGGGCTCGACCTCACGCAGCATACGGAGCGTGGCTACGACATCTAATGCTTCACGGGGTGACTACCCTTTGAGCCAGCTGTAGGAATCACTTACGGTTGCTGCGGAGCTCGACAGGATGGGGCGCCCGTGCGCGAGCGTGATTCGTTCGGGGTTCCAATCGATGACCTGGTCGACGGCGCGGCGCGCCTTGGCCTTGTCGCGGACCATCATGCGCACTGCCCGGCTGACGCCGACTTGGCCGTGGATGCCGGCCGCCTTGAGATACCATCGGGTGGCCCAGTGCTCCGACGTATCGAAGTTCTGCATGAAATCGGCCGATACGAGGGTGCGGCTCGGCCGGTGGAAAAAAACGGTTTCACCGAGCGCGAAGCCACCGACCTTCACGACGTCGACATCGTCACGCCATGCCGGCTCGCTCTCTTCGCCCAGAATGGCATCGAAGTGTAGATCGCTACGCTTTTTTTCTAGGCCGCTCGCTCCGTGGGTTTTGGCTTCGGGGTAGGCATCCGCGAACCCCCCCACGAACAGGTGGTGATAGAGGCTCGGCGCGACGATGTGCGCAACCGGGCCCAGCGCGTCGATGGATCGCTTGAGGTCGTCGTCGAGCGCGATCGGCGAGTGCACGAAGAGCGAGCCATCCGACAGCCGCACGACGGTCATGCGAGCTCCAAGGCGGAGCCCCGCGATGCGGAGTGGCGTAGAAGCCGTCCAGATGTCTTGTGCGATTCGCTCTAGTGCCATGGTCGCTAGCCCTCTCTTGGTGTGTTGCGAACCTCGATGATCTCACCCGTCACCTCGCCCTTGGGGCGTTGCACCGTGATCTCGTCGCCGACCCGTCGAGATAGAAGCGATTTTCCGACCGGCGAGTCCATGCTGATCCATTTTTTTGCTGCATCGATCTCGTCCGGGCCGACCACGCGATAGGTGTGCGTGACGCCGTCCTCGTCTTCGATCGTGACCCAACTGCCGAAGTACACCCGCCCGTCGTCAGGGGGCGTCTCATCTACGATGGTGAGAACCTTCAATCGTCGGCCTAAGAAACGAAGCCGCCGATCGATCGCAGCGAGGCGCTGCTTGCTGTACTGGTACTCCGCGTTCTCCGAGCGGTCGCCTTCTGCGGCCGCGACTTGCACGGCCTTTGCCATCGCCGGGCGGTCGACGTTCCACAGCCGCTCCGCCTCCTGCTCGAAGCGGCGATATCCCTCGGTGGTGACATATCCCGGTTTGCCGGACGTATCTGGTCGTGTGCGTTGCCGCGTCATGCTGCTTGGGTCGACGCTACTTCAACGCCAAGAGCCATGCCAGCGGCCCGCCTGGCGCAGCCTTCCGAAAGAAGGTAATGCGGGGTCGCGCGCCAGGTGCACGTCCTGGCCCACGGAGATCCTCGATGCTTAGGTACGCAGCTGATATCCGCACTTTGATGTACATGGCCATCACCACGGCCCTGCTCGTCGTTCAATGGAGCCGCGACTCCTTCAGCCCCGTGCTGTTCGTCGCGGCCCTGTTCATGGCGGTCTCGGTTTCGGTGATCGCTCACAATCACAATCACCTGACCATATGGAAGTCGAAGAAGTTGAACGCGCTCACCGACTACTGGCTGACGCTGTTCTACGGATTTCCAGCCTTCGTGTGGATTCCGACGCACAACCAGAACCACCACAAGTTCAACAACCGTGAGGGCGACTACACGATCACCTATCGCTACACGGAGAAGACCAACCTTTTCACGCTGCTTTCCTATCCGAGCGTGAGCGGGTTTCATCAGCAGAAGCCGATTCGCGACTTCCTCAAGAAGCAGTACGGCATCAATCGCAAGCGCTTCTGGTTCTGCATCTCGCAGTACGTTCTGTTGGTGGGGTTCCTCGTGACGGCGTTTGTCGTCGATTGGCAGAAGGCGCTGCTGTACATCTTCATTCCGCAGCAGGTTTCACTGTATGTCGTGTTGATCTTCAACTACGTGCAGCACGTACATACGGACGAAGAGTCGCACATCAACCATTCACGCAACATCGTCGGCCCGCTGATGAACGTGCTTCTGTTCAACAATGGCCTGCACACCGTCCACCACGACAACCCCGGGTTGCATTGGAGCAACGCCCAAGCCGCACACGCGAAGATTGCGCACGAGATCGACCCACGGCTCAACGAGCAGAGCCTCTGGTGGTTCTTGATCCGCGTCTACATTCTGGGCATCTTCAGTCAGAAGGCGCGCGGCTCGTCGATGCGCCTCGAGCGCATGGCGCGATAGTCAGGTCGCTACGGGTCGATGTCCCGAGCCCAAAAATACCCATTGATTCCATACGAGCCGTCCGTGCCGCTAATGTCGGCGCTGATCTCCCCGGCGATTTCGTAGACTTCAAGCAGCGCGGTGACGTCGAGGAAGATCTCCACGGTACCCGTCGCGTTGGTCAACCCATCGAACGGGGGATCGCTCGACTGGAAGAACACCTCCACCTGGACGTCATCGAGAACCTGAGTTTGTTCGAGGAGAAGCCGGCTTCCGCGCAACGTGTGGACGCCTTCGATGAGGCCCGGCGGAGGCGCGTCACCCGGGAAGCTCATTTTGAGCTCCATGGTGCCGGTCGATGTCACGATCCTGAGCTGCTTGAAGTAGTTGCCCTCCAGCAGCTGACCGTTGATCCAACCGAAGATCACCTCGCCTCCGATCGACTCCTCGCTTCCGTCTGGATGCTGAAGTGTGAGGCTGGAGCCTTCGATGGTGCTGATGAAGCCGAAGTTCCCAGAGCTGCCGCCCGAGCCCGCGCCGCCACCCGAGCCCGCGCCGCCGCCCGAGCCGCCCGCGCCGCCGGTTCCGGCAGCCCCTCCGGGAACCTCCATCGGCACCTTCGTCGCCGCAGCCGAGAGCCAACATGGTCACGGCGACGAGCGCCATGCAAAACATTTCAGAGTTACCTTCATCGGAGCCTCCTCGTCGGACGGTCGCCAACGTACCGAGTATTTCTCGCCGGCACAACGGACATCGTCGCGTCCCTGGGGCCTTGACATCCGAGCGAATCGGAATAAACAGTCAGCTCTGATTGTTTTTGAATCCGAGGGATTATGAGCAAGGAAGTCAGCTTTGATGGGCGCGTCGCGATTGTTACTGGGGCCGGGCAGGGGCTCGGCCGTTCCCATGCGCTCTTGTTGGCGTCACGCGGGGCGAAGGTCGTCGTCAACGACCTGGGTGGTTCCACAGCGGGCGAAGGGAAGTCCTCCGAAACCGCCGACCTGGTCGTCGAGGAGATCAAGCAGGCCGGCGCAGAGGCCGTCGCCAACTACGACTCGGTCGAAGATGGCGATGCGATTGTCCGCACGGCGATGGACACCTGGGGTCGCGTCGACATCGTGATCAACAACGCTGGGATCCTCCGCGACAAGTCGTTCAAGAACATGACCGATGCGGACTGGGACATCATCTTTCGGGTGCACAACTACGGCGCGTACAAGGTGACCAAGGCGGCGTGGCCGATCATGACCGAGCAGGGCTACGGTCGCGTCCTCTTCACGACATCATCGGCCGGCATCTACGGCAACTTCGGACAGACCAACTACGGCTCGGCCAAGCTCAGTCTCGTCGGCTTCGCAAATACGTTGTCGCTCGAGGGGCAGCGCAAGAACGTGCTCGTCAATACCATTGCGCCGTTCGCAGCGTCCCGCCTGACAGAGGGGTTGCTTCCGCCCGCGGTGTTCGATTCGCTCAAGCCCGAGTACGTCTCTCCGATCGTTGCGTATCTCTGCAGCGAGGAGAACGACACGACGGGCGGCGTCTACGAAGTTGGTGGAGGGTTCTACTCGGGCCTCCGGTGGGAGCGAACCAAAGGCAAAACGTTCCGGCTCGGACGCAACGTGTCACCGGACGACATCCAGTCGAATTGGAAGCAGATCAACGATTTCACGGAGGCTGACCACATCAGCAGCGTGATGGAATCGCTTGGTCCGATCATTGAGAACGTCGAGGCGGGCCCCACCAAAGGCGGCAATGAGTTCATCGACGCCGACGAGGCACTCGGGTCCAAGTACCCGGACTATCTCTCGAGCTACGACGAGGGAGATCTAGCCCTCTACGCGCTCGGCGTCGGGGCAGCGAAAGATCCAAATGACGAAGAAGCGCTTCGGCTCGTGTACGAGAGCCATGGGAGCGGCATGAAGGCCCTTCCAACCTTTGCTGTCATCCCGGGCACCAACGCCATTCTAGGATTCGCGAAGGAAGGCATCTCTGCCCCCGGTCTGAACTACGGTCTCGACCGCCTTCTTCACGGGGAGCAGTACATCGAGCTCGTACGGCCGCTTCCACTCAAGGCGACGCTTACCACCAAGGCTGTGGTCAAAGATATCTGGGACAAAGGCAAGGGTGCTCTCGTCGTTACCGCTCTCGACTCGTACGACGAGGACGGCGACTTGCTGATCAAGAGCGAGATGACCGCCTTCATTCGTGGTGCTGGCGGTTGGGGGGGCGAGCGCGGTCCGAGCGCAGACCTCAACGTGCCCCCTTCGCGCGCGCCCGACGTCGTCGTCGAAGACGCGATCCCGCAGAACCAGGCCCTGCTCTATCGATTGAGTGGCGACTGGAATCCGCTTCACGCGGACCCGGCCATGGCCAAGGCGTTCGGCTTCGAGCGGCCGATTCTCCACGGGCTTTGCACGTTCGGTTACGCCGGGCGCCGCGTGCTCGAGCGCTTTGCGCCCGCAGGCAATCCGGATTTTTTCAAGAGCATCAAGGTGCGCTTCGCCGACAACGTTTATCCGGGCGACACCCTCGTCACCGAGATGTGGAAGGAATCGGACCAGCGCATCGTGTTTCGGTGCAAGGTCAAGGAGCGCGACTCGGTCGTGATCTCGAACGCCGCCATCGAGCTCTTCGAGGAGCTCCCGAAACCCAAAGAGAAGAAACCAGCGGCCGCATCTGATGCCGTTGAGGCCGATGCTGCGGACGCGGCGGTCGAAGTCACGTCGGCCGACATCATTGCGGCGATCGATCACTATCTAAAGGAGAACCCGGCCGTGGCCGAAAAAGCGCAGACTGTGTTCCAGCTCAAGTTGAGCGATCCTGACAGCCTGTGGACGATCGACCTGAAGACCGGCAGCGCAGGCGCCGGGGAAACCGCCAAGCCGGACGCCACGCTTCAGCTCGCCGAGGAGAGCTACGTAGCGTTGCAGAAGGGCGAGGCGGACCCGATGAAACTGTTCTCGACTGGCAAGCTCAAGATTGCCGGCGACATGATGAGCGTAAACAAGATCGAGGCGCTCAGTGAGATGCCGTTTGATCTGGTACTCGAAAAAGCAGCCGCCCGTGCTGGTGGGGCCGCGCCTGCCGCGCCGGTGGCCGCACCCCAGTCACGCGAGCCACTAGCTCCGAAGCTGTTCGAAGCGCTCGGTAAACGTCTCGAGGAGCAGCCGGGCCTCGCGAACGAGGTCGGCGCGGTTCTGCAGTTCTACGTGCGAGACCCCGATTCCAAATGGGTCGTCGATCTCAAGCACCAGCCGCCCGCCCTCAAAATGGGCGAGACCGATGGCGCCACGACGACGATCACGCTCGACGACGCGGAGCTCGCGGAGCTCAGCAGCGGCGAGACGACCACGCAATCGCTCTTTCAACGGGGCAAGCTTCGCATCGACGGTGACATGCAGCCCGCGCACCGATTGAATTTTCTCAAGGGCTTGATTTAAACTCGCGCACAGGAACGCCAGGGAGCAACGATGGGACGCAAAGTAAACGTAATCGGAGTCGGCATGGTGAAGTTCGCCAAGCCGGGCCAGAGCGAGGACTACAACGTGATGGCCGCCAAGGCGATCAAGGCTGCGCTTGCCGATGGAAACGTCGAGTACGGTGACGTCGAGCAAGCGGTCGCGGGCTATGTCTTCGGAGACAGCACCTGCGGCCAGCGCGCAGTCTACGACGTGGGCCTCACTGGAATTCCGGTCTACAACGTCAACAACAACTGCTCCACCGGTTCGAGCGCCCTGATGCTGGCCAAGCAGATGGTCGAGGGTGGCATCGTCGAGTGCGCGCTCGCGGTGGGTTTCGAGCAGATGCAGAAAGGGGCGCTTGGCAGCGCCTGGAACGACAGGCCCAACCCCCTCGGGTTGCACGTCAAGATGATGAACGATGCGCAGGGGTTCACCTCCGCTCCGCCCGCCGCCCAGATGTTCGGCGGAGCCGGTCGCGAGTATCGTTGGAAGTACGGCGCGAAGCGCGAAACCTTTGCGAAGGTGAACGTGAAAGCCCGCCAGCACGCGGCAAAGAACCCCTACGCGCTCTTCCGCGATCCGCTTTCGGTCGAAGAGATCCTCGCTTCGCCCGAAGTCTTCGACCCGCTCACGCGCTACCAGTGCTGCCCTCCGACCTGCGGAGCCGCGGCGGCGATCGTCTGCTCCGATGACTTTGCGAAGAAGAAGGGCATCTCCAACCCCGTGTACATTGCGGGCCAAACGATGCGCACCGACTACGGAACGAGCTTCAGCGACTCGATGATCAAGATGGTTGGCTTCGACATGGCCAAGAACGCAGCGCAGGCGGTGTATGAAGAGTCGGGCATCGGTCCGGAAGACGTCGATGTCGTCGAACTTCACGACTGCTTCACGACCAACGAAATCCTCACCTATGAAGCGCTGGGGCTTTGCGGCGAAGGTGAGGCCGAGAAATTCATCGAGGACGGGGACAACACCTACGGCGGGAAGTTCGTCACCAATCCGAGTGGCGGCCTCCTTTCGAAGGGCCACCCTCTCGGCGCGACCGGTCTAGCGCAATGCACGGAGCTGGTCTGGCATCTGCGAGGCCAGGCCGAGGATCGTCAGGTCGAAGGGGCTCGGGTCGCCCTTCAGCACAACCTCGGCCTCGGTGGGGCCGCAGTCGTGACGATGTACCGCCGCGACTGAGGAATTTCGGGACGTGAAGAAAACCGGAACCGACGTCGCCCCGAAGCGGGAGCGGGTCCCCCAAGCGGAGCGGCGCCGGATCACCCGTGGGAAGCTGCTCGACGCCACCATCGAGAGCTTGATCGACATCGGCTACCCGAGAACCACGACCGTCGAGGTGGGGCGGCGCGCCGGGCTTTCGAGGGGCGCTCAGTTGCACCATTTTCCGAGCCGGGCCGACTTGCTCGTTGCGGCGATCGAGCACCTGGCCGATGAACGGTCCAAGGAGTTCGAGGCCGAGCTCAACAGCAGGCTGCAGAAGGGCGATGACCCGTTCGACGCCATGGTGGACATGCTCTGGGCGACATTCTCTGGACCGCTGTATTGGGCTGTCGTCGAGCTCATGGTGGCCGCGCGGACGGACCCTGAGCTTCTCGAACGGTTCGAAGCCTTCGAGCGGAGCCTAGGCGGCCGCATCTATGCGGCGTTCAAGCAGCTCACCGGCAGAGGCGACCGCGAGGCCCGAGTTGCTGTCGAGATGACGCTCTACTTCATGCGTGGTTTGGCCATGGAACGAATCTTCAGAGAGAACGACGCGCACTACGACGACCTGGTGGAGCGTTGGAAGAAGGGCCTCCGCACGATGTTGAGCTAGCCGCCGGACCCCGCGTAGTAGTATCTGTGTTCTGTTGCCTCTCCGATTCTACCCGCCTCTCTGCATTGCCGTCATCGCGATGGGTTCGGCCTGCGAGGTCGAAGCCCAGACCGACAAGGACTTCGCCATCTGGGCAGCCCTGTTTGCAACGGGGCAGGTCTTCGCAGACGAGCCGAGCCCGACGTTCTGGCTCGATGTCCACGCGCGGCGCGGTGAGAGCGGAACGGTTCACATTCTTCGTCCCGGCATCGGGTACGCGTTTGCTCCTTGGGTTTCTCTGTGGGCCGGGTACGCGTGGGTGCCAGAGTGGTTTGACGCGACAGGCCAACGCACCGACGAGCAGCGTGTCTGGGAGCAGCTGATTTTCGACTACCGAAGCAAGCAAGGGCTCTGGTTCCAATCCCGAAGTCGCTTCGAGCAGCGCTTCTCCAACGCGGGAAGTGGAACCGCCCATCGCTTTCGCGAGATGGTGAGGCTCAACTACCGTCCGAAGAAATCGGTTCCCGTCGGCATTGCGTTCTGGGATGAGCTCTTCGTCGGCATCCAGGGTGCTAGCTGGGCCCAGCAAGGCTTCGATCAGAACCGCGTCTTTCTCGGGGTCGCCATCTACGCGTTCGAGAAGCTGTTTCGAATCGAGGTTGGCTACCTCAATGTCTACCTATCACGCCAACCCAATCGGTTGACCCACGTGCTGGGGTTCAATTTCCTCGTCAGCTTCAAAGGGCAAAAAGCCCGCTCCGTGATGGGCCCGTCGCCTATTGCCCAGGGACGCCGTCGACGTCCGGCTTGAATCGGAAGATGTGGTACGGCGCGCTGGCAGTCATGTGTGCCTTCGATTGCAGCATCTGATCGGGGATCGCGCTGTCGGCGACGTAGAGCCAGCCCTCGGGGCCGTAGCTCAGGGCGTCCGCCCAGCGAATACGCTCGCTTCGGACCAACGTAGTCAATTCGCCGTCCGGCTTCATTCGTATCACAGCGTTGTGCTCGACATCGGTTATCAAGAGGTTGCCGTCGTTGTCGGTGCTGAGTCCGTCGTTGAGCGGCTTGGCGCCGACCGCTTCGACTCGCGCCGCAAGTGCGCCTGGGCTGAGCGAATCGTCGAGGAGGTCGGCCACCTTGATGCGATACATCGTGTCATGCGCCATCGCGCCGTAGTAGAGCCACTCGTCGTTGCGGTCGATCGCGATTCCGTCGACGCCTGGCTTGAGCACGACGACGCCGAAGAACACCATGTCTTTGGTGGGGTTGCGAATCAGCCAGTCCTGAGCGGACACCGACGGGTCGCTATCGAGCACCCGGCGCGCTTGGCCAGATTGGACATCATACACGACCAGGCCGGGATTCTTTCGCCAGAAACTAACATCGGCGATGAAGACGTGGTCTCCCGTCGAATCGACTTGCAGGTCCTGCAGAAACGAACCCAGCTGCGCGACGGATGAATCGAACACGTGGTCATGCACGACCTGGCCCGTCGACAGATCGAACGCCAGGAGCCGCGCCTTGCCCGTCCCGTGGTTGCCGTGATCGATGGTCCATAGGCGGTTCTGCCGATCGACGGCGACTCCTAGTGGTGTTTCGAAAAGCGACTGTGCATCGTCGCTCGGAAAGGCCCTCGGCGCGCCGTCGACCCACTCGAGCAGCTTTGCACCGGTGGGCCGGCTCTCGGGATGAATCGTATAGAACACCCGACCGTCCGCCGACACGGCATGATTGCCGATCGGTTCGGGGCTCGTCACCACCACCTCGAGGGCGGCCTCATCGAACATCGGGGCGCCGCTCAGGTCGGGATACGGCTCACCACCGCCGTAGCGAAGGTGCAGCACCACCAGCAACAACGCAACGAACACCAGGAGCCCAACCGACAAGCGCGCGAGAAACTGTTTCATCGGCTCGCGAACCTACCACGGCGTCCGGCACGCGGCGAGGCCATCTGTGCCAGAGCCGTATGCACTTTCAGAACGTGTAGCCGTAGCCGATGCTTACGACGTCTACAGTCAGGTCGTTCGTGCGGGTGTACCGGTTGTAGTAGACGTCCATGTCGTGCTGATGCGTTCGGCCTGGCGGAGTGAGATGGAACAGTACCTTGACGCCGAATTCATGAGCCCAGAACTCAGCCAAGTCTGAATCGGAAGTACGCGGCGCGCTCAGATCGAGCGGCAGGTCTAGGTTGTTCGTCCAGAAGTACACCGCGGTCTGATGGTGGGCTCGGTAGTGGGCGTTGATGTACGCCCGCTCGGTCATGTACTGATAGAACTCACCGAGAAGCGTGTGCGCGCGAACATCGTAGTCGTCGGCAAAGAAGCGATAGCTCAAGCGTACTGTCGAGCTCGTCCTCGGAAGGTAGTGCACGAGCAGGCCGGACACCGTCTGTTTGAGACGGGTCTCGGGGAACTTTTCCCGGATGCGTCCGATGCACACGGAGACAGTCGCGTCACACAAAAAAGGCACCGAGTTCCATGGCGTGAAGAGCTCCCCCTTCTGCCACGTGATCCCATAGCCGGCCTTGACCCAGGTGGTCGGGTTATCGACGCGTACCACTCTTCACCGTGACCGCCGTAGACGACGTTCACCGTGTCGTCGTCGGTCGTATCCACGCGAGTGTTGATTTGAATCGTCCCTGCCTCGTTGTAGCGCGACGCGGAAGTCGTCGCGTCGATCGCGTCGGTCGACGCCGAGGTAATCACATCGATCGGGATGGTCACCGTGTGTTCAACCTTGGGGTTCTGCCGGACCCTCAGGTATCCGCGCTCGTGAGGCGCGACTCGAACGCATCCAGAGTACAGACCAGAGCACAGAACTGCTGCCGCCCAGATGAAAAAGAGGGGTCGCATACGGTCTCTACTCGTCAGCGGGGCGAAGGTTTCGCTCTACGCCTCCCAGACTACCCGCTGTTTGGCCGCGTACCACTCTTCGGTCCGGGGTCCGTACGTATCCTCGAGCGTGGTCCGCTTCATTTTCATGGTCGGGGTGAGGAAGCCGTTTTCGATCAGCCACGGGTCTTTGACGACCGTTAGGAACTGAAGGCGTTCGAACCCCTCGACTTGCTCGTTCACCTCGCTCAGCAGAGCCTCGAGATCACTCTCGACTTTCGCGCGCACGCTGCTGTCACTCAGCTTCGGCCGGAGCTCCTCGGCGAGGAGGACCAGGGCGAACGGCTGTGGCTGTCCCGAGCCAGTCACGCAGCACATCTCGATATGGACGTGATTGTTGATGAGGTTCTCGATCGGCACCGGGGCGACGTACTTGCCCTTGCTCGTCTTGAAGAGCTCTTTCACGCGGCCCGTGATCTTGAGCCGGCCCTCTTCATCGCGCTCGCCGCGGTCGCCCGTGCGGAAGTAGCCGTCTTCGGTGTAGCACTCCGCTGTCAGATCGGGTTGCTTGTAGTAGCACATCATGTTGCCGGGTGATTTGATTAGGATCTCGCCTTCGTCGCTGATCTTCACCTCCACTCCGGGCATCGGACTCCCTACGTACCCCACGCGTCCGCCACCAGGGTGGCTCGCGTGCGAATAGGCGAAGTCCTCGCTCATGCCGTAGCCCTCGAGGAGCTCGAGGCCCAGATCCCGGTACCACTGAATGAGATCGGGCGGAATCGGCGCCGAGCCGCTGGCAGCGAGCCGCACGTTTTGAAGCCCGAGGCCGGTCAATATCTTCTTTTTGATCACTCGGTTGAGAAGCGGGATACGAAGAAGCCGCTTGAGCTTCTCTGGGGGAAGCTTGTGGAAGACACCGAGCTGGAACTTCAACCAGAGCCGGGGCACCGAAACGAAAACGGTGGGCTGTGCGCGATTGAGATCGGCCACGAACGTATCGAGAGACTCCGCAAAAAAGACTTGCATCCCGGAGCGTATGGCGCCGATCTCGACGATGAATCGCTCGAAGACGTGAGCGAGAGGCAGATAAGACAGCATCCGATCCTGGGTCGTCGTGCCGAAGACCTTCTCGGCCCCGGTTGCCGCATGGGCAATCGCACCAAAGTTGTGCATCACGCCCTTTGGCCGACCCGTGCTTCCCGACGTGTAGACGAGGATCGCCGGCTCTTCGGCGCCGCGGGAAGGATTGCCTTGGATCGGCTCTGTGCGAGCCGTGATTGCATTCCATGACTCGTAGTCAGTCGGCGGCGCGAGCGGTAGGGCGATGCAAGGCATTTCCGCCGGGATCCCTTTCTGGATCTTGTCCCAGCCGTCGAGCTTCCCTACGAAGAGGAGCTTCGACTCGCTGTGCTCCAAGATGTAGTCGATCGTGTCCGCGTTGAGAGTCGGATAGAGGGCGACGCACACGTGCCCGGCCATCCAAATCGCAAGGTCCGTGAGAATGAAGTGCGCACAGTTCTTCGAGATGAGACCGATGTGGCTCCCTGGCTCGAGGTCGAGCGACTTCAGGTGCGCGGCCATGCGCCTCGCCTGGTCCATCGCTTCGCCCCAGGTGTACGTTTCGACCTCGCCGTTGCCGATCGGCTGGGTCAACCACAGCTGGTTGGGTGCCGACCGCTCCCAGCGGTAGGCGTCGTCTAGTGCGAGTTGAAGCTCGGCCATGGGTCACTCCTCGATTTAGCGGGGCCCGGAGCATACACCGTCCGGGCGCAGTTGTGCGGGCTTTGATACGATTCCTTGTGATAGCCTCGGGCGGGAGTCGCGCATGGGACAGGTCCGAGTACGTATCGTGGGAAGTGGCGATGCCTTTGGGAGTGGCGGAAGGTTTCAGACCTGCATCGCGATCCGTGCGCCGAACGACCTATTCCTCGTCGATTGCGGAGCCTCGTCACTGATCGCGCTGCGCCAGCAGCAGATCGAGCCGCGCGACGTGAGCAAGATCCTGATCACCCATTTGCACGGGGACCACTTCGGCGGCCTTCCGTTCTTCTTGCTCGATGCCCAGCTGGTGTCCAAGCGCACCGCCCCACTGACACTGGCCGGGCCGCCGGGCCTGGAAAAGCGCCTGATGGAGGCCATGGAGATTCTTTTCCCTGGGTCGTCCAAGGTCGATCCCAATTTCGAAGTCCAGTTCATCGAGCTCAAGCCTCGAACGCCCACCGCAATCGACGAGATCGAGGTCACCGCGTTTCCGGCGGCTCATTTCAGCGGCGCGCCATCCTACAGTTTGCGAATCGCAGTCGAGGACAAGGTGTTCGTGTATTCAGGCGACACCCAGTGGACCGACACCCTGATCGAAGCCTCCGACGACGCCGACCTGTTCCTTTGCGAGTCCTACGTGTTCGACAAGGAGGTCCCACTCCACAACTCCTACCGCAACATCATGCAGAATCGCGCGCGCCTCACCTGCAAACGGATCCTTCTCACACATATGAGTGAAGACGTATTGGCGCGGGCCGACAAAGTCGAATTGCCGATGGCCGAGGACGGACTGCAGCTCATCTTGTGAGAAGAGCAGACCGACAGGCCGAGGTGGCGCAAGTGATGCTTCCTAGACTAGGCTCTCGGGCATGTTGGATTTTTCTGGTCGGGAAGCCGTGGTCACCGGGGGAACCGGAGCGCTCGGCAGTGCCGTAGTGGGCCGTCTCCTCGACGCCGGGGCGACGGTTCACGTGCCTGTCTACGCGGCCCAAGAGCTCGAAGAGTTTCCCCATCGGGACCACGCTGCTGTGAAGATTTACGAGGGTCTCGATCTGAGCGTCGACGAGGACGTGACGCGGCTCTTTGGCGAAGCAGCCTCGCTGTACGCGAGCATTCATGTCGCGGGCGGCTTTGCGATGGGCCCGATCGTTTCCACGAGCCTCGAGGCCTGGGACAATCTGATGCGGATGAACGCCACGACGTGCTTTCTCTCGTGCCGGGAAGCGGTGAAGGCGATGGACGGTCGCGAAGGGCGCATCGTCAACGTGGCGGCGCGACCCGCGCTCGTGCCCACCGGCCAGATGACTGCGTACGCCGCCTCCAAGGGGGCGGTCGCTGCGCTGACGCTCTCGCTGGCCGAAGAGCTTGCCGAGTCCTCGATTTGGGTGAACGCCATCATCCCGAGCATCATCGACACGAGCGCGAATCGCGCTGCCATGCCGGACGCCGACCACCGCGCGTGGCCCAAGCCCCAGGAGATCGCCGAGACCGTCGCTTTCCTGGCTTCGCCACAGAACGCGGTCACTCGTGGGGCTCTCGTGCCTGTGTACGGGAAGAGCTAGGCGCCGCGTGATACAATCGGCGCAATGAGGTACACGCATCTCGGGCGGACGGGAGTGACCGTTTCTCGGATTTGCCTTGGCTGCATGAGCTACGGCACGCCGCAGTGGCGACCCTGGGTCCATGACTCGGACGCGTCTGCGCCGTTCTTCAAGAGGGCGATCGAAGCCGGCATCAACTTCTTCGACACGGCCGACATGTACTCGATCGGCATTAGCGAAGAGGTGACCGGCCGATGGCTACGAGAATACGGCAATCTCGACGAGCTGGTGATCGGGACGAAGGTCTTCTTCCCCATGAGCGACCGCCCCAACATGGGCGGGCTCTCGCGCAAACACATCCAGCAAGCATGCGAGGACAGCCTCCGGCGATTGGGAGTCGAGACGATCGACCTCTACCAAATCCACCGCCTCGACCCGGACACGCCGATGGAAGAGATGCTGGCCGCCTTGGACCAACTGGTCACACAAGGGAAGGTTCGGTACATCGGCGCCAGCTCCATGTACGCGTGGCAGTTCCAGCGGATGCTCTCGACGTCGGAGCGCAACGGTTGGGCCCGCTTCGTCACGATGCAAAACCACTACAACCTCGTCTACCGGGAAGAGGAGCGAGAGATGATGCCGCTCTGCGAGGATCAGGGCATCGGCGTGATTCCGTGGTCACCATTGGCTCGCGGCATGCTCGCGGGCACGCGAACCAAGTTGGGGGATAGCTCCACCAGCCGGTCGTCCAGTGATGGGCTCGACCAGATTCTCTACGATCAGCCGTCCGATTGGGACGTGGTCGAGGCGGTCAAGAGTGTGGCGGCCGAGCGGGGAGAGCCACCAGCCCGTGTCGCGCTGGCCTGGCTTCTCTCCAAGCCGACGGTGACCGCGCCGATCGTGGGTGCGACCAAGCTCGAGCATTTGGACGATGCCATTGCAGCGGCCGAGATCGAGCTCAGCGCCGACGAGGTGGCGATTCTCGAAGCGCCGTATCGCGCGCATCCGGTCAGGGGCATGGCTGCACCGCGCACTTCGGCGAAATAGCTCAGCGAAGAAGACCTCGCGCCCGGGCGTAGAGCTCGAATGCTTCGCGGCTGGTGAGCTGCGGTGTGTAGCCGTACTCCTCCTTGAGGCGCCGGTTCGAGAGCACGGGCCGGTAACGCAGGAACGCAACGCGCTCCGGGCCGTTCTCGGTCAAGCCCAGGCGCTTGAGCGTCCACAACATCGCCTTCACGAGCGAGCCCGGCAGCGGGACGTAGGGCTTGTTGAGCAGTCGCGCGATCTCGCGCGGGGTCAACGCGCCATCGCCCGCCTGGTTGTAAACGCCGACTTTGTCGGAGAAGACCGCGTCGACGAGACACGCGACGAGGTCTTGATCCCAGATGAACACAAAGGGCGATTCCGACCCAACGATGCCCAGCACGACGGGTTTCTCGAAGAGGTCCGTGACCGGGACTGTGCACATCCTTCCCCCACGACCGTGCCCGGGCGGAAAACGACCTGCCGCAGCTCGGGACGCTCCTCTCGCCACTGCGCCAACATGGTTTCGACAAGGCGCTTGTTCTTGGAGTACTCGAACTCGTCGTTGCCGCGAAGAGGATCGTTCTCGTCGAGCCACTCGGGGTTGTCGGGGTGGTACCCGTAGGCCGCTCCGCTCGAGGTGACGATCAGCCTCGTCGCCGACGAGTCCTCGCACGCTTCGAGAATGTTCTTCGTCCCGAGAACATCCACGCGGTAGGCTAGGTCAGCCGGCGCGCCCTTGGGCGCACGAATGATCGACGCGAGATGCACGACGGTATCGATGCCGTGTCTACGAAAAAGGTCCTTGAGGGCGTGATCGCAGATGTCGCCCTGTTCGTAGACGACCCCATCGATCCGTTCCGAAGCGTCGAACTCGGTCCAGTCTAGTGCGACCAGCACCGATAGTTCGTCCAAGCGTTGGGCGAGAGCCGCGACGCAAAGGCGGCCGACGTAACCGGCCGCCCCGGTCACCAACACCGCCGGGCCCGAGCCCATCAGGCGCCGGGTTCCTGGTGCATCGCCTTGAACTCTTGAAGCCCTGGCGCGAACAGGTGCATGTTCGGGTCGACGTCGACGTGCACGACCGACGGCTTCCCGGAATCCACACATCGTTGAAGGGCAGCTTCGAGCTCCGCCGGGTCAGACACGCGTTCGCCGTGGCAACCCATGGCTTCGGCAACCTTGTCGAACGCGATCTCTTCGAAGTCGGCGTTGATCGTACCCTGCTGCTCGGTTCCGATGACGGGACGCAGCATTCCAAGCCCGATCGATTGCGTGAGCTTTCACCATGCCCCACTGCTTGTCGCAGAGCACGAGGTAGATGACGGGAAGGTTATTGCGCAGCGCCGTTTCGAGCTCTTGGATGTGAAAGCCCATTGCGCCATCGCCGATGATGCACACGACTCTTGCGTCAGGCTTGGCGACTTGCCCGCCGAGAGCCTGCGATACGCTGCACCCAACATGCCCAACTTGAAGGTCGAAAGCAGCGTGTCGGGCTCGTTGATCTCGGAGAAGAAGCTCGCCCACACCGCCGCGTTGCCGCCGTCGAACACGTAGATTGTGTCGTCGCCGAAAACGCGTCCGCACGCGGCCGGTACCTGCGCGCTGTGCATGGGGCTCCCCGTGTTTTGCAGCGCTTCGTCGAGTTGAGCGCGGACTTTGGCCTGATCCTCCGCGAGGCTGGCGGTTCGTGCGCGGTTGGTCTGCAGGCGTTGATCGCTGAGCGGCGATTGACGCAGCTCGCTCGCAAGGGCCGATAGGAACGCACCCGCGTCTGCGAGAACGGCAAGCTCGGTGGCCTTGTTCAGTCCGAGGATCTCGTCGTCGATGTCGACTTGGATCATCTGCTGCTCGCCGGGCTTGCCCCAATACGGCGGCTTACCCCACCAATCGGTTTCGCCGAGACGCGAACCGAGCACCAGCATGACATCGGCTTCGCTACGGGCCTTGTTGATCGGCTCCATGGCCCAAATCGGCAGCAATTGCTCGTGGTTGTCGGCTAGAGCGCCGCGTCCGGCCCAGCTGGTGGTGACCGGTGCACCCAACGCGGTGGCGACCTCCTCGAGCGCGCTCGAGGCGCGTGCGTGCAGGACCCCGCTCCCTGCGTGAATGTGCGGGCGCTCCGCGTTTCGGAGCAACTCCGCCGCCTGCGCGACCTGGCTGGCGGAAGGCTCGATGGCCGCGGTTCGCCGGTAGGCTTCGGGCGGGCGAAGGTCGAGGCCCTCCGCTTCGAAGACGCCATTCATGATCGTCTCGGGAACATCGAGATGGACCACGCCCGGACGCCCGCTCCAACTGATGCGCGCCGCACGCCGGAAGAGCTCGGGGAGACGCTCAAAGGAAGGCACCGCGCCGCTCCATTTGGTCATGGCACGGGTCACCCCGGTCTGGTCGAAGTACTGATAGGTGCCGCCGCGATCCGGATAGGCAATGGGCGTCCGCCGGCACGAGGTGACCAGCAAGACCCGGTTGCCCTCTCCATTCTCGACGGCGACGCCCGGCAGAATGTTGGCGACGCCCGGCCCGTTGGATGCCATGCAAACCCCAAGCTTGCCGGTCAGCCTCGCGTACGCGCCTGCCATGTGGGCGGCGCTCGTTTCATGCCGCGGCGTAATCAGTCGAATGCCATGCTTCTCGAAGCTTGCAAAGAAGCCCATGTACGTGCCGTCGACAATCCCGAACACGACTTCGACGCCCTCGGCGGCCAACATCTGTGCGAGCGCGTCTCCTCCAACGACCTGGGTCATGGCGATCCTTTCTGCGTCCGAGTGGCCGCTGAGGCGTCACTGTACGCCCCCTGCTTTCCGGAGCCGAACGCGAAACATTTGCGCCTGAAAAACCTACGAATTCACCTTCGTGGCCGCGCTACGGTCGCCTGCCGGCGGAGGCTGCCAGTGAGCGATCCTTGTCGGCGCCCTGCGGGTCGAGGCAGATGAACGACGGCACCCCATCCTCGATCGCGTATGCCGGCAAGTTGGAAGAGCTCGAACAGACCTTCCCGTCCTTCGTGAACACCAGATCGCGCAGCCAGGTGACGCGCGTTGGGTTCGGGTAGCTGATGAACCGCTCTTCTTTCGGAATGAAGCGCAAGATGCGGTCCGACATGTTGGAGGTCATCCAGATGTCTCCGGTCTGCGGATGGACGTTGAGCGCGTACGGTGTCTCGTACTCGTCCGGGGAGAGGGTCGGCAGTGTGTACGTCTTGAACTCTTTGGTGGCGGGGTCGAAACGCAACAAGGCGCTTTCGTCGAACGAAGGAATCCAGAGGATGCCGTCTGCGTCGAATCGGGGACGCCTCGGTCCGGCGAGCGGCGTTTCATATTCCGTGATCTTCAGAGTTTCGGGATCGATGTGACCGATGATGTTCGCGTAGAGCTTGGCGTACCAGACACCCCCATCCTTGGGATGGATGTCGAGCCCGTACGGCATGTTGAAGAGGTCGTCGTACTCGATGCCGTTCAGCATCTTGTGCGCCGAGAGATCGATGTGCTTGTTCTCGCGTGGCGACCGAGCCGAGTACTTCAGGAGCATCGGAAAGAAGGTGTCCGCAACCCAGCGCCAAAACCCGTTGTGCGGGAGCTGGATGAGCGTAAAGCTCTCCGTTTGTGGATCGAAACGCCCCACCTGATTCGACACCGCGAGCGTGAACCACACGATCCCCTGCGGATCCACGCGAATGGTGTGCGGATACAACGCATCCTCGCCGATCTCGTACAGCCGGAAGGCCTTGGTTTCCGGATGAAAGGACATGAGCGTCGAGGACAAGGCATTGGTGATCCAGAAACGACCGTCCTTGGCTTGCGCCATGCTGTGCGGCCCGTGCTGCCCGGTGAAGATGCCGATCGGAAGCGCAGCACCCGCGAAGAGGCCACCCACGGGAAGGTCCGACTCCGGTAACGGGTATTTCTCGATGTCGTTGGTTTCCGGGTCGAGCACCCAAACGACGTCGTGCCCCTCGTCCGTGCCGTACAGCTTGCCGTCTTCGCCCACGTCCGTGTCGTGAATGAACGACATCCCGTCGCCCACCAGCCATTCTTCGATACTTCGCGTGCGCAAGCTCCGGGCTAGCGTCATGCGTCTGCACGACGTCGATTGGCTCACCGTCGAAACCCGCCGCGAGCACTTCGCTAAATCGCTCGACCTGCTCGTCTGTGACAAGCGCCATGTAGCCTTCCATCTTCTGAATCGACTTGGTCCACGATTCGACGTTCCGCTTTCCACGCGTGAGCGGGTTACCGACCTGATGGCAGTAGTTGCATTGAGCGATGAACGGTGAACGCTCCTCGACGTCGTTCCAAGGGAGTGAAGTCAGATGCGCGGAAGCCGTCAGCGCGTTGGAACGGGCGAGGTCCGATTCAAACGATGTGACCGTGAGGTCCACCGTACGAACGTCCGTACCCACCACCGATATCTTGTGAGTCTGGTCCGCGAAGCTCGACGCGCGCGCGCGGATCGTGAGCTCGCCCTCGTAGTCGACGACGATGAGGTACTGGCCCTCGGCGTTGGTGAATACCGTCTGTTTGCGCATTCGGTTGGCGCTAAAGACCGTGACCATGGCGCCGTTCACCGGCTGACCGGCGGAGGTCTCGACCACACCGTCCAGCGTCGCCGCACTCGCCGAGAACGTAGGCCCCAGCACGCTCAGAACGATGCCCAACGTCGTAGTGCGCCTTGCTCCGGCTTGCAACAGTCGTAGCCATGAAATTCTCCTGGATCTTCGTATGCCTGTTCGCCCTCAGCGCTTGCCAGAGTGGCACGACCGCGCCTGAGGGGGAAGAGCAAGGGCCATCCGGGCAAGTTCGACACAGCGACGATGAACTACACGGGATGGACTGCGGACGGCCGCATGTTCGACAGCACAGAACGGCAAGGCCAGTCGATGGTCATCCCGCTCAGTCGCCTCATTTGGATTCCAGGGAACCTTGCCTATCAGGGCGCGCCTTATCGGCCTGCCGGCATGCTTGTGGTCGATGTCACGCCGCCGGTGCAGGCGTTCCCGTCCAAACGATCGAGCCCGATCTCGCAGCGACCAATTCGTTCCACGTTCTCATCCGGTTGGCAGAAATCACCCTCTTCGGCTCCTTCGCCGGTGCAGCTCGGCCAGATGAGCTGGCACCCACCGGTGAGGCATGCGCTGAGCCCGGTGTCCGATACGCAGACGGCGTCGTCGGGAGTGGCTCGTACACGCGCACCAGTTCGATGCACTGGTCGTCCGTTCAGGGCTCCTCGTCGTCCCAGTCCGAGGTGAATAATTACGTATGGACTTTGCCGCGGATTGACACCCTTTTAGGGCTAGTGGACCCGACCGGATCAGCGCTGATCGACTTTGCGGAGGCCGCGTACGACCTGGAGCTCGAGCCGCGCGATTGGTTACCCAAGTTGCTCGAAGCTGGAGCGCCCGTGTTCGATCACGGTCTCGGCGTCTTTGCGGTCACCTGCACGCGTCCGCCGCAAGGCGCGTCGCTCGTCATCGACGGGATGCACGTGTCGTCGGGTCCGGACGATTTGGTGGAACGTGTAATGCGTTTGCAGCAGGAGATGCCGCCAAGCCTCCTTTGGCTGTTGAGCCGTCCCACGATGCCCAAGACCTTGAGCGAAGCCGCGGACGACAATCTAGAAGCCTTCAAGCTCGTCATGCGCCATTTCGACTTCGCGAAGGATGGCTTGGGTATGTCTTCGTTCGACCCCAACGGGCGCGGCGTCTATCTCCTCGCTCCGCTGCCCAAGGTGACGACCCTTTCGGACAAGTCCCGCGAGCGCTGGCAGATGCTTGCGGCGCATTTCGGGGCCGGGCATCGCTTGAGGCGCGCGCTCCGCGAGACAAGATCCGAACCCGCGACGGACCTTCCCCATGGCGCCGAAGTGGTGATCGACCCGACGACTTTTCGCGTGACCGAAGCGCAGGGACAGGCCAAGTCACGAGACGCCCGCAACGCCCTGCGCGAGGCCGCGGTGCAAGTCGACCTCGCCCGTGGCCGAATGCGAGAGAGCGACCCGGAAAAAGCGTTGGAGCTTTGGAAAGCCCTCGTGCGCGGCCGATGGTCGACGGTGGACTGGTTCGACTCCGATGGTCGGCGTTACGTGCTCGGGCTACCGAACGCGCCCGGCGTGGACGATCCGCGCGGGCTCACCGAACGTGAGATGCAGATAGTGGCGCTTGTCCTTTGCGGACAAACCAACACCATGATTGGGTACCAACTCGGGCTATCCAAGGGGCGCATCTCGACGTTGCTGAGATCCGCGATGCGTAAGATCGGTGTTCCGTCGAGAGCTCAGCTCATTGCCAAGTACCACACCTTGGGCGCGTACGAAGACGGGTGAGCTCTGGCGGCGTGTCTACGGGCCGGTCTCCCCCTCGGTGATCACGATGCCGACTTCGCCGAGGCCCCGGCCGCGAATCACGACGTGATCACCCGGATTCAAGAAACGGGAGGTGTCGCCGCTTAGTTTGGCAGCGAGCTTCTTGAAGCGGCTCAGGCCGACCAGACTACTGAGGCGCGCCAGCCAGCGCGGGGTGTTCATCGCGACTCCCCCCGGCGTCCCCGTAAGGACCATCGTCCCCTTGGGCAAAGCGGTGTCGGGATACTTGTCCACAATGAACCGCAGCATCTGCACCGGCGTGTAGATCAGGTTCGCGGTCGACTGCTTTTGTCGAAGCTCACCATTGACGGTCGTTTCGATGACGACACAGGGGATTCCGTCGCGCTTGGTTTCGTTCGGCACCCACGCGCGATCCGCGACCGGCATGAACCCAGCGAAGCTCTTGGATGCGCCCCAAAACTCGAAGCGACTCGGTTGACCCTCTCCGAGGATGGCTAGCGTTCGTGCCGACACGTCGTTGCCGATGAAGAAACCCAGTCGGGGGGCGAACTCAGCGTCACCGAGGGAGGCGCGGTCGAGGTCGTCGAGCAGCACGAATCCCATCTCCACTTCGTAGTCGAGCAGGGCAGGCAGCGCGTCGTGCTCTTGACGAAGGACCGTCCCGAGACCTGGCTCGAGAGACTCCGCCGCCGCGACGAGCTCGGCTGTCCCCGGCACGGCGACCTCGGCCCCGGTTCTCACCAAGGCGCTCGGCTGCTTGCGAAAGATCGGTGGACGTGCCTCCGGGTCGAACTTGGATGCGGTCTCTTCGATATGTGATGCGTAGGAGAGCCCAACACCAAACGCCTGCGGAGGAGTACCGAGCGGCACGTAGGAGCCCTCCGCGATGTCGTAGCAGTGGAAGCGCGCGGGCCGTGGCTTGTGTGCCAAGGGCCGGAAGAGGTAGTAGCCGAGCGCCACGAGACCGAGGAACAAAACGATTGCGATGAGGGCAGCGAGCTTGATCATGGAACGTATTGCCTCTGGCAGCCTTGTAGCAGGGATCGCCGGGAGGGAGCTGGGGAGGCCGGCCGGAGCCTGCGTCTTTCTTGCCCGTTTCGACGGAGCCCGCTTACCACTTGGCGCAGGTCGCAATGTCATTCAACAGGCCCTTCCTGAGATCTCTGTTCGTATGGACCCTGAGCGTATTGCTCGTGAGCTGCTCCATCACGCGAGCGAAGTGGCGCATCAAGACGGACACGGGCATGGCCAGCGGGAAGTCGGCCTACCTGGAGGCTCCGCTCGCCAGGTCCGAGCCGGAGCGCCCGCCCAACATCATCGTCCTGCTGGCTGACGACCTGGGCAAATACGAAGTGTCGGCGTACGGCGCCGACCATATCTCCACACCGAACATCGACCGGATCGGCGCCGAGGGCGTGATCTTTCAAGAAGGCTACGTCACGTCGCCTACTTGTGCGCCCTCGCGTGCGGGAATCATGACGGGGCGAGTCCAAAATCGTTACGGCTTCGAGACCCAAATCATGGAGGTCTACCCGACCAACTGGGTCGAATACATCTCCGGCCGATGGATCGTCGACACCGGCGAGTTCGTCGTGAAGGCCAAGCCGTCATTCCCGGCCGAGTGGCAGGCTCACAAGCAGGGCGTGCCGCCTTCCGAGATCATGCTCTCCGAGATCCTCAAGAAGTACGGCTATGCGACCGGCTTGGTCGGCAAGTGGCACCTTGGTGCGTCGCGTAAACAGGTGCCGCTCGAACGAGGCTTCGACTATCAGTTCGGCTTCGACGGCGCGTCGACCCTCTACACACCGGAGCGAAACTGGCCGCACATCATCAACCACGAGCACCACTCGTTCAGCGCGCAGTACCAGTGGGACATGGGGCGGCGCGAAGCGGCCGCGATCATTCACAACGGCAAGGTGGTTCGCGAGGAGGCGTACCTTACCTACGCGTTCAGGGATCGCATGAAGGAGTACATTCTGGAGCATCGGGACGAGCCCTTCTTTCTCTACGCGGCGTTCAACGCGCCTCACGTCCCGTTCCAAGCGCCCGTCGACTACTACTGCCAGTACGGCTACGTCGAGGACGACAACAAGCGGGTGTACTACTCGATGATCTCCGCCCTCGACGACGCGATCGGCGAGGTCCACCAGACCATCAAGGACGCTGGCATCGAAGAGAACACGCTGATCTTCTTGTTGAGCGACAACGGCGGTGCGTCGTACACCCACGCCACCGACAACGGGCCGCTCAAAGGGGGGAAGCTCACCCAATTCGAGGGCGGCATCAACGTCCCCTTCATGATGAAGTGGAAGGGCAAGATCCCTGCCGGGACGCGGTACGAGCATCCGGTGTCGTCGACGGACATCTTCGCTACGTCCGTAGCGGCCGCGGGCGGCGTGCTCCCAAGCGACCGTGAGTACGACGGTGTCGACCTGATGCCGTACCTCACCGGCGATGACGAGGGTCTGCCTCATGAACGACTCTTCTGGCGCGCGGACCACATCTGGGCGATTCGCGACGGCAACTACAAGCTCATCCTCAGCACCCGCGACGGCTGGGCCGAGCTCTACGACCTCGAGATAGACAAGTCCGAGCAGATCAATCTCAAGGCGCAGATGCCGGAGCTCTACGAAAAGCTCCAGCAGGAGCACGAGCGGTGGCAGAAGGAGAAGCTTCACAAGAAGCCGATGTGGCCCCGAATCATGGACAAGAAATTCGTCCTCGACGGTCAGGAATATCTGTTCCCGGCGTGAGCATGAAGAAGTGGCTCTTCATATCGCTGTTTGTGTTGGCCCCGATCATGTTCTTTGCGGCGCCTTCGAGCAGCGCTGCTCAGCAGCCGAAGATGGACATCAAGGTGTTCGTGGGAGGCAGCGCAACCACGTTCGTCTCGATGTTGGAAACCGGCCGCGAACGCGACACCTTCGCCGGTTGGCAAATCGGCTTTGGCCCACGAATTCGGCGAAAGAAGGCGTTCATAGAGATTCTGTTCTCTTTCAACCGTTGGGCATTCGCCTTAAGCGATCCCGCCATCGGACCGTTCTCGGGGCAGGTCAACTCCTTCGAGCTCCCATTCAACATGGGATACATTCCCTACAAGAACTCGTACTTCAAGTTGTTCCTCTACGCCGGGTACGTAAACCACTTCAACACGAAGATCATCGTCAAGGTGCCGGGCGCGCCCACCCTCAAGCTCCGGCCCAAAGAAGTAGATTTCGCGGTCTACCAAGCGATCGCCCGCTTCGGCGTAAACTTCGACCTCGCGATGTTCAACTTGGACTTCAACTACTCGATCAGTCTGAACAGCGCGACGAAGACGTCATTTAGGACCGGCTACCACCAGCTTCAGCTCAGCCTGGCGTATCTCTTCTGACGCCACGCGGTCCTGCGCTAGGATCGCCCGTATGGATCGGCGGAGCCTTCTCAAGATTGCACTCGCGGCGGCGTTAGCCAGCGTGGTCGCCTGGATCTATGTGAGCGGGGCGTATGAGCAATTCGACCCGGCCACGATGCGTGTGTGGTTTCGTGACGCGGGGGCGTGGGGCGGCCTGCTATTCATCATCGCATACTCGTGCCTGCAACCCTTCGGCGTAAACGGGCTGGTTTTTCTCCTCAGCGCACCCCTGATCTGGAGTCCCACCGAAGCGTTCTTGCTCAACTGGGCTGGCACCGTGGGGACGGGTATTTTTTCGTTTGCTGGTGCGCGCTTCGTGGCACGGGATTGGATTCAGCATCGGTTGCCGCAGCGCGTACGTCGTTTCGACGACCGGCTTCGCACGCACGGGTTGCGCACCGTGTTTTTCCTACGCCTCATCTTTTACACCACGCCCACCATCCAATGGGCGCTCGGCGTATCCCGCGTTTCGCTCGGCCCGTTCCTCACCGGCACCGTCCTCGGCGTCGCCCCGTTCACCCTGATGACGACCTTGATCGGTGTGCGTGTCGCGGCCTGGCTCGAGAAGCACCCGGTAGCCGCATGGCCGTGGGACCAGCTGTGGCCTTTTCTCATCGCGGCCGCGGTAGCCATTGCGACGATAGGGGTTTTCGTCGTTCGAAAGTGGAGAGCCACAGCCGTGGATTGAGCAGCGACAGCGTCAGTGCCAGCCACTGTGTTGTGCGGCTGAGTCACCGGAGGACGGCTCGGGACGGGCGTGCTCGCGAATGGGAGCCCCGTCGCCCGGCACCGTAAGTCGACATACGCCGGGGCGCCGACCCATTCACTGTGCTGCCCATCCCGCGCCGTCCTCCTGCGTAGAAGTCGACGTACGTCGGTGCCAGCCACTGTGTTGTGCGGCGGAGTCCCCGGAGGACGGCGCGGGACGGGCGTGCTCGCGTTCGGGGCCCCGTCGCCCGGCACCTCGAGTCGACATACGCCGAGGCGCCGACCCAATCGCTGCGCTGCCCATCCCGAGCCGTCCTCCTGTGTAGAAGTCGACGTACGCCAGTGCTCAGTGCCAGTGTCATTGCTGGGTTGGCTCTTTCCTCGCTGGGTCGGAAGCGGTAACCTCCGCGCGTGGAGAAGTTGCCGGCGCCCGATCTTCCCGCTTGGATCGCGAAGGAAGTCCCGTTTACCCGTTATCGCGTCGCCGTAGGCGACGGGCTGCACATGCATGTCATGGAAACCGGTCGCGGCAGGCCCGTGTTGATGGTGCATGGCAATCCCACCTGGGGCTTTCTTTATCGAAAAGTGGCGATGTGCCTGCAAGGGCAGGGGCTTCGCTTGATCATGCCCGATCTGATCGGCTTTGGCTTCAGTGACAAACCACGCGATTTTTCGGCGCACAGCATTCGCAATCACAGCAAGTGGCTCGGTTCGCTCATCGATCAACTCGATCTGCGTGCCGTGACCTTGGTCTGCCAGGATTGGGGCGGAGCGATAGGCGTGCACCCCATTCACCACCCGGCAGGATCGCCTCGGGGCCATGGTCGTCCTCAACACCGTCCTCGATGCGCCTTCGCCGGGTTTCAAGCCAACCGCCTTCCATCGGTTCTCCCACATGCCGTTGGTCAGCGACTTCATGTTTCGCGTCTTGCCGCTGCCGCAGGCGGCCCTGCATCTTGCCCAGGGCGATCAGTCCACTATTCGTGGCAATGTTGCTCGCGCCTATCGCTACCCTTTTCGGCATATTCGCGACCGGGTGGCGCCGCTTGCGACCGCTCGCATGGCGGTCGATCGAATGGGCCATCCCTCCATCCCGGCGCTCGAAGAGTGCGCCGACTTCGTCCGCGGCTTCAACGGCCCCAAGGCGATGGTTTGGGGTCGCCGCGATCCCATCCTTGCCCGTGCCCTCAAGCGCACCAAAGCCCTTCTAGGAGATCCCCCTGTCACCGAAACTCAAGCAGGCCACTTCCTGCAAGAAGAAGTGCCCGACGAGATCGCCGCCGCCGTCCTGGATGTGTGCGTACAGCTAAGCCGCGCTTCGGCGCAGCCCGCGAAGAAGCAACCGTAGCGACGCTTGAAATCGCTCTTCCTGTGCGACCCTCGAGGGGATCGTGCCGCCGAGCCAGGTCACCAACCCGAAGTAGTGCGTGCTGAAGACCTGTTGCGCAGCATCCATCGGCTCGATTGACGGGTCGAGCTCTCCGCGCCGTTGCGCTTTTCTCACGAGGCCCGCGATTCGCTTTACGAGGTCGAACGTCCAAGCCGCTGACTCCGCCCGGCGCTCCCCATCGGTGAACAGCAGCTCCTTGATGAAGACCCGGGCCAGTCGTCGCTCGTTGGCGTAGCACTGAGTGAGCGACGCAAACACGTGCGTTAGCTCTCCTTCGAGCGTCGACGAGGGCATCGTGTCGAACGCTCGACTCAAGGTAGTGTCGAGCTCGCGTTGCATCAAATGGATCAGTAAGCCGCGCTTCTCCGGAAAGTAGTTGAAGAGCGTGCCTGCCGCGATGTCTGCCGCCTCCGCGATCTCGCGCGTCGATGTGGCCTCGTAGCCGCGGGTTCTGAAGAGGTGCCAGCCGGCGTCTTCGATCCGGCGTAGCGTTTCGGTCTTGCGGCGTGCGCGACGTCCCATGCGTTCCACGGAGCGACTCTCCTGCCGGTCGCGTTGGGCTCCAAGTTTTCCGCATCGGGGCAAACGTTTGGCAGCTCACCGAATGGCGGGATCGCACGCCCAATACCGCCGTTCACTCTATGAACTGCGAAGGGCCCATGATACTTCCACCTACCTTGTCCGATGACTCCCCCTGAAAGCATACAAGGCCCTATTTGTAACCCTTTTGGGCATAATCCTTGGTTGCGGTGATCCGTCCGACGCCGCCCAGTGGGGAGACGAAGTTGGGGTCGTTAGCGAAAAGGTCGTGGGCGGCTGGGCAGCGACCACCGATCAGATCTTCGCGACCGTCGAGATCCGGCGCACCGGTGCGGGGTCGGGCTTCTGTTCGGGAACGTTGGTCTCGCCCTCGCTGGTGGTCACCGCAGCCCACTGCGCAGTGGTCGAGCCCGAAGAGGGCGTGACCCGTCCCGCGGCCCCGAGCTCGCTCCAAGTGGTCGGCGGTCACCTGGCAAGTCGTGCCGTCACTTCGTCGATGATTCGTTCGGTCTTTCGGGTACATGTCCATGAAGGGTACGACCACGACTTCATCATGGGTCGAAGCCGCAGTGGGGCGGGCCAAGGCGGCATCGGGTCGCCGCACGACATCGCTCTGTTATTCCTGACGGCCCCCTTCGAAGAGCTGCCCAACGCGCCGATGCTCGCTGCGGACCACGCCGCAGAGCTTCTTCATCACGGTGACGTTGGGTTCGTCGCCGGCTACGGGGTGTACGATCTCGAGGACCGTCTGACCGGAGAGCTCTACATCTCCGATGCGGTCATCGACATACTCGGGGAGCAGGAGCTCATGACACGCCGAGCCGATCAACTCGGCGACTCCTGTTATGGAGACTCGGGAGGCCCCCTCTACGTGCCGACTGAGGACGGGGAGTTTCTCGTGGGCTTGGTGTCGCGCGGCCGTTCCGACGTGAAGCGCGATTGCGGCGACGGTGGCGTGTATACGTTGCTATCAGCGTATCTTCCCTGGATTGTGGAGGCCGCGGGCAGCCGGTTTGACCCAAAGCCAGTGCCCGGCGGCGACGTGTCGTTTCTTGCCGAGGGCGCCGATCCCGTGAATCTTCCCAAGGGAGGCGCACTCCATCGGGCCGGCTCTTGTGCGGCGTCGTCGTCGAGCTCGGGTGAGCGTCCACCGGTTGTAGCTGTTGCGCTCTTGCTGGGCTTCGTTTTGCTCCGGCTATTTCGGCGGCGATTGTCACACCCCTAGTGGTGGCCTAGGCTGCGCGCACTCATGAAGCTGCAGCCGCAAGGATCACAAACGCGACTCACCAAGATCGTCTGTACGATCGGTCCCGCAACGAGCTCGTGGGATGGGCTCGCCGGGTTGGCTCAGGCAGGCATGAACGTCGCCAGGCTCAACATGTCCCACGGCGACCATGCTTCGCACCTGCAGGTCATCCGCCATCTCAAGAGCCTCAGCAAGAAGCTCCCGCACCCGGTTTCCATCTTGATGGACCTCCAGGGTCCTGAAATCCGTACTGGCGAGCTTGCCCAGAGCCTGGATCTCAAAGCCGGGGACGTTTTCTATTTCACCGTCTTGGCTGACGACGCCGAGGAGCGAAGCGTCCACGTCAACTATCGAGACCTCGTCAACGATCTACGCGTCGGTGAGCGGGTCACGGTCGACAACGGACTCATCAATCTCGAGGTTCTCGAGGTGTCGGAGCACCGCCTCAAGTGCAAGGTGTTGGATGGCGGAACGCTCGGCTCGCGCAAGCACGTCAACCTGCCCGGCGTTCGCGTAAACTTGCCCTCAATCACCGCGAAAGACCGCGATGACATCGCGTTCGCCATCGAGCAAGACCTCGACTTCATTGCGCTGTCGTTCGTTCGGGGCGTCGAAGACGTTCTGGAAGTGCGGGAGATCATCAACGCGGCCGGTGGGCACCAGCGCCTCATCGCGAAAATTGAAAACCAAGAAGGTGTCGATAATTTCGATGCGATTCTCGAGGAGTCGGACGGCATCATGGTGGCGCGCGGCGACCTCGGCGTCGAAGTCGCATTCGAGGAGCTGCCCGTGCTTCAGCGCGACATGATTCGTCTCTGTGCCATCGCTGGCAAGCCAATCATCGTTGCGACGCACTTGCTTGAATCGATGATCGACCATCCTCAGCCGACGCGTGCCGAGGTGACGGACGTGGCGAACGCCGTGTACGAGCAGGCCGATGCCATCATGTTGAGCGGCGAGACGGCGGCGGGGAAGTATCCGGTGCGTTGTGTCGAGGTGCTCGATACCATCGCCCGACGGATCGAAACGGTGCCCGGGCTCGATTTCTACAAGGAGCGCCCGGCACCGAGCACCCAGCGCGGCCACATCGCCGAGGGCGCATGCCGTCTTGCGGACTCGCTTGGGGCGCGAGCGATTGTCGTGATGACCCGACGTGGCTACTTCGGTCAGCTCGTCGCGAGTTACCGGCCTCGGAGCGCGATTATTTATGCGTTCACCAACATGAGTACGACCCGGCGTAAACTTTGGCTGAACCGCGCGGTGGTTCCGTTTCGGATGAATCTCTCACGAGACCCGGAAAAGACCATCGGCAACGCTTTGGCCAAGCTGCGCGAGCGCGAAGTGATCGAAGCGGGCGAGCCAGTCGTGGTCGTTTCGGATGTGGCCACGGCGGCTGGCGATTTGGTGACCAGCATCCAAGTCCGTGTCTCCGAGTAGCCACCGGGCGCGTTTGACTCTACATAGGAAGAAGATGCGAGCGCGCGCTTATCTTGTCTTGTTGTTCAGCTTGGCCGTGTTGGCCCTGGGCTGTGGGTCCTCGGAGGAGGCCTTCGCTGGCGAGCTGACCGCGTCGGTGGTTTATGGCGCGGACGACCGCGCCGAGGTGTTCAACCATCCGAGCGCCGATCTACGACGCATCGCCGAGGAATCGATCGTGGCGCTGATTCCGTCCTTCCGGATCAGCCGGGAAACGGACGGCACCCACAGCCTGTTTACCCAATCGCTGAAGGACCTCCGTGGGCTCTGCGCCGACGAGTCGTTCGGGAACCAACCGACGGCGGCGAGTTGCTCGGGCGTGCTCATCGATGACGACTTGGTCCTCACGGCGGGTCACTGCATCGATGCGCAGACGCCGTGCGACGCCTATGCCTACGTGTTCAACTACCACTTGGACGCCCCGGAGCGGCTAGCGGTGATTCGCGACGAGGATGTGTACTCGTGCGCGAGGGTCGTGTCCCAAAGAGCGCCCGAGGCGGGAAACTTCACGCCGGACTTTGCCGTCATCCAACTCGATCGGCCGGTCGAGGGGGCTCATATCCCCGCATCGATCCGACCCGCCACGCCTCTCGGCCAGCAGGAGGCACTGGCGATGATCGGTTTCGGAAGTGGCTTGCCTGCCAAAATCGATTCCGGCGGGTCGGTGGCCGACCCGCGTGCGGACCGCCTCGACTTCTTCGTCGCCAATGTCGACGCATTTCAAGGCCATTCGGGGAGCGCAACGTTCGACTCGGAGGATCGTCTTGCAGGCATTCTCATAGGAGGCCGCACTCCCGATTACGTCGTCTTGGATGGCGAATCGTGCGGCCGAGTCTCGGTGTACGATGACTCGCAGGCGGGCGAGGTGGTCCACAACATCGCTCTCGTGGTTGCCGGCTTGTGTGACGATGGGTGGGACGACACAGACCTCTGCGGCCCCAAGGCCTGTGAAGGCGAACCATGTGGCTTCGTTGCGCCGGTCTCTGATGGGAATGGCGGGCATGGCGGGACGGGTGTAACTGCGGCGGAGGGCTCCAGTTGCAGCGCGTCGACCGGTTCGACCGGGTTCGCGTCTGTCGCTGTCGGTCTGCTGTTGTTCGTGGTCGCGCGCCGGTTCAGGCGGCGAGCTGCTTGACGACCTCGAGGGCCTCTCGGACGTGCTTCTTCGCGTTCAGTTGCGAGTTGAAGACGTGCTGCACCGTGCCGTCCCGATCGATCACGTACGTGACGCGCCCGGGAAGTAGGCCCATCGTCTTGGGAACGCCATAGGCCTTTTGCAGCGCTTTGTCTCGATCGCTCACCAGTAGAAACGGCAGGCGGTGATGCGTCGCAAAGCTTTTGTGGCTCTTCTCGCTATCTTGGCTGACGCCGATGACGACCGCGCCGGCCTCGACGAAGTCCTCGAAGTTGTCGCGGAACGTGCAGGCTTCCGCCGTGCATCCGGGCGTCTCGTCCTTCGGATAGAAGTACAGAACGACAGTCTTTTCGCCGCGAAACTGTGACAACGAGATCGTGTCGCCGTTCTGCGTAGTCTTCGTGAAATCTGGGGCGCTTGCGCCCACTCCGATGCTCGCCATGGCCTTCCTCCGGCCCGGAAAGTAGCACCCCTGCCCCAGCAACGCTTTCGACTTGAAAAAAGTGAAACATGTTCTATTTTTGCCCGATGAACGCCCGCTTTTTCACCCCGCCGATCCCCAACGGCTGGTTCCAGGTCGCCTACTCCGACGAGATCAAACCGGGTGACGTCAAATCACTGAAGTACTTCGGTGACGACCTCGTCATCTGGCGCTCTGAAGACGGCGAGCTTTCGGTTCTCGACGCATTCTGCCCGCACCTCGGCGCCCACCTCGGACATGGGGGCCAGGTCAAAGGCAACTCGATCGAGTGTCCGTTCCACGCGTGGCAGTTCGGGACGGATGGCAAGTGCACGGCGGTCCCGTACGCCGAGCACGTCCCGCGCAAAGCCAGGCTGCCGAAGTGGCGGACCCAAGAGGTCGCGAACATGGTGATGGTTTGGCATCACGCCGAAGGCGAGCCTCCGAACTTCGAGATTCCCGACGAGATTGCGGAGTGGGGTTCCAAGGCCGGCGTTCGCAACGAAGAGTGGACCGAGTTCACCGAGCGCCAGTGGACGATCCGCACGAGCAATCAAGAGATGGCAGAGAACGCGGTCGATACGGCGCACTTCCATTACCTGCATGGCACCACAAACATGCCGAAGTCCGAGGCGTCGGCCGAGGGGGCGATTCTACGCGTCCATTCTGACGCCGGTATGGAGACGCCACGCGGCACTGTCGAAGGCTCGATCGAGAGCCTCAACTATGGGTTTGGCCTCGCGATCGTTCGTTTCAAGGGCATTGTCGAAACACTCAACGTGGCAACGATGACCCCGATCGATGCCGACCACATTCACCTGCGGTTCAATTTCTGCGTCAAGCAGACAGCGGGTGCCGAGATGGCGCGCGGTGTCGGCAAGGCGTTCGTTGCCGAGGTGACGAGGCAGCTCGAGCAGGATATCCCTATTTGGGAGAACAAGGTCCAGTACGAAAAGCCTCTGCTGTGTGATGGTGACGGCCCGATTGGCATCTTTCGGCGCTGGTGCACACAGTTCTATTGCTGGCCCGACAAGCGACAGGCCGCGGAGTAGTGGCTACCTTCGAGCTCGAAGATGTCGAGACGGCGTTCCGGCACTTCTGGCACACGGGGATGATCCGCGAGGACTGGGACGCTTGGGCGAACCTCTTTACCGAGGATGTGGTCTATCTCGAGCGGGTCCTCGGTACGATGCATGGCCGCGAGGCCGTTCGACAGTGGATCGTTCCGCTCATGGAGCAGTACGGCGAGATCTACGGAGTCTACAACTGGCACATGGCCGAGCCGAGCGGTCGCGTCGTGTTCCACATGACCAACCGGCGAGACCATCCAGGCGGCGAGGGCGCTTTGGACTTCCCGGGCATCACGGTCTTACAGTACGCCGGCGACAACCAGTGGTCGTCCGAAGAGGACTACTGGGCCGAAAAGCTCAGCATTCAACAGTGGCAAGAGTACGACGCTGCGCTGAAGAAGCACGACCCGGACCACCGCAACAAGCGCACCCGCAACGACTGGGGCAATGGGCCCGACTGGACCAAACGCTAGTACTCGGCGTCGAAGTCGATTTCGATCGGGTCTTGGCTCGCTGGCCGCGCTTGGCAGGTTAGGACCCAGCCGCGTTCGATGTCGCTCGGTTCGAGCGCGTCATGACTGGCCATGTTGACGTTGCCGCTCTTGAGTAGCGCCATGCAGCAGCCACAGTACCCATCTTCGCAAGACGAGGGTGGCTTGTGGCCTGCCTTGGTTGCCGACTCGAGGAGAGTCAGCCCTTTCTCGTAAGGCACGTCGAGGGACTGACCTTCGAGCAGCATCTTGAACGACGTAGGGAACCTCGTCGTCGGACTGCTCCGGGACCACGGCGGCGGACTCGTCCCTGCGATCGGGATCGGGCAGTGAAAGGAACCGCTCGAACTTGGTCTGGGCCGCGTCGATGTTGGACGCCTTGAAGGCCTCTTCGACCGTGTCCATGTATCCCGTCGGACCGCAGACGAAGAACTCGGCCTCTTCCCAGCCGCGAATGTGCTCCTGGACCGTGGCGACCGACATGAAGCCACCGTCGCTGTCGAGATGATGGATGACCTCGAGGCGCTCCGGAAATTCCGCAAGCCAGAGGTCGATCTCGTCTTTGAAGATGATCGAGCGCTGGTCGCGGTTGGCGTAGATGAGCTTCACGTCGCGCTCGGTGGTGCGGAGGGCGGACTTCAAGATGGAGAGCACAGGGGTGACGCCGCTACCCCCACCAAACAGCACGATCCCGTGCTCGCCCTCGTTCGAGCGCAGCGAGAAGCGCCCCTCGGGTGGCTGCACCAGAATCCAGTCTCCGACGTTCACCTTGTCGTTGAACCAGTTGGAAACGCGCCCGTCATCGACGCGTTTGACCGTCACTTGGGGCCAGGGGATCGGTCCCGGGCGCGCTCGAAAGCGAGTAGCAACGATGCAGCTGCATCCCTTCCCAGGGAACCTCGAAGGTGAGGAACTGCCCGGCCCGATAGCGGAACTCTTTTTGCAGTGATTCGGGAACCGCGAGGATGTAGGACCGCGTATCGTGCGTTTCTTGAACGATTCCTGCTACTTGAAGCTTGTGAAAGTCGGCGGGCATCCGTACAGGTCTCCAACTAGAACGTGTTCCACTTTAGGCCATGGACGCCGGGCGGTCCAGCCGCCGAACTCGGTGTGGCATGAGGCCTCTGGATCACGTAGCCTGCTTATTTCCCGGGGGCCACTCTGGTGTCCCCCAGGAAACCGGCAGAGGCCAACCCCCCCCATGGACCTTACTCGCGCCACATCCCACGGAGTTCGTCGGCCGATGCCTGCCCGTAAGCACAAGACCGTAGGAATCGATCTTGGTACCACCAATACGGTGATAGCGCGGAATTTCGAAGCCCTCCCCATCCAGGGGGGCGGGTGCGTGATGCCGTCCGTGGTGGCCTACCCGCCGAGTGGGGCCACCCTGGTGGGCAAGCCAGCGCGGCGTCGGCGGGCGATGGACCCGAAGAACACCATTCTCTCGGCCAAGCGCGTCATCGGCGCTCGCTGGGTTTCGTCCTACACGAACCAGTTTCGGCAACACTACCCGTACGACCTGATCCAAGGTCCCGATGGCTGGGCGGTGTTCAGCACGCGCGCGGGGCTCGTGTGTCCCGTGGAGGTTGGCGGGACCATCATCGGCGGGTTGTGTAAGCTCGCCCAATTTCCAGTGAACGACGTGCACGCCGTCGTGACCGCCCCTGTGGGTTTCGATCAGCAACGGCGCGACGCCACCGCATTGGCGGTCTCCAAGGCGAAGTTCGCCTCGGTTCGGGTGGTCGAAGAGCCCATCGCCACGGCGCTTGCGTACCTGAACCGCAGCAGCTTGAAGTACGCGTTCGTCTACGACTTGGGCGGCGGCACCTTCGATGCTGCGGTCGTGGATTGCAGTAGCTATCCGTTTCGAGTCATCGGTCACGGTGGAGACCCCTATCTCGGCGGCGACGACGTCGACCGAACGATCGCGCTTCACGTCGCCGACCGGACGCTTGCGCGCGATGGTTGGGACCTCAGCAATGACGCGATCACCTTCGATCGCCTCGTCCTTGCTTGCGAGCTCGCCAAGTGTGAGCTGAGCGAGTCCGAGCAAGCAGCCATCGCGATCCCGAGCGTCGATCCGGCGGCTCCGGAGAGTTGCGGCATCATTCCGATTACGCGAGACGAGGTGCAGCAGCTCACCTTGGACCTCGTGCGCCGCACGTTTGCGATGTGCGACGAAGTCCTGGCCCAAGCGAGCCTGAAAGCCCGAGACATCGAGGCTGTCTTTCTGGCGGGGGGCAGCACGCGCCTTCCGGGCCTTCGCGGGTACATCGAGTCGTACTTTGGCAGGCGGCCGAGGGTCGACTTGGATCCGATGGAGGTCGTGAGCATGGGCGCTAGCCTGGCGGCAGCGCGGCCGGCGGTATCAGAGCTCCTCGACCCCTGCGCTTGATTGCGCTGCTTTTGGCCCCGCCCCGGCACGCTTGTCTCGTGTGCTCGCGTACAGGCCGTCGGCCCGAAACGTCAGCGTGAAGATCAGGCGGGAGTTTTCGTTGTAGAAGGGGTTCTCGCGGCCGCCATCCGAGTCGGGGTGCTGGGCCCAGACGTCATAGCTCAGTGCGAGCGTGAACCAGCGCTTGATGTCGTAGCCCACGACGGCGCGGAAGTTCGAGAACGAGCGCCAGTGACCGTTGGCGCTACCGTCGTCGATACAGACCAGGCCCGTCAGAGTCTCGACACACCCGATGGCGAGATCATGCGCGCGTCCCCATAGTGCCGTGTAGCTCAGGCCAAAGGCCAAGCGGTCCACCGGAACGAAGGTCCAGAACACGGAGAGGCGTGAAGTGTGCTTCGTCGACGAGGTGGCGCCGTAGCAGGTGTCGCTGTTGGCGGAGCCACCGCCACCCCCCGGAGCGGGCGCCACTCGGCATGGGAACACGTCCGCGGGACCGAGCACCACGTTGGACCCCGCGAACCATCCCCAAAACGCGGCGGTGACGCCCACCTGCATTCCGGACAGCACATCGATCGGGCGCACCACCGTTGCCCGGATGCCGGGCGAGAAGTAGCGCTGCCGAGAACGGCTGAACCGCGAGGTCGGCAATCGTAGGTCGCCGGCGACGAAGAACATGAATCCACCCGGGACGTCCCGGCACACTGACCAGATAATCGAGCCGCAGGTCCTCCCACTGCGCCTCACGGCTGTAGAAGCCCGAGCGGCCGAACTCCTCGCTTGGCGAGTCGGTCCATTCGAGGCTCACGGTGGACGAGATGCCAATCGAGTGCACATCGTTGAAAATCCAGCGTGGCGCTGCAGTGAACCACCAGGTGTAGTTCGGGCTATGGGAAAGCTGGGACCCCTCGTTGAAGCTGCGAACCGAGAGCGACTGGTCCCAGAACAACGGAAAGCTCCAAGGCACGCCTTCGGTGGTCGGGTTGGGGGACGAGATACGCTCGGCTGTGGTCTTGTTGCGCACCGGCGCCTGCCCCTGCGCACTTGGCTCCGGGGCGTCGTCCGCTACCGTGTCGACCTGCCCAAGCGCGACAGAAGCGGTTCCTGACACGAGCAAAGCCAACACCACCGCCGCCCCCGCCTTCATGCACCCAGTCTGCCATGCCCCGCGGACCCGCAGCGCGAAAAAGGGGAACAGTCCCCCGCGTCCCATCGGGCGCGATGGTTACTTGGATAGGGCTTTGACGACGGATTCGTCGAGGGTGCCCTGGAAGGCCATGCCAACCGCAAAACCGGCAGCGGCTAAGACGGCGGCGAAGCTCGCCGTCTGAATACCGAACACACCGAGGCAGCCAAGGACAGCGCCGATGAGAATCAAGTACCGAGTCAGCTTGGCGAAGAACCGGGTCAGGGTTGCGTCGAAGTCCATGATGCCTCTGCTGTGTGAACGGGCGTTAGCGAAGCAGTTGATCGAGAATGATCAGGTTTTCGGCTTCGACGTCTTCGACGTTGCCATCCGAGAGGATCATCGCCTTGGCCGCGTCTAGGAACAGTTGCCTGTGCTCTGCTGGGATGTCTGCAGGGTCGAGGTCATCGGCGGGGGGCGGAACCTCCAGCCACTTTGCTACCTGTTCCTGCTCTTCGTCGTCGAGCCCCAAGCGAACCACCATCTTGACGACAAACTCGCGCTCCGCGTCGGCGATTTCGAGGTCCGCCCAGGCAAAGGAGCACACGAACCTCATCAGTTGAAGCCGGTCTTCCTTGTTGAGAGCGTCCAGCATGCGCGGGACTCTACTCCGACCCGTGGCGCAACACTAGTCAGAAGAGGGCTCGCGAGCAGCCGCAAGCAGCCGAACTTCAGAAGAGAGCTACCACGGTGGCTTTTTTGGGCTATGGTCCGCCTCCGATGGCCACCAAAGTGACCATGCCGCAACTCGGCGAAAGCGTCGTAGAAGGCACGATTGGCAAATGGCTCGTCTCGGTGGGGCAGCTCGTCGCGAAGGACGAACCCATCGTCGAGATTCTCACCGACAAGGCCGACAGTGAGCTGCCGGCTCCGGTGGCAGGTGTCGTCACGCAGTTGTTCGCGGCCGAAGATGACATCATCGCCGTCGGTGATCCGATCTGCGAGATCGACGAAACCGCGCAGGTCGGCGCAACTCTGGCCACGGCTTCCGATGATACGCCACCCACGACGGACGCAGGCTCTCCCTCGCCCACGTCGCCTTCGGTTCGCAAGCTCGCGCGCGAGAAAGATGTCGATCTTGCCGACGTGCAAGGGTCGGGCGAAAGCGGTCGCATCGTTCACGACGATGTGATGGCGGCCATCTCCTCCACACCGGGGCGGACGGCCACGCCCCCACCCCCGCCACCAGCGGTCTCCCGAGCTCCGGCCCCTCAGGCCGCTCCCCGCCCCGCACAGCCGCCCCCCACGCGTGACCGGTCCCGCCGGAGCTTTCCGCTTGCCCCCGTATGTCCCGAAGGACGGCGACGAGATCGTTCCCTTCACGCGTCGCCGCCGAATCATCGCCGACCACATGGTGTACTCCAAGCAGACCGCGCCGGATGTGGTGACGTTTGCCGAGTGCGACCTCCACCGGACAGCGATGCTGCGCAATGAGCACAAGGGGCACTTCAAGAAAGAGGGCGTCAATCTCACGTACTTGGGTTTCGCGATCGCCGCGACGGCCCGCGCACTTCGTGAGTTCCCGGAAATCAACTCCCGCGTGCTCGACGACGCGTTCGTCAAGCTCGCCGAGGTGAATGTCGGCATTGCCGTCGACACAGACGAAGGCTTGGTCGTCCCCGGTCATTCGCAACACCGATGACCTAACGATTCGCGGCGTTGCCCGCGCGGTCGCAGACGTCGCCGAGCGAGCGCGGTCGGGCAATCTCACGCCCAACGACCTCTCCGGCAAGACCTTCACCATCTCGAACCCCGGCCGCCGCGGCAATCTGGTAGGCGGCGCGATCATTTCACAGCCTAACGTGGCCATTCTTCGTCTCGGCACCATCAAGAAGCGCGTCGTCGTCATCGAGCACGAGGGCGAGGACGTGATGGCCATTCACCCGGTCATGCACATGGCCCTCACCTATGATCACCGGGTCGTCGATGGCGTTCACGCCAACGGCTTCCTTTACCGCATCGCCGAGATTCTCGAGTACGGCGACTTCGAGCTTTGAGAGCCCCGTCGAACGCGTCACCCTAAGTCGATCATACGCTGGGGGCGCCGACGCATGTCACTGTCAGCTGCCCAGTCCCGAGCTCGTCCGTGCCTACGTAGACAGTCGCTCAGTACGCCAGTGCCAGCGATTGTGCGGCTAGTCTTGCTCTTCTTGTTCACAACGAAGCGGAGGTGTTTGAACTCGGTTTGGCCCGAGGGTGTAGATCACTTCGCTCAGCGTCCGGTATGGTGTCCGTTTGTCGGCAATGATCTGCACGTTTCCAATGAACGGCTGGTTCGTGAAGCGCTGTGCCGTTCGTTTCTTGCGGTCGCGAATCTCGCCGAGGGTCTTGTAGAGCGGCGTGATCAAGAACCCGCTGCTGCCGCCCTGTTTGAGGCTTGGGTCGACGATGCCGTTGCGCAGCTCGAGGACGGACTTGCCGTCGACGATGACGCCGCTGCGTGAGATTTGCACCGAGAGGGCGTCGCTGAGCTCGACCTTCGAGGTGGAGTAGGGGATGCGCAGCTCGCTACTTTCCTGCACGGCCGCCGCCGATGACGTCGCGAAGATCGCCATCATGTAGACCAACAGGATGGTGAGCATGTCCATCATTGGGTAGATGTTCAGCCCGAAGTGCTCCGGTTCAGGGCGGCGGCGAAGCTTCGCGCGAATGATTCGATTGACGTACGACATCGACGCTGGCTCGTCGGCGACGGGTGGCGCCAGAGAGTCTCGTGGCGGCTTGCTGCTCTCGTTCGCCACTATCGAATCCCCGCCGAGAGCAAGACATCAGGGAAGAGATCATTGTCAGCGCCGCGGACAGCGTCCATTGCGGCGATCAAGTCTTCGTACGGCACTTCCGGATCAGCGCTGATCGTGACGCGCGTTTCGTCCGCGAACTGCTCCTTGACCCGCCTCACGCAAGTGGTGAGAGCCTTCCAGTCGTGCTCGCCGTTCATCCCCGAGGGTACCGTGATGACTTTGCCAGGCGCTGTGGTCATGCATCCACGCGCCAGTTTGCCGCCCGACCCGGAGACGAGCACCCCTGCGCGCGTCACGGTGACGTTCAAGTTGAGGGCCTCGTCGGCTGCGGCGCGCTTGCCGATACCGCCCTTGCGATACTCGGGAAGCGAGGCCTCTACTTGTGAGAAAAAGGCGACCGTGGCCATCGTCATCAGCAAGAACATGACGATGTTCACGACGATGTCCAAGAACGGGACGATGTTCAGCTCTTCGCTGAGCTCGGACGGATCGGGATCGGAAACGTACGTACGCTTCCGGATGTAGGCTCGTTGGCGTGGTGTCAGTCGTGCGGGCATGGCTGGGCCCGATCAACCACCTTGCCGACGCAGCGTGAGAAGGTTCTCTAGCTGCATCGTGACCTTTTCCATCTCGTGCTTGTGCCGCTTGGTCAGCCCGTGGAGCACGAGGTGAGCGACCATGAAGATCACGGCAACCAAGAGACCGAGGAACGTGTTCCACATGGCCTCGGCGATACCGGCGGAAAGCAGCGCTGTTTTTTGGGCCGGGTCGGCGATGGTGCCGACCGCCTTGAAGGCGCGAATGAGACCACTGATGGTGCCGAGCAGGCCGATCAGGGTGGCGATGTTGGCTAAGGTCCACAGCGCTCCGGTCCGCTTCTCGAGCGCGGGGATCACCTCGGACATCTTTTCTTCCATCGAGGCGATGACCGCTTCTTCTCCGCGGTTGACCTGGGTGAGCCCGGACTTCACGACCTCGAGCAGCGGCACGGCCTTCGCGTCGCACTGGCGGATCGCGCGATCGATGTTCCCGGCCTGCACCAGCTTCCGAATTCGGTTCATGAACTCGGTAGCGTCGACGCTGTAGTTCATTCGAATGTACCAAGCGCGGTCGATGATCACACCGACGCCAAAAGCCAACACGCCAAGGTTGATGAACGAAAACGGAGCACCTTCCTGCAGTGCCTCCCAGATTTCATGCATGCTTGCGGCCCCCTCCCGCTCGCCCCTGATCGGGCGAGAAAACCCCATTTTTTCGCTTCCCTCCAGTCTCACTGAAAATTGGACCCCTGCAGCTGGAATCCATTGAAATCATTGCGACTGTTGGGGCGAACCCCGTAACCGAGGGGCACGCTACCCCACGCCCCGCGAAGTTGTCAACGCGACTACGGCTTTTTCCGCTTTTGGACCCAAGCTCGGGCTCGCCCCGGTTTCTAAGCAGCTGAATCAGGCACGATATTGACTTGCTGGATCCAACCGTTATCATCCAGATGTGGTAAGCAAGCGCTGGAATTGCTTACTGTTCTGGGGGGAACAGCGGGTTTTGGTGGGAAGACAGTGATGGGGATTGCACCGTACGCACTCGGGGTCCGGATAGCACTGTCCAAGTAAAGTTCGCAGGAGGCAGGAAAAAAATGGCCAAGTTGGCATACCACTTTGAAGCAGGCGGATGGGCGATGTGGCTGATCCTCGTTTGTCTCGTGTTCGCAATCGGTTTTACGATCGAGCGCGCGATGTATCTCTACAAGGCGTCGATCGATAAAGACGAGTTCATCGCGAAGATGCAGAAGTGCATTACCGCGGGCGACGTCGCCGGCGCGATCAAGGTTTGCTCTGCCGAGCAAAACCCGCTCGCGCGGATCGTCAAACAGGGTTTGCTCAAGGTGAACCGTCCCGATGCTGAGGTCCAAGCGGCCATGGATGAAGCAGCACTCAAGGAGTTGCCGCTGATCGAACGGCGCACACCGTACCTCGGCCTGCTCGCAAACGTCGGCATGCTTTGCGGTCTGTTCGGAACGGTTGTGGGTCTCATCACCGCGTTCGGCGAGGTGGCCAAGGCCGATGCGGCTAGCAAGGCGACCGGTCTCGCAAAGGGCATCGAGGAAGCGATGAACTGCACCGCGTTCGGTCTGATCACCGCGGTCTTCGCACTTCTGATGATGGGCCTGCTCAACGGCAAGACACAGAAGATCATCGACGACATCAACGCGGCCAGCGTACAGGTTCTGAACCTCGTCGTGGGCAACCGCTCGAAGGTCGATCTTCAGAACATGCCAGCGGAGTAACGGCTCAAATGGCGGCACTCGATAGCGGCGGAGGAAGCTCCGGAAAGAAGGCGGTCAATCAGGAAATCCCCCTGATTCCGTTCATCGACCTCCTGCTTTGTTGCGTCATGTTCTTGTTGGCGACCGCGGTTTGGAACCAATTAGCTGCGCTGAACGCCAATCAGCAGGTCCCCGGGCAGGCATCTACCGAAGATGCGCCGCCCGAGGACGAGAAGGTGAAGCTCATCCTGCAAGTTCGGAACTCGGGTTACGTCCTGGGGTCTTCCGCTGGGGAGAGCATCGATATCAGCAAGCGCGTCGTGGCGAACCAGAAGGAGTTCGACGTCGAGGAGCTCGAAACCAAGCTGGCTCAATGGAAGCAGGCTTGGGACGAGCGTGATGATCTGATCGTTGCGCCAGAAGACGGGGTCCGGTACGAGGACGTCGTTCGTGCAATGGATGTCGCGCTAGCGGCAGGCTTCGCAAACCTGTCGATCGCCGACGGGGCTGCGTTCCTGTAGGGGGGAATCATGGCGATCAAACGGCCACAACCAGAGCTGCTCCGAAACATTCCGCTGAGGTTCGTTCGCGCCCGCGTTTCCGGTCACGGTCGCAAAGAGGTGGACCACCAGATTCCGTTGATTCCGTTCATCGACTTCCTGATCGTTCTCGTGATCTTCCTTCTCATGTCGTTCTCCGCTTCGGGTGAGTTGGTCGCACAGCAGCCGACCATCTCGATGCCCGACGCAAACAACACCCAACAGATCGAAATCTCGCCGATCATCGCGGTGGACGAGCGCGTGATCACTCTCGATGGCAGCCGCGTCGCAGACACACAGACGCAGGGGCAGTCCGCACAAGTGGACCGCATCGAGCCGCTCATCTCCGGCCTCGAAGCCGAAAAGCGCAAGTGGGAGACGATTCATCCTTCGGAGCCGTTTGCAGGCCAGGTCATCGTGCAGGCGGACCGCAACATCGACTTCCGGGTCGTGAAGAAAGTGATGTTCTCAGCTGCGGCTGCGGGCTACGGCAACGTGAGCTTTGCGGTCAACCAGCGCGAGCAATAAGCTTTGCGCCATGGAGCCGTCCGAGCTCACTCCTGCCGAGTTCGACGGCGTTCGTAGGAACCGATACCGACCACGTATCCCGTGGGCGCGTGTCGGTTTTGTCGTTTTGGTGGCTGCGGTGATCGCCGGGGCCTATTTCTGGCGCCAGGAGGTCCGCGCAGACGAGCTGAGGGATCGCATCCGGGCTCAACACGCCGAACGGGTCGCGCCGACCCTCGAAGAGCTAGAGGCCACGCGCATCGACCTAGAAGCCAAGGCGCTAGGGGCGAAGTCGGGTGCTGCGAACCGTCTCGTCGACACCGAAGTGCGCCTCTCCGCGCTGCATGACAAAGAGATGATCTACCTTCGGGTGCGAGCGCCCGAGCTCGCATCGGAAGCCGGCCTGAGGGCGGCGATCAGTTCTGTGCAAGAGGACGCGATCGGCGCATGTCTCGGCCTCGAGCTGACAGCGTTGTCGGCGCTCTCCGACGTCCCGGAGGTCTTGACGGCAAAATGGCTCGCGCGGGTCGACGATACCAACGACATGCAGCGCCTGTCCGTTCGCGAAGAGCAGCTCACGCGCGCGATCGAGCGCGAGCTCCCCGCACTGACAGAGCGCGTGCCAGCCGACTACTTCTTGCTCCTGGTGGTGCAGGGCAAGAGCCGCCTGCGCGATCCAGTCGATGTATTCCTGTGGGACTTAGCGCAAGACAAGCTCGTTCTGAGATCACGCACGGACAATCGCGGCCGTTTGATCGCAGTGCGCAGCCAAATCGGACCGAAAGCAGACTCGGTCAAGGCCGCTGGCGATCCAATCGTCACCGCCGATTGTTCGATCGCGGCTCATATCAAGGCGCAGCTCGGGGAGCCGACGATGGACCTGGCAACGCCGGACTGACGGTTCGCGTCTGCGCATATTCGATGCGTTCGAGCCAACGTGTCGCTTCGGCGCCGGCGGCACGACTGGCCGAGGCCCGCTGCCGCCAGGCCTCTGCTGACTCGTCGTAGCGTCCGAGCGCGAAGAACGTGATCCCGAGGACTCGGCTCAGCTCGCGTCGAAGCCGGAGGGTCGGTAGGCCGAGGCGCGCCGCCTCTTGCAACAACGGTAGCGCCAGTGCGAAGCGGTTCTGTCCCATGAGTTGCCGCGCGGCGAGATATTGCCCAAGGCCATCGTCTCGGGAAGTCGCCAAGGACTGGGCCAGGTGAACGACGACCGGGCTCGACGATCTGCCGAGAAAGATCTCGTAGATCAGTCTTCGTTCGGCCGGCGCGCCTTCGAGCGCGAGCTCCTTCACCTCACTCTGGCGCGCCGCTCCGTCGGTGCGCGGGATGGTCAACAGCTCCTCGTAGAGCTCAGCAGCCTCGGCCAGATTGCCGAGTGTCCAAGCGGCATCGGCGTACTGTTCGAGGGCGGCCGCCACGATCGGCTTGGGGGCGTTCATCGCAGCGCGCAGCGCATCGAGCTCTGCCAGCGCTTCGTCCGCGCGTTCCGTGCGCGCCAGAGCACCCACCAAGGCGGCGTGGGCCCTTGGTTCGTGTTCGTCGATTTCCAGGATGGCCTGGCAGGTTTCGATCGTGCGGACATCATCGCGAGCGGCGGCGTCCCCCGAGAGATGGGCTCGAAGCTTGGCCAGCTCGTGCGGGCATACCGCTGAGAAGATACTTGGCTGCGCGAGCTCGACTTCTGCGATGCCACGCTCCTGCGCGGTGACGGGGACCTTCTGGAGATAGAGATGCCACTCGGACTCGAGCTCATCCAGGTCTCCGATAACTCCGTCGCGATATGCTTCGAGCAGCCCGTCCATCCCCCGGCTGGCGATCAAGAAGCGCGTTAGCGACCCCGCCGACATGTACGCACGGCGCCCGGGGAGGGCACTGAACGCAACGCTCATGACCGTGCTAGCCGTGGGGAGCTCGTCGCGGTCCATCATGATTCGCGACCACTGGTCCGGGTCGAGGTCGTCGCGCAGGTCCCAGGCGAGGGCCACCGCCGCGCCTTCGACGATGCCCGGGTTCGGAATAAGCCCTCCGAACGTCGCCGCCACCGAAAACGGGCCCCGCCCGACCTCACCGAGAACGGCGTGCGCGATCTCGTGCCCGAGTACCGGATGCGGCCAGCGCGATATCTGCAGATAGACCTCGCGGCGCCAGGGTTTGGCGATCAGGGTGCGCCCAACTCCGATGAGGTCCTTCTTCTCGTTTTGATTCCGAAAGAAGTAGGCCGTCACCGGTTCGGCGGATGACAGTCCCACGAGCTTTCGTATGCGTTCCACGTGGAAGTCGCAGTCTTCCAGCAGACGCTCGGCGTCTTCGGGCCGCGTCTCGCGTGGCATGTGCGCCACGCAATGCCGCCCTTGCTCGGTTTTGCCGAGCCGCTCGACCAAGTACTCCTCGCTCACCCAGTGACCGAGGTGATCGCCATGCCAATACGACGCTGCGACGAGCCCCAACGCCCCCGCGGAGACGATGATCGCGCCGAGGTAACGGCGGCTCCGGCCCCGGACGTCGAGCGTCCCAGAGGATGGGTCCCACAAGGCGTCGAGCAGGACCGCGAGCGAAAGGACAGCCACGAGCATCGTGGCGCGATAGGTGAGGTAGCGCGTCGGGATCTGGACGAGGTCGTCGTAGATCGCGCCCGGGAAGTAGCCAGCAAACGCGCCGAACACATGGACGGTCGGCGTTGCGTAGAATGCCCACAACCCAAGCAACGCGGCGCCGAGGGGGATCAAAGCCGCGAGCCAAGGGGAAAGGCGTGGTCGCTTCATCGACGCGGCGACCCAGACGCCCGCGCATGCCGCGAGCGCGCAACCGACTGCCGGTCCCAACACCATGAAGGCCAGACCTTCGCCTGGGGCGCATTGCCGGATCCGGAGGGAGCTCAGCGCGAGCAAGGCGACCGGGATCGACCATATCAACAACCCAGCGCCGATCGCGCGGAGCATCAGATCGATGCCGCGCGTGCCTCGGTGCCGCTCGGCATAGCTTGCCGCCGTGGCTGCGACCCAAGGGGGAAGCAGCAGCCCGAGAGCGAGGGCGCTTTCGACGCCGTGCACCGCGAGCAGTGGAATGAACGCGAGCGCGATACCCACGATGGCCGCGAACGCGGCACTCAACCGGAACGTGAGCAACTTGGTCACGGACTATTCGGCAGCGGCGGGCGCGCCCCCCGGATGCTGAACTGCGTCCATCGCGACGACGAGGTCTAGCACTTCGTCTACGCGGGAGATGAGGCAGATCTCGAGGTCTTCGCGGACCTCATCGGGCACCTCGTCTAGGTCCGGCTCGTTTCGTTTCGGCAAGAGGATGCGAGCCACCCCTGCCCGATGCGCGGCCAGGCACTTTTCCTTGATGCCACCGACCTCGAGCACGTTGCCGCGAAGGGTGATCTCGCCGCTCATGGCGACGTCCGGCCTCACCTTGACCTCGGTGAGTAGTGAGGCCAACGCAACGAACAGCGGGATGCCAGCTGCGGCGCCATCCTTGGGGACCGCCCCGGCCGGCAGGTGCACGTGAATGTCGGTGTGCCTGACGAAATCTTCGGCGAGGCCTAGCTCCCGGGCGCGCGCGCGCACGAACGTAAACGCTGCTGCCGCGGACTCCTTCAAGACGTCACCCATGTTGCCGGTGAGGTGGAGCTTGCCCGTGCCGGGCATGCGAGTGGCCTCTACGAACAGGAGGTCGCCCCCGGCCGGAGTCCACGTCAGCCCGGTCGCGACACCTGCCCTCGCGATTCGTTCCGGCGCCTGCCGTTTGACCTTTGCGGCGCCGAGTACGCTCTCGATGAACGGAGGATCGGCCAGGATTGATAGATCCTCGCCCTGCGCGAGCCGCACGGCGACCGCGCGACACACCGCCGCGGCTTGTTGCTCGAGCTTTCGGACGCCGGCTTCATGCGTGTACGAGTCCACCATCAGTTCGATAGATTCATCGGAGAAGTCCAGACGCTCGGGCGAGAGGCCGTGCTCGCTGAGCTGGCGCGGGATCAAGAAGTCGCGCGCAATCGCCAGCTTTTCGCGATGCGTGTACCCGGCGATCTCGATGACCTCCATGCGGTCGAGCAATGGAGCCGGGATCGTGCTCTTCTGATTGGCCGTCGCGATGAACATCACCTTACTGAGATCGAACGGTGCGTCGATGTAGTGGTCGATGAACTGGTGGTTCTGTTCCGGGTCGAGCACTTCGAGCAGCGCGCTCGATGGATCGCCGCGCTGGTCGCCTCCAAGCTTGTCGATCTCATCGAGGACCATCACCGGGTTTCTCGCGCCCGCCTTCTTCAGCCCGGAGATGATGCGTCCGGGAAAGGCGCCGACGTAGGTGCGGCAGTGCCCGCGCACCTCGGCTTCGTCCGAAACGCCGCCGAGCGAGACGCGGACAAAGGCCCTGCCCGACGCGCGAGCGATCGAGCGGCCGAGCGACGTCTTGCCGACGCCTGGCGGGCCCACGAAGCACAGAATGGGCGCGCGCCCGTCACGCCGAAGCTTGCGCACCGCGATGTGCTCGACGATCCGGCGCTTAGGCTTTTCGAGCCCGTAGTGGTCTTCGTCGAGGACCCGGCGCGCCTGCACTACGTCCAGCCGGTCCGGGCTCATCTTTGCCCACGGCAGGTCGGCGAGCCATTCCACGTATGTGTGTGCAACCTGGTACTCGCTGCTCGCCGAGTTCATGTTGGTCATGCGCCGAAGCTCTCGCTTTGCGGCCGCTGCGGCCTCGCCCGGGAGGCGCGCACGCGCGATTCGCTCTCGGAGATTTTCGATGTCATCTTCGTCGACGTCGGTTTCTCCGAGCTCTCGGCGGATGGACTTGAGTTGTTGTCGCAGTAGGTATTCACGCTGAGAGCTCGACATCTCCTCTTCGACCATGGTCGAAATCTCTTGCTTGACCCGCAGCACCTCGTTCTGGCGATTGACCTGGTCGAGGACCATTCGGACTCGTTCCCGGATGTCGAGCGTCTCCAATACCTCTTGCTTGGACTCGTTCGACACCGGCAGGTTCGACTCGATGAGGTCGGCGAGGGCGCCCGGCTCGCGGACGTTGTCGAGAATGTGCAGTGACTCGCGCGACGCGGTCGGCAGTTCGTGGAGCAGTTGGCGGGCCGATTCCCGGAGGTGTGCGGCAAGCGCCTCGATCTCGACGTCGACGGCCGGCGTCTCGTGGTAGCGGTGCACGCGCGCGCGCATCGTCGGATGGCGGCCGAGGGCTTCATCGATGCGCATCCGACTCACGCCCTGCAGCACGACGCTGTATTGCCCGGAGTTGAGCCGGATGACCTTCAAGACGCGGGCAATGGTGCCGGTGTGATAGACCTGATCGAAGGTCGGGTCCTCCACCTCGGGCTTGTGTTGCGTCACCACCCCGATTGCGGGGCGGTCGCCGCCGCAGGCCTCTTCGATCAGCCGCACCGAACGGGGCCTGCCGACGTTGACCGGTACCACCGTTGCCGGAAAGAGGACCGAGTTGCGCAACGGCAGGATGGGGAGGATCGGTTCGGCGCCAGCGGGGAAAATCGAATCGGTCATTGGTTTTGCCAACAATATTCGAGATCTACGCTGCCAGCAACGGCTCTGCGCAATCCACTAGCGCCCCCGCCGGTCGACTGGTATCAAACGGGCGCCCGAGATGGTGGGACGTAGATCGAGATGGGGAGCTGGGCTGCTCGGACTGACCGCGATTGGCGGCTGTCATGGCGGGCTTACGCTCAATGCCATCGTTTTGCTCGTCACCGTGGGCATTTTTCTCGGCACGATCCTGCTAGAACGGTCTCCCTAGCCGTGTCTGTGCCGGAGCTCCGCAGTTTCACCGATTTCACCCTGGCCGACCTCGAGGGCATTCGTGTTCTGCTGCGCGGAGGATCGGTGGTCGACTGGCACCGGTTCAACTTCGCCGACGAAAGCGAGGCCGAGGCGTTCGTGCGAGCCCAGGAGATCGACCCGGACGACGAGAGCGACGTGGCGCGCGTGACACAGGTCAAGGAAGCCGCGATCGACTACCTGCGCCGTCACTTCGATTTCCCCGTCCCAAAGCCGGTAGCGAAGAAGGATTTGGTCGGACTGCTGATGCTCGCATCGTCGAAGGGCCATCGGCAGATCTGCGCCTGTGCGATCTTGAAGGTGATGCACATCATCCACCACCTCGAAGCGCGCGAGCTCCTGTTCGTGTTGCCGACTGCAGACGAGGAAGTGTGCCAATGGGTCGAGCAAAAGGTCTACCGCGTCATGGCGGCCGCCTTGGCCAACGACTTCCCAATACTCGAGTTCATCGGTGGTCGAAAGAACAGGGATTCGCTCTACACCAAGCTCCTGTCGAAGCCCGACGTCAGCGCCTCGCAGATCTACGACAAAGTTCGGTTTCGCATCGTGACCCGCAGCTCGCGCGACATTTTTCCGGTTCTCAACTACGTCCAGCGCAGCATCGTGCCCTTCAACTTCGTCATCCCGGGTCAGTCCACGAACACGCTGGCTCGGTTCCACGAGTACTGTCGCTCCGAGCCCGCCCTCACGAAGCTGGTCCCGCAGTTGCAGCTCCCGCTCGATCTCGAGGATGGGCTTTCGTCGATCGACAACCGCTTTACGGCGCCGAGCTACCGCATCGTACACTTCGTCGCCGACGTGCCGGTCCGTGTCCCCGACAAGGTGCTAGCCGCCGCACCGCCCGCGGCCGCCGCGCTCGGTCACACGATCTTCGTACAGACCGAGTTCCAGGTGCTCGACCGGGCGACCGACGAGAGCAACGAGGCCGGCGATGCGAGCCATCAGGCGTACAAAGAGCGCCAGAAGCTCGCCGTCATGCACCGACTCAAGGTCGGCCGCTTCACGAAGTCTTGAGGCCTGGTTTAGGCAAAAGAAAAGGCCGACACCCAGAGGTGCCGGCCTTTCTCGTTTTATCCGATTACTGGGGAGTTTCTGTAGCACCGCCCACGGTCAAGGTCATCGAGAGCGCGTCGCAGGCACCAGCCGTGTCGCCTGACACATCCTCGTTGATGTCGAAAACCTCTGCCACGAGGACCCCACCATTGTCGATGATTAGGTCAGCAATCGCCGCAGCTGTGGCCCCGCCGACCGTCGCACCGAGGCTGCCGTTCGAGAGGCCGCCGTTCGAGACGGTTGCGCGGAGCACCGCGTTGTTCATCTGGCCAGCGATGCCCGCCACGTTGAGCGGAATCACTCCAACCGTGCCGCTGAGGCAGGCCGTGTCGCTGAAGTTCATGACGATCGAGCGCTCCACGCCGCCGTCGGCGTCGAGGATATCGACGTTCGCGCAGTTCTCGTCCGTGTTGGCGTCAATGGTGAAGCCGATCACGATGTCGCCTGCGCACAGACCTGCGTAGAACGCGTCGTTCACGCCGCCGAGGTTGCCACCCACGCCTGCAAGGACAGGTGCCAAGCCCGCGAGTGCGTTGTCCACGCCGCCGACGCCTTCGCCTGGTGCGAGGCCGCCAAGGACGCAGGTGTTGCCGTCACAGCTGTCGAGGTCGACGCCGGCGTTGCAGTCGCCGTCGATCTCGAGTTGGGTGATCGCCACGGTGATCGGGTTTTCGGCAGGCGTGCAGCTCGCCGGATTCTCGAGGCTCTCGTCACCGGTGCAGCCGTCCTCGGTGGGAGGCACTCGAAGGTCACAAGGCGAGGTGTCGGTCGGATCGATGTCGCCGTTTGCGCACTGGGCGCTTGCTTCGACGCAGAGCTCGCCAGCGCTACCGCCTGCGCCAGCGCTACCGCCTGAGCCAGCGCTACCGCCTGAGCCAGCGCTACCGCCCGTGCCGGCTGAGCCGCCAGTCCCGGTCTCATCGTCGCTGCAGCCGAAGGCCATGAGTGCACTGCCGAGCAGTGCGATTAAAGCTAATTTGCTGATGTTCATGCGTTCTTCTCGTTAGGTCCGGGATATTCCAGCTCCACGTCGCCCCTTTGAGTGCGCGCGTTTACCACGACTTCCCCCGGCTTCCAATCAAGTGAAACAAGCTAGGGGAACACCCTATCTGGCGCCAGCGCCCGGCGTTAGAGACTCGATGCCACGGTGTTCGAGTCGGCTCCCGACGCTGCCTCTATCTGCCTGTTTTTACAGTGATTTCCCGGTTCGCCTGATTCCCGGAGGCATCGAACGCGCGGACGGCCACGATGTGCGCACCGCCCGGCAGATCTCCGACGGGGAGATCGAACCCTTCGCTCCGGCTGTCGAGCAGCGAGTCGGTCGGGAACACATCGCGCCATGGGGTCGCGTCGATCGACATCTGAATGCGAGCGACCGGACCCATGTCGTCTACGACACGCCCCTGCACTCGCCCCCTACGCACCTTGAGGTGCTCGATTCGGGGTGGGTGGTTGTCGACTCGGATCGGCTCCGAGACTGCACTCGAGCGGAGCGTGAGTCCGTCCGGGTTCGATAGCTCGTCGGACGCTTCAACGCGTACGACGTAGTGCCCGTCTGGAATGCTCCCGGTGTTCCAAGTGTATTTCGCATCGGTGAGATTCGTGTCCTCGCCGAACATTTCACGCCACGTAATCTGTCCTTCTTCACGATAGTCGATGCGGTAACGCAGCGTGTCTGAGTCGGGCTTGGTGACCTTCCAATTGAGATTGAGCAGGGTGGTGGGTGGCAAAGGTTGGCGAGCCGGTTCCCCGTGCTTGGGCGGGGGCCGTGTGCCTTGTACGTCCGAAACACGCGCGCGTTGATTCTGCGGAAGATAAAATAGCTCGACCGCGCGAAGCACGGCGGAATGGCCCTTTGGGAGCTTGGCGCGCACTTGAATGAAGCGTCCGGGAGGGCTCGTGACCGCGCCGGGTTGCTTGAGATTCTTGGACCAGGCGCTCCAGGTCTCCCTCCCGGGGTCTGCGTGTTGCCCGAGCGTGTTTGCAAAACGATGTGCCCTCGACCTCGCCACGTGAGCCGGCCCCACTTCGAGGCAAAGCTCGCGTCGAGCGCCTTGCTCGTCCAGGTGCCGCCGCGGCGCGTGCCTGGCTGCACACGGTAGATCGCCGCGCCGTCGCCCGTGACGAACGAGGGATTCTTTGCTCGAAGATCCAGAGCCAGCACCTGGCGTTCCTCGACGTCGACCCAAATCGAATAGCTCGCATCGGGCTCGACGCGGAGGATGCGGCCTTCGTGACCGCTACCCGCGTAGATCGCACCGTCCGTGCCCCACTGAACAGCGGTCAAATGCGTGTCCTTGCGGCTCACCAGCATCTCGGCGCGTCCGTCCGCATCGACACGCCACAGCTCTCCGCTACCGGGGCGAGGTCGGGCCGCCCGACGTCCGGCCGGGGCCGTTCCGCTGACGGCCGGCTTGAACCGGGCCCCCGGGGTGGTCTTGAACTCGTTCGCGGCCACGGCGAGCCGGCCGTCGTGATAGTCGATTGCCGTCACTTCGTTTCCCGGGAAGTCGTGCACGACCTGCGCTTCGTTGTTCGGGCCGATCCGCAACACCAAGGCGTCGTCGCTGGTGCCGGCGTAGATCGTCCCCTTGCCGTCGCCAGCGAGGGCCATGATGTGGGAGGCCTCGGCCTTGTAGATCTCTCTCGCCCGCCCGATCGAATCGACCGTGAACACCTTTCCCTCGGGGCCGGTGCCTGCAACGAGCTGTCCCCGCCTCTTGTCGTAGTGGAGCGCCCAAATGTGTTTCGCGCCCTTCGGGCTCGAGAATCGCTTCATCTTTCCGGACTTGGTGTCGATTCGGTAGATGCGGCCATTGGGAAGAGTGCCCGCGTAGAGCGCGCCATCGCGGCCAAACGCGAGCGAGGCAACGAGCAGCTCGCCGGTCTCTGCAAACACCTTGGCGTGCTTGCCATCGAACTCGTAGACGACGCCGTTGGTGCCCGTGCCGATGAAAGTCTTGCCGCCGCGCTGAGCCACGCTGTAGGCGAGAGGCACGTTCTCGAGGGCGGTCCGTTGCGTGGCCGCGCCGGCGCGTACCGAACCGTCCGAGTGCACCGCTGCGCCCTCGAGCTCGCCTTCGAGAAAAGCGTCGGCAGTGTCGAGCACGAAGCTCTGGGTGGTCACGGCGCCAACAGTTGCGCTCGCCGCGAGCACTAGGCCAGCCAACGTGATTCGGATAGTCGTCTTTGAGATGTTCATGGTTTTGTTACTCGCCAAGGAGCTGGTCACGCGCGGCCGCACGGACGCGAAGCGCAAGGGTGGTGTCGCCAACCACGACCTGTCGTAGCTTGACCTCCGTTCGGGATTGCGTGGCGAACGGGCGGCTATCTTCGGTGCTGCTGACGAGCTGAAGCGAGTTCAGCGCAGATGCGGGAAGTGCATCAACCACGTGCCCCTCGAAACGAAGACCGCGCGTGGGCATCTGAAGGGACACGACCACGGAGGTGGCCGGATACCGCCGTTTGGCCTGTTCGATCAGGTCGTCGAGCGAGCCGGGCAGCGGTTGCTCGACCGCGACTTGGTTGCCTGCGGCCACCGTCACGCGGACGGTCCGGCCGGCGGCGGCGATCGGGATGCGAACCTTGACGGCGCGGATCGTGTCGGGCTGATCGACCTGGCGCAGCCGGACGTAGATTGTCACCTCTTCGCCCGGATCGACTTCGTCGTACGCCACGGACGCATCGGAGACCTGATACACCTCGCGGCTCTGTTCGAGATCGATCTCGAGGTCGATCGAGGTCACGCGTGAGCTTTCGAACGGGTTGGCGAACGCAGCCTCCATCAATCCGAACATGCGAAGCTGCGAGAACACGGCCGGACTGGCGGCGCCCATCGGAGAGAACCCGTGCTCTTCGAGCGCGATGACGCCGTGGCCCTCGATGCCGATCTTGCTCCTCGCATGAAAGATGACGTCGGTGACATCGCTCGCCGTCGATTTGACGGCGTTTGCAATCACGCCGTACACGATCGACGGACTGAGGATGCGATGGCTCGCCACCTCGACGTGCCACTCGGTCTTCGGAGCGCCATCGGCTCCATTGATCTTCACGCGAACCGGAATGCGTGCTGCCTGGATGTGCGGGTCGACGACGATCGCCGGTTGCCGGTCCTGGACCAGGGCGCCGAGCGGCCGGGCCGATTCCGCGATCTTGAAGGAGCGAAGCTCGCTCACCAACACGTGGAGCACGCGCGCGGTCGCCGTGGGAAGCCCACTGGCGCCTGAGTTCATCATCGGGTGACCAAACGCGAGAACTCTTCCCCCCTTGTCGACGTAGGTCACGGTTCCTATCCCGGTCATGCTGATGTCACCCCGGGCGAGCTCCACCGCAATGGCCCCACCTGCCTCGAAGCCCTCGGGGCCGCTGTTGGAATGCCCGCCGACACTCGACTGCGTGGCCACGAAACCGAGTGGCTCCAGCTCCTTCGCGAGCATGTGAGCGACGGAGTCGTGCAAACCACCCAGCATGATCGGCGTCGTGGCCCGATGAAGGCCGAGCGGCGCGAGCGTGTCGGCCCGTTGTTTGTGGAGCGCCCGGATGGTGGAGAGCGCGTTGACCTCGTGTTGCCCACGGAATGGTGGCAACCCGGCGAATCGTTCAGTTGCGTGTCGTTGCCCGGAGGAGTCGGCGCGCGGCCGACTCGGGAGCGGTTTGGCCCCGGGGAACATGTCCAAGCGGACCGGTCGTTTGAGCTCGGCGAGCATGTTGGCGATGGGCGTCACTCCAACCACCGGGTCCGTTCCGTAGCTCCAGCCGTAGGCGTACGCGCCCGCTAGGCGGCCGTCGAGATAGATCGGGCTCCCGCTCATCCCAGCCACGCCCCGCGCCCTGTCGAGGAGGGGGTGCGGCGTTCGGATCAGGATCAGGTCTTGATTGGGCCGGAAGTTGCGAAGGACGTCGATGACCTCGACATCGAATCGCTCGGGCTCCGTCCCTCGAAAGACCGAAAGCCCGTAGCCTTTCATCCCAGGCCGAATTTCGTCGACGTGGATGAACTCTGGTGTCGATTGGGCAATGGCGGTGCCCCAGCCCCCCCAGCCCCGCTCAACCCCGCCAGACAAACCAGACAAACCAGACAAACAGGTCACCAGGAGCGAGACGCTCAGTACGAAACACACCCCGGGCAGCAGTCGCTTCACGCCTAAGAAGCCTAGCAGGGCTACTCCGCGGGAGCCGGTGTAAGTTGGAGCGACTCGATCAGCGTGCGCAGCGCTTCGAAGGGAAATGGCTTGGCCAGGTAGGCGGTCACGTAGGACGACCGCTCTTTGGCGATCGGCCCCGGGGTCTCTTCACCCATCAAGATGACCAAAAGGTCGGGGTTGCACTCGCGGAGCTGCCGGGCGACCTCGACGCCACTCGTGCCTGGAAGGTTCGATGCCACCAGAGCCAGATCGGCGTCCCATTGCTCGATGACGGTGAGCGCGCCCTCGCCCGAGCTGGTGCCAATGACACGGTTCCCATCGACGGTCAGCATGCGCGCCAGGCTCCATTGGAGGTCTGGGTCGCTCTCCACGAGGAGCACGCTACGGTGTCGCGGACGGCTTGCCGCGATCGTCCTTGCCGCGCTCTCCAGCTTTCGTGCTGTTATCTCGGGTGCCATGTGCGGTGCTGGTCGTTTGCCTACGGACACAACAGACCAACGCCCACCGTTGGTCAATTGTTCCCGGCTGCCCGACCGGGCCCCATCATAGAGAGGTCCGGCCTTCGGCGCAATCGACCCCTAGGCCTATTTCGGAATCACCCGATACCGCTCCGGAAACCAGGGGCTAGGCCGTGATCCGCGGCGCCGGTTGGGCGTTGTTTCCTCGCGACTGACCGGGCTGAATCGGGTCCTCTCCGTGGAACGTTTGGCCGCTCCGGGCGATCTCCTCGAGCACCGGCGCTGGCGAGAACCGAGGCCCGAGTTGCTTCTCGAGCTCGCGCAAACGTCCGAGGATCTCCTTCGGGCCAACTTGGTCGACGAAACGGAATGGGCCACCGCGGAAGGGCGGAAACCCGAGCCCAAACACCGCGCCGATATCCCCGTCGCGCGCGTTCCGAAGGATACCTTCGCCAAAGCAGCGGCACGCCTCGTTGACGAACTGAAGAGCGCAGCGCCACGCGATGTCCTCGTCGGTGACGCTCTTGTTGTTGGGGGTGACGCCGAGGACTCCGTACACGGACTCGTCGACTCCCTTCTTCTTCTTGTCGCCGTAGAGATAGAAGCCGCGACCGTTCTTGCGGCCATAGCGCTCGTCCTCGATGAGGTTTTGCATGCCGTCCGGCGGGCTCATTCGGTCACCAAAGGCGTCGAGCATGATCTTGCCGACCTTGGCGCCGACGTCGATACCGACCTCATCGGTCAGTTTGATCGGGCCGATCGGGAAGCCCCAGTTGAGCATCGCGGTGTCGATCTTCTCGATGGGCACGCCCTCGGCGACGAGGTGCGCAGCTTCGTTCATCATCGGAGCGAGAACCCGGCTCGTGTAGAAGCCGACGCCATCTCGGACGACGATGACGTGCTTGCCCTGACGTTTGCCGAGCTCGACGCAGGTTGCGGTGACCCAGTCGGCTGTCTTCTCGGTGACGATGATCTCGAGCAGCGGCATTTTGTGGACCGGGGAGAAGTAGTGCATCCCGATCACGGTCTCGGGGTGCTTGCTGGCCGCGGCGATCTGGGTGATGGGCAGTGAAGACGTGTTCGAGGCGAAAATTACGTCATTTCGGCCCGCTTCCTCGACGTCACGGACCATCTGGCCCTTGAGCGAAAGGTCCTCGAAGACCGCCTCGATGACGACGTCAGCGTCCTGAAGGCCCGCGAAGGTCGTCGTCCCCGTGGTTTGCAGCATGAGGGCGTTGGCCTGCTGCTCCGAGAGCCGCCTGCGCTTCACACGGCCATCGATGATGCCGCGGACGTAGCGAAGGCCGGCCATCACGCCCTTCGCATCCCGGTCCTTGAGGCGCACCGGGATCTTGGCGACCGCTGTCGTGACGTACGCGATGCCCGCGCCCATGAGGCCGGCGCCCAACATGCCAACCTTCTCGACCTCGCGTGGCTTCACGTTCGGATCGTCGACACCCGAGTCCTTCTTCAGCGCGGTCGTGGCGAAGAAGAGGCTCATCAGATTCGTTGATTCCATGGTGGTGAGCAGTCGGCCGAACGCGCGCGCCTCTGCAGCGAGGCCTGCCTCGAAGCCGCCTTCGAGGCCTGCTCTCACGACATCGATGATGAGGTCTTGCGCGGGGTAGTTGCCGCGCGTCTGCTTATGCAGTTGCTTGCGCGCCTGATCGAAAAGGATTTTTCGGCCCAGGGGGTTCTTCGTCAGCGCAAACTCGGTGACGGCATCTTTGTCGCGCAGCTGCTCGATGAAGCTGTCCCGCTTGGGCGCGTACCCCACCCGCGCAAGCGCCAGCGCGGCCGCCGTCTCGATCAGAATCGAGGGAGGAACTACGTCATCGACGAGGCCGAGCTTGCGCGCCTTTTTGGCGTCGAGCTGCTTGCCGGTCAGCATCATATCGAGCGCCGGCTGAACGCCGATTAGCCGCGGAAGCCGTTGTGTACCGCCCGCACCGGGGATCAACCCCAGCTGCGATTCGGGGAGTCCGAGCTTGGTCTTCTTGCTATCGCTTGCCACGCGTGCGTGACAGGCGAGGGCGACCTCGAGACCGCCGCCGAGCGCGACGCCGTGGATGGCCGCGACTACGGGCTTCCCGAAGTTCTCGATGCGGGCCATGGCCTTGTGCCCTTCGAGGGAGATGCGCTCGCCGTCCTCCGCGGAGGTGACGGTTTCGAGCATCGTGACGTCGGCGCCCGCGATGAAGCTGTCCTTCTTGCCAGAGGTGAAGACGACCGCCTTGATATCGTCGTCGCTCTCGACCGCGCTGAACACCTCGGTGAAGGTGTCGACGAAGTCGTCCTTCAACGTGTTCATCGGCTCGCCGGGAATGTCCATCACAACGATGGCTACGCCGTCGTCGCGCTTCTCGATGGTGAGTCCTTCGTTTGCCATCACTCTGCCTCCAACACCATGGCTGCGCCCAAGCCGCCGGCCGCGCAGGCCGTGCAAAGGGCTAGGTTTCCGCCCCGCCGCTTCAGCTCGCGTAGGGTCTGCGTGATCTGTCGGGCTCCGGTGGCCGCGAACGGGTGCCCGATCGAAATGGAGCCGCCGGTCACGTTGAACTTGTCCCAATCGATGTCGCCGATCTTTTCGGAGCGGCCGAGGTTCGTCTGTGCCCACTCCGCGGACTCGAAGGCCTGGGTATTCGACAGAATTTGCGCGGCGAAAGCCTCGTGCATGTCGATGAGGTCGAGGTCCGCGACCTTCACGCCCGCCCGGTCGAGAGCGATCGGTGTGGCGTATGACGGACCCATGAGGAGCTGGCCCGCCGGGTCGAGGGCGGCAAACGCGTAACTGCGAATGAAGCCGAGGACGTCGAAGCCGGCTGCCTTGGCCTTGTCCTCGCGCATGAGGAGCAGCGCGCTTGCCCCGTCGGTTAGCGGCGAGCTGTTCGCTGCCGTCACCGTGCCGTGGCTGCGGTCGAATGCGGGCTTGAGCTTCGCGTAGTTCTCGATCGCGGTGTCCTTGCGAATGAGGTTGTCCTCGCGGATCGCTTCGTTGAAGCGATTGGGAACGAAGACTTCCATCACCTCGTCATCTAGCTTGCCTTCGGCCCATGCTTTGGCGGCGAGTGAGTGGCTTCGGTGGGCGAACTCGTCTTGAGCTTCGCGGCCGATGTGGTTTTCTTTTGCCATCTTCTCGGCGCTGTCGCCCATCGAAAGACCGGTCGAGAACTCTTTGATGGCCGGGGGCACGGGGGCGAGGTCCCGGGGGCGAAGGCCTGCGAAGGCCTGCATGCGCTCGCCGATGCTTCGTGCCCTGGTCGCTGCCATGAGGGCTTCGGCGAGACGCTTCGACACGGTGATCGGCACGTTGCTCGCACTGTCAGCGCCGCCGGCGACGCCTGTGTCGATGGTGCCGGCCATGATCGCCTCGGCAATGTTCACTGTCGACTGATAGCTCGTCGCACAGGCACGCGAGACGCTGTAAGCCTCGATGCTCTTAGGCATCCCCGTCGCCAACACGATCTCGCGGGCGATGTTCGGCGCTTCGACCGACGGGACGACCTGTCCGTAGACCAGCTGTTGGATCTCTTTCGGGTCGAGGTCGATCCGCTGCAGCATTTCGGAGACCACGATGTTGGCCAAGTCGAGCGCGCTGACCTCACGATACGCCGACCATTGCTTTGCGAAGGGCGTGCGCAATCCGGCTACGATCGCCACGCGTTTTCCATTAGATTCCATGCGCCGAGCTCCTGAAATGAACGGTGATTCAGTGGAAGGAGGGAGCCTGAAACCGGGCTCCGATGATGTCAAGCGAGGACACCGTCGTTGACCAACACGCGCGGACCCCTAGACTCACCCGGTGCGCCGCCTGCCCCTGATGCAAAGCCGGTCCGCAGTCTATGAAGACTGGACCGCGCGACCCGACGATTTCAACGTGATCCCGCTTCTGCGCGATGCGCGCGGCCGCCAGTACACCTATCTGCGCCTCAGCGTGACGGACCGCTGCGATCTTGCATGCGAGTACTGCATGCCGCCAAGCGGGGAGGACGATCACGCGCTCCGCCGCGACCTGCTGACTTTCGAGGAAGCTGCACGGGTGGTGTCGGTGTTCGCGTCCGCTGGCATCCGCCGGGTGCGGTTCACGGGCGGCGAGCCGTTGGTGCGCAAAGACGTCGTGCGCCTCGTCGAGCTCGTGCACCGGCGCACCGAGGTCGAGCAACTCGTCATGACCACGAACGCCACGCGGCTCTCGGAGCTCGCGCGACCGCTGCGTGATGCCGGGCTCCACGGCGTGAACGTGTCGATCGATACGCTCGACGCCGACCGGTTCGCCGAAATCACCCGTGGTGGCGATTTGCGCCGGGTGCTGGCTGGGATTCACGCTGCTCTCGATGTCGGGCTCGAGGTGAAGCTCAACACCGTGCCGCTCCGAGGGCGCAATCACGACGAGCTCGGTCGTATCGTCGACTTCGCGTGGTCACTCGGGACGAGCCCACGGTTCATCGAGCTGATGCCGCTCGGCGAGGGCGCCAAGCTTCCGCCAAGCATGCGAATGAACGCCGACGATGTTCTCGAGGTGCTTGGCGACCGGGTGTCTGACGAGGCGCCCGCCGGCGTCGACGGGCACGGCCCGGCGCGCTACAGGGCCGCCGCCGATGGCTCTGGGCATCGAGTGGGCTTCATCAGTCCGATGAGCGACGAGTTTTGCGACACCTGCAATCGGGTCCGGGTCACCGCGCGGGGCGACATCCGCGCCTGCCTCGCTTCGCGACGCGCAGTCAGTCTTCGCAACATCATCCGCGCCGGCGGCGACGACCTCGACCTTGCGTGGGCAATGGTGTGGTCGTTGTCCGGCAAGGATAGCGGGCATCATTTCTTGGAGCAGGCCGAAGACGAGCATGAACGCGTCGGGATGAGTCTCATCGGCGGATAGGCTACAGGGGCGTGGTGTTGATCAGGATCATGATGGCCTGCCTGTTGATGGCGGCCTGTTCAAGCGACTCAGCGGACCTTCAGGTGTGGACCCCCGAGGACCACGCCCACCTTCCCGACACCCAAGTCGACCCCAACCGGGTCCCCCAACAAGAACGCCCCGACCTCACGGTCGGCGACTTGTTGTGGCAGCGAAACTGCGCGCGATGCCACGGCACGGACGGCGAGGGCGGTCGCGAAGCCGCGATCGACTTCGGCAGTGCCGAATGGCAGGCGGGAAGTGCCGACGCGGCCATCGCGAGAACGATCGCAAGAGGCAAGCCCCCGGCGATGCCGGCGTTCGCCGAGTTGCTGTCTCCCGAGCAGATCCGGCACCTGGTAACCCACATGCGGTCCCTCGCCCAGCGAGGCGAGTAACCAGCAAGGCGGGGGGGGGGCAGTGTCAGTGTCAGTGTCAGTGCTCAGTGTCAGTGCCAACGCTAGACGCTGTCCGCCAGAAACTGCGCGATCAAATCCGCGACGGAATACACCCTCAGATAGTCCCCGTCTGCTAGCGCCTGCACGTGAGGCCGGGTGTTGGTACACGCGATGCCTTCCAGCATGCCGCTGTCCCGAATCCTTCCGAGCGAGTCGTGCGTAAAGACGCCATGGGTGCATACCGCGTAGACTTCACTCGCGCCGGCGTCTCGATAGGCCGTTGCAGCCGAGATGAGCGAGCCGCCGGTGCGGATCATGTCGTCGTAGATGACGACGGGGCGGTCTTCGACCTCGGCGGCGAGGGCGGTGATTTCGGTTTGGGTGTCAGACAGGCGGCGTTTGAAGACGAATGCAGCGTCGACCAGGAGATCGTTGGCGAGGCTTTCGACCCACTTGGCTCTCCCCGCGTCGGTCGCGCCAAGAATGAAATCTTCCCCGCCGAAATCGCGAATTGCTTGGAGTACGACGGAGCGGGCATGCAAGTGAACCGGGCGAATGTTGCCGGAGAAATAGTGAGGGATGCCTTCGGAGTGTAAGTCGATGAGCACCGCGCGGTTGCCCGAGCCGGCTGCCGGGATCGACGACAGCAAGCGCGCGCGATTCTTCGCCGCGACGATTTCGCCGCGCTTTGAAGCACGTTCCATCGTTTGGTAACCGAACCACGGCAACACGAGGGTCAGGGTGTGAGCGCCGAGGTGCACGAGGCCGCATGCGAGGTCGTAGATCTCGAGCGTGTCGACATCATCGACCGTGCCGCCGACCAGCACGACGTCGCGGCTCGCGCAGTCGGTTTCAATGCGGCGGTATCGTTCATCGTCCGGAAAGACCTTGCGTTCCACCACGCCCAACTCGAAATCACCGGTGCCGGCAATATCTTCGCCTAGTTCTTCGTAGCGTTCTGTCGCGAACAGGAGCGTCGGTAATTTCATGTTGCCGTCCCCCCGGCAGCATAGACTGATTTCGCCCGCTAGTCGTCGGCCAAAAAATCGAGAAGGACCTCGGGCATATCGGTCATGAGCCCATCGACCCCCGCATGGAGGAGCTTCTCCATCTCGAATGGGTCGTCGATGGTCCAGACGTGAACCTGGATGCCGTGATAGTGCGCGGCCTCGATGAAGCGAGGGGGTGACGACTTGTATTCCGCGGAAGGCAGGCGGGATCTGCAGGGCGTCGAACGGGAACATGGAGTGCTTCGATACCCCCCCGAGCGCGCGCGCCCAGAAATCGAGCGCGCCCTTTCGGCCCGGCGACGTCGCCACGCGCCCACGGCTGTACTTACGAAAGGCTTCCGTCATTTCGTCTTGCTCGGACGCCACGAGTACACGGTCGTGAATGCCGTGGTGTTCGATGAACTCCCATAGCCGGCGCGGAAGTCCCTCGTCATATGGCTTGATCTCCAAGTTGTAGTGGAGTCGGGGATCGAGCTCGAGCGCCTCTTCGAGCGTAGGAATCCGAGCATCAGCGCCGCGAAACGCGTAGCTCCCGTCTTCGATGAAGTGGTGGCCAGCGTCGAGACGCTGCAGCTCGGCCAGGGTGTGATCGCGGAGGTTGCCACGGCCGTCGGTCGTTCGATCGAGGGTCCGATCGTGGAAGCACACGAAGCGGCCGTCGGAGGTCTCGTGAATGTCGGTTTCGATGTGAGTGTAGCCGAGCTCGGCAGCGTTGCGAAACGCCAGCAGCGTGTTCTCGGGCCAGCGCTTCGCGCCGCCGCGATGGGCGAAAGCGATGGGCGTCGTTGAACCGAAGTAGGGGCGAGGCATCGAGATGGCAGGATAGCGCCCTTTGCCGCGAGAGCCGCACGACACTTGTCCGCCGCCATTTTTGCGTCCATCGTGGGCCGCCGAAGGGAGCGGGTGCATGCCGAAGGACTTAACAGGAAAGGTGGCGATCATCACTGGTGGCGCAGGCGGCATCGGCAGGGCGTTGGCCGAGGAGATGGCGGAGCGAGGCTGTTATTTGGTGCTGGCCGACCTCAACACGGAGCTCCTCGAGAAGACAGCAGCCGAGTTGCGGGCGACGGGCGCCAGACTCGACGCCAAGACCGTGGACGTTCGGGAGGCGGCTGAGGTGCAAGCGCTCGTCGAACGCGCTTACGAAAAACTCGGCCGTATCGATTACCTCTTCAACAACGCCGGCGTGAATCTCTGCGCCGAGCTGCGGGACACGACGCTCGACGATTGGAACCTGCTGATCGATGTGAATCTCCGTGGCGTGGTTCACGGTGTCCACGCTGCATATCCGATTATGCGCGATCAGGGATTCGGTCACATCGTGAACACGGCATCGGCGGCCGGACTGGTGCCCGCGGCCGCAGAAGGCGCGTACGCGGCAACGAAACACGCAGTCGTCGGCCTGTCGCTGGCTCTCCAGATCGAGGCCGCGTCGTTTGGTGTGAAGGTGAGCGTGGTGTGCCCGGGGTTGGTCGACACGCCCATTCTCGACTCCACCAAATACGTCAAGCTAGACGCGGAGGCGATCAAGAAGATCGCACCCGAGAAGCCGATGCCGCCTCGCAGAGCAGCTCGCCGGATTCTCGATGGGGTCGAGCGCAATCAGTTCTACATCGTCATCACGGCCACGGTGCACGTGCTCTGGCGGCTTCATCGCTACATGCCGCGCACGTCGCTGCGGGTCGGGCAACTCGCGGTGCGCATGTTTCGCGACAGACGCATCGAGGACGCTTGATCTCAGACGAACTCGGGTCCGATCCCAATGACTCGAAGCGCCCGATCGTGAATCCTGAATTCGGCTGGCCCAACCCCAGGGGCCTCGCCGTCGATGTCCATCCAAGCGGTATTCGCAACCATCTCCACTTCGACGTGTCTGCCGCGGTAAGTGCTCACGACCGCAGAGCGAACGTGCGTGCCTTTATAGAGCCCCAGCATTACGGGGAGTCCACGCAGGGTCGAGGTTGCGCGCAGCAGGATCACGTCGAACATTCCGTCCGCGACACGGGCTTGCGGAGCGAACATCATGCCGCCGCCCGCCCACCTTCCGTTGCACACGCACAGGTTGCTGATGTCGTGCTCGCCCTCGTCCTTGCCGTCGACGCGCAAGCGGATGCGCGCGGGCTTGTACTTCATTTGCGCGCGAAGCACGGCCTTGAAGTACTTGGCCTTCCCGCCGCTCTTCGAAGGTGACGCTCCGACGATTCGATCGACGAGGCCGCCCATCCCCATCGACGCGATGTTGATGAAGAAACGCGATTCGGTGTGCCCCTCGTCGTGTACATACTGGACCCAGCCAACGTCGGTCGGAACCGCCGGCTTCTCGCGGATGACCGCGCACGCGCCTGCGAGCTCGTCGGCGCCCGGGATCATCTTTCGGAAGTCGCCACCGGTGCCGGCGTGAAGGATGCCGAGCGTGACCTCCTCGTTGACGCCAGATTCCATGATGCTGTCGACGATTTCGCTGTGCGTGCCATCGCCGCCGAAGGAAATGATCGTCCGCACCCCGTTGGCGATCGCTTTCCTCCCGATGCGAAGTCCGTCCCCACGTGAAGCGGTAAGTTGGAGATCCACCGGGCCGAGGGCTGCGCGAATCTGCTCGCTCAACGCGGGCCAGTTGTCTCCGACGAAACCATGCCGGGCGTTCGGGTTCGCGATGAGGAGAGTTTTGCTGGGATCAAACATCGCAGAACGCCTCGTACCGCATTTCCGGCCTTTGGGGTAGAGTGGTGCGATGTTTATGAGGGGTCTTGGCGCGGTTGGCGCGGTTGTCGTGTTGGCGCTCGCCGGTTGCGGCAGCAACGCACCGCCGCGCGAATGCGAGGGGTTGCCGGCGGAGCAGTGCGGCACGCCGCTTGGTTCCGCGCTCGTGGTCGACACCGATTGGTTGGAGGCTCACCTGGGCGATCCCGACGTTCAGCTGGTCGATACACGCGCGTCGGGGTACGAGGCGTCCCGAATTCCAGGCGCGATCCACTTGAGGCCCGGCGACCTGGCGACGATGGTCGATGGCGTACCGTCGCAGGTCGCTCCCCCGATACAGGCTCAGCCCGTACTTCGTGCGATGGGCCTTCGAAACGACGTGATCGCCGTGGTGTACGGCGGCCCTCCCGAATACGACCCTGCCCGAACCGTTTGGACGCTCCGGTACTACGGCCACGGCGACGTTCGCTACCTCGACGGCGGATACGCGGCGTGGGCAGCGGCCGACGGAGCGCTGGATGCCGGTCCGCCGAACGTCGAGCCGACGGAGTACACGATCGTGGGTGTCGATGAAAACGTACGTGTAACGGGCGATTGGGTGCTTTCTCAACTGGGCGATGATCCTTTCGACATGCCAGCGATCCAGCTCGTCGACGCGCGGACGGAGGCCGAGTACGATAATGGGCGCATTCCAACTGCGCGCAGCGTGAACTGGACGAGGAACCTGGACGGCGGTTTTCTTCGCCCTGAGGCTGACCTCGAAGTGCTCTACGACGGCATGGACCCCTTACGGACGACCGTCACCTATTGCGTTTCGGGATGGCGAGGCTCATTCGCCTGGCTGACGTTGACCGCACTGGGATACGAAGATGTGAGGCTGTACGACGGATCGTGGAACGAGTGGGGCGACGGAGAATTCCCGGTGGAGCAGTAGCGGTCACGGTGCCGGATCTCTTCCCCCGACTGACGCATGCCAACTCGCGCCCCGCTCTCTTCATGGGCGATGAGGCGTGGACCTACGCCGAGCTCGCCGGCGCGGCGCTCGAACATGCTGTTCTGCTGGAACGCAACGGCGTGGAAGCTGGCGACCGTGTCGCCGTGTGGGCGCAGCCCGATCTTTGTACGGCTGCCGCCATGATCGGGAACGCCGTGGCCGGCGTGGCTACGGTGCCGCTCAACCCCAAGCTCGGTTCGAGCGAGCTCGCCCACATCTATGACGACTCCGTGCCAAAACTGGCTTTCTGTGCCGAAGGCCATGACGTGCCGCACGAGGTTGCGGCGGTGCCGTCCTTGCGGGCAGCGTATTCGCCGGATGGGGCGTCCTTGCCAGCCCTTCCGATCGACGAGTCGCCTGCGTTGGTTCTGTATACTTCGGGGACCACCGGCCCTCCCAAAGGGGTGGTCCTAACGCGGCGAAACATCGCGGCGAATCTCGATGCGCTTGCCGAAGCTTGGGAGTGGACCGAGCGCGACACGGTCGTTCATTCGTTGCCGTTGATTCATGCGCATGGCTTGGTCCTGGGTCTTTTGGGCAGCCTTCGCGTCGGGGGAGCGCTTCACTACGTTCCTCGTTTTACGCCCGAGAGCATTGGGGAAGCGCTCGTCGACCCGCGTCACGAGCAAACCATGCTTTTCGCCGTGCCCACCATGTTTCATCGGATCGCGGAGGCCGCCGAGCACGACGGAGGGCTTCGCGATGCGCTCTGCCACTCGAGGTTGCTCGTCTCCGGTTCGGCGGGATTGTCGTTGCGAGAGCACCAGCGGATCCAAACTCTCACTGGGCGCGGGGTACACGAACGCTATGGCTTGACGGAGACGCTCATCAACTGCGGTGTTCCCGCCTCGCAGGCGCCGATGCCGGGTTACGTCGGGCCGCCGCTTCCGGGTGTCGAGCTCAAGCTCGTCGATGACCAACGTCAAGAGATCGACGCGTACGACGATCAGACGATTGGCGAGGTCGTCGTGCGGAGTGCCGCGGTGTTTGCCGGATACCTCAATCGTGAGGACGCGACCGCGGCGGTCCTGGATGAAGAAGGGTGGTTTCACACCGGCGACCTCGGGACACGATCCGAGCGGGGCGCGATTCGCATCTTGGGCCGCAGGAGCACCGACCTGATCAAGACTGGGGGATACCGGGTGGGCGCAGGCGAGATCGAAGCGTGTCTACTCGAGCACCCTTCGGTCCGTGAAGTGGCGGTGGTCGGCATCCCAGACGAGGACCTCGGCCAACGGATCGCCGCCTTCGTCGTGCTGCGCCCCGGTGAGGACGAGGATTCTGCCGCGCTGACGGGGTTCGTTGCAGAGCGCCTCAGCCCTCACAAACGACCGCGCGAAGTTCACTTCACGACGGAGCTCCCGCGGAACGCAATGGGGAAGGTCCAGAAAAAGCTTCTGGCGCCGGCCTCAGGCGGTTAGCGGCAGGGCGTCGCGGGTGATGCCGCAGGCCTCTGCTACGTCGTCGCGATAGGCGCGCCATGCATCGATGGCCTGACTCATCGAGCGAACGACGCCGACGCGATCGCTCTTCGGGAGGTGGTTGAGCATGACGTTCCATGCGGCCTTGCGATGCTCACCCTCGACGGAACGGTGTGCTTTGGTCAGGGCCAGGCATTCCACGGCAAGCCCGTAGTGTTTCGCAAGCGGGTGTTCTTCGAGCGGCGGCGCAGGGCGAGCCGGCGCCGACGCGTCCAGCTCGTGCCGCTCGTGCGCGGTCCCCTCGATGAAGATGGTCGAAATCGCTGCGGCGATCGCCCAGCCTCGATTCGAGGTCGCATCATCCAGGAAACCGCGATACGCGCGTGCCGCGGGTAGCAGCTCGACGTTCGCGAATCGATCGACGTCCATTCCAAGCCCCTGCGGATACATCATGAATAGCTCTGGGTGCGGTTTGCCTGCCGCGAGGCCGCCCGTTTCTTCCTCGTAGAGGTTCTCTGCCAGCTCGCGTCGTACTTCGGCGATCGGGCACTGCACGTACGCGCGACCCACCATGATCGGAAAGTCCCGTACGTACACGGCCCACTCGTGCTCGAGATGGATGTGCAATTTGTCTTTCGGGACCAGGCCACCGGTGAACGCGGGCCAAGCCCAGTGGGTCTTTCGCTCCATCTGCTGAAGCAGTGCCTCTTGGAACTCGGCTACGTCCACTCTTTCAAGGTAGAGGCTGGCCAAGGCGGTGTCCAAAACGCACAGAAAGCCACGAAAATTTAGGCGTCGCCCTTGAGATACGTGTAGCTGCGTAGGCTTTCTTCATAGTGACGCATGAAGGTGCGCAGTTGTGGCAGCGTCATGCGCCCCTGGTTGAGAGCGCGCTCGGCTTGCTTGCGAACGCGTTCGACCATGTCTTCGGGATCGTACTGCAAGTAGCGCAAGACTTCGTCGATGGAGTCGCCCTTGATGACGTTCGCGACGCTGTATCCGTAGTCTTCGAGCCGGACGTGAACCGCATTCGTATCCCCAAAGAGATTGTGCAGGTCGCCCAGGATCTCTTGGTAGGCACCGCCCAAGAACATGCCGAGTAGGTAGGGCTTCCCCGGTTCCACCGGGTGGAGGTCGAGGGAGTGCTGCACCTCTTCGACATCGATGAAGTGGTCGACGATGCCGTCGGAGTCGCAGGTGACGTCCGCGAGCCTCGCGCGCACGGTTGGCTCTTCGTCGAGGCGATGAATCGGCATGAACGGGAACAAGTGGTCCATGGCCCAAATGTCCGGAGCCGACTGGAACAACGAGAAGTTGCAGTAATAGATTGCACCCATGAGCTCTTCGATGGCGTTGAGCTCTTCGGGCACGTACTTCAGGCGGCGCATCGACTTGCGAATTTTCTCGCAACAGCTCCAAAACAGATGTTCGGCGCGCGCCAGATCGCGAATCCCGAGGTAGCCAAACTTGAAAAGGCTCCGGGCTTCCTCGAGTGCCTGCTGCGCGTCGTGCCACGACTCCTGGACGTTCTTCGGCTGGATCCCCTTCCAGGTCTCGTAGAACTCGTCGAGGATGCGATGGTCATCCGACGAGGGCTCGGGCGGGTCCTCGAAGTCGACGTGGTCCACGCCCAGCGCGTCGAAGACCAGCACGGACTGATACGCCGCGATCGACCGGCCGCTTTCACTGACAATGGTGGGCGCTTGAACGCTAGCCTTTTCGCACGCTTCCTGAATGCCCGCGACGACGTCGTAAGTGTATTCTTTGAGATCGTAGTTCATGGAACCGCGGAAGTCGGTTTTCGATCCGTCGTAGTCGACGGCCAGGCCTCCACCGACGTCGAGGAAGCCCATCTCGCAGCCCATCCTCACCAGTTCGACGTAGATCTGTCCCGCTTCGCGCATGGCGTTCTTCACCGGGATGATGCTCGAGACTTGGCTTCCAATATGGAAGTGCAAAAGTTTCAGGCAGTCGAGCATGTCGCGCTTCTCGAGCTCTTCGACGACGTGCACGATCTCGGACATCGTGAGGCCAAACTTCGCGCGGTCGCCGGCGGAGGCCGCCCAGCGCCCCATGCCTTTGCTGCTCAGCTTGGCTCGCACTCCGAGGCAAGGTCGAATGCCGAGTTTCTCAGAAGCGCGAAACGCGAGATCGAGCTCCTCGATCCGTTCGAGCACGACGACGACCGTATTGTCGAAACGTTGCGCCACCAGAGCCGTTTCGAGATACGCGAGGTCCTTGTAGCCGTTGCAGATGATGAAGCCGTCTTCATCCTCCATGGCGGCGAGTGTGATCAGAAGCTCGGGCTTTGAGCCGGCCTCCAGCCCGAACCGCCAGGGCCGCCCGGATTCGACGATTTCCTCGACGAGATGCCGCTGCTGGTTGACCTTGACCGGAAAGACACCGCGGTACTGGCCGTTGTATCCGTATTCGCGAATCGCGCTTTCGAAGCACTCGTTCAGCAATCGAATGCGATCGTGGAGGATGTTCGGGAAACGAATTAGCAGAGGAAGGTCGATCCCACGTTCCGCGAGTTGTTTCGTCAGATCATAGAGATCGATCGCACGGTCCACGGTGGGGTCGGGCCGCACGTCGACATGACCACGCTCGTTGATGCGAAAGTACGGTTCCCCCCAGCCTTTGATCTGGTAGAGCTTCGTGCTCTGCTCCACGCTCCAATCGCGGGGCTCGCCGTTCCCATCCATGAGGCCCCTGGGTTAGCACATCCGATGGCGTTGCGGTCGTCCCGGCGCCGTTGCTCCTATCCCCGGCCCGTGGTAGCGGAACGCGCGAAGGAGAAGACCTATGAAGAGCCGCTTGGTGCTTGGTTTCGTTCTCTGCTTGCAGGGATTCACGTGTAGCGAAGAGGGGGAAGAGCCCGCACCCGAACGAGTCGAAGCTCCTGCGCGTGCCCCGGCCTCGCCTGCTCCGGCCGTCGCTGCGGCGCCGGACGGCACGTCTACCTACGAGGACCTCCTCGCCTTGCTGCACCTCGCGGACGTCTATGACCCGGCGGGCCTGTTCATCGACTTCGGTACCGCGGCCCGCCTCAAGTACACGCTTGGAAATTGGAACAGCGGTTGGCAAGGTGAGAGCCGCGAAGGTGATGCGCACGTGTCGACGTTCGGCAAGACCGCGCGTCTGTACCTTCCCGCCGAATCGAAACAGGCCATGCAACTTCGGTTTCGCGCCAGGCCCTACGCGACGGGCGCGCTGATCGTGTACGTCAACGGCCAGACCGTCGGGGAGGCGCGGGTGTCGCGGGGAGACGGCTTTCGCGAGTTCGTGATCCCGATCGCAGAAGGGGACATCCGATCGGGAGAGAACTCGATCATGCTCCGCGCAACGAAGACAGCCCAGGTTCGCGGTAAATCGCGATCGTTCGCGATGGACTGGTTACTCTTCGAGCCAGCCTCTGCGGAAGCCGGGAACGCGCCTCGGCGTGTTGCGGTCGAGCAGGTTACAGTGGGCGGGGTTGCTCGGCCTGCAATCGTCATCGCGCCGGGTGCGCAGGTCGACTGGTTCGTCGAAGTACCTGAAGCAGGTACGCTGGTTTTCGGATCCGGCCTCGGCTCGGCGGGCCCGGGTGTGCTTGCATTGCAGATCGACAGCGACAGGTCTGCCGGCTCGACGATGCGCATCGACATCCGAGGGTCATGGAACGATCAACAGATCTCGTTGAAGCGGCCTGCCGGAGAGATCGTGCGGGTTCGCTTTCGCAACGAGGGGTCTACCGACGTCGCGCTGAGCGATGTGCGCGTCGTGCGTCCCGTGGGTGACGTCGTCACGATCGACGAGCCAGCCCGGAACGTCGTCGTCCTTCTCATCGACACGTTGCGCGCGAGCAAGCTGCAGGTTTACTACCCCAAGACTCGCGTAAAGACACCCACGATCGACACATTCGCATCACAGGGCACGTTCTTCGAGAGGTCGCAGTCGCCGGAGAACTGGACCAAGCCCTCGGTCGCCAGCATTCTGACTTCGCTTCATCCGGCGACGCACAAGACGAAGCAAGACGCTTCGAAGCTTCCTAAGTCTGCGCTGATGTTGAGCCAGGTCTACCAAAAGGCCGGATTCAAGACCGCGAGTTTCATCGCCAACGGGTACGTCTCGAATGCATTTGGCTTCGACAAGGGATGGGATCACTACACCAATTACATTCGCGAGGCGCGCAACACCAATGCGTCCAACGTGTTCGGCGAGGCAGAGGGCTGGATCGAGAAGAACAAGGACGGCCGGTTCTTCGTCTACATCCAAACGATCGATCCCCACGTGCCCTACGATCCACCCGCCAAGTTTCTCGAGATGTACGATCCGAAGCCGTACAACGGCCAGGTCAAGAACCGTCGCACGCATCTAATGCTCGACGATGCCAAGAAGAACCCGAAGAAGTACGCGTTCACGAAGCGGGACAAGGAGCGCATCGAGGCACTGCACGACGGGGAGATCAGCTACCACGACGAGTACTTTGGGAAGTTCCTCGTGAAGCTCCAGGAGCTTGGGCTCGACGAGAACACCATCGTCGTGGTGACGTCAGACCACGGCGAAGAGTTCCAGGAGCACGGCTCTTGGGGCCACGGTCACTCCGTGTATCAAGAGCTCCTCGGTGTGCCGCTCATGTTCCGGTGGCCGGGGGTCATTCCGGCGGGCACGCGGATCGGGCCGGTCGTCAGCACGATGGACATTGGGCCGACGGTGCTGGAGGCTACGGGGGTTCCGATTCCAGACAAGTTCGAGGGCCACAGCTTGCTTGGCTTCATGCGGGGCGACTGGCCTGCGGGTCCGTACGTGGCGTTCAGCGACTTCCTCGAGCACCGCCGGGTGATTCGTGGTGGTGACTGGAAGATGATCATTCGAGGCAATCTCTCACAAGTCATGTTCGACCTCGAGAACGATTACTGGGAGCAGACAGAGCTCGACGGCAGCAAGCAGCCCATTGCCCAGCGCTATCTGCAAACTCTTCATGGGCAGTTTCTCGGCGCTGAGAATCGCGGCGACTGGCTGGCCGCCTCCGGCAGCTCATCCGGCAAGAAAAAGCCCGGCCTGGCGGAGGAAAAGCAGGAAATGACGCCAGAGCTCTGCCGTCAGTTGGTGGCACTCGGCTACATCAGCGCAGAGTGCGACGAGCTACTCAACAATTGATTGCAGGCTAGCGTGCCGGCTTGGCGCCGCCCACGCGGGCGACCAGGGTCGTGATCATGTAGCCGGCGCCGACCAGTCCTAGCGCCATCATCACGTCGGTGAAGGTTGGCGCAAAGAACTCGGTCGGGTACTTCTCCGGCCCGAGCGCGGCAAGCCGCTCCGCCGTCAATATCTGTCCCTTGAACACCTCGCCGACCCTTGGGGCTACACCTTCCTGGAAGGGCCACAGGCCGAATACCGCGCCGACGAGAAGGCCCATGAGTGCGCCCAATGTTGGCTGTTCGTAGCGCTCGAGGACGGCCTTGATCAGATTGCTGATCAGCAAGACGCCGATCGCGACGCCGATGCCAACCGGGAGGACGACACCGAGAATCGCGTCCGACGCGCTCGCCAGCTCGCCAGCCTTGAGCGCTTCTTTGAGCGTGTGGACCGCACTCAGGACGGGGACGTACACGCCAAGCACCAACAGCAGATAGCCGCCGCTCACGCCGGGGAGAATCATCGCACTCGCACCGGCGATGCCCGCGAAGAACATGATCGGGACGCCTTCGCGAGTTGCCTCGGAGCTCGTGCCGTAGACATGCAGCCATGCGAGTCCCACCATCACGAGGAGCCCGGCTGCCGTGCCGACCCAAAAATTGCGCGTCGCCGGTCGTGCCATCTGCCAAAGCACAGGAACGCCCCCGAGCGTCAGCCCGATGAACAGGCTGTACATCGCCCATCGATGTTCGACGACCGCGTCTTTGACTGGGCCGGCGCCCAACAGAATTGCAGCCGCCGCGGCAACGCCCACGAGACCCAAGACGATGAACGAGCTCTTCCGCAAGCGGAGCCCGCTGAGATCGGCCAATGCTTCAATGAAGCGGGGATAGATCCCGGCTGCGAGAAGCATGGTGCCCCCGCTGATACCGGGAACGAGATTGGCAAGCCCCATCAGCACGCCACCCAGCAAGCACCGCAGTCCCCATTTCGGGCTCATCGATTCGTCTGCCGGCGTCTTCATGCGGCCGGGTGTACGGCAGATGCAGCGCGACGCCAAGCAAACACGCGGGCTACCGAAGGGTCGTGTGCGCGGTCGCCTGGGTAGCGCGGGCCCCGGATCGGACTTAGGTTCGGCCTGTGGGTCGCCTTTTTCTGTTATTCACGGTCGTTCCGCTCGTCGAGCTGTATCTCCTGATCGCGATCGGACGGATGCTCGGACCGGTACCGACGATAGGCTTGGTGCTTTTGACAGGAGCGCTCGGCGCGTGGTTCGCCCGCCTCGAGGGCGCCAAGGTGCTTCGCCGTTGGCAGGAGGCGATGGCGCGTCAGCAGCTGCCGAAGGACGGTGTCATCGACGGGCTCCTGATCTTCATCGGCGGACTGATGCTGATCACACCTGGAATCCTGACCGACGTCGCCGGCCTTTCGATGGTCATGCCGCTCACGCGTCGCGTCATTGCGGGGTTCGTCCGGGTTTGGTTCGAGCGGCAAATCGCGGCGGGGCGAGTACAAGTGTATGCACCTGGATACACCGGGCCTCCCCGTGGTCCCGAGGACGTGATCGAGGTCGAAGGCGAGGTCGTCGAAGTCGTCGTAACATCGGACATCCCGCCACGGCTTGAGAAGTAGACAGCCCGCGTGCAGTCGGCTACGACGCCCCCATGAAAAACGCCTGGACCCTTCTTTGCTGCGTGGTGCTCGCCGCCGCGCTGACCGCCTGCAAGAGCAGCGATGCCGTGCCCGCCGAGGATGAGCCCACCGCCGATGAAGCGTCGGCTGAAGCGCCCGAAGCCACTGTCGACGAAGGCGCAACGGCCAAGGTCGTCGCCAAGGGCGCTGCGCCCTCCGGCATTCCAGCTCCGCCAGATGTTGCTGCGCCGCCCGAGGGCGCCAAGAGCAGCGAGTCGGGCCTCGCGTGGACTGTGCTGCAAGAAGGCACCGGGGATAAGCACCCAGCCGAAGCGGACGTCGTCACCGTCAACTACACCGGTTGGACGACGGAGGGCCGCATGTTCGACAGCTCGGTGAAGCGAGGCCGGCCGGCCGAGTTTGCTCTCAATCGTGTCATCAAAGGTTGGACCGAAGGCGTGCAGCTGATGGTCGCGGGCGAGAAACGTCGCTTTTGGATCCCCGGTGATCTTGCCTACGGCGAGGCTGCTCCGAACGATCCGCACGCCGCGATGGGCCCGCCACGAGGCACCCTAGTGTTCGATATCGAGCTCGTCAGCCTCAAGGAAGCCCCGAAGCCGCCGGACACGCCCAAAGACGTCGCCAAGATTCCAAAGAAAGCGAAGAAGACCAAGTCCGGCCTTGCGTCCCGCGTCCTTTCCAAGGGCACCGGCACCGAGCATCCCGTCACTCACCAGCGTCGTGACCGTCCATTACTCGGGATGGACGACTGACGGGAAGATCTTCGATAGCTCCGTCGTGCGCGGAAACCCGAGCACGTTCGGTCTGAATCAAGTCATCCCTGGTTGGACCGAAGGGCCTGCAGCTCATGGTCGTTGGCGAGACGCGCAGGATTTGGATTCCGGAAGACCTGGCATACAAGGGCCGCGCCGGGCGTCCTGCCGGCATGCTGGTCTTCGACGTCGAACTGCTCGAGATCAAGAATTAGCCGCACGGTGGTGTTCGACATCGAGCTAGTCGCCATCTCGCCGTAATCGCGCGGTTTTTCCAAACATAGATCCAAACCGCGGCCTCGTGCGTCTACCAGGGCACATGAGGAGTAATCAATGAAGCAAGTAATCGCTGTTTTGGGTCTATGCGTGGGTATGGCTTGGCCGACTACGTCGCACGCGTTCTGTGGGTTCTATGTGAGCGGGGCCGACGCGTCTCTCTACAACAACGCGACGATGGTCGTGATGATGCGCGAGGGCACGCGAACGGTGCTGTCGATGCAGAACAACTACCAGGGCCCGCCCGAAGACTTCGCCATGATCGTCCCGGTTCCGGTCGTGCTGCAGGAAGAGAACGTCAAAACGTTGCCGCGGGAGATCTTCGCGCGCGTGGACAAGCTCGCGGCGCCACGGCTGGTCGAGTACTGGGAGCAAGATCCCTGCCGTCAGCTGGTCGCGTATGAGGCGTTGGCGGGGAACGCACCGATGGCTAGGCGAATGAAAGCGTCTGCGGCGGACGAGTCCGATGCGCGCCTCGGCGTGACGATCGAAGCGGAGTTCACCGTCGCCGAGTACGACATCGTCGTCTTGAGCGCGAACGATTCTGGCGGGCTCGAAAAATGGCTTCGCAAGAACGAGTACAACATTCCGAAAGGGGCCAAGGCCGTGTTGCGGCCCTACGTGGAGCAGAACACGAAATTTTTCGTCGCGAGGGTCGACTCCACCAAGGTGAAATTCCGTGACGGCAAGGCGGTTCTGTCGCCGCTTCGGTTCCACTACGATGCCCCGACGTTTACGCTGCCGGTGCGGCTTGGCTTGCTCAATAGCGCAGGGAAGCAGGACCTTATCGTACACATCCTCGGCAAGAGGCAGCGCTACGAGGTCGCGAACTACAAGAACGCGTCCATTCCGACCAACATTCGCGTCGAGGACAGTGTCCGGGAGAGCTTTGGCGCGTTCTATGATGCGTTGTTCGAGCGAACGACCGAGAAGAACCCGGGTGCGGTCGTGACGGAGTACGCTTGGGACGCCACGACTTGTGATCCCTGTCCCGAGCCTCCGTTGAGGCCGGACGAGCTTGCGCTCTTGGGTGGCGATGTGATCGTGCCCGCCGAGCAGGATCCGTACTCCGATATTCCAGGCGTCGTGCCCGTTCGTTCACGACGACCGTCGTTTCAACCGTATGGTTTCGTGCTGACACGGTTGCACTACCGCTACGACAAGGACGGCCTCGATGAGGACCTCGTCTTTCGCGCGGCGGGTCCAATCGTGGGCGGACGGGGGATGCCTGATCAGCAGGGGGAGCTCGGGGAGCGGCGCGCGCAGGCATCGAGCGTCAACAACTTCCAGGGACGATACGTGATCCTGCACCGCTGGGAGGACGAGCTCACTTGTGAGAACCCTCAGCGTGGGAGTTGGGGCGGACCGCCGCGTGGACCGAGCCCTCGGCCCTTTGCAGCGGGCAACACCGCGCTCGAAGGCATCGCGATCAAAACGCTCACCAGCCAGCTACCGGGCCTGATCCAAACCGACATTCCCGAGCTCGACCTCGAGGCGGGGACTGTCGACCTCTCGACCAGGAGCGAGCCCGCACCGGGCGATCGGCAGGGCGGCGCCACCAGTGATGTGGTGACGCCCGATGGTTGCTCCGTCGGCGCTGCGAAGGCCGCATCATTCGGTTGGATTGCGCTGGCCATCGTTGCTATGTGGCTGACGAGGAGACGCACCGCTCAATAGTCCATGGCAGATTTTATCTTCACGATGAAGGGGGTCACGAAAGTTCATCCCCCGGACAAGAAGATCATCGAGGACCTCTACCTTTCGTTCCTTCCGAACGCGAAGATAGGGGTCATTGGTGTCAACGGCACCGGAAAGTCGACGCTGCTTCGGATCATGGCGGGGCGTGGACGAGGGCTTCACAGGCGAGGCCTGGCTTCGCCCCGGGGCGAGAGTGGGGTACCTGCCTCAGGAACCGGACCTCGGCGATGCCAAAACGGTCTTGGAGGCCGTGGAGGCAGGTGTAGCTTCGGTGCGAGCACTCCTCGACGAGTTCAACGAGCTCAGCATGAAGCTCGGCGAGCCGATGAGCGACGACGAAATGGCCAAGTTGCTCGACAAGCAGGGAGCGCTTCAGGACAAGATCGACGCCACCGACGGTTGGACCCTCGAGAGCACGCTCGAGATCGCGATGGATGCGCTTCGCCTGCCCCCACCTGACGCCGATCCGAAGTTGCTGTCGGGTGGCGAGAAGCGACGGGTCGCACTGTGCCGTTTGTTGCTCGAGAAGCCCGAGCTCTTGCTGCTCGACGAGCCGACCAACCATCTCGACGCTGAATCGGTTGCTTGGCTGCAGGGGTATCTGCAGAAGTACCCGGGTTGCGTGATCCTCGTCACCCACGATCGGTATTTCCTGGACGAGATCGTCGAGTGGATACTCGAGCTCGATCGCGGTGAGGCGCACCCTTTTGAGGGCAACTACTCTCAGTGGCTCGAGGCCAAGGACGCTCGGCTTGCCCAGGAAGGCAAGAAGGACAGCGCTCGCAAGCGCAAAATCGCCCGAGAGCTCGAGTGGGTGCGTTCGTCGCCCAAGGCCAGACAGGCCAAGAGCAAAGCGCGCATCACTGCGTTCGAGAGCCTGGTCGCGGACGCTGCCAAGGCTCGTACCGACGCAAACGAGATTCGCATTCCGCCGGGGCCTCGACTCGGCACGCAGGTGTTCGAAGTCAGCGAGGTGAGCAAAGCCTACGGGGACAAGCTCCTTTTCGAAGACATGAGCTTTCTCGTGCCGCGTGGCGCGATCGTAGGCATCGTCGGTCCCAACGGCGCGGGCAAGACCACGTTGTTCCGAATGTTGGTGGGCGAAGAGACGCCCGACTCGGGGACGATCATCACGGGTGACACGGTGACGCTCTCCTATGTCGATCAGAGTCGCGACGCGCTTGGAGACGGCAACAACGTCTTCGACGAGATCACGGGCGGCGTCGACGAGATCCCAATCGGGGGCGGCACGGTGAAGTCACGCGCCTACGTCGGCTGGTTCAACTTCCGCGGTAGCGACCAACAGAAGCCGGTCAAAAATCTTTCCGGTGGCGAGCGCAACCGAGTCCATTTGGCGAAGTTGCTCAAGAGCGGCGGCAACGTCCTGCTCCTCGACGAGCCCACCAACGACATCGACGTCGAAACGCTCCGCACCCTGGAGGAGGCGATCCTGAGCTTCCCTGGCTGCGCCCTGATCATCAGCCATGATCGCTGGCACCTAGACCGAATCTGCACCCACATCCTCGCCTTCGAAGGCGACAGCCGAGTCATCTGGCACGAGGGCTCCTACGCCGACTACGCCGCCGACCGCAAAGCCCGCCTAGGCACGGACGCCGACGTCCCCCACCGAATCAAATACCGAAAATTCTCCCGCTAACCGGGGACAGGCTCCTGCTCCCCAAGCAGCCTGATTTCAACTGCTTACGGGCCTGAGTTCTGTCCGCTCGTGGCGGCTACCAGTTGGGTTGTGATTTCTGGCTCCAGGGCGGAGTGACCGGATTTGGGGGCCACTATCAACTTGCTGTTGGGCCAGGCTTGGTGGAGCTCGTATGCGGTTTCGGCGGGGCAGACGACGTCGTAGCGGCCCTGGACGATCACGGCCGGGATGTGCTGGATGCGGTCTATGTTCTGCAGCAGCTGGTTGTCTTCCTGGAAGAAGCCGCCATTGATGAAGTAGTGGCACTCGATGCGTGCGAAAGCCTCGGCGAACGCTTCGTCACCGGTTCGTTCGATGAGCTCCGGGTCGGGGACGAGCCTGCTGGTGCTGCCTTCCCACATGCTCCACGCGCGGGCGGCTCGGATGCGCTCGGGTCGGTCGTCGCTCGTTAGGCGGCGGTAGTAGGCGCCGACCATGTCGTCCCTCTCGTCCGGCGGAATAGGCTGTAGATACTTCTGCCAGGCTTCCGGGAAGATTCGGCTCGCGCCTTCTTGATAGTACCAGTGAATCTCGCGCTCCCGCAGGAGAAAGATGCCACGTAACACCATGTCGGTGACGCGTTCGGGATGCTGCTGGGCATAGGCCAGCGCGAGCGTGCTTCCCCACGACCCCCCGAACAGCTGCCATCCATCGATGCTGAGGTGTTCGCGGATTTGCTCCATGTCGTCGACCAAGTCCCAGGTCGTGTTGTTGCGGAGCTCGGCGTGGGGCGTGCTGCGGCCGCAGCCGCGCTGGTCGAAGAGAACGATGCGGTACACGGCCGGGTCCCAGAAGCGCCGATGCACCGAGCTCGACCCGCCGCCCGGCCCCCCGTGTACGAAAATGGCAGGCTTTCCTTCCGGATTGCCGCATTGCTCGTAGTACACGGAATGAACCGAATCGACGCGCAGGTGTCCGGAGTCGTAAGGCTCGAGGTCTGGAAACAGCCCTGCCATCGGCAGCGGCCATCACAGCACGTTCGCAGACTGGCGCAACCGACGACAGTAGCTATCTTGGCGCCCGGGCATGGGCCAGAACCAATTCGAGCGACGGCGTACCTTCGCGATCATCTCGCATCCAGACGCCGGAAAAACCACGTTGACCGAGAAGCTGCTGCTTTACGGAGGCGCGATTCATGCGGCCGGCGCCGTGAAGTCGCGCAAGGCGAAGCGGTCGGCGGTCAGCGATTGGATGGCGCTCGAGAAGCAACGTGGCATTTCGGTCACCACATCGGTGCTGCAGTTCGAGTACGACGACGTTCGCTGGAACCTGTTGGACACGCCGGGCCACAACGACTTCAGCGAAGACACCTACAGGACCCTCATGGCGGCCGACTGTGCGATCATGATCCTCGACGCCGCGAGGGGTGTGGAGCAGCAGACGCGCAAGCTCTTTCACGTGTGTCGCATGCGAAACACGCCGGTTGTCACGTTCATCAACAAGATGGACCGTCCGGCGCGCGACGCGTTCGCGCTGATGAGCGAGGTGGAAGATGTGCTCGGGGTGAGCACGGTTCCTTTCACGTGGCCGATCGGAAGCGGCGACCTGTTCCAAGGCGTCTACGACCGGATCAACAAGCTCGTCATTCGGTTCGAGCGGTCAGCCGAGGGGCACTCCAAGCGAGCGGAGATGAAGGTTACCGGCCTCGACGACCCGGAGCTCGACGCACTCCTCGGTGAAGAGGCGGCTCAAACCCTTCGCGACGAAGTGGAGCTTCTCGACGGCGCCGGTGAGGAGTGGGACGAAGAACGATTTCTCGCTGGGCAAATCACGCCCGTCTTCTTCGGGAGCGCACTCACGAATTTCGGTGTCGAACCCTTCCTTCACTCGTTCAAGGGCCTGTGTCCTCCCCCGGGCCAACGCGAGGCGACCGGCGGCGTCACTGTCAGCCCCGGCGATGATCGCTTCAGCGCATTCGTCTTCAAAGTGCAGGCGAACATGGACCCGGCGCACCGCGACCGCATCGCTTTTGCGCGTATTTGCTCCGGCAAATTCGAGGGAGGCATGCGTGTGCACCACTTCCGGCTCGGCAAGGCGATTCGGCTCAATCGTGCCGAGCAGTTCTTCGCTCAAGAGCGAGAGAGCGTGACAGAAGCGTTCGCGGGCGACATCGTGGGTTTGTACGACCCGGGACTGTTTCGCATCGGTGACACACTGTCGACGAATGGGCCGATGAGCTTCGACGCGGTCCCCCTGTTTTCCCCCGAACACTTCGGGCGTTTACAGCTCCTCGACCCGCTCAAGCGCAAGCAGCTTCAGAAGGGAATCCGGGAGCTTTCCGAGGAAGGCACCGTGCAGCTCTTCATGGAGCCCGGGCGCGAAAAGGATCCAGTTTGCGGGGTGGTCGGTCGCCTGCAGTTCGACGTGCTCATGTTTCGCCTCGAGCACGAGTACGGCGCGAGGGTGACTTTCGATCTGCTTCCGTACCAGCACGCACGCTGGGTCGAAGGCGCGACGGACTGCGCCGAGCTCAGGGCCAAGCGAATCCCGATGGCCGTACTAGACCAAGACAATCGCCCTGTTGCCCTCTTTCGCGACGAATGGGAGCTTGGCCGCGCCGAGCGAGACAACGAGAATTGGACGTTCCACGAGACGGCCCCGATAGTGGCGGCAGCGTGAATACCGGGGTGTTGCTCGCGTCCAAAGCGGCATGCTCGAAGGGAACAGGGAACCAGCGAATGATGAAGAACGCCACCAGAGTCAGCCTGATCTTGGCCATGTGCATGGCGGCTCCGACGATCTCACGCGCCGATAGCACCACCTACCAAGTCCGTGACGACGGCAAGAGCCGCGTGACGTTCGTCTCTGACGCTCCGCTCGAGACGATGACGGGCAAGACCTCCAAAGTGACTGGCAAACTGACGATCGACCCGGCGGACATCACCAAGACCAAGGGTTCCTTCAAATCGCCCGTCGCGTCGCTGCGAACCGACAACGACCTCCGCGACGAGCACCTTCAGGGGGATGGCTGGCTCGATGCGAAGAAGCACCCCAACATTCACTTTCAGATCACCGAAGTGATTCTGGGCAAGAAGGGCTCTGCAGAGCTCAAGAAGAACAAAGAGACCAAGGTTCAGGTCAAGGGCAAGTTCACCGTCCACGGGATCACCAAGCCCGTCATTGCGAACGGAAGCGTGAGGTGGTCCAACGCCGGGATGCACATCAAAGCCCAGTTCACCGTGACGCTCGAAGACCACATGATCTCGGTGCCGTCGATCGTTCGGCTGAAGATTGCCAACGATATCGCCGTATCGGTCGACCTACATGCCGTAGCGAAGTAGTTCGGCTATGAGAGCCCGGCGCGCTCCAGCAAGGGATCGAGCTTCGGGCCCCGGCCCATGAAATCTTGGTAGAGCTTCTCCGGCTCTTGGCTGTTGCCCTTCGATAGAATGGTCTCCCGAAACGCGCGCCCGACCTCGGGATTGGTGATGCCTTCCTTCTTGAAGCGGGTGAAGGCGTCGGCGTCGAGCACTTCCGCCCACTTGTAGCTGTAGTACCCGGCCGCGTATCCCACCGGGTGCGCGAAGATGTGCCCGAAGCCCGCGAGCATCGCGTAGTCCCCAGGGAGCGTGGTCGCGGAATGTCCCTGCAGAATGTCCCGCGCGTAGGCCATCGCGTCGCCGTCTCGCGCCGGGTCGTAACTCTGGTGAAGCGCCAAATCGACAGCTGCAAACCCCAACTGCCTCATCTGTGCGTTGGCCCCGCGGTAGGTTCGTGCGCGCACCATTTTCTCGTAGAGCTCATCGGGGACTCGTTCGTTGGTCTCGTAGTGCGCGGCAAATAAGTCCAGCCCGCTCCGCTCCCAACACCAGTTCTCCATGATCTGAGAGGGTAGTTCGACGAAATCCCACGCGACGTTGGTGCCCGCGAGGCCTCGAACGCTCACCTTGCTGAAGCAGTGATGGAGGAGGTGTCCGAACTCGTGAAAAAGGGTTTCGACTTCGCGATGCGTCAGTAGTGCCGGCTTGCCACCCACGGGCGGGTTGACGCTCGCACAGAACAAGCCGAGGTGCGGCAGTGGTTGCTCTTTCGTGATAGGCCGCGCTGATCAGCGAATTCATCCAGGCCCCGCCCCGTTTATTTTCACGTGGGAACAGATCGACGTAGAACGCGGCGATCCTCGTGCCGTCCCGACTCCGGATCGCATACGACTTGACCTCCGGGTCCCATACGGCTGCGTCTCGCTCTACGATTTCAATCTCGTAGAGTGCCTGGGCGGTAGCGAAGATCCCATCGAGCACGCCGTCCAGGGGGAAATAGGGCCGCAGCTCTTCCTCGTTGAAGTCGTACTCGGCTTGGCGTTGCTTCTCCGAGTAGTAGGCCACGTCCCACGGCTCGAGCGCCCGGGCCGAGTCGCCTTCGATCTCGAGTCGGTAGGCCTGGAGTTCGCGGTTCTCGCGTTCGAAGGCGCCCTTGGTCCGCTCGCGCAGGTCGTCGATGAACGCCTTTGCCCTCGTCCCGACCTTCGCCATTCGATCTTCGGTCACGAGGTCGGAGAAATCCTCGTAGCCGAGTAGCTTCGCCTTGGCTCCACGCAGTTCGAGGACACGTCCGATGATCGGCCGGTTGTCGCGCGCGCCCGAGACGGCCCGAGTGTTGTACGCCCTCCACACCTGTTCGCGGATGCCGGCGTCGTCCAAATACGTTAGCACCGGAATCATGCTCGGCGCGTGTAACGTGAAGCGCCAGCCCTCCACGCCTTTGGCCGCCGCATTCTCTGCCGCGGCTTGCTTCGCGCTCTCCGGCAACCCAGCGATCTTGCTTTCGTCCGTGATGAGCAGCTCGAACGCGTTCGTTTCGTCCAGCACGTTTTGCGAGAACTCCGTCGTGAGCTTCGTGAGCTCGATCTCGATCGCCTGGAGCTTGTCCTTGTCCTCAGGACTGAGCTCCGCACCGTGCCGTCGGAAGTCGTCCAAGGTCTTGTCCAAGAAGCGCTTTTCGGTTGGAGGCAGCGCCCGCGCGTCGTCGGTCGCCGCGAACGCGCGCATCGCCTGATAGAGGCCATCGTTCATCGCCAGCTCCGACCAGAATGCGCTCACTCGCGGGCGCGTCGCGTTGTAGGCTGCGCGCAACGCCTCTGTCGTGGCGACGCTCTCGAGATGGTCGACCACCGACATGGCCCGCTCGAGCTGCTCGGTCGCTTCCTCGAGTGCACCGAGCGTATTGGCGTACGTCCGAGGAGCTTCGCTTTCGGCAATCGCATCGACCGCGGCCTGCGCGTTGGCCAGCAGTGCGTCGACTGCGGGTTGCACGTGGACAGCCCCGACCTCGTCGAAGGGAATCTCGAATCCGAGTTGCATCAACGGGTTACGCATCGCCGAAGCGTAGCAGCCGGACCGGGTTTGCGTGGCTCCCTACCAAATGGTAGAGCGCAGGGTCGGGCGGCAGGCCCTCCACTGCACCGACGACTCGGGAGAATCGCTCATGGCCGTACCTTCGCGCTACATCCTCCATCAGGGGCCAATGCTCGGTGCGCTTGCTCGCGCTGCGTTCGTCGCTGCCAAGAGCGCCTCCGGGCAGGCGAACGGAAAGCCCGCCCAGATCCCCGGTCCGATCGTTTCCGCAAGGATTCCGGCGCGACCGACCGACCTCGTTCGCGACTACATCCGCCACGTGGGCGGCGACCCGGCCTGGTATCGAGCGGAGGTCCCGGCGCACTTGTTCCCGCAGTGGGTCTTTCCGCTCCAGGCTCGTGGAATCGAGGGCCTCCAGTACCCGATCCAGCGTGTTCTCAACGGCGGGTGCCGGCTCCAGATGAACGCACCGCTACCGCTCGGCGAGCCCTACGAGCTCAAGGTGCAGCTCCTCGATATCGACGACAACGGGCGCCGTGCGGTGATCCACCAGCGCGCGATCACGTCCACCTCGACGCATCCCGAAGCGATCGTCGCGGACGTTTACGGCATCGTCCCCCTCGGCGGCGGCGACAAATCAGCCAAGCGCAAAGACGACCGACCGCGCGTTCCCGTCGTGGCCAAAGAGCTCGCGAGATGGAAGCTCGGGACGCACGTCGGGCTCGAGTTCGCAAAACTCACCGGTGACTTCAATCCGATTCATTGGATTCCGCCTGCGGCCCGCGCCTCCGGTTTTCGCAATGTCATCAATCACGGGTTCTCCACGATGGCCCGCGCCATCGAAGGGTTGAACCGTTCGCTCTTCTCCGGCGAAGTCGGTCGGCTTGAAGCGATCGACGTGAAGTTCACGAGGCCGCTCGTGCTTCCTGCCAAAGTCGGCCTCTACATCGACGACGACAGCGTCTTCGTGGGCGACGCGCCCGGCGGCCCTGCGTATCTAGTTGGAACCTATTCAGTGAGGAGCTGAGCTAGCATGTCTGATCTTTTGCTCGAAAATCAAAACGCACGAAAGCTGATCAAGACCCTTGGTCTGCCGATTCCAGTGCCAGAGAGGCTGGCGCGCGCGAAGGGCCCGTACGAAGAGCGGCCACTCGACGACAAGGCGGTGCTCGTCTGCGGAACCGGCACGCTGTCGGCCGTGCTGGCCGAGATCCTCACCAAAGCCGGGGCGAACCCCTGGGTCATCGGCGAATCGGACGCAGTTCTCGAGCCATACAACGGGCCGGGTGAGGCCTGGGCGAGGGCTCCGCGCCGTATCGGGCCGGGCGAGGCGCCCGAGGGTGAGCGAATCGACGCCATCGTCTTCGACGGTACCGGTCTGCAATCGCCAGACGACCTTCGCCAACTCTACGACTGCATCCATCCTTGGATTCGCCGTCTCAATCGATCGGGACGTGTGGTGATCATCGGACGTCCGGCTTCAGAGGCCAAGAAGCCGGCTCGCGCGGCAACCCGTGCAGGCCTCGAAGGATTTACCCGTAGTCTCGCCAAAGAAATCGGAGCAAACGGATCGGTCGCGAACAGCGTGTTCGTCGAAGATGGCGCAGAGCGTCGTCTCGGCTCCGTGCTTCGCTTCCTTCTGTCCCCCCGCTCCGCATTCATCAGCTGTCAGCCTTTTCATGTCACCAACCTCGCCAAGGGCGATGAAGCCCCCGACACCCACGTGCTTGGAGGCAAGGTTGCATTGGTAACGGGTGCCGCGCGCGGCATCGGCGAAGCCACAGCGGAGCTTCTCGCTGCGGAGGGTGCGCACGTGGTGTGCTTGGATCGCCCTGCAGACGACGCCCCCTGCAGCAAGGTTGCGCAGCGCATCGGCGGCTCGACGCTCCTCGTCGACATCACCGACGAGGATGCGCCTAAAACAATCGCTGACGAGCTCCAGGAGCGCTTCGGCGGCGTTGACATCGTCGTGCACAATGCGGGCGTCACGCGCGACAAGACGCTCGGCCGTATGAAGCCCGACGGGTGGGACATGGCGGTCGATATCAATCTTGGCGCCGTGATCCGCATCACCGACCGGCTCCTCGCGAACGACCTGTTGCGCCCAGGCGGCCGCATCGTGTGCCTGTCTTCGGTGTCCGGAATCGCCGGAAATCGCGGGCAAACCAACTACTCGGCCAGCAAGGCGGGCATCGTCGGCTTCGTCAAAGCGCTCTCGGCCAAACTCGCCAAGAAGGGCATCACCGTCAACGCGATCGCGCCGGGCTTCATCGAGACGCGGCTTACCAGCGCGATGCCGGTTGCGATTCGCGAGGGCGCGCGCCGCCTGAGCGCCCTAGGGCAGGGCGGGAAGCCCGAAGACGTTGGCCAAGCGATTACCTTTCTCTCGACCCCTGGCGCCGTAGGGCTAACCGGTGAAACGGTTCGCGTCTGTGGCGGCGCACTCGTAGGAGCATGAAGATGGCCAGGAAAAAGAGCAATTGGGGCAAGAAGCAGCGCGCGGTCATCGTCACCGGCGTTCGTACTCCGTTTGTCAAAGCGTTCGGCAAGTTTCTCAAGCTCGACAGCATTGACTTGGCCGACATTGCGGTAAGGACGCTCCTCGAGCGCACCGACCTGCCTCATGAGGAGATCGACAGCATCGTTTGGGGTGGCGTGATCTTGCCTGCGCTCGCGCCGAACATCGCGCGAGAGATCGCGCTCGATCTGCGCCTTCCAGCGAGTGTCGAAGGGATGACGTGTACGCGCGCATGCGCGTCGGGGCTTCAGGCGGTTACCCTTGCGGCCGCGGCCATCGAGCGCGGCGAGGCCGACGTGGTCATCGCCGGCGGCTCAGATTCGACCAGCAACGCGCCGCTCAACCTGCCTCAGAAGGCGGTTCATGCCCTGGCCCCCCTCGCATTCGGCAAGGCTGCCACGCCGGCGGACTATCTGGGGGTCCTCTCGCAAATGATGCCGATCACCGAAATACTTCCGAAGATGCCCAAAATTGCGGAGCGCACGACCGGGGAGGTCATGGGCGAGTCCGCAGAATCGATGGCTCGCCGCAACGAGATCACGCGGGAGGCGCAAGACCATTTCGCCGAACGCTCGCACCACCGCGCAGCAGCCGCGATCGCCTCGGGCCGTTTCGACGACGAGGTCACCCCGGTCGAGGCCTCCGGCGGTTGGGTCTACGCGGACAATATCGTGCGCGGTGACACGACCTTCGAGAAGCTTTCGAAGCTCCGCCCCGTGTTCTCCAAGGACGGCACCGTCACGGCCGGCAACGCGTCCGCGCTAACCGATGGCGCCGCCGCGGTCCTACTCATGAGCGAGGACAAGGCCCGCTCGCTAGGATACAAGCCCCTCGCGGCGCTGCGCAGCTGGGCGTATGTCGGCGTTGATCCGGCCGATCAGCTGTTGATCGGGCCGGCGCTCGCCATGCCCCAGGCGCTCGATCGCGCGGGCATGGAGCTCAAGGACACGAGTTTCGTCGATATGCACGAAGCATTTGCGGCGCAGGTGCTCTCGGTGACCAAGGCCCTCGCCAGCAAGGGCTTCGCCGAGGTAAGGCTTGGCAGGAGCAAGGCTGTGGGAGAGATCGACGAGGACAACTTCAACGTTCATGGCGGGTCGCTTTCGATTGGACATCCTTTCGGCGCGACCGGCGCCCGAATGATCACGACGATGGCAAACGAGTTGGCGAGCAGCGGCAAAGAGACGGCTCTCCTGGGTATCTGTGCGGCTGGTGGCTTGGGTGCTGCGGCCGTGCTCGAAGCGGTCCGCTGAGTGTGAGCGTACGGGCGGCAGTTGCCGTGGCGTTGCTGATCGCCTGCGCTGGCTGTACGAACAAAGAGCTGCGCGGACCGGGACGCATCGTCACTCTAGACACCGACGTCGTCGGGTTGTCGGGGCTTACCGTCGATGAGCACGGAGCTTTCTGGGCCCCAGGTGAGGACGGTGACGCGGTCGTCCGGATCGATCCCCAGACGTTCGGCGTAACCCGTTATGCAGTCGCGGGAGGGGCACCCGGGACCGATCTGGAGGCTATGACGTGGGTAGACGGGACTCGCTTCGTGCTCGGCACCGAAACGCAGGAGAATGGGCGCCTCCGCGACGTGGTTCTGGACGGCCGGCTCGATCGGGATCGATTCGCGGTCACCTCGGTGGGCCACGTCGACTACGCTCGGTGGAATCTGACAGCGCCAGATAACCGTGGCATCGAGGGGGTTTGTCACGTAGATGGCGTGTTGGTCTTAGCGACCGAGCTCGTGCAAAGGCAGCGCGGACGCCGTTGGGCACCGCTCGGCATGTTCGATCCGAAAACACAGACCTGGACAGCGCACCGAGTCGCCCTCACGAGCAAGACCGGGAGGCTTGCCGCGATCGACTGCCGGATCGTGGACGGGTCGATCGAGGCGCTCGCGGTCGAAAGGCACTATGGGGTGTCGCGTCTTCTGCGTTTCACTGTTCCCCGGGGTCCCGAGGGGAAATGGATCGAGCCGGCGGTTGCGGCCGATCTGTCGGAGTCGATCTCTCCGCTGCCGAATTTCGAAGGCCTGGTCTGGATGGAAGATGGTTCCGCCGTGCTCGTTACCGACAATCAGTATCGGGGCTCCGCCCCGGACCCGAGCCGCCTCTACTTCATCCCCGCGAGCGCCATTCAATGAAGCGAGTCGGGCTCGTCCTTGCTCTGGCGTTGGGAGTCGCCGGAAGCGCCGGCGCTGAGCCCAACGAGCTTGGGCAAGCCGTCCAAGCTCATATTCGCGAGGTTCACGCCCGCAACCCCGAGCTGCGAGACGATGCTTTTGCGAAGATGGGCGGATCCAGCGCGGCGAGCAAAGCGTTCCTCTACTGCTTTCTCGACGGCGCACGTCGACCTGGGCGAGCATCCGGATCTCGCCTCCACGATCGAATACTTCGACACTGGGAAACGCAACTCGTTCAACCGCGAGAGCAAAGCGGCGGGTGTGAGCTGGAACCTCCGCTACGTACTCGGCGGACGCCCAGCCAACTTCCGCAGAGAGCTCAACGCCACCCAAGCGCGCTGGGCTCTCGTACTGTTCGGCGGCAACGACGCACAAAACGAGAATGAGCGAATCTACTTGCGGCGCTTGGTGTACCTGATCGAACAGCTCGAAGAGATGGGCGTGGTTCCGGTTCTGGGTTCAGCACTTCCGAGAAGAAGCACCTACCGAGACCGCTGGATCCGCCGCTTCAACGACATCACCGAGGCCGTAGCCAAGCATTGGTCACTCGCGTACATCGACTACCACGCCGCGCTGAGCGCCCTTCAACGCAAGGGCTTGGCCCGCGACGGCGTGCATCCCAACGTGCTGGGGCACGGCGGCGTCCGGGCTGCGTGTCAACTGACGGAGAAGGGCTTGCGGTACGGGAACAACGTGAGGAACCTGCTTACGCTGGAGATGCTACACGCCCTGCGCGACACAGTCACCGACACGTACGCTGGCACTGGCCTTGACACGGACACTGACACTGGCACGGACACCGGCACCGGCACTGACACTGACACTGACGCCGGCACTGACACTGACACTGGCACTGGCACTGACACTGGCACGGACACTGGCACGGACACTGACGCTGGCACTGACACTGGCACTGACCCTGACACGGACACTGACCCTGACCCTGACACTGACACTGACACTGACGCTGACGCTGGCACTGGCACTGACCCTGACACCGACCCTTTCCCCCTCTCCACGCTCATCTCCAAACCCGATCTCCCCCCCGTCGACACCCTCCCCAAGAACTGTGGCCTTCCGAAGCCCGGAGCCCGCTACTACCGCACCCGGCTCGACCTCCAGGATCGCGTCCGTATTCGGGCCTCTGCCTTCGATCTCGACGGTTACAAACCCAGGGTCTTTTGGGTTCGCATCGATGACGACGGCGAGCGCTGCGTTCGTCGGCGGAATCAGACTCTCGAGGTGGATGCGCGGCCCGGGATGTGGGATCTCATCGTCGAGGTCCCCGAGCGCGCAGCGCACGAGGGCCAGATGCTGATCCTCATTGCTCGCAACCCACGCTGATCATGACTGCTGCCGACCAGATACGGATTCACGAGATCTACGAATCGATTCAAGGCGAGTCGACGTTCGCGGGCCTTCCTTGCACGTTCGTCCGGCTCTCCCGCTGCAACCTCCGTTGTCGCTGGTGCGACACGCCCCAGGCATTCGAAGGTGGAACGCAGCTCCCGCGCGCCGAGGTGTTGGAGAAGGCGCTGTCGTTTGGAACGCCGCTCGTCGAGATCACCGGCGGCGAGCCCCTGCTACAGGCGGGCGCCATTCCGTTGCTTCGGGAGCTCTGCGAAGCGGGGCGAACGGTTCTCCTCGAAACCAGCGGCGAACGCGACATTTCCGGTGTTGACCCGCGCGTGCATCGGATCATGGATCTCAAAGCGCCGGGGAGCGACGAGTCGCATGGCAATCGCTGGGAGAACATCGAGCACCTTACTCAGCGAGACGAGGTCAAAATCGTCCTTGCCGATCGGGCGGACTACGACTGGGCCAAGGCTGTCATCGAAGGGCGCAGCCTAGCCGATCGCGTGAACGCGGTTCTGCTCAGTTGCGTCTGGGGGGAGCTCGACCCGAAGGACCTCGTGCAATGGGTCCTCGAGGATCACCTGCCCGTTCGCGTGCAGATTCAGATGCACAAAGTGATTTGGGACGCGGAGACTCAGGGAGTGTAGACATGGCGTTGGACCCGGAATTTGTGGCTGATTGCCCGTATGGACCAAGCGCGATCTGTATCGACGAGATCGTCGAGATCGACAAAGAGGCCGGCATCATACGCGCGCGCATGGCCACTCATCCCGACCTGCCACTGACTCGAGATCAGCGGGCACACCCAGTGCGCCACCCGCGGCACGTCAGCGGCGGTCTCATGGTCCACATCACCGGGATGCTCGGGTTCATGCACACGTATTACATCTTGGGCCTTCGCCACGCCGATGGCTGGATCGGATACGGTGGTCGTATCTACGATGCTCGCTTCGCAGCCCTCGCGAAGATGGGGCCCCCGCTCGATCTCGAGCTCCGTGCAACCAAGGTCCGGCAACGTGCGACGCAGGTGTTCGGACGATACGAGTTTCGCTTCACCCAAGAGGACACGCTGATCTATCGAGGCGACCAAGTGGCCATGTGGATGAAAGTCACGGAGTCATGACGGCCCACTCCAAGACGCTCACCGTCGAGACGCGAGGCCGGGGCACGATGGAGATCACGACCGAGATTCAAGATGCCGTTGCAGCCTCGGGCATTGCCGAGGGCCTGTGCACGGTGTTCATTCACCACACCAGTGCTTCGCTCATCATCAACGAGAACGCCGACCGAGACGTCCAGCGCGACCTCGACGCCTTCCTGTCGAGGTTAGTCCCCGACGGTGACCCCCTCTACATCCACACGATGGAGGGTCCCGACGACATGCCGGCGCACGTCAAAACCGCCATGACCCAAACCTCGTTGAGCATCCCGGTCGCCAACGGCCGCTGCGCCCTCGGCACCTGGCAGGGCGTTTTCCTCTGGGAACACCGTCTGAGCGGCCACCGTCGACGCGTCACGGTGACGGTCGTCGGGTAGACGCCGTCCCGGACACAGCCGCGTTCGCGAGCGTCGTTTAGACCGGCGCTTGAGCCTGTGCCCCGTCCTCGGCGTACATGGCCTCGATGTCGCCGGCGAAGTGGTCGCTCACTTTGGCGCGCTTCACCTTGAGGGTTGGTGTGAGCTCACCGTCTTCGATGGTGAGGTTTCGATGCAGGATCGTGAACTTCTTGATCTGCTCTACTCGGGCGTAGTGCGCGTTCATCTCGTCGATGTGTGCCTGGATGCTCGCCCTGAGCTTTGCGCTCTTGTGAAGCGCGCTCGCATCTTCACCATTGGCTGCGGCCCATGTGGGGCCCGCCTCTGCATCGATCGTGATGAGCGCGCTCAGGTACTTGCGGCGGTCACCGATGACGACGGCTTCGTCGATCAACGCATGGTTCTTCATGGAACCTTCGAGGTTCTTCGGCGTGATGTTCTTGCCACCCGCGGTGATGATGATGTCTTTCTTACGGCCGGTGATGTTCAGGAAGCCGTCCTCGTCGAAGGCGCCCAAGTCACCGGAATACAACCACCCCTCAATGAGTGTCTCGGCAGTGACCTCGGGCTCTTTGTAGTAGCCCATGAAGACGTTCGGGCCCTTGACCAAGATCTCATCGTCATCGGCGATTTTGACTTCCACCCCTGGCAGCGCCGGACCGACGCTACCGAATCGGTACTTGTCTGGTGTGTTGAAGCTCGTCGGCCCCGTGTCCTCCGACTGTCCGTAGACCTCGAGCACGACGATGTCCAAATGCGCGAAAAACTCCAGCACCTCGCGTGCGATCGGCGCGGCGCCGGAGACGCAAACCCGCGCGTTGCCCATGCCGATCGCCGGCTTGAGCTTCGAGAAAATCAGCTTGTTTGCCAGCTGATATTGCAGGCCCTTGTTGCCGTTGGGCGTCTGGTTGGCTTCCCAGCCCACCTTCATGGCCCACTTGATGAGCTTGGCCTTGACCCCGGTTGCGCCCTTGAGCTTGGCCGCGACGCCCGCGTGAAACTTTTCCCAAATCCGGGGCACGCCGAAGAAGATGGTCGGCTGCACCTCTTTGAGGTTCTCTGGCACCGCTTCGATCGACTCAGCGAAGTACACCTGTGACCCGGACGTAATGGGAACGTGAAGGGTGAACATCTGCTCGGCGATGTGCGACAGCGGTAGATACGAAAGCGAGATGTCCGAAGGCCCGGGCGTGACGACCTCGGAGGCTTTGTCGGCGGTCCATGCAAGGTTGTGATGGCTCAGCATCACGCCCTTGGGCGGGCCGGTCGTGCCCGACGTGTAGATCAAGGTCGCGAGGGCGTTGGGATCCAAAGCTTCGATGCGATCGAGGTACGCTTGCTTCTCGACGCCTTCACCCTTGGCCATGAACTCTTCCCAGCTCATCACCATGTCGTCTGCGATCGCGGGGGTGCCCTGCATGGTGACGACGTGCTTGAGGTGCGGCGTGTTGGCGCGTTCTTTCTGGACCTTCTTCCATTGATCCTCGTTCTCGACGAGGATGATGGGTGCTTCGGCGTGGGCGACGATGTAGCGAACCTCGACGGGGGAGCAGGTGGTGTAGATACCCGCCGGAGCGCCGCCCGCGCCCATTGCCGCAACGTCCATGATCGTCCACTCGGGGCGGTTGAATCCGAGGATGCAGACCGTCTGCCCTGGTTCGAAGCCGAGTGCGATCAGCGCGCGCCCTGCTTGCGTCACTTGGTCGGAGTAGGTGCCCCAGTTCGTCGGTTTCCAGCTGCCGCCTTCGCGCACGTAGTACGCCGGGTCGTTGGGGGCCTTCTTCGCCCTTTGCAGTAGTCGATTGGGAATCGTGTCAGCAGCCACAGCGTCACCTCTTGGGTTGCCAGCCGTGTAACCGGCTGGGACCGCGAAATATAGACCCAGGTCACCCTGAATGTGAAGGGCAAGTATGCATGCATGTGCTAAATCGCCCCCACCAGGGAGGAGTGGCCGAGCGGTCGAAGGCGGCGGATTTGAAATCCGTTGTAGGGGCGACTCTACCGGGGGTTCGAATCCCTCCTCCTCCGCCACAATTTCAGTGTCAGTGCCAGCGTCAGTGTCAGCGACGGTGCTAGCGCAGGTTTTGCGCTATTGATCCCGCTCCGGATCGGGTAGCGTAGACGCCTCTTAGGAGGGACCGATGACGCTACACGGAACGATGCTCTCGCGAATCGAGGGCAGGGCCAAATCGAATCCGGGTGACCCCGCGCTTCATGATCGGCGTGCCGATGGCAGTTGGGCGACGGTCAACTGGGGGGAGTACTGGGCGAGTGCACGCAAGGTGGCCAAGGGGCTGATGTCCCTCGGTCTACAGCCCGAGGACTGCGTCGCCATCGTGGGCGCCAACCGGAGTGATTGGGTGATCTGCCAGCACGCCATCAACGCTGCGCAAGGGATTCCAGCGCCGCTCTACACGACGCTTCTGCCGGAGCAGATGGCCTATATCGTCGGCAACGCCGAATCGAAGATCGTGATCTGTGATGACCAGACGCAGCTCGAGAAGTACCTCTCGATTGCCGGAGGCGACAGCCCGATCGAGCACATCGTGACGATGGACGATCTTGGATCGACTGACCCACGGGTCATCTCACTTCCTGCACTGATGGCCAAGGGCGATGCGGTGTCCGATGCCGAGCTCGACGCACGGCTCGACGCGGTGAAGGCGGATGACGTTGCGCTTCTGATCTACACGTCGGGCACGACGGGGCTGCCCAAGGGAGCCATGCTCACGCATCGCGGGATCGACCTCATCGCCAAGGCCGTCGTGGACGTGTTCCCTTCGCTTCTCGGGACTACGCAGCGAGCGGTGAGCTACCTGCCCCTGTGTCATGCGGCCGAACAGGGCGTGACCAACTTTGCTGGGCTGATGACCGGGGCCGAGACTTACTTCTGCGCAGACCTGACACAGATCAAGGACTACCTAGTCGAAGCGCGTCCGACCTTCTTTCTTGCGGTCCCTCGGGTGTGGGAAAAGTTCGAGGCGGCGCTTCGCGGCAAGTTGGCCGAGGCCACGGGCATCAAGGCCAAGCTTGCGAGCTGGGCGCGGACCACGGAGCTCGAGGCGTTCAAACAGGAGAGCGCAACTGGCCAGCCGGTCACGAGTTTGGCGCGAACAGTTGCGAACAAGCTCGTGATATCCAAAATCAAAGAAGCCCTGGGCCTCGACCAGTTGCTGGTCGCGCTCAGCGGTGCGGCACCGATCTCGGTCTCGACGCTGGAGTTCTTCGCCTCGATTGGCATCCCGATTTCCGAGGGCTACGGAATGACCGAGACTACGGCGTTCGCGTCGGTGCAGCCGCCGGGAAGGCTCAAATTTGGCACGATCGGCAAGCCTCTCCTCGGCGTCGAAGCGATGATCGCCGACGACGGCGAGATCATGCTGCGAGGCATCAACATGGTGAAGGGCTACCACCGACTGCCCGAGAGGACGGCCGAGCTCTACAATGAGGATGGGTGGATGCACACTGGCGACCTCGGCGCCATCGATCAGGACGGCTACATCTCCATCACGGGGCGCAAGAAGGACCTGATCATCACCGCTGGCGGGAAGAACGTCGCGCCAGCCGAGATGGAGGGGTACCTGCAATCGATCGCGGGGGTCGGGCAAGTCGTGGTGGTCGGTGACCGGCAACCGTATCTTGCGGCGTTGATCGTGCTCGACCCGGAGGCGCTGCCCGAGCTCGAAGTGGCATCGCAGATTTCTGGGCTCAGCGACGTGGCAAGCGCAGCCCGGAACCCGGACGTGAAACGCTTCATCGAAGGGGAGATGCAACACGTCTGCAACTCCAAGGTTGCCCGCTACCAAACGATCAAGAAGATCCAAATCCTTCCAAACGTCTTCAGCGTCGACGGTGGCGAGCTGACACCGACCCTCAAAGTGAAACGCAATATCGTCAACGAAAAGTACGCCGCCGAGATCGCCGCCTTCTACGCCGAGGGCACTCCCTCCACCCAATCCGCCCGACCCTAAAAAGGGGACAGTCCCTTTCTTGGAAGGGTCAGTTGCTCTGCGAGGATCGGTCTTGCGCTTATTTGTCGCTGACTGCGATTCGGGTGCAAGTCGTGCGCCCCGCGACGACGACCGGTGCCGAATCTATTTCGGAATCGCCCGGCACGGCAATTGCGTTCCTCTTGGTGGGTTTTTGAATCCGGGAGGTCGCCATGAGGTATTTCATCTGGAATTGGGTGAGCGTGTTTGCGTTGCTGATCCTTCCCCTTGCGGGATGCGGCGACTCGACACCTGAGGGCGCCGGCGGCACTGCCGGAATGGGCGGTGAGGCGGGCACCGGGGGAGAGGCTGGCACCGGCGGCACCGAAGTGGTTGCCCCAGGCCTCTGGACAGGCTCCGGCCAGGGGGACCCAGACGGTCCTTTCACGATCTGTTTCAACGTTCGTGAGGACGGAAGCGCGCTAGTGCGACCTTTGGATACGAACCAGGAATGCCGCGGCAACTCACTCTGGATCGACTTTCAGGACTGTGAGGGCGATTTTTCCACCAACGAGGAGATCCCCATCGTTGACGGGACGTTCCACCTGTTCGAGCAGGGGACGGGTCCGCTCGCGGGGTACTGGGACATCACCGGCACACTTGACGGCAACACGGCATCCGGCGTCGCTGACATCGGCTCAGTGACTCCCGATGAGACCTGCTCCGGCTCATGGGAGGCCGCTCCCAGCCCGTGACGCCTCGGCGCAAGACTTGCGCCGGCATGCGGCTCCCATTCGCATGACCAGCCGCGATCTGTGAGCTAAGGTCGTTCGCGAGAAACGGAGGCTGCGGGCATGAGCGACAAAGTCGAGACAATCCTCGCCAACTACGCTGGGGAGAACCCTGGCGTCATTGGAAACCTCAGGCGGCTGATGAACACTGGGCGGCTGGCCGGCACTGGCAAGCTCGTGATCCTGCCGGTCGACCAGGGCTTTGAGCACGGCCCGGCTCGGTCTTTCGCGCCGAACCCTCCCGGCTACGACCCGGCCTACCATCCCGGGCTCGCGGTGGAGGCGGGTTGCAACGGCTACGCGGCGCCGCTCGGATTCATCGAGTCGATCGCGCACGCGTATGCAGGTCGGCTGCCGCTCATTCTGAAGGTGAACAACAGCGATTCGCTCGGCGGGCCCGACGAGCCATGCTCGGCGCTCACTTCGGGCCGTCGATGACGCGCTTCGGCTAGGCTGCGCCGCCATCGGTTACACGATCTACCCGGGCAGCGGCTTACGCAACCAGATGTTCCAGGACCTTCGCGACCTCATCAACGAGGCGCGCTCTGTGGGTCTTCCGACCATCGTGTGGTCCTACCCGCGCGGCGCCGATCTAACCAAAGAGGGCGAGACCGCGATCGATGTCGTGGCTTACGCTGCGCAGATCGCTTGCCAGCTCGGCGCGCACGTCGTGAAGGTGAAGGCGCCCACCGAGGTCGTCTTCCAGGACGCCGCCAAGAAGAGCTACGAGAACGTCCCCATCGGGACGTTGGCCGAGCGCATCCAGCATATCGTGCAGGCGGCGTTCAACGGGAAGCGAATCATCATCTTCTCCGGGGGAGCGGCCAAGGGCACTGAAGCCGTGCTCGAAGAAATCGGCGAAATCGCCAAGGGCGGCGGGTACGGCTCGATCGTCGGCCGTAACGCCTTCCAGCGTTCGAACGCAGACGCCGTCAAACTCCTGCACGACATCATGGATCTCTACGCCGCGCAGGCGTAAGAAGCGCTCGTACCGACGTGACTGAGCTGGCTGTCCCACCCATCGTGACCGCAGCCTGGGATGCCTACGGGGATCACCGGGAGGTGGTCGAGGGTGCGCGAGGTCAGTGCAAACGTGTCGACCAACTTGGTGTACCTGCTCGTCCTCGACGATGGGCACGCCGTGGTAGCGAAGTGCTCGAGTTACGGGTCGTACGTGCACTTTCGCCAGGACCACTACCGGATTCACGAGTGGATTCATCGGCTTCGCGGGACCCGCTACGCGTCGTTCCTCGCGCCCGTGCTCCTCAAGAACGATGAGGTCTTCACCTATCGCGACGAAGACGAGTGGGTCGTTTTCTATGGGCAGCAGCCGTTCTACGACTTCTTGCCGAAGGTCCTGACCGACGAACAGGTGGAATCGTTGGGCCGGGAGATGGGTCTGTTCCATCGGTCGTGCACGGAGATTTCGGATCGTGTGAAGCCGACCTGGCAGTCACTTGGAGCCGATGTGGCGAGCCTCCACGATACGATCGGGAGCTCGGAGTGGCGCCGCGAGCGGGGCTTCATGGACTCGTCGGTTAGCTTCGTGCGGGCGCACTGCGATGCGTTTCTCGGGAACGCGGACGCGCTCGGTTACCACGAGTGGACGAAGATCCCTGTGCTGATCGACTGGAACATCGGGAATTTCTCCGTCGGCATGGATGGTGATGGCTTCAAGTTCTTCTCCCGCTGGGACTACGACTGGTTCCGCATCGAGCCGCGCATGCTCGACCTTTATTTCTGTGCGCGCGTGGTCCGTGCCGAGGGCGATAAGACGGCCTTCAGTTACACCGTCGACCCATTCTTCGACGAGCGCTTCATGAAGTTCCTGCGCGCGTACCACGAAGTGCACCGACTCACCAAGGAGGAGCTCCTCTTCCTCAAAGAGGCCTACCGCTTCTTCATCCTCAACTACGTCCTCCGCATCGGAGAGCACTTCTTCCAGCCGGACATCTGCCATCGACTGCAGCAAGAGGCTGTAGAGGAGTACTTGCCGCAGCTAGAGTTGGTGGATTTTGAGCCGTTACTCGAGGTGCTGTAGCCTCCTCAGATCTCAGATCTGAGGGGATTTAGGTCGCGATGGAGTTGCTGATGAAGGTGGGGATGATGCCTGAGGCGCGGATCATGAGGTCGGCTTGTTCGGGTAGGATGTTGCCGGAGAGTACTAGGGTGGTATCGAAGCCGTAGGTGTTGGCGCCGATGATGTCGGTGCGGAGGGTGTCGCCTACGAATAGGACGTCCCGCTTGGTGATGTTCGGGAGTTGTTCGCGGGCGCGGGCTAGGGCGTAGGCGAACATCATCGAGTCGGGTTTGCCGAAGCGGACGAAGGTCTTTTCGGTGATGTCGGCCAGGAGGCCGCCGAGGCTTCCGACGGCGATCGCGATGTCGTTGCCGCGCATGGGGTAGGTGATGTCGGCGTTGGCGACGATGACGGGGACGGTCATACGACGAATCAAGTTCAGGGTGGCGTTCACGTCGCGGAACCAATCGAAGCCCTCGTCGTCGAGAAGGACGATGGCGACCGGGTTGTCCTTGGGTGTGCATTCCGCGATTGGAACCGGGATCTTGCCCGCGATTTCGATGTAGTGCGCGGATTCCGGCTTTCCGAGGTAGGCCACCTTGCCGTACGGGATCTGCTTTTCGAGGTACTCGGCGGCCAACAAACCCGACGAGATGTAGCGCTCGGGCGGCAGGAGCTCGCCCCCCGCTTGCTCGGCGTATCGCTCGGCCATCGACTCAGGCGAGCGAGACGAGTCGTTCGTCACGACGAAAACCTCTTTGCCGGCTGCGATCAAGGAGGTGACCGTTTCCAACGCGCCCTCGATCAGGCCGGTCGAGCTCTTCAGAACGCCATAAGCATCGAGAAATATGACGGAGTACTTCTCGGCCGTCTCGCGGAAGGAAACCACATCCATACAACGGACATATTCGTTCCGCGCGGTGGGGTCAATCGTCGCTGCTCTTGCGCCTTCGGAGCACTGCGAGCACCAGGAGGACAGTCAGGAACGAGGCGACTCCCACCACGGCGAGCACCTCGATGAGACGAACGAAGAAGTGATCGATGAGGCCTCGCCCAACTTGGTCGAGCTTGGTGGTGGCACTCGTCAGCTGCTCGTCGAGCTTGTTCATGATGGACCCGCGCTCTTCTTCGATGGCCGCCAGTATTTCGGTGCGTTCAGCCTCGACCGCGTCGAAGACCGCGACCCGCTCCGCCGTGACGCCGGCAAGCAGAGTGTTGGTTTGCGCCGCCAGGATTGGTTCGAGCTCATCGAGAAAATCGATCATCGTTTCCATGGCGTCGAGCATCGACTCGGTGGGCCCTTGCATCCGTTCTTCGAACAACGAGTTCGTCAGGTATTCCGCATGCCAGCGCGCTTCCACAGGCATCTGCACGGTGAGGATGGTTATGCGGTCGTTCAGATCCCGAAACGTCTCTTCGATACTGCCTACCGCTTTGAGGCCACCTTGCTTCTGCGCGGGGACCAGTCCGGCGAGATCGGCGCGGGCCGTCGGGCGAACGAAGAGCTGGCCTTCGATCGGGTGTTCGTCGACCCACGCGTGTACATTCGAGGTCATCGTCTTCAGGCGGTCCTCGCTTACGACGGTCGACGCAATGCGCTCCATATCCTCCTCGAGGTACCTCGTTGTTTCAGACACGCATTGGAATTGCGCGCCGAAGTGGCTCGTCTCGCCGGCGTCAGCGAAATAGAGCCGCTGCTGCCTAGCCAAGACCCAAAGCTCCACCAGGCCCATGAACGGGTCCTGGTCGAAGGCAGCGGCCCTAGCCTGGGGCATTGCCCACATCCGCCATTGGTACGCGCGCTCCCGTAGCTGCGCGTCGTCGCTCTGCGCGACGATATCCGCCACGCATGCGGCCACGAGTTGACCAAAGCGGTCCGCGTACCCGTAGTCGATCGCGCGCAACTGGGTAACGGTCACGTCGTCGTTCGCCATGTTGGCCATGAGCGCCGGCCTTGCCGGCGTGGTGCTGCAGCCAAAGAGCGATACGGTCAGCATGGCGCCAGCGAGCACGTGCGGCAGGCGTCGCCTGGCGAGTGTTGCGCCGATCAAAAGCAACGCGAGCAACCCGAAGCCGGACCCGCCCGTGTCTGCCGGAGCTGCAGCGCACTTGCCCTTGTTGCCACGCCCGTCATCGAACCGATGCGAAGGCTTCCCGAGAAAGCGGAGATCTTCTTTCGCGTCGTCGATGGGCGTGGTCCGGCTGCACAGGCTTACCCGCATGGGGTCGGCGTCGTCGCGCAGAGCATAGACGAGATAGGTCTCGCCTTTGACGAAGGTGTATCCGCAAGCGGCGCTGCCCCCCGCCGTGTGAACCTTGATCTCTGCCTTGGGCTCGCCCTTCCACAACTGCTGCACGCGGAGCGTGACTTCCAATCCGCCAAACCGCGTCGCCTCGTTCGGTTTGATGTCAATGACCTTACCGACGAAGACCGCGTGGGACGACGAAAGCCCCTCGGACGGGGACAACTTCATGCAAGAGCACGCTCTCGCCTCGCTCGATTGGGCCAAGCTCGCAAGTCCAAGAAACACCACGACTAGCCACCGCATGAGCCACCTTGTAGCACGGCACCGCCGCCCCCCGGGGGGCGCTTTGACACTCCTTTGGGGGGCGGCTACATAGGCCGCCCGCGGGCCTCGCAGCGCGCGGCTCGTGTTGAAATCCTGGCTTGTTGGAGAGGTGGCCGAGTGGTCGAAGGCAGTCGCTTGCTAAGCGACCGTACGGTGTAGAGCCGTACCGGGGGTTCGAATCCCTTCCTCTCCGCCGATCGGGGCTCCTGCCTAGGGGCTCCGCCAGTCGGGGCGCTTGACGCTCCAAACGGGGCCGCTACGTTGGCCGCCCCGGGGACCCATCGCTCAATTGGATAGAGCACCGGCCTACGGAGCCGGGGGTTGGAGGTTCGAGTCCTCCTGAGTCCGCCAAAAAAGCAGTGGAAAATGGCTTTCCCTGGCTTCTTCCTTCGGTGCCAGCACCCATGCCAGTACCTTCTTGAAGGCTGCCCGCCCGCTGGCCCCTAAACCTTTGGCCGCCGCTTTGGCGAGCCCAGAGGGCGAAGGTGCCGGGCCCCCTCGTATTCCAGTGCTTCCAGGGCGAGGCGTCCGATCTTGATCGCGTCAGGATCCTTGCAGCGTTTCGAGTCGTTCACTTCGTCTCGGATCTTGTCAGCAACGGCGGCGGTGGCGTCGGCAAAGGCGTCCCGATCTTCCAGCGCCGGATAGCCGGGGCATCGCACCCGAAGGGGCGCGGGCAAAGTGGTGATCAAGTTGCGTGCGGCGAAGTCCACGTCCCATTCGCCGCGCTCCAAAATTTCGGGGATCCCATCGATCCACATTTGCAGAAAGACGTGTTGCCCTTCTCCGAAAGCCTCCCGTTCAAACTTGCTTGCTTGCTTGGCAAGCTTTTCGCGCCACGGGTGTACGCGGATCGCGGCCAACACTTGCATCTTTTCTAAGACTTCAACGGACGGACGGCCTTCTACGTTTGGGTAGCGAAGAAACAGCGTGGCATAGTCGCTGATCAATTGCCGTAGCCGCTGATCTAGCGCCTTCGCTTCGGCGTCAAATGCGCTGTACGTCGGCTAAATATTTCGGACAAGAGGCCACGTTTATTAAAGTTGCGTGCGGCGAAGTCCACGTCCCATTCGCCGCGCTCCAAAATTTCGGGGATCCCA
>PVMK01124427.1_pt1 | contig 106480 bp, 101 predicted proteins | sample 1853481 | NCBI WGS metagenome assembly PVMK01 (sample SAMN08533507, study PRJNA380276) | Marine sediment metagenome, whole genome shotgun sequencing project.
GGTGATTTGCGTGCGGGCAACAACGACAGCGCGCCTACCTTTATGGTCTACGCATTGCGTGATCCGATCGGCGCCAACCTCGACCGCATCCAGATCGTGAAAGGCTGGCTGGACTCCAGGGGCAACACACACGAGAAAGTCTATGACGTCGCCTGGTCTGTCGGACGTGAGCCCGATTCCAGCGGCGTGCTGCCCCTGGTGGGCAACACGGTGGATATCGCGGCGGCCAGCTGGGCCAATACCATTGGCGCATCCGAGCTCGGTACTGTCTGGACCGATCCGGACTTCGACACGCAACAAAAGGCCGTTTACTACGCCCGCGTGCTTGAAATCCCGACCCCCCGCTGGGTTGTTTACGATGCGTTCCGATTCGGCATCGAACTACCCGGGGAAGCGGAAACGATTCACCAGGAACGCGCTTACACTTCGCCGATCTGGTATACACCCTGAGTCAGGGACGGGTTCCGGATAGCTGGAGTCTCCTATTGCAGTAACTTGCGTTTCCGGCAGGCACATTCTGGTCTTGAACCAGTCGATACCAGGAATGGGATCATGAAATTTGCAAAACGAAATAACGTTGGCAACCCGTGAGCAGGGAAGCGAGACTCATTGTCAGGATGAATAGTTTCTCAGTAGCAGCGTGCCGAACTCCCATGCCTCTCTCCCATCAGATGCCGAAACGGATAGCCGCGAATGCGATCCGTTTTATTGAATATAGGAGATTAACGACCGTTTGTCTGGTCGTCACCGATGCAATCAAAAATTCAACTCCGATCCAACTACCGCTCGCTTACTGCGGCTTCAATCGGATTGGGGTAAAGGCAGTTCTGACGCGGATGGAGCAGAAGGCTTTGGCTGATTTCAAATATTGTCGTGATCAACAATCTTCAACTCGGGCGGGAACATGATCCCACTGGGTTAGTTCCAGGCCGTCATTCAGAAAATTATTTGCTAAATCGGGCCAGTACTTGATCCATGTCTGCCTGCCATACGTTGGAGTATGGTAAATATTTTGTTTACCTGAGAATCCCGTCCTTTGGAGCTTCCGGGATATGAATGGAGGACATTGGTATGTCACAAAATGCCGCTACAAAACTTGTTTCAAACAACGCTGTTTTATATCTGCCTGATGGCCAGACAGTCGAACTTCCGGTGCACACTGGCTCAGAAAACGAAAAAGCCATAGACATCAGTAAACTGAGATCTCAGACAGGTTACATCACCATGGATCCGGGTTACGGGAACACCGGATCCTGCCAAAGCAAAATCACATTTCTTGACGGAGAAAAAGGAATACTCCGTTACCGTGGAATCCCCATTGAACAACTGGCTGATAAAGCCTCGTTTGTTGAGGTTGCTTATCTCATTATCTATGGCAAGTTGCCCAACCAGCAGGAATTGAGTGCCTTCACGGATAGTCTGAATCACCACGCACTGCTGCATGAAGACATGAAGCACTTCTTTTCCAGCTTCTCCGGACAAGCACATCCCATGGCGATTCTCTCTGCCATGGTTACATCTTTGTCTGGCTATTACAGCGAAGCATCCGCAGTCGACAGTAGCGGTGATCCGGACATGAATGCAGCACGCCTGATTTCCAAGATCCGCACGCTGGCTGCCTTCTCCTATAAAAAATCCATTGGTCAACCATTTGTCTACCCGCAGGATTCCCTTTCCTATTGCGCGAATTTCCTGCAGATGATGTTTGCGGTGCCCACCCGGGATTACGAGCCGGATCCTGTCGTAGTTGATGCCCTGAATCTGCTTCTGATACTGCATGCCGATCATGAACAAAATTGCAGTACCGCAACCGTACGCACCGTTGCCAGTAGCCACGCCAGCCTTTATGCGTCAGTTTCTGCCGGTATTCTGGCTCTGTGGGGACCATTGCATGGCGGAGCAAATCAGAAGGTCATCGAAATGCTCGAGCGCATTCGCGCAGATGGCGGCAACATCAAGAAGTTTATCGATATGGCCAAAGACAAGGATTCCGGGTTCCGACTCATGGGATTCGGCCATCGTGTTTACAAGAACTTCGATCCCAGAGCTACTGTGATCAAGAATGCCTGTGACAAGGTACTGGACAAACTGGGTATTCAGGATCCGATAATGGACCTGGCGAAACAGATGGAAGAAATAGCGTTGTCGGATGACTATTTCATCGAGCGAAAACTGTACCCGAACGTGGATTTTTACAGTGGTATTATTTATCGTGCGATCGGAATTCCGGTCAACATGTTCACGGTCATGTTTGCCCTCGGGCGTTTACCTGGCTGGATCGGCCAATGGAAAGAGCTGATGGATGACCCTACTCATCGCATCACTCGACCAAGACAGATCTATCAGGGTCAAACCGCTGTTGATTATGTTGCTATCGAGGAGCGCGACTGAATCATCGATGTGCAGATTAAATAAATAGACCGGCTGCCTTTTTGTTGCTATCCGGCAATTCCACCGCCATCCACGACCAGCGCTTCACCGGTTACGAAAGAAGAGTCGTCGGAGGCAAGAAAGAGAACCGCGCGGGCGATTTCCTCGGCTCTGCCAATCCGTCCCAGTGGTCGATTCGAAGCGCCGGCGAGGTAGTCCTCCCACGGTATGCCGCGCTTTTTGGCATCGTCGGGTAGCATCGGCGTCTCGACGTCACCGGGGCATACGCAGTTAACGCGGATTCCGTCGGGGCCGTGATCGATAGCCATGGCCTTGGCCATGACGATGAGACCGCCTTTGGCGGCGCAGTAGGCCGCCGCCCGGTCGCCGCCGAGCACGCCCCAGCCCGAGCTTGTGTGGATGATCGATCCGCTGCCTCGTTCGATCATCGAGGGGAGTGCATACTTCGACATCAGGAAGGCGCCCTTGAGGCTGGAGTCGATGGTCTCGTCCCATTCCTGCTCGGTGCAATCGGGCACTGTTTTCGGGTGAAAGACCCCGGCGTTGTTGAACAGCACATCTATGCGGCCAAACCTCTCCAAAGTCTGCTCGACGGCCTGCCGGCAGTCTTCTGCGAGCCGGACGTCGGAGCGCAGGAACATCGCCGCACCACCGGAATCGTTGATGGCCTGCGCGATTTGCTCACCCCGTTCCTGGTTGCGCCCGGTGAGCACGATAGCTGCCCCCTCCTGGGCGAGCAGGGCGGCGGTGGCGCTCCCTATTCCGGAGTTTCCGCCAGTGATTAACGCAACCTTGCCTTCCAGTTTCATCGGGAAATCCTCTATTCGTGAGTCCACTGGCTGCAGAGGCCTCCAGTGGTCTCCGCGCCGTCCATCACGTAGACGTGGCCAGTCGCGAAGCCGGCGTCTTCCGAGGCCAGATATGCGAACAGCGCCGCGATTTCTTCGGGCCTGGCGTGCCGGCCGAGGGGAATCTTGCGGTTGACGGCATCGAGCATGGCATCACTGTACTCGGCGCGCTGCATTGGCGTCAGAACGTAGCCGGGAGATATCGCGTTGACCCGGACCACGGGAGCGAGTTCGAGCGCCATTGCCTGGGTAAGCGCGATCACGCCGCCTTTGCTGGCGCAGTAGTCAGCGTAATGCGGATAACCGGTGCTGCCGCCAGTGGAGGCGGTGTTGAGTATCACCCCGGAGCCTTTGGCAACCATGTGGCGAGCTGCCGTTTGCGCCACCTGGAAAACCCCCTTGAGGTTGACGCCGAGAACCTGGTCCCACTCTTCAGTTGTTATGTCGAGAAAGTCGTGCCGGATGCTGATTCCGGCATTGTTGATTAACACATCGAGCGAACCCATGTGCTCGATGGCCTCAGCGACTGCCGCCTGCACCTGCTCAAGATTCGAGACATCGGCGTCGATCACGGTGGTTAGAGCGGGTAATTCGGTGCTGACCCGTTCGCGTGCCTCGGCATTGCGGTCGAGCACGCAGACGGCGCAGCCCTCCTCCAGGAAACGGGCCGCCGTGGCTTGTCCGATGCCGCTGGCACCTCCCGTAACCAATACGTTTTTACCTTTCAAGCCGCGCATCAATGCTCTCCCGTTTACAGGAAGTATAAATTACCACTTTGGCGGTTCCACTTACAGTACAAGCAGCCCTGCGCAAGCTCTACATCATGTCGTCATGTGACAATAAAAAGCTCGGGTTTACCACATGCCTGGAAAATGGTTTATCCTGTTGAAAATTCGCTGGAGACAATTGTTATGTCAGTTAGAAACTTATTAATGAAGGGGTTACTCTCCCTCAGTCTGTTTGCCGTCATTTTGATGGTCTCGCCCGGTATTCTTCTGGCCCAGGACTATGATTACCATCCCTTCCTTTCCGACTCCTTCACCGTCTCCCTGGGCGCTATGAGGTCAAATAACTCTTTTGAAGCCGAATCCGATATTGGCGATGACATAGGTGACGAAATCGACTTCGACGAGACCCTCCACGTTTCAGATCACAGCACCTTTTTCAATGGGCAATTGAAGTGGAAGTTTGGCAGTACCAGAAAGTGGTCAGTTGCCGTCCAGTATTTAAGCAATGATGCCAAGGGCAGTACAGAGCTGACCGAGGATGTTGAATGGGACGGCCTGACGTTCAAGGAAGGAAGTTTTGTTGATTCCGGCGTAAAAATGAGTTTTGTGCGCCTGTTCTTTGGATACAGCCTGGTTAAAAGTGATCGAAGTGATTTTGGCATTGGCGCCGGCATTCATACTCTGAAAATGAAAGCCTTTATCGAAGGTGAAATCAAAATTGACGAGGATACGACCGAATTCCAGAGGGGGGACGTGGATGTCAGCCAACCACTACCCAATATTGGCGCCTGGTATAACTTTTCACCCGGAAAGAATTGGCTGCTGCACGGTCGCGTCGATTGGATTGGTGCAAGCATTGGTGACTACGACGGTCATATGTGGAATTTCAATGCCGGCGTCAACTACCAGGCATTCCGCCATGTAGGCTTCGACCTTTCCTGGCAGTATTTCAATTTGAACGTCAATGTCGACAGCGACGACTGGACGGGTGGCGCGGATATGACCTATAGCGGCCCGGTTCTTGCCATAACAGGCAGCTGGTAGTCGGTGGCAAGGGGAATACCAGAGAGATTTACGATGCTTACCGGGTTCCCAAGCCTGGGGGCAGGCTGGGGTTGAATTCAACGGCTGCAAGCTGCTCCGGACCCACATCGACGGACTCGCGGAAGGGGATCCAGCGGGGATCTTTCTCTATTTTCTGATAAAGCGGGCTGTGCGCCTCGACACGAAGAAAACCGGACCAGGTTTCTCTTTGTTTCTCCAGGTACTCGAACGCTCCGTCCGCATCGCCAAACCACGCGTAGGTCGTGGCGATAAGAAACGGCCGGACCCATTCATAATCGCCGCTGTCCTGGATCGCGATTAGCGCTGCCAGGGCACCATCCGCGTCATCCTGACGGCCAAGGCTGTGCAGTGCCAGGGCTGTTCCCTGTAGCCTGAGCGCCTCAAGCGGCACCTGTTCCTGAAACTGTTCGAGTGCGGCCTCAGCATTTCCCCGCAGCAGGAACGTCAAGCCGATCAGCCAATGAGCCCGAACCCCGCCCGAAACGACTGAGAGGTGTGCTATATAGGTCTTTTCCGCCAGCTCATATTGACCGTCGTTCAGGGCAGCCCTTGCGAGGTTCCACAGCGCATAGGCAAAAAGAGGATCCCGCTTAGAAATATACTCTGCAATCGGTATTGCCTCGTGATGGCGCCAAAGCCGGGTAAGAAGTGTCACAGCGGCGTTCAATGCCTGGGCGTTGCGGGGATCAGCAGCGAGGGCGCGCTCAATGTAGGACGCTGCAATCTCAACATTGCGCATGTTATTCCAACCGCGCGCAACGTTGAGTAGTACGTTATCCGGGTCAATCGCAGTGACCTCATCCAGGAGCTCTTGTTGCCGGGTATATAGCTGTTCCGCCAGTTCAGCATCGGAAGAATCATCTGCATCATCACCCCTGCGGCCGTATACCCATGATAAAGCGACTTTGGCGTCCAGGTATTCAGGTTCGATATCCAGCACCTGGAGCAGTAGCGTCTCCACGCGATTCAAATCCGCATACGCCCCCAGTAGCTGTGCAGCCTGCAGATACAGGGCATAGGCTTGCGGGTCGTGCCGTGCTACCGGTGGCAGGCCGACGTCCAGTTCTATCTTTAGTTGCTCGACAACCATTGCCGCAACCTCGTCCTGAATCGCAAAAATGTCTTTCAGTTCGCGATCGTAGGTTTCCGACCACAGGTGCGTATCGCTGCTGGCCTCAATCAGCTGAAACGTCAGTCGAATCCGGTCTCCTGATTTGCGCACCGAACCCTCGAGGATATGCGCTACGTTGAGCTCACCGGCGATCTGCGGCACGGTTTTGTCGCTGCCTTTGTAGGAAAACGCCGATGTCCGTGAAATCACCCGCAGCCCGGTCACTTTGGTCAACAGGTTGAGGACTTCCTCCGAAATACCGTCGGAAAAATACTCCTGCTCGACATCGGAGCTCATGTTGACGAAAGGCAGCACGGCGATGGATTTGTCGCCGTAGGATGACAGCAATGTGTCAGATCGCGCCTGCTGCACCGCTTGTTCAACCATTTCAATATCGCGGGCTGGATCGAGGACGAATTTGTCGAATGCAAGGTAGCCAATTCCGAGCGCCAGGATCAGCAGGATGATGCGGTCCAGCGTTTTGCGGGATGCCCGCATTCCGGGGTCGTCGTGATCGACTTCGGCATCGCGTTTCAGTCCATCAGGGGTGAGTTCAAAAATCCAGGTAATCACCAGCGTGGGTATAAAGCCAACCGCGATGACCGCAACTACGGTACGGATTGCCGCATCCGAGAGGCCGTAGATAGGGAAAAGAGTCTCAACCACCTGTATCAACAGCCACGAAATCGCCACGTAAGCGATTGCCAGCCGGATGACATTGCGCCTTTTCAGCTCAGCAAAAAAGGACATGAATGAGAGTTATCCCCGCGAGGTTGTGTGGTCTAATTATAAGCCGTATCGAGGTCAAAAATACGACTTGCTCTGTTTGCACCGCAGCTGCGGTAAAATGGTTCTTTTGTTCATTGGGATGCAATTAATGGCAGATCAACGTTTCACCGGTACCGACCGCTACGTAGTGACCGAAGACCTGATGACTGCGGTCAATGCCGCTGTGACACTGGGCCGGCCTATTTTGATCAAAGGGGAGCCCGGTACCGGAAAGACACAACTCGCCGAGGAAATTTCACGCGGGCTGGAACGTCCGCTGCTGCAGTGGCACATCAAGTCCACCACCAAGGCGCAGCAAGGCCTGTATGAATATGATGCGGTGGCTCGCCTGCGCGATTCACAACTTGGCGACGAACGGGTACACGATATTGCCAATTACATAGTAAAAGGTCCCTTGTGGGAAGCTTTTGATCAGGAGGTTCAGCCGGTTTTGCTGATCGACGAAATCGACAAGGCGGACATCGAGTTTCCGAATGATCTGCTGCGTGAACTGGACCGGATGGAATTTTATGTCTACGAGACGAAACAAACAGTAGTAGCAAGACACCGGCCCATCATCGTCATTACCAGCAATAACGAGAAGGAATTGCCGGACGCTTTCCTGCGCCGCTGCTTTTTCCACTACATCCGCTTTCCGGATGCAGACACCATGCGCGACATCGTCGATGTTCATTATCCGGGCCTCAAGAAGGAACTGCTTAACGAGGCGCTTCACGCGTTCTATGATTTACGCGAGGTGCCGGGGCTCAAGAAAAAACCATCAACCTCGGAGCTGCTGGACTGGCTGAAGCTGTTGCTGGCCGAAGATGTGTCGCCGGAAGCCCTTTCCAGTGACGACCGTCGCAAAACCCTACCGCCTTTGCACGGTGCGTTGCTGAAGAATGAGCAGGACGTTCACTTGTTCGAAAGGCTGATCTTTCTGAACCAGCGCGACGGCCGCTAGGTCCTCGTAGTATTCCCCTCGATCATGCTCATCCGATTTTTCTTCATGCTTCGCGAAGGGGGCTTGAAGGTCTCCATCACGGAATTACTCACCCTGCTGGAGGTGCTTGAGAAACGCATCGCGGGCTACAGTGTGGAGGAGTTTTATTACCTGGCCCGTGCTTGCCTGGTGAAAGATGAAATTCTATATGATCGATTCGATCGAGTATTTTCAGAACATTTCAAGGGAATACAGCAGGTTTTCGACGAAGCGGTAACAGATATCCCGGAAGAATGGCTGCGCCGCCAGTTCGAGCGCCTCTTGTCAGACGAGGAAAAGGCAATGGTCGAGTCCCTGGGGGGGTGGGACAAGCTGATGGAGACGCTTCGCAAGCGCCTGGAGGAGCAGGACGGCCGCCACGAAGGCGGCAGCAAATGGATCGGCACCGGGGGTACGTCTGCGTTCGGAGCCTACGGCTTCAATCCGGAAGGCATTCGCATCGGACAGGAGGGCTCTCGTCACCGGCGCGCGGTAAAAGTCTGGGACAAACGCGAGTTTCGCAACCTGGACGACTCCGTCGTACTCGGCACGCGAAACCTGAAAGTTGCCTTGCGCCGCCTGCGCAGATTTGCGCGTGAAGGCGCCGCCGATGAACTGGACCTGCCGCACACCATAGATTCTACGGCCCGCAACGCCGGCCTGCTGGATATAAAGATGGTGCCGGAACGGCACAATGCCGTGAAGGTGCTGCTTTTCCTGGACGCAGGGGGATCGATGGACGATCACGTACGCGTTTGCGAAGAATTGTTTTCCGCTGCCAGCGGTGAGTTCAAACACCTGGAATATTTTTACTTCCACAATTGTGTATACGAGGGCGTGTGGAAAGACAATGCACGACGCCATTCGGACCGCACGCCGCTAATGGACGTACTGCATAAATACTCCACAGACTACAAACTCATACTTGTCGGTGACGCGACCATGAGCCCGTACGAGATTCACTACCCCGGCGGCAGCGTTGAGCACTGGAATGAGGAAGCAGGTTCAAGTTGGATGAAAAGGCTTCTGGATACCTACCCGAAGGCCGTCTGGCTGAATCCCGAACCCATGCAACGCTGGCAATACACGCCATCTATCAGGATGATCTCTGAGTTGATGGGTGAGCGGATGTATCCGTTGACCGTCAGCGGCCTCGAAGAAGGAATGCGCGAACTGGGCTAAAGGTCCTCGCGGAGTTCTGTTTCGCTTTAACTGATATTTTGATTCAAAAAGACCCTATTTATAGGGAAATTGTCGTAAAGTAGCCCCTGACACTTTACGCCATCGCTCCTGCGACAGGAACCAGACGATCACATGACCTCTTTTCAGGATAGAAAAAGCGCTTACTCCCGGGCAGATCTTGAGCTTTGCGGCACGGGTGGTTTGTTCGGAGCAGACACCGGAAAATTGCCAACCGGAAACATGCTGATGATTGACCGTATTGTCGATATCAACAATGACGGCGGGACGCATGGCAAAGGGTCGCTCACGGCGGAATTGGACATCGACCCTGACCTGTGGTTTTTTGACTGTCATTTTGTCGACGACCCGGTCATGCCCGGTTGCCTGGGTCTTGATGCCCTGTGGCAGTTATGCGGCTTTTTTCTTTCCTGGTCCGGCTGCAAGGGTAAGGGCCGGGCACTGGGCGCGGGACAGGTGAAATTCACCGGGCAGATTCTTCCTACGGCCAAAAAAGTAAGCTACACGCTGAACATGAAGAGGGTGATCGTGCGCAGATTGAGCATGGTGATTGCCGATGGCACCGTTGCCGTGGACGGGCGGGTCATTTATACGGCTGACGACCTGAAGGTTGGACTGTTCCTGTCCACAGACAGTTTTTGAGGAAATACATATGCGCCGCGTTGTTGTAACGGGTATGGGCATTGTTTCCTGTTTGGGAAACAGCAAAGATGCTGTCATTGAGTCATTGCGCCACGGAATTTCGGGCATCAGCTTCAATGAGAAATTCAATGAGATGGGATTACGCAGCCAGGTTTGTGGATCGGTGGAGATCGACCTGGTCGGGCTGATTGATCGCAAACACAAAAGATTCATGGGAGATGCTGCTTCCTACGCCTATATCGCCTTGCAACAAGCGATAGAGGATGCCGGGCTTGATAACGAGGACGTATCAAATCCACGCACCGGTTTGATCGCCGGCTCGGGTGGCGCGTCCAGTGCCAACCTGGTTTGGGGCGCGGACAAACTGCGTGAAAAGGGTGTGCGCCGCGTGGGCCCGTACCAGGTGCCGCGTACCATGAGTAGCACAGTGTCGGCCTGCCTCTCCACCCATTTCGGGATTCGCGGACTCAACTTTTCGGTAACCTCGGCCTGTGCCACCAGCACCCATTGCATCGGTGTGGCGATGGAACAGATTCAGTGGGACAAACAGGATGTGGTATTTGCCGGCGGCGGTGAGGAAGAAGACTGGGTTCTGGCCATGATGTTCGATGCTATGAGAGCGCTGTCAGCCGGGTCCAACGACGAACCGACCAAGGCATCCCGTGCCTACGATGTCGGGCGTGATGGATTCGTTATCGCAGCAGGAGGTGGCATGCTGGTGCTGGAAGAACTGGAGCATGCGAAGGCTCGTGGCGCAAAAATCTATGCGGAGATTGTCGGCTACGGCGCAACCTCCGATGGCGCCAACATGGTGGCACCATCCGGTGAAGGTGCGGTGCGCTGCATGCAACAAGCCATGGCCACCGTTGATGCGCCGATAGACTACATCAATACACACGGCACCAGCACACCGGCGGGGGATATCGCTGAGCTCAATGCCATGCGCGAAGTATTCACTGATAAGGTTCCACCATTTAGTTCGAGCAAGTCACTTTGTGGACATTCACTGGGTGCTGCCGGTGTTCAGGAGGCCATTCACTGTCTCCTGATGCTCGAAAATGATTTCATGGCAGGCTCGGTGAATATCTCTGATTTAGACCCGGGGGCGGAGGGACTGCCTGTCCTATTGGAAACCAAAAACAATGCCGGCCTGAATATTGCGATGAGCAATAATTTTGGGTTCGGTGGCACCAATGCGAGTATCGTGTTTCAGCGTTACGCCGGAGCCGCAGGCGACCCGCCGGTACCGGTTGGGTAAGTCGAGCGAAGCGAGACTCCTTTAATTTCTCATCGCTGCAAAGCATTCGATTTCCACCCTTGAATTGAGCGCCAGGCCGCTGGTGCCAAAAGCGCTGCGGGCCGGTGGGTCCACCGGAAAAAATTTCATGTAAACCTCGTTCATGGCGCCCCACTCGGCGATGTCTGCCATAAACACTGTGCATTTCACCACCTCATCCATCGAGGAACCGTATTTTTCCAGGCTGGCCTTGATGTTTTCCAGCGCTTGCCGGGTCTGTCCGGTGATTCCACCTTCAGCGAGATTACGGGTACCCGGTATGTTGCCGATCTTACCGGACAGGTAGAGCATGTCTCCGACTCTCACCGCATCCGAGAACGGGAGTTGCATATCCGGGTTTGAGCTAAAGTGCTCAACTTCATGGTCGCCGGCACTGAGGGGGGCTGACAATGCCAGGCCGAAACCGGCCAATAAAACCGTAACGGCAGTTTTCATAGACTCTCCATTTTCCGGGGTAGAGGGCTCAGCTAATTTCCTGAATATTTATCTGAAAGATAAACGAAAGCAAGTCCGCCGGCAGCCCCCGCGGCACCCTGCATCACCAACCCAGGCGGTGTCCGGGCAATGGCGACCGGGGTGATGCCGAACGCCAGGTTCAGTGCCAGGTGGATGCCTACCAGTGCGATCGCGCCAGCGATGAGATACAGGGGTACCCGCCATCGATTCCAATAACGGCAGATCAAGGCCGTTGCCATGAAGGCGATAAGCATGCCAAAGGCGACCATTGGGAGAAACATTCCGGCCATGCCCGCGATATCGCGAAGGGTCATATCCGCACGCTCAGAAAAGCTGATATCTACGCCCATGCCGGACAGGCTTGAAACCACGGACTGCGTGGCCATGATCGATGCCAAAAGATATGTAAGCAGAACCGCCGCAAGGTAGATCGCGAGCCTGGTGCCCAGGAACTTGATGATCGCCAGCGAGCTGTTCATGTATGCTTTCTCTGTGTGTGCAGGATCAGCATACCCCAGGAGTGTCATGTCCCCCCTTTTTCGAAGGCTTTTAATTGTTGTCACTGTCTGCCTGGCTTGTCCTGTTGAGGCCAGTGAATATCGCCTCGAAACATGGGCTGAGGGGCTTGATTTGCCATGGAGCATCGCTTTTCTTACCGATGGTACTGCCCTGGTCACCGAGCTTGGCGGGCACCTTCGGCGCATCGATGCATCTGGTCGTCCAGGCAAGTCCATGGAAAACATACCCCCGGTCTACTTTGCCGGGCAAGGTGGTTTATTCGATGTTGTATTGCACCCGGGATTTCCGCAAAACCAGTTGGTGTATCTTTCTTTCGCCGAGGGCAGCAAGAAAAACAACGGCACAGCGATTGCCAGGGGCAGACTGAACGGCGATGCTCTGGAAGACGTTGAAATAATCTTCCGCAACTTCACCCGCAAGGACACGCCGGTTCATTACGGTGGCCGGATGGTATTCCTGCCCGACGGAACTTTGCTGCTGACAACCGGTGACGGCTTTGATTATCGCGAGGCAGCCCAGGACATTGACAGCGGGCTTGGCAAGGTGCTGCGCATGAACGACGATGGCACGGCGGCCCGCGGTAATCCTTTTCCGGGGTCTCCTTACGTTTACAGTTATGGGCACCGTAATCCACAGGGCCTGGTGGTCAGCCAGTCCGGAACGATCTGGCTGCATGACCACGGCCCCCGGGGTGGAGATGAACTCAACAGGATTGAACCCGGCGTGAATTACGGCTGGCCGGCCATTACATTCGGTGTCGATTACAGTGGAGCTGTTATCTCACCCCACACGGCCTGGGAGGGAATGGCGCAACCGGATCACTACTGGGTGCCTTCAATTGCACCATCCGGGCTGACTTTATATGAAGCAGATCTCTTTACGGAGTGGCGCGGCGACCTTTTTGTCGGTGCGCTGGTGGACCGGGAGGTCCGGCGCCTGGACCTGAATGCGGGCAGAGTAGTAAACGAAGAACCCGTTTTCAGCGAAATTGCGGCCAGGGTCCGTGACGTGCGCCACGGGCCGGGTGGTGCGCTTTACATCCTTACGCCGGACAGTGTCCTGCGGGTCCGGCCAAAGTAATGGGTTGGTGTTTCGTTGACGGCGCAACCCGGAGGAAGATACGCCCTGAGCCGGCTTGAATTAAGGCCATCGCCGATTTCGATTTCAAATGGTATAGTTACGGGTCAGCCTGCTCTAGCGGGCACACAGAAAATGGCTTGATACAGGAAGGAGCAAGGAATGAAATCAGTGTTTTTGAATCGTGGAAAACTGCTCATCGGTTTGTTCGTGATGTTGTTCTCTACCGTCTCGTTTGCAGACATCAAATTGGAGCCCACCTGGGTTAAAGACGGTGTGAATTGGGGGCAGTACTCGAAGTTCCTGGTCAAACCCCTGAATATTGATGATGTGAAAATCGTCAAGCCCCCCTACGCAGTGGACGACCCATCGGAATGGACGCTGGATATCCAGGACCTGGAAGCGATGCAGGCCCTGTTCCGGGACGTCGTGAAGGATGTACTGGAAAGAAATGACGGTTATCCTTTGGTCTATGCAGAGGGTAAGGATGTTCTCGAAGTGGAAGTTGAGTTGCTTAATATCATGCCCTGGTTAAAACCGGGCAGCGGTAGCGAGATTGACGGCCACCAGGTGAAGACCCTGGGATCTGGCGAAATCACAGCCCGGTTGGAACTGCGGGATTCAAGGACCCGGGAGCTGTTGCTCATGAACGAAGGTGAAAAAGCCATAGGCGAGCAATACAAGCAGTTCACCACGGACAACAACATTTCAAATGTGAAGTACATGTTCACGAGATTTGCCACCCGATTGAGAAACTCAATGGATGGAGTGCACGGCAAATAAGCCGCATTCAGGGAGACTACAACGGCTGCCATGCTTTCATGGCGGCCTTTTTTTTGATTTCTATCATGTAAGCCGGGGCGCTCAGCTGGTATTTTCCTTTTTCGAAAAATCGAACGTTTTCCAATAGTCCGCCACGGTTTCTTTCATATCCTTGTGCAAGAGCAGTATTCCTAAGATGTTGGGAATGGTCATCAGCGCAATCGCAATGCCGGAAAATGTCCAGATAATGGTTGTGTCGATAATGGCCGCGGCAAAAAACCCCACTACGTAAAGCATTCGGTAGTAGCGGACATACTCGGTGCCCCAGAGAAATGTGACCGCCCGATCGCCGTAGTAGGACCAGGCGATGGCAGTGGAAAAGGCGAACAGCAACAGGCTGATCGGGATGATGTATCGACCCTTTTCACCGAGCATGCCTCGACTGAACGCCTCTGTGGTCAATGATGCGCTGTGAATCAGTGATCGCCCGGTGAACTGTATTTCACTGGCCGCGCTGAAGATTCGCCCGTTCTCGACGGGTACGGTACCGCTGAATTTTTCACCGGTGGCGCTGCTGATCAAAACGACGTCTTCAGCAACGGAGCGTGCATGTATCACGGTGACTTCATCCTGGATGACACCGCTATCCACGTGCAACGGTCCGCTGAACCTGCGGGCCCTGGATTCTGAAGCCGGGTTCAGGAACCGGAACAGTTCATCCCGGTGGCTCGCGTCGCTCTCGTCATAAGTGCCGCTCAGGATCACCAGGTCGGCGCGCTGGAAAAGGTTCTCGTGCTTTTCTTTCCAGACTCCGGTTGAAAGCAGAACCATTCCAGTCAAAGTACAAATGATAATGGTGTCGATAAAAGGCTCAAGAATCGCCACCATACCTTCCGATACCGGGTGATCCGCCTTCGCTGCGGCATGTGCGATAGGTGCGCTTCCCTGGCCCGCTTCATTGGAGAACAGGCCGCGGTTGACACCGCGGTTGAAGGCAAAAGCCAGAGTTGCTCCAAGGAAGCCACCGGTGGCAGAAGAACCTGTGAAGACGTCGCTGGCAATAGCGGCAATCGACGGGGCGATGTTTTCAGTGTTGGCGAAGATTACCGAGAGGGCGCCGAGGAAATAGATGACAGCCATCAGGGGCACCAGTTTCGCTGTAGTCGCCGCGATGCGCTTGATTCCACCCAGGATGATCAGCGCGAGCAGGATGGCCAGGACCAGGCCGGTAACAGCCGGATGGATGCCGAACGCCGAATTCATGGAGTTCGAGATGCTGTTGATCTGGGGCATATTCCCTGTGCCGAAGGATGAAATTATCGTGGCGAGCGCAAACAGTACGGCCATCCACTTCATCTTCAGCTTGTTTTTCATGTAGTACATCGGGCCGCCGGCGGCCGAGCCGTCCTCGGTGAATTCCCGGTATTTGTGAGATAGAGTGACCTCGACAAACTTGGTTGTCATGCCCAGCATGGCGGTAACCAGCATCCAGAAGAGGGCAGCAGGCCCACCCAGGTGGATCGCCAACGCAACGCCTGCGATATTCCCGGTACCGACGGTTCCCGAAAGCGCCGTGGTCAGGGCCCGGAAATGGGTGGTGTCGCCCTTTGCGCCTTTTTCATCATATTTTCCGGAAACCATGCGAAAGGCGTGCCGGAAATAACGAATTTGTGGAAATTTCAGATAAAGGGTGAAAAACAGGCCAGTGCCGAGCAGCAGGTACACGAACCAGCTCGAACCGCCTATGTAGCCGTCGAACAGGGCAAAAATTTCGTTCAGTGTTTGCACGACATTCCCTCGTGAGCGCTCCAATCATAACCTGAGTTGCTTATTATCGGTTTCCCAGATTGACCATCGCGCCCTATTCGAAGAAGATGAGGGGATCACAGAGGAGCAAACAAATGACATGCAAGCTGACAATGATGCTGGTTTCAGAATTCCAGGAAGGAGATTGTGGCGAGGACTGGAAATATGACCTGGCCGTCAAGGTGTTCCACGAGGGGTTGCAAGGTGAAGGCCATGTACGTGTACCGAAACATAAGCTGGTCGCCGGTTCGGTAAAACAACCCTACGGTTCGCCTGAACCCGAGATCATTTTCACAGGTGAATGCCTGACCGAGCTACTGGTAAAAATGGAACTCACGGCGACCGAAGTCGATTTGTTCGTGAATGACGTGGGTAAAGCCAGCAAGGAAATCAGGATTGAGTGCCCGGGCCCGCATACGGACAAGGTGTCGAAAGAAGTCGATATAGCCGCCGGTGTCCGCGAGGCCCCGGCTATTTTGAACAAGCAGTCTGTTTTTACCGTGAGAGTTCGCTTTACCCTGACCTGCGACTGAGTTTGAGACAAAGCGCAGCCACAGCCCGATAAGGCGCGGTACGTGTCGTGACCACACAGGCTAAAATGACCGGATGATAATAAAGAATCTTCTCGGGAATCAAAAAAGGCTGTTCTGGGTACTCCACCTGGGCGGTTGGCTTGCGTGGGGGTTATTCGCCAAGTACGCCTTGACCCGGGCCATTTCAGAGGAAATGGTTCCCAACTATTTCCTTTACGTGATGGTCATCACGGTGATAGCCATCGTGTTGTCGCTGGGCTTGCGCTATCTCTATCGCTTCCTGTGGAGCCGGCCGCTCTGGCTACAGGCGGCGGGTTTCCTGCTGGGTAGTTCCGCGGCTGGGTTTATCTGGATACGGTCCCGGGGGTACATCTATGGCAACTGGTTCGAAAAAGCCAAGGACATGGAAGCCTGGATGGAAAAAATGGGCGATGCTGCAGAGCTGTATGAAAGGGTCTATTACATGGAGTCCTTTACCACCGGCTGGATCCCAATGTTGGCCTGGAGTGTCCTGTATTTTGCCATCAAGTACTACCAGATTTTTCAGGAAGTCCAGAAAAGTGCGCTGAAGTCAGCGGCCATGGCACATGAAGCACAGCTAAAGATGTTGCGCTACCAGCTGAATCCACATTTCCTGTTCAACACTCTGAACGCAATTTCAACACTCATACTTGAACAACAGACCGAGCCAGCCAACCGCATGGTAACCCGTTTATCCAGCTTTCTGCGTTATACGCTGGACAACGATCCGATGCAGAAAGTCACGCTCGATCAGGAACTGGCTGCGCTGAAGCTTTACCTGGACATCGAGAAGGTTCGTTTCGAAGAGCGCCTGAGCCTTGAACTGGACATTGGCGAAGAAGCTGCACATGCCTTGATTCCCAGTCTGCTGCTGCAGCCGCTGGTAGAGAACGCCATCAAGTATGGGATTGCGCGCTCAGAAGAGGGTGGCCATTTGAGGATCGCCGCCAAGGTCTTTGCCGGCGACCTGTTATTGGAATTGAGTGATGACGGGCCCGGGGCTGAACTGGTCGACGGGCTAATTCCGAACGCAGGTGGCGTGGGCCTGCGCAACACACAGGAACGGCTGCTTGAACTCTATGGAAATAAACACTCCTTCCGCCTCAGTGCGACCTCGCCACACGGCTTGACGGCCAATATTCGCATTCCGTTCGAAACCTCCTTGAAATAGTTTCCCCGATACACGAGACTAAAGCGTCTTGCCTCCCGGTTCGCCGGAAGGCGCCCGTGCTCAGCAGCATGTAAGGGTCGCCTGTGCTGTCCATTTTGTTGAATGTACGAGAGGAAAATCGGATGTCCGAGAATTTGTTGAAACCCGGCGTAGTCACCGGTGAAAGTTACATAGTGCTGGTAAACGCGGCGAAAGCCGGTGGGTATGCACTGCCTGCGGTGAATGTCGTTGGAACCAATACGATCAATGCGGTGATGGAGGCGGCTGCAAATGCCAACTCAGATATTATTGTCCAGTTGTCCAACAGTGGCGGTGCATTTTATGCCGGCGCGGGAATGGCAGATGGATTTCAGGCAAAGGTTATCGGATCGGTAGCCGCCGCGCAGCACGCCCACCTCCTGGCGGAGCACTATGGAATCTGTGTTGCCATGCATACTGACCATGCCAACCGCTCCCTGATACCCTGGATTGAAGCCCTGCTTGACGAAGGTGAGAAATACTATGAAAAGCACGGCAAGCCATTGTTCAGTTCGCATATGCTTGACCTGTCGGCCGACCCCATCGATTTCAATCTCAGCGAGTGTGCCCGCATCCTGGAACGGATGGCTAAAATCGACATGTCGCTGGAGATCGAACTCGGTGTTACCGGGGGTGAAGAGGACGGTATTGGCAGTGATTTCGACGAGGCGGCGGACAATTCCAAGCTCTACACCCAGCCGCAAGACGTGCTACGGGCATACGATCTGCTAAACCCAATCGGGCATTTCTCTGTCGCTGCTTCCTTTGGCAACGTGCACGGCGTTTACAAGCCGGGTAACGTCAAGCTGCGTCCTGAAATACTGAAGAACTCGCAAACCCTGGTCCAGCAGACTCACGGCACGGGAGAAAACCCTTTGAACCTGGTATTCCACGGCGGTTCCGGTTCCGAGAAATCCAAAATCAATGAAGCAGTCGGTTATGGTGTGTTCAAGATGAACATCGATACAGATACCCAGTTTGCGTTTTCCGGGCCAGTCGGCAGGTTCGTCAACGAGAATCCGAAAGCATTTCAGTACCAGGTTGATCCGCAAGACGGCACACCATACAAGAAATTCTATGACCCGCGGAAATACCTGAGGGCCGGAGAACTCGGGATCGTAGCCCGTCTGCAGGAGGCCTGCGACGATTTGGGCTCGAAAGGGAGGTCGATAGCATCCGCCTGACTTATGCCCCTGGTCAAACATTCAGATTTACCCACTTTTTCCCGCCTCCGCGAACACGGCCACGAAGTTCTTTCGCTGGACCGTGCCGTGCACCAGGATATCCGCGAACTGCATGTCGGCTTTCTGAATATGATGCCGGACTCGGCCCTGGAGGCTACTGAGCGGCAATTCATCCGCCTGATCGGTAGCAGCAATCGAATAGCCCAGTTTTTTGTTTACCCGTTTTCCCTGACTGGCCTACAGCGCGGGGACGAGGCCCTGGAGTACATAGATCGCTATTACAGCAAGTTCGAAGACCTGCAGGAAACCGGACTCGATGCACTGATTATTACCGGCGCCAATGTCGTAAACCCGGCGCTCGAGACCGAGCCTTTCTGGGACCCGTTGATGGAAGTGATCAGTTGGGCGCAGGAAAATGTTGCATCAACCCTGTGTTCCTGCCTGGCAACCCACGCTGTCCTGAAACACTTTCACGGCATAGCCCGTCAGCCATTGCCAGAAAAATGCTGGGGCGTTTACAGCCACCGTGTCGCCTCCCCGCGACACCCCCTGCTGCGGGAAATCAATACACGCTTTGATGTGCCGCATTCACGCCATAACGACATCTCACGTGAGCAACTTGAGCGCGAGAATCTTTCCGTGCTGGTCGAAAGCGCAGAGGGCGGCGTGCACATGGCGGTAAGCCCGGACCAGTTCCGGGTCATTTATTTTCAGGGTCATCCTGAATACGATACCAATAGCCTGTTGAAGGAGTACAAGCGCGAAGTGTTGCGTTATCTGAACGGCAGGGTGCACAAAGCCCCGGCATTTCCGGCGCACTATTTCCCCGGCAAGGCCGCCGCTATTGCAGAACGTTTCGTGCAGCAGGCCGAACAGGCTTTGTTGGATGATCAGCCGCTGCCGGACTTCCTCGAAAAGGAAATTGGTCCCGAATTGGATAACACCTGGGGTGATACGGCCAAGGCCATTATCGCCAACTGGCTGGGGTTGGTATACCAGGTCACCAATCTCGACCGGCGCCAGCAATACATGGAGGGAGTCAATCCCGGCAACCCGCTTTCAGCATTCACCAAGTGACAGTCAATGGACAACTTGATACGATAACTGCCCCTTGAACCAGAATGTACAAAGCCATGGCCATGTTTGACAAGCACAAAAGCGGTAAACAAAACACCCCTGAAACCCAGGAACCCAAGATCAGCCAACAGGCTCCATCAATGGGCGCAACCACATCGGCTGTCACGACGAAAGTTGCCTTAATTGGCCAGGGGATCAGCATTTCCGGCGATGTCAAAGCTGAAACCAACCTGCAGGTTGAAGGCAGGATCGAGGGGCGCATCATTCAGTGTGCTCAAGATGTTGAAATTGGTGAAACAGGGCACGTTATCGCGAGCGTCATGGCAAATGTGGTAACGGTTGCCGGAGTGGTTTCAGGTGATATAGGAGGTAAAGAAAAAGTCCTTATCTCGCGGACGGGGCGTGTACAGGGCAATATCATCGCGCCGCGTGTGCAACTGGAAGACGGGGCTTTGTTCAGGGGAAGTATTGACATGACCCCGTCTGAACCTGCCGCAGCCGAAAAGCCCGCAGCAGTCTCGCGGGCCCCGGCAGAGAAAGTGCGGAAAGCCAAATCTGTTGCTTCGACACAGCCCAAGACTGCCGCTTCAGGTACGGCCAGGAAGGAACCCAGCTTGAACATGAAGAGCGGCTAGCTATCCTGACGCAGAAGTCGTCCCGCGTAGACGAAAAACGTGAAGCGAGACAACTTGAATGAGTTCCGTAGCCAGAAATATTCAAAGTGGGGGCGAATTGCTCCAGACGGGACCTGTTGCGTCCCGCCAGCAGAGCAAACTGTTTTCATCCCTGTTCAGGATGATGGACGTCAACCGCCGCCTGACGGTTCTGGAGATTGGTCCCGCACTGGCTGAAACGGTCGATTTTTTCTCACAGTTCAAGTGCAGGCTTTATTTTGTAGACTTATTTAACGAAACTTTTGTGCGCGAGCAACAGGCGGGCATGTCGGAAAAAGAATTAAGGCACGCTTTTGAAGAGCAGTTCCGGTTTCCGGCAGACACCCGGATCGACATCTGTTTGTTCTGGGATTTTCTGTGTTATCTCAATGACCCGGCCTTGCGAGCCTTCAATTCGGCGTTGCGGCCCTGGATACACGCTGCAACGCAGGCACACGGGTTCGGTGTGCATCACCTGGCCATTAACCTGGAAAACATCCAGTATGGCGTCATCGACCAGGACACTCTGAGCATCAGGGAACGCCGATCCGCGCAACTGCCCTGTTACCCGCATTCGCAGATTGAAATGCATGAGATGCTGGGCTGCTTCGATTTCGAACGCGGTCTGCTGTTACCCGAGGGTAAACTCGAGATGCTGTTGAGGCCGAGGGCTTGATCGGCGCCTTTTAATCCATTGGTCGTAGGTTCGATTCCTACACGGCCCACCACTATTCCTACTTTAAACAGGGAGATAGCTGCTTTATTGAGCCAGATTGCCGTGCAATCTGGCCTGTTTGAGTGCCCAATACTGCATTCTGTCCAAACTCATCTCTGATTCACGCCAATCGCCGCGGCTGGGGGCGAAAAAAGCCATACTACTTCAGTTCTGGAGCAGCAGTTCAGCGGGCTGGATGGGCTGATATCTTTAGTCAAACAACCCCATTGCCGGCGGAGCCCGGCATTCGGGTAACAGACCGGCCCCGGCTGAAGCTATTTTGTCATCATCGTTCCTCTTCTGAATTAAGATGAGCCAAAAGTCTCTCTTATTAAAACCACCCAGTCTGTCCGACTATCGTTGACGGGGCACACTGCCAGGTTGGATCCGGACACCTTCGAATTAGTCTATCTGGAAAGCGGTGTTCATGCGATTAATGGCTACAGCCAATACAAGAGGGAGCAATGGCCGCGACATAATTCGTCCTACTTGATGAGCAATATGAACCCAGCAAATTCTACTGGCCTCCAGCGAACATGTGGTTCTTGATTACCAAATCAGATTGCAGAAAATGTATCTGGCCTTTTCTTTTGACTCTGACCCATTTTCTAAAAATGGCGCATTTTGTTCCTTTTTTACGCATATATATACAAGGGAACCTCAATTTGAAACGCGAAAGGGGACGAGTTGCCCATATTTTTTTATGCGTGCAAAATTCTTACTTCAAACATGGGAAGCCAGCATGAAGAAAAAACCAGTAGATATTTGTGAAAGAATGTCGACCAATCTCCGATTTTTACTGCTTGCTGTCTTCTTGATGGCGCCCGGCATGACTCTTGCCGGTGGAACAATTACTCGCTTCGATATCACCTCAAACTTTCACCCTATGGATGCCCCTGGTGCCAACCTTGAGGTCTGGTTCGGTGTCGATGGTTATGACGGGTGGAATAACTATCAGGTACAAAGCATTTCAATCTTAGTAGAGAACACCGAAACGGCTTGTCTTGATGTTGAGCCCGATATAACCACGCCGGGTCAGTATATAGCAACCGGATTTACGGACAATGACGGCTCGGGCTTTGTCGACGGCAACACTCTAAAAGCCTACAAAGCCTACCCAGATGATGACTGCGATAACCATGATTTCGACGATGGTGATCAGCTTTTCACGTTTGATAATTGGGGTGACTATAGTGACGATTATCTCGAATGTTTCATATTCGAGGTCCAAGAACCAGAATCATCAGGCGCAGGTGGAAAGTCCAGATTGCAGGATGAGCATCCGCGTGAGGAGTGCAGGGACCTGACAACTTTCAGTGTTCTGAAGTGGTTCACGGATGGCAATCCCGCTACCGAGATCACCCTTGATTTCTGGTGCAATAACGGATCATTCAATCCTAAGACGGTCGATGTTGTCGCGCAAGACGGCGTGTTCGAGCAGACTTTTGTTGTTGAAAATCTTAAAATCGATGATGACACCATCTGCACTGTGACCGAACGGCCTGTGGACGGCTACGACACCAGCTACTTGTGTGGACTGAGTAGTCAGTCCACCAGGGGCGAAGACTGTGTCACCTGGTTTGATGATTACCAAAACGACGCTACAGATTGTAATTGGTCCAACGTGTGGCCAGGGCAAGAGAACTTCTGCCTGATCAAGAACAGCCCAACCCCGGTTGACGTATCAGTGACCAAGGTATGGGATGTGACCAATATGGGTGGTGATTACTTTGATACCACCGCAAGTCTGAGAATTTTTTGCGACAACGAAAATGGAATTATTCGCCCCAATGACAATAACGAAATCATTGAGCCTGAAGATTACACGGACGGCGAATACACACTGACTGTCCAGGTGGTTCCAGACTGGTACCCGACCGCGATACCTCCGGCCAAGCAGGAATACACGGAATGCTGGGCTACGGAAGATGAAGTCTATGACAGCGCGGTTGAAGTGACGAGTACTTGTGGTGACGATGAACACCCCGCAATGATGATTGCTGTTGGCATGGGCGACAGCTGTGTTATCACCAACACGGTGTTCTTCGAAGGTATCCCAACGCTTAACCAGTATGGTATGGCCATCATGGCACTGCTGATGCTGGGAATGGGCTTTGTAGGGTTCCGTCGCTTTGTCTAAACGTTAAAGCGAAAAGCCTTTCGTTCTAGTGCAAGGTAAAACCCCGTGGCAGGCGACTGCTGCGGGGTTTTTTACTACTTTTGAGTGCGTACTCCATCTCCGCTTGTGGCCGAAAGCGGAACTTCGGAGTTTTGTGATGTTGAGTGTTGCTTGTGTCCATTTTGTGACCCTTTAGAGTAGTTTTTACTCTGACCCCAATTGTCACTCTCAAAAAACTTAATCATAAAAAAATGACATCTTATGTAAATACTCCCAGTATTGGATGCTATTCAGAAATTGGTCATTTGGAGTCTACTACTGTCCTGCGTTATCTGTGGTTTAAAATTCCACCAGGTCCTTACGCAGTCCGGAACGCAACATCAGCACTGCGGTGATGAGCACCACGACGACAACCAGCCATTTCAACATGTAGAGCGGGAGCGACTTGACCACCATCACCGCCAAGAGAACTCCGGGCAATGCCCCCAGAGTGAGCCCCAAGCTCGTGCGCAGGTCGCAGGCTTCTCCCTTCAAGAAACGCGTGCTCGCAACCGGCATCAAGAACGCGCAGGCTCCCATCATGATCGGGAAGGCGGCGATCGGATTCATTCCCATCAAGCTCACGAGCACCATGCACGGAGCATAGAGGCCAACGCCAATTGTCATGAGCGCGCCCAGGATGGCGATGCCCACACAGGCGAGGAGTAACTGGACGCCCTCGACGCCAAGTGCATCCGCGCCAGCGGGATTTCCATAGATTTGGAAGCCGCCCATGATGAACGCTGCCACGATGAGGGCCATTCCCATACCCAGTTGCACGTGCTTGCGGGGCAATTTCGCCACGAAGCCGGCGCCAAACCAGGAGCCCGCGACCGCGGCGCCGATCATGCTGATCAGCGTGGTGGTATCTACATCTACATTCTTAATGAAAAGCAGTCCCATCAACATTGCCGGTAAGGTGTGCCCGACGTTCAGCGTCCCGGGGATGCGTTTATCCGGGACCATCTTCGTCGCCCGGAACCAAACCGTTGTGGGCGCGAAACTTCCGATGCCCAGGGCGTCAAAGAAGTCGGTGACGAAGCCGATCAGGTATTGGTGTGGACCGGGCAGCCAGGGGTCGTCAGGCTTTTCCTGGCGGCTTCGCCGAATGGACCACAGGAACACTGCGGCGTAGATAATGGCGATTACGACCAGGGTGACAAGCATGACGTTTTTCATAGACAGCCTCCAAGGTGTCGCGCTGGTGGATTCTCCCGTGAAGAATAAGGATTTGGAAGATGTTTATTGTGATCGCGGCTGACAAGCAAGTATAAGTCCGATAAACAAAACCGCACGCTTTGCCGAGGATACTTACTCGGCAAAAGGGATTGTTTCAATGGGCATCGGACCAGGGGCAATGCCAAGACGATCTTTTTCTACCTGCACCATTTCGCGAACATCGCGCAGCAACTGCTTCGCATCGTAGACAATGCCGTCTTTTATCGTGTAAACAATGCCGCCCACCCTTTCGACTTCGTCTGTATCATCATTGAGCCGGCTTCCCGTAACAACTCCATACCTTCGATATAGCCGAAGCCATACAGATTATAGGTGTATCCGGAATCCGACCCTACGGTTACCCGACCGCCACGATTCTTGTAGTCATTCACGAACTGCATCCAGAGTTTGATGTGTTTCTTAGTAAATGGGGCTATTTGGTGTCACGTTGGCTAACGCCGCACACAGCCGAGAAACGGTTTTCGCCCGAGGCGAGAAGGTGGCAGCTATGGTGATGATACGGGAGTTTCATGTTTCCCGGGCGATGTTCACAATGTCTTCATATTCTCTCCAACATTGAGGCATAATCTTGCGCCATGAAATAAGCAGACAATGCGGCAGATGAAAACCAAATTGATTTTGATGGCTGGCCTTGTGATCTCCGCGACAGTGCTGGCTCCGCAAGGCGTACATGGCGAACTACCCGAGGTTCCTGAGCCCGACGAAAACCCGGTCACAGAGGCCAAGCGTGTGCTGGGCAAGATACTGTTCTGGGAGGAACAATTGTCCAGCGATAACACAGTGGCATGCGGTACCTGCCACATTTTCTCCACCGGCGGTGCAGACCAGCGGCAGTCCATCCATCCGGGACCGGACGGTCTATTTGGCAATGACAACGATACCATCGGATCGCCCGGTGTCGTCCGCCGCAACGCAGACGGCCAGGTTATCGACGATTCCGTGTTCGGGTTTGGCCGCCAGGTAACTGGCCGCGCCAGCCCCGGCATCACCATGAGCATGTACGACGAACAGCTGTTTTGGGACGGCCGGGCAGACTCCCGTTTCGTTAACCCGTTAAATCCCGAAGAGGTGCTGATTGATTCCGGCGGCGCGCTGGAAAGCCAGGCAGTGGGGCCCATACTCAGTACGGTTGAGATGGCACAGGATGGCAGATCCTGGGCCGATGTCACCGGCAAACTCACGCAACTGGTCCCGCTGGTACTGGCCACTGAAATTCCCCCTGACATGGCGGCAGCGCTCCAGGTTAACCCTGACTACCCTGCGCTGTTTGATAATGCATTTGGCGATACTCAGATTACTCCAGGCCGCATTGGCATGGCCATTGCAACCTACGAGCGCACCCTGATACCTGACCAAACCCCCTGGGATCAATATATGGCAGGTGACTTGCAGGCCATGACGCCGTCACAGATTGCCGGATGGGAAAGTTTCAGCGAGAGCACGGTATGTGACAACTGCCATGTACCACCGGAATTCACCGACCACCTGTTTTACAACATTGGTTTGCGCCCCTCTGGTGAAGATACCGGCAGAATGCAAGTGACAAGCAGCAGCGATGATGCCGGCCGGTTCAAGACACCCAGCCTCAGAAACAGCGGCTTGAAACTGTCCTTGATGCACGTCGGCTGGATAGTCAACTCCCAGGATGCCATTGATTACTACAATACCAATGCTGACGCTGAGAACGGAATCGCCAACCCGCATGTCCAGTTCACTGAGGATCAAACCGGCATACCCACCCAGAACCCCGCCGTGAATGTTGAATACGACACCCTGTCGATGTTCTCCAACGCAGACAACCCCACGGCCGGCAAAAATCGCCAGGCCGAGGTAGCCGACTTCATCACCAACGGACTGACCGATCCGAGGGTAGCCGCCGAATCCTTTCCCTTTGACCGGCCCACCCTGCGCAGCGAAATTGAAGCCGACCCTATTTCCCCTACGGCATTTACCGGCTCCTGGTATGACCCCAGCCACGATGGCGAGGGCTGGATGGTCGAATTTACCGACCGGGGCCAGGCGGTCGTGACCTGGTATAGCTACACCGAAGAGGGTAAGCAGATGTGGTTGTTGGGCGTGGGCACAGTGAGCGGCAACATCATCGTCATTGAAGAGATGTTACGCACGCGGGGTGGCATTTTTGGCCCGCTGTTTGACCCGGCAGATGTGGAGTTCGAGAACTGGGGAACCCTGCTGATCGAATTTCACGATTGTGATTCAGCCACCTTTAACTATTCTTCCATAAGCGGAATGGGGACAGGGGTATTAAATGCCGTTCGCCTCACGGAACTGGCTGGGCTGGAGTGCGAGTCATGAATATTGGGTTCAAAGCCGCGTTCATGGCTGCCACGCTTGGCGGATCCTGTGCATTGATGGCCCAGGAAGAATTCCCATATTCCCCTGGCTCTGACCAGCTTCGCATCGTGACCTGGAATATCGAAAACCTCGGCAATCGTTCACCGCCCAGAAGCGAGAGTGACCTGGAAAACCTGGCTGGGCGTTTGCTGAGCTTCGAAGCACCGATAATCGCCGTCCAGGAAATATTTTCCAACCCCGGAGGGAGCAGACCGGCCTTGCAGACGGTGATGGAACACATGGGCCCGGAATGGCAAATTGCCGTCGGTGATGGCAGTAACGGCGTTCTCTTCAACAGTCTTCAGGTAAACCTGGTATCAGGTGAAGAGCTGTCTGTATTGCAAGCACCGCCCTACAACAGTTTCTACCGGGACATACCGGACTGGCAAAACCTGTACGGTAATAATGGCGACCCTTTTTCAAACGGCCGCAGCCTGCCCTACATGGGGGTTTTTCAGCATGCCCAATCCGCGGATCTCTTTTACATCATCAGCAACCATTTTCACTTCGGACAGGATCTGGACATCATCCGGGAATACGAGGGTAACGCCGTAAGGTTGTACGTGGAGGAATTATTGGCCGGGGCAGGTGAGGAATTGCTGATCGCGGTGGTGGGTGATTTCAATGCCCAACCCGGCTCGGCACCCCACCCGCAATTGGACAGCAGCGGAGAATTGCATATTTTGGTCAAGGAAAACTCGCAGAACACCGGTATTCTCAGCGAGGGAGCCAATATTGATCACGACTACCTGACAACTGCAGCCCTGGAGAAAACTGCTGACCAGTCTGCTTTCGTAATATTGCCCGAGCACTATGGCGAATCTCCTGAAGCCTTCGAGTCGGTGTACAGTGACCATGCGCCAGTACTGGTTGACCTGTCACTGGCAACGACAACTGATGAGCTGATTTTGGCTTCGGCCTGGTCCGGAACCTGGTACGACCCGGCGCATGATGGTGAAGGCTGGATGATCCAGGTGCTTAGTGACCAGATTGTCCTGATCAACTGGTACAGTTACGATGATTCCGGCGAGCAGATGTGGATGACCGGCGTTGGCAGCCTGGCAGACAATCGCGTTGACATTGATGAGATGCTGATCACACAGGGCGGGCTCTTTGGGCCGGATTTCGATCCGGATTCCGTTGAACTCGAGGTTTGGGGATCCATGTCCATGACCTTTCACGATTGTGACAGCGCCACGGTGGAGTATTCAACCGTTACCGGGCTGGGCCAGGGAACGCTTCATCCAGTGAGGCTGAGCCGGATAGCCGGACTGGATTGTGAAAGAGTATCAGTAGAATAAAGGCCCTTTTCGATGTATCCCACGGCACTATTTTTGCCAGATTCTTCATGAAATCACGCTCTTGCGCTTGACTTCGAACTGAAATTCGATTATCAAAGAGCCTGCACGACCTACCAGTCGTGTTTAATCGCACATTTGTGTGATGACTGCAGACAAGGAATGTCTGTGGTGTTTTAATCAGGATGATTTCCAAAATATCTCCCGCGACAGAACGCGGTACCTAACGGGCAAAAGATATGGAATCTTCCAAGCGCTACCTGCTCCAGGCTGAGATTGAGTATTGGCACGAAATGCTGCAGCTCAACCAACGCCGGATTTCGAAATTTAAAGAAGAAGAAATGCGCGCCTGTCTGGAACAGGCGATGCGGGCACTGAACACCCCTACCATCGGAGACTTCAAGGCAGCAGCCTGACGGCTGCATTAACCTTGGAGTACAATCTTTCTTACTGGAGATCTTCCTTGAACTCCGGTAGTTTCATTCATCTGTGCTTTTTATTGTCAGGAGAGTTCGCATGGCGAAAATGTTAGTAGTGTTGCTATTGCTGTTTACCGGTTTTGCGCAAGCCGGTGATTTTTCCGCGGTAGAGATGAAACTGAAAGCGGCGATGGAAGCAGACATCCGGACCGAGGCCGAGGTCGAGCGTGACCGTAATCGAAGTCCCGTCGCGACACTGGAATTTTTCGGCCTGCGTGATGACATGAAAGGCGTTGAGTTGCTTCCGGGTGGAGGTTGGTACACCAAGCGGTTGGCGCCGGTGATCGCCGAAAACGGCGAATTTTACGTGGCGCTGGGAACCGGGCGGGTCAAGGAACGGCTCTTGAACCAGGAGGGTTTCGAACAGGTCAGCGTAGTGGCAGAAGACGCGAAAATTTACCGGCCGGAAGGATCACGATTCTATGCACTGGAGATGGACGACCTTGAGGTAGAGGATGCGGACATCGTGTTTACTTTTCGCAATTATCATAACTTTGCCGCCGAAGGCCGCGCGGTGATGAATCGAGCGGTTTACGATGCGCTGAAACCCGGTGGTATTTACGCAGTGGTCGATCACAATAGACGACATATGGAAGAGGACAGTAGTGAAAACCGCAGGAGGGTTGACCCCGTCCTGGCCATCAAGGAGATCGAGGCGGCGGGTTTTGAGTTCGTTGACTTCAGCGATCTGCATTTCCGGCCGGACGACGAGTTGCGCTACGAAGTTGGACGCAAGACCGTGACCGGCAACACGGACCGGTGGACCATCAAGTTCAGGAAACCGGCAAACTGAACCCTTACAGGTAAATAGGGTGGCGGCTTCAAAAATGTATTTAACCAGGTTGGGGCTGGTCTGCTGTCTGCTGCTGATTATTTCAAATTCACAGGCGCAGCTGAATTTTCACCCGCCGCGAATTGTCATTTCAAGCCAGCCAATGGAACTGATGCTGATCGACGGCCCGCCTTCCAATGTGGCGATTATGGGCACCCGGCTGGAATTTGTAGTCAACACCAACTGGGACGTATTCCATAACACGGAAAATGATTCCTGGTACATATTGCTCAATGGTTTCTGGCTCCGAAACAGCATGTTGGGGAGCGGTGACTGGATCAGTACAACCGAGCTGCCACGGGATTTTTTAACACTGCAGGTCAGCTCCGACTGGCCCCGGGTTGGCGCGGCCATGCCGGCGCGTGAATCCCCTTCACCCCCCTTACCGATTACGATCAGTTACGAACCTACCGAACTTATCCTTATCGATGGCGACATGAAACTGGAAGTGATCACGGCAAACGGGCTGCAATTCGTATCCAATACGCGCAATGACCTGTTCCTTTTTGGCGATCATTATTATCTGTTGTTATCCGGCCGTTGGTTCAGCACCAAGAGTTTCAAACGGCAGTGGTCGGCGGTAAAGGTTTTGCCCGATGTGTTTGCGGCGATTCCTGAAGATCACCGCAAGGCCAGCGTGCTGGCTTCTGTGCCGGGAACGCCGCAAGCGCAGCAAGCTGTAGCTGAAGCTGCGAAACCCCGGGTTGCGGTAATCCGTGTCGAGGCAGGCAGTAGCATGGAAGTCCCATACCTGGGAGATCCCAGCTTCGTCGAAATCGAGGGAACCGGGTTGCGCCGGGCGGAAAATTCACCTTTCCAGGTGATCAAGCACAACAATTTCTATTACCTCTGTCACGAGGGCGTCTGGTACTCCTCCAGCGAGCCAACCGGGCCCTGGCGCGGCGCAACTGAAATTCCGGAGGCCATCTACACCATCCCGCCAACCGACCCGGCGTACAACGTGACATTTGTGCGGGTGGAATCGTTCGACGGCAGCAGTGATGAAGTCGCTTACGCCAGCACCAGTGGTTATTACAGCCGGTACTATTCGGGGTCCACGATGGTCTACGGAACCGGCTGGTATTATCCGGGTTACCATAATCGTCACGCCTACTGGCGCTACCCTCACACCTACGGCTACGGCTATGCTATGGCTATCGTGGGCGGGCGCCTTATTCGGCTTATGGCTACAGCCATTCTGCGACGTACCGGGTGAATGCTCCGGAAAAGGACTGGAAGTGGGACCTGGACGGCAGTAAGCGGCGAGTCTATGACTATGGCCCCACAAATTATATTGGTTCGGGCGAGTACCAGATGCCGGACAGCGATAATTACAAAGGTGATGGAAGATGAGCTTGATGAAAGGAAATATCCTACGCTGCCTGCTGGTCGTTATTGTGTCAGTGGTTTTACTGGATGGCTGTGATCGTCAAGGCACGGACCAGGCGGCCAGGGCGCCGGCATTGCGGGTCCTGGTAAGCACCTCGGAACGGCGCGACGTGCCGCTGTCCATTGACATGGTTGGCTCGACCCTTGGAACCAAGGATGTACCGATCCGCGCCCGGGTCGAGGGGTTCCTGGAAAGCATGGATTTCTTCGAAGGGACTTTTGTTGTACAAGGCGAACTGCTCTACACAATTGACGCACAGCCTTTTCAGGCCAAACTGGTCGAAGCCCAAAGCCTGCTGGCAGCCGCTCAAACCAAGCTGGCAAAGTCCGTGTCTGACCTGGCCCGGATCAAACCGCTGGCAGAAATGAAGGCGGTCAGTGAACAGGATCTGGACGGAGCGGTGGCGCAGGAGGCAGCGGCACGCGCAAGTGTCCGTGCCAGTGAGGCCGGGGTGGAGTTGGCTGAAATCAGTCTGAGTTATACACGTATCATGGCTCCGATCAGCGGCCTGATCGGGCTGACAAAGGCAAAACCGGGTGAATTTGTAGGACGTGATCCCAACCCGGTGGTTCTTAACATGGTTTCCGATATCGATCCCATCCGGGCGCGGTTTTCGATATCCGAGCGTGAATACCTGATCATGGCGCGAACCTACATGGCCGAGAACGAGACTGCTGGCAGGGCAGAAGCCAGGCAGCGCAGCGACAGGCCATTGAACCTCGAACTGATCCTGGCGGATGGCAGCACGCACACGCATAAAGGTAAGGTAGTGGCGGCTTCCCAGTCCATTGACCAGGAAACCGGCACATACACGATGGAAGCGTCTTTTTCGAACCCCAGAAAACTGATCCTGCCGGGCCAGTTCGCCCGGGTTCGCGCCCCATACCAAACGCTTGAGAATGTCGTTGTCATCCCGCGTAAGGCCATATCTGAGTTGCAGGGACTGTTTCGTGTCTACGTGGTTGACGCTGCTGGCCAGGTCTCTGTCAAGGAAATAACGCTTGGCCCGAAATCCGGTGATGACGTCGTGGTGGAATCGGGGCTGGATGCGGGTGAGACAGTGATTGTCGAAGGAATTCAAAAGGTGCGGCCCGGCATGACAGTGGAGCCGGTGCCTGCCGGTTCGACTGCAGCCCCCCAGGAATAGCGGCTCATGGCAGAATTTTTTGTAGGACGCCCCATTGTTGCGATGGTCATGGCGATCATCATTGTGATCGTCGGTGTGGTATCCATGGGTACTCTGCCGGTCGCCCAGTATCCCGAAATCACGCCACCGGAAGTGGCCGTTACGGCCACTTATACCGGTGCCAATGCAGAAATCGTTGAACAGTCGGTGGCGACACCGCTGGAACAGAAAGTCAACGGCGTAGAAAATTCGATCTACATGAAATCCGTCAATGCCAATGATGGAACCATGAACCTGACGGTTTCTTTCGAAGTCGGATCTGACCTCGACATGTCAAACGTGCTGGTACAAAACCGGGTATCTGAGGCCCAGGCCAGCATTCCTGAAGAGGTAAAGAGGCTGGGCATTACGGTAAAGAAAAAGCTTTCTTTCCCGCTGATGCTGGTATCACTCTACTCACCCGATGGCACCTATGATCAGAATTTCCAGAGTAATTACCTGACCATCAATATTCTTGATGCGGTAGCCCGAATCAAGGGTGTTGGCCAGGCCAGCGTGCTGGGTGGCAGTGACTACGCTATGCGGGTTTGGGTCAAGCCCGACCAGTTGGCCAAGCTGGGTTTGACAGTGCCCGATATTACCCAGGCGATCCGGGAGCAGAATGTCATTGCACCTGCCGGCCAGATTGGCGGACCACCGGCCGTACCCGGTACGCAATTTACATACCAGGTGCGCACCAAAGGCCGGCTTTCTACGGCTGAAGAATTCGAAAATGTGATCGTCAGGTCCAACGCTGACGGCTCCCAGGTTAGAATCAAGGATGTTGCCCGGGTTGAGTTGGGAACGCAAACCTACAACGCGATGAGTCGATTGAACGGCGGCCCGGCAGCTATTCTGTCTGTTTACCAGCTACCTGGCGCTAACGGCCTGGAGGTGGCTGCAGAAGTTGTAAAGGTGATGGAGGAAATGTCAGCCGATTTCCCGAATGACATTGAATACCTGGTTTCGCTGGACACGACACTCGCAATCGAGGAGGGGATCAGCGAAATTATTACGACTCTTTTCCAGGCGCTTGGGCTGGTGATTCTCGTGGTATTTATATTCCTGCAAAATTTCCGCGCCACGCTGATCCCGTCGTTGGCGGTGCCCGTTTCCCTGATTGGCACGTTTGCGGTCTTTCCTTTGCTGGGATTTTCCATCAACACGCTGTCATTACTGGGGCTGGTACTTGCAATCGGAATTGTTGTAGATGACGCCATCGTGGTGGTGGAAGCCGTCACTAAAAAGATGGAGGAGGGTCTCAAGCCCAAGGCCGCAACCATTGCAGCGATGAAAGAGGTATCAGGACCGATCGTGGCTACTTCACTTGCTTTGATGGCAGTGTTTGTACCCGTTGCCGCGATGGGTGGTATCACCGGCCGGCTGTATCAGCAGTTCGCCATCACCATTGCCATCTCGGTGGCAATTTCGTCACTGAATGCTCTGACCCTGAGTCCCGCTTTGAGTGCCATGTTGTTGCGCCCGCCGTCCGAGCGGAAGGATAATTTACTTACCCCGTTTTACAACTGGTTCAACCAGACGTTCGAGCGGGCGACCGGCGGTTATATGAGTATCGCCACGATGTTCAGCCGCAAACTGGCGATCAGTGTGGCAACCCTGCTGATCATGGTCGTGCTGATGGGGGGATTGTTCGGGGCGGTGCCTGGCGGTTTCGTGCCCGAGGAGGACCAGGGGTATTTTCTGATCAATATCCAGTTGCCTGATGCGGCCTCGCTGGAACGAACCGACGCCGTTACCAAACAGGTTGAGGCTATATTGGTAGGATCTCCCGGAGTCGATTCTGTCACCGCAATAGCCGGCTACAGTCTGTTGACTGCATCGCTGTCTCCGAATAATGCATTCCTGTTCGTTTCGCTAAATCACTGGAGCGAAAGAGGCAGCGCCGAATTACACGTTAACAACATCATTCAACGCGTCAACCGGCAATTTGCCATGGGAATTCCACAGGCGATCGTGTTTGCTTTCGGCCCGCCCGCAATACCCGGTCTGGGCACCGGTTCGGGGTTCAGCATGATGTTGCAGGACCGCGGAGGTAATTCGCCTACTTACCTGGCAGAGCAGACCCGGGCATTCATCGAAGCGGCCAGCGAACGGCCGGAAATTGGAAGAATAAATACGACTTACCGGGCTAACGTTCCGCAGATTTTTGCGGATGTAGATACCGACATGGTGCTCAAGGCAGGCGTGTCGCTGGCAGACCTGAACACCACCCTCGGTGCTTTCCTCGGGGGTGCCTACGTAAACGACTTCAACCGCTTCGGGCGCTTGTTCAAGGTTTATGTGCAGGCCGAACCGGAGTACCGTTCTGATCCTAGCGATATCCGCTATTTCTTTGTTCGCGGCAAAACCGGTGAAACGGTGCCGTTATCAGCCCTGGTATCGACCAGGAGCACGCAAGGGCCGGAGTATACCAATCGCTTCAACCTGTTCCGGGCGGCGGAGCTCACGGGTGCGCCCGCACCCGGCTACAGTTCCGACCAGGCACTGGATGCCCTGGAGGAAGTTGCTGCCAGCGTTTTGCCAACCGATATGACCTACTCCTGGAACGCGATGAGTTTCCAGGAACGGGCGGCAGCCGGTTCCGGCAGTACCGTGTTCGCACTGGCACTGCTTTTCGTGTTCCTGATCCTGGCCGCCCAGTATGAAAGCTGGTCATTGCCGGTGGGCGTCCTGCTCGGAACACCAATTGCCATTTTCGGCGCGATGGCCGGGCTCTGGATCAGCGGGCTGTTTTTACCGGGATACCAGAACAATGTGTTTGCCCAGATCGGGCTGGTGATGTTGATCGGGATGGCCGCCAAGAACGCAATCCTGATCGTAGAATTTGCCAAGCTGAAGTCGGATCAAGGCTTCTCCGCACTGGATGCCGCGCTGTCTGCTGCCAGAGACCGGTTTCGTCCGATCCTGATGACAGCCTTTTCTTTTATTTTGGGCGTACTCCCACTGCTGGTAGCAAGTGGCGCGGGCGCCGAGGCGCGCAAGGTCATGGGCATGACGGTTTTCTCCGGCATGTTGGCTGCTACCGTGATGGGCGTGTTGATTATCCCGGCACTGTACGTGCTGGTCGAACGGCTTAGTGGGCGGGACAAGGCATCGGCGAAAGCGATGTCTGAACCTTCCATGGAGCAGGGCGAATGAAACCTATTTTCCGCTCCCTGTTGATGATGACGTCCACCATCATCGTGGCCTCCTGCGCCATGGGGCCGGATTATGAGCGGCCGCAGGTTCCGGTACCCGAAAATTACCTGGCGACAGCAGTTCCCGGTGCATCGTTCGCCAACCTGGAATGGTGGGAGCTGTTTGACGATCAGGAACTGGTCGACCTGGTCAAGATAGCCCTGGTCAACAACAGGGAACTGGCAATCGCCATGGCCCGGATCGAGGAGGCTCGTGCTTCGCTGGGGTTCGTGCGTGCCGACCAGTTCCCCAACCTGGATGGTTCAGCGGGTGCGGTCCGCGGCAATACACTTCCGGGTATCAACGTTCCGGGGGCAATCAACGAAACGTTCGTATTGGCTGCTGATCTGAGTTTTGAAGTGGACCTGTGGGGCAAATTACGCCGTTCCACCGAGGCGGCCAGGGCAGAACTGCTGGCAACGGTCGATGCACGCAACGTTGTGACGATTACGCTGATCTCGGATGTTGCCAGCTTCTACCTGCTGATGCTGGATCTGGACGCCCGCGAAGAAATTGCACGGCGGACAGAAATAACCCGCGAGGATTCATTGCAAATCATCGAAGCCCGTTTTGATAAGGGTGTGGTGCCCCTGATAGACGTCAACCAGGCACAGATTGAGCTCGCTGATGCCGTAGCGGAGTCTGCCGCGCTGGAACGTCAAAGCGGCCTGGCTGAAAACTCTCTCAGTGTATTACTCGGGCGGAATCCAGGACCGATAGTGAGGACAAACCAGGGCGTCGAGTCAACACTGAACATCCCGGTCATCCCGGTTGGGCTGCCTTCGGAATTACTGGAAAGGCGGCCTGACGTGCGCCAGGCATCACAGCAACTGGCAGCTCAAACAGCCCGGATTGGTGTTGCAGAAGCAATGCGGTTTCCATCCTTGTCCCTGACCGGCACGCTGGGATTGGCGAGTGACGACCTCAGCGGTTTTCTTTCCAGCGAAAATAAAGTCTGGGGGATCAGTGCCAACCTGTTTGGCCCCATTATCGATGCCGGGCGTAATAAGTCGCGTGTGGAAGCTGAAATAGCCAGGACTGAGCAACTGTTGAACAGTTATCAATTGACGGTGTTGCGCTCATTCCAGGAAGTGGAAGACGCCTTAATCGAAATTCGAACCTTTGGTGCAGAAGCGGAGGCTCGTGAAACACAGGTGACTGCTGCCCTGAGCGCTGCAACGCTTTCAAGAGCACGGTACGACGGCGGTGTTACCAGCTATCTTGAAGTGCTCGAGTCGGAGAGATCACTGTTTCGCGCCGAGTTGCTGGCATCCTCCACTCGCCGCGAGCAGGTGGTTTCCATGGTGAGTCTGTACAAGGCACTTGGGGGCGGCTGGGCCACGGAGGATGAAATCAGCGAAGCTGGAAGTTTCATCCAGGCGACCCTGCCGCCGGATTAACGTTTCTTGAAGTAAATGACGCCGGAACCCGTGGGCAAAGCAATCTGCAACTGGCCGTCAACGATATAGAATTCCGTACCCCTTTGCAGGTCTCCGAAGAACACCATGAGGTTATCGTCCTTGCGGCAACTGAACCAGTTCAGCCGTTTCATTTCCACCGTGATCGATTTTCCACGGGTAGTGAACTTACCCTTCTTGGTGCCACAACCGGCCGTCACCCTGATGTTGCCCCTGTCTTCAAAATTTACGACATAGCTGTCACCAGCAGAAGGGTGCGATCCCCGATCTGAATCGTATTGTGTGAACTCCCATTCCCAGAAATTGGATAACAGAATCTCTTTCTGTGACACGTCGTCCTCAGCCATGGCTGCGATTTGTGCCGACTGTATCGGCCAGGCGCCGTCGACTTTCTGAGTCCAGCTGTATTTCAGGGTGAATGGGGTTTCTCCGGCTTTGAGCCGGGCTTGCTTTACGAAACCATCGTAAAGTGAGCGGATGCTGACGGGGGGATTGGGTCCTTCCAGGCCCAAAAAAATGACTCGGTCTTCCAGCCGGATGTCGACTTTGGTCAATACCAGCTCGTTCTCAAGTAGCCAGCTCTGCAGTAATTCCGATCGTGCCGCCTTGTATTCAGCATCGAAAATAATTTTCTGGCTGTAGAAATACAGTGGTACGGATATTGCAACTACCAGCAGCGCGAATAACCAGAGCTTGTTCTTGATAAAACCGGCGGAACGCCTTCGCGTTGATGCAGGCGAAACGCCGCAGGCCATGAAGGTCAACGCACCTGCCAGCACCATGGCCAGCAGGTTAGTGAAGAACAGAACAACGGCCCGCAAGGCAAGCTCCATTTCCCCTGTCACCAGGAGCACACCAGCAGAGGCGAGTGGTGGTAACAATGCGACGGCGACAGCCACGCCCGGGATAGCGCCCGATTCCTTGCGCGTGATGGTGTAAGCACCGGCACTGCCGGCAGCCAGAGCAATGAGCAAGTCATAAAACGTTGGCCGGGTCCTGGCCAGAACCTGTTCTGGCAAGAACAGGATATCCGGGGAAAGCAGCGTGATGAAACCGGACAGCAGGACAGCCACGACGCCCATCGACAATACCAGCCAGATGGGCACTGTAGAAGCGGCTGGACCATCCCATCACCACGGCGCCGGCAGCAGCCATCACCGGACCCATCATCGGGGCAACCAGCATTGCCCCGATCACGACGGCCGCGGAGTCGGAAATCAAGCCGGCCGTCGCAATGATCGTGGAAAGGACCATTAACACGCTCATGCGAACCAGGTAGGGCCGAAAGTTCGCTTTGCCGAAAATAAACAGGTCTTCCAGGACATCCCGGCGTTCGTCCGGTGAAAGCTCGGCATGCTTCAGGTAGTTCTTGAGAAGGAATTTCATTTCAGAACAGGCTATTACGTAGCGGAGCGTGGAGCAACAGTTCTATTTCGAGGCAGGCAACGTTTTTCCCCTGGCACGAAGCGTTATGAATAGAATGCCGAGGATGACCATGGCACCTCCAAGCAGCAGGCGTGGCCCGGGCCGGTCACCCCAAACCAGAACGCCAAATACCACGGCCAGCACTGGTGTAAGTTGCAGATAGGGCATCACGCTGGTGACGGGATGGCGCTGGACCAGGTAGAAAAATAAACCGTGGCCCACGATCGAGGCCATCAGGGTTGAGTACACTACGGCCGCCCAGCCCTGCCAATGCGCCGCTTTCAATGCGTCCAGTTGTCCCTGCTCTGTCAGCAGACTGGCCGCCAGCAGCACCGGGAGTGCGATCACCGCTGTCCAGGCCTGGAAATTGAGCACGCCAATGCCCCTGATGCCGCGCTGATATATTGAACCCAGTGCCTGGAACAGGGCAGAAACCAGGGCGATGGCCAATACATCGGTCTGCGTGAGGACCAGCGGGTCGAAGCCGACCACCAGGATGCCCAGGAACGCAAAGAAAGTAGCGGCGAGTGTTTTCCAGCCGGCCACCTCTTTCATCAGGAACATGGCGAGCACAACGGCCATGGGAATGTAGGTCTGCTGGATGATGGCTACCGTTGATACATCTTCTGAGCGGGATAGCGCCCAGAACATAAGGGTGAAATGCAGTCCTCCGATGAGCAGGCAAACTGCGATCAGCCGCGGCCATTGACCGGGCGGCGGACGGCGTAAAAACGGCAGTAGTATCAGCAGCAACAGCACGAAGCGCAGGATCATGAATAGAAAGGGTGAAAAATGCTGCATGCCAAAAGAGCCGGCAATGAAGTTACCCGCCCAAACAACGCAAATGACCAGGATCAGCGCCAGGTCACGCAGCGGCATTTTGTAGGAGGACATAGGCCCATAGTATGGGGCTAAAAAAGACCCGGGTGAAGGCCGTTTTTGATTGAATTAGCGGCTGGCTGAACCCCAAACACAAACAGGGGTCACATTGAAGAAGCTATAATTGAAACTCATTTGATGATCATCACGGACTACGGGGCGGAAAGAATATGAGAAACTGGGTTATCGGCGCGTTGCTGGTCTTGCTGGGCGTTGCAGCATATTACTATTTCGGTGTTTACCAAGCCGCTGAGTCCGGGGCGGTATCATCAACCACGGTCTCCCCGGTAGTTTCTGGCCCTGATCCCGTGCCGGTTCCTTTGCCGGCAGAACCGGAGGTGGCTGAAAGGCCTGAAACCGGGTTTGAAACGCCCTCACCTCCGCCTGTCGAAGAAGTCCCTCTTCCCCAATTAATGGATAGCGACCCGGTTGTGCTGGAGGAACTGGGTGGGCTGATTGGTGAGTCAGCGGTGATTCATTACCTGGTGAGTGACAATGTGATTTCGCGAATAGTCGCGACCGTAGACACGATGGGGAGCAGGCAAATTCCCGGCGTGGTCCAAGTGGTGCAGGGGCCGGAGAGCCCTTTTGAAGCAAATGTGGACTATGAGCCGGAAACCGTGATCCGCAATCAGGAAGGGGACCCGATGCCCCAGTTTGTCATCGATCCGATTAATTACAAAAGATACACGCCATACGTCGAGTTACTGGAAGCGGTGGATAGCGCCCGGCTGGTCGAGACCTATCGCAGGCATTATCCGCTGTTCCAGCAGGCATATCGCCAGATGGGATACGCAAACGGCGAATTCAACCAACGTCTGATCGCCGTTATCGATGAACTGCTGGCAACGCCTGCAGTTAATGAGCCCATTAATCTCGTGAAACCCGAAGCATTCTTTCTGTTTACTGACCCTGGCCTCGAATCTCGCTCGGCCGGGCAAAAAATACTGCTGCGCATGGGAAGTGAGAATGCGACCCGCGTAAGACTAAAATTAATGGAGATCAGGGAAGTTCTATAAGAATCTGAGGTGCAAATCGGGGGGACGAACCAAACTAATGCTGCCGGAGGCAGACGTGTTTTGTGGCGTCAACTGCTGGCAGTTGCCGCTATGGTCGGATCCGAACCCGCCTATTCGTAGACCCAGCGTGAATATTCCCTACCAGTACTGATGATACTGTGCGGCAACTTGGCCATGAGCTGACGGAAATCCTCACCTTTGAGGTGAATCAGGTGTTCATGATCACCCGCTTCAATGTATATGTCGGATGCGTGTTTTAGCTGGTCGTCCCAAATCACTTTTAATCCGTAGGCATTACTCAGAGCGGGCACTGCGCCTGTGTCGCAATCCTCGAACAGTCGTTTCAGTTCAGGCTCAGTGGCCAGTTTCAGGTCACGCTGCAATTCCTCGTTCACCCAGCCCAGGTTCAGGCGGTTACTTGAGGGCAGGACACTGACAATATATCCATTGTCGTCTTCCAGTACTACCGCTTTTGCCATCTGGTGAGCGGGAATATTGGCAGATTTTGCGGAGTCCATCGCAGACTCGGTGTGAACGTGCTCTACCGTGTCATAGTGAACTTCGTGACCGTCCAGGTAGGTTTTAAGGGTAATTGCAATCGCCATTGCTATTTCCTCCGCTATCCAGGTTCAATTTTCAACCTGTTTGTTGCGGGCCCTTCGGAAAATGAAGGTCCACACTATTTAGCATAGACTGTATTGAAATTTATGCACACGATGCAGATCAATTTCCCGATGAATCCCTGGATGTTTCAACTCTTGCAAGCCCTTCCATCATTAAAGCAATGCCCCCATACTCGGGGGTTATGGAAAGGGGATACCCATGAGCGATAAGCCAGGCAGTGACCGGCCGCGAGCCAGGTCACTGAAACCATTGCGCACGCTTTGGCCCTTCATAACGCCCTACTACCGCACCCTGATAGCTGCTTTGCTCGCTTTGCTCGTCGCTTCCGCCGCGATGCTGGCGATGCCTGTTGCCCTGCGTTATCTCATCGATAACGGGTTCATTGCACAGGACCTGGAGACCGTGAACCGCTACTTCGGCTGGTTTCTCGCAGCTACCGTCGTTTTCAGCCTGTTTGCCTCGGTTCGCTATTACCTGGTGACCTGGCTTGGTGAGCGGGTGGTGGCTGACATACGCAATGCCGTGTATGCGCGCGTCATACATATGGATCCAGCCTTTTTCGAAGTGACACGTACCGGTGAAGTGCTTTCCCGTTTGACCGCAGATACAACGCTGGTACAGAGCATATCGGGTTCCGGGCTTTCGATTGCCCTGCGGTCAACGCTCAGCCTGATCGGTGGGTTGGTCATGCTGATTCTGACCAGCCCGCAGATGGCATCCTACACGCTGGTTGGTATTGTCATCGTCGTTCTGCCCGTTATCATCGTTGGACGGTTTATTCGCAAACTGTCGCGCCAGTCTCAGGACCGCGTCGCTGACACCAGTGGCCTGGCGGGTGAAACCCTGAACGCCATGCAAACGGTTCAGTCATTTACGCTGGAAGAGCTGCAGATCAGCCGTTATGGCGAGGCGGTGAAGAGTAGCTTCCTCACGGCAGTGCGGCGCATCAGGATGAACGCCGTGCTGATCGGTCTTGCTTTCGTATTGGTCTTCTGCATGCTGACCCTGTTCCTTTGGGCAGGTTCGCGAGCAGTCGTGGCCGGTGTCATGACCGGAGGCCAGCTTGGCCAGTTCCTGATGTACGCCTTTTTCGTGGGTTCTTCGGCGACAGCATTGAGTAGCTTGTGGGGTGAAATCCAGCGCGCAGCAGGCGCGATGGAGCGCCTGACTGAACTTCTGCAGGCGGAACCCGGTATCCGGGCGCCCGCCATTCCGGAGCAACTGCCCGGGCGTGTTGAGGGACAGATCAAATTTGACCGTGTCAGGTTCAATTATCCTTCGCGCCCGGAGACCCTGGCGATGAATGATTTCAGCCTTGAAATAGAACCCGGGGACACACTGGCCATAGTCGGACCGTCAGGTGCCGGCAAGAGTACGAGTTTCCAGCTATTGTTGCGCTTCTACGATGTGCTGAGCGGGGTCATCCGGGTAGACGGCATCGACATTTCGCGTCTGGAACCACGGGAATTACGGCGCCAGATTGGCCTGGTTCCCCAGGAAACCGTGCTGTTCGGGGAAAGCGCAATGGAAAATATTCGTTACGGTCGCCCTGATGCCAGCGATGAAGAAGTTCGTCAGGCTGCCACAATGGCGGCAGCGGATGAGTTTATAGATAACCTTCCCAATGGTTACTCCACTTTTCTGGGTGAGCGGGGCATGCGCCTGTCAGGTGGCCAGAGGCAGCGTATCGCTATCGCGCGGGCCATCCTCAAAGATCCTCCCATCCTCCTGCTGGACGAGGCCACCAGTTCACTGGATGCACAGAGCGAACGTCTGGTGCAGGCGGCGTTGGAAACCCTGATGAAAAACCGGACGACCCTGGTGATCGCACATCGCCTGGCAACGGTGAAAAAAGTTGACCGGATCGTGGTCATGAACCATGGCAGGATAGAGGCGGTTGGCACCCATTCTGAATTGATCCGTAACAACGGGCTATATGCGCGGCTGGCCGAACTGCAATTCGGAGATCTCTAAGGCCGATCAATATGCAGTAAACTGAAGCATTAACAGTGATTCCTGGAATTGCCCATGTCTGCAAGATTTGTCTCAACGTTTCTGTTAGGGGTGTCCCTGGTGGCCGCAACCCATGCTTCTGCCGAGGAGTTGAGCTGGCCCCGTGACCTTGATATTCAATCGGGTATCCTGACGATGTACCAGCCCCAGGTTGATACATTGGAAGGCGACATCCTGTCTTTCCGTGCCGCTGTGGCGTACAAGGATGACAAAGGAAGTGAGCCTGTTTTCGGCGCTTCATGGTTCGAATCGCGGGTAGAGATAGACCGGGAAACACGAGTGGTCCACATGGTCGAGTTGACGGTAAGCGATACCCGGTTTCCTGAAGGTTCAGAACACGTCAAGGGAGAACTGGAACAATACATTCGTGAAGGCCTTCCGACCTGGGATATTGACTTTTCTCTGGACGGATTACTGACCTCGCTGGAGGCCTCCGAGGAAGAAATAGCTGCGGCAGCCAATTTGAACATGGACCCGCCGGAGATTATTTATCGCGATCATCCGGCGCTGCTGATCTCCATCGATGGTGACCCGGTTATGAGGGAGATTGAAAACACCAGCTTTCAGGCCGTAATCAACACACCCTACCCGTTGATCTATGACTCCAGACGTTACTACTACCTGAACGCAGCGAAAGATGTCTGGTATAAGGCACAAAAGGTAACAGGCCCCTGGGAATTCGATCCGAAACCGCCAAAGGACATCGCTAGCCTGGTGAATCAGGAGGAATCTGACGACCCTGAAGATGAGCCTGACAGTGAAGTGGTGACGGCAGAAAATGCGCCTGAAATCGTTGTTACAACCCAGCCGTCTGAACTGATCGTTTCTGAAGGGGCGCCCGATTTCGAGCCACTGGTCGATGATCTGCTGGTGCTGAAGAACTCTCAGGACGACATATTCATGCATGTGAGTTCGCAAGACTATTATGTTGTGTTGTCAGGGCGCTGGTATCGGGCAAAATCACTGAACGGGCCATGGACTTTTAGTGCTTCGGATGCGCTTCCGGCCGCTTTCAATGACATTCCCCTGGACTCCCTGCAGGCAACCTCACGGGTGTACGTAGCGGGAACAGATGAAGCGCGGGAGGCCGTCATGGACGCCCAGATTCCGCAAACGGCCGCCGTGCAGAAGGGAACCGTTGATATCCAGGTCAGTTACGATGGAGACCCCCAGTTTGAAAGTATTGACGGAACCAGTCTTTCATACGCCGTAAATACGGCGTCTACCGTTGTGAAATCCGCTGCCAACTATTACCTGGTTGAAGACGCTGTCTGGTACCTCAGTTCCGCAGCGACGGGTCCCTGGCAAGTAGCGGAAAGCCGGCCTGAGGGCGTTGAAGCCATACCGCCGGAAAACCCGGTCTACAACGTGAAATACGTTTATATTTACGAAACAACTCCGCAGGTCGTTTATGTAGGTTACACGCCTGGCTACACCGGCAGTTATATTTACCACACAACCATCGTTTACGGCACAGGCTGGTATTACCGGCCCTGGATATCGCCGTACTACTATTACCCTCGTTATGGCACCTGGGGTTTCAATATCCGTTATAACCCGTGGACCGGGTGGAACTTTGGTCTGAGCTGGGGTTGGGGACCATTCCGTGTGGGTTTCTATACTGGTGGCTATTGGCACCGCCACCACCGTTGGCACCACCGCCACGGCGGCCGATGGGGGCCCGGAGGCTACCGACCGCGGCCGGTGCACTACGGCCATAATAATTTCAACAGGGCCAATGTGCGGCACAATAACCTTTACCGCGACAAGGCCCAAAGGGCCAATGTGTCCAACACGCGCGACTTTCGTCCTGGAACCCAGGAGGCACGCAACCGCGTGGCCACTGGTGATCGTGCAGGAACATCCAGGCCTGCGGCACGACCAGGCTCCGGAAAAATACAGGCCAACGATTTGAGCCGGCCGTCAACGTCCGACCGAAAAGCGCAGCCATCGAAGGCAAAGAACAATGTCTTCACCGACAGGAGCGGAAACGTCTACCGCCAGACCGACAAAGGCTGGCAGAAAAACGATGGAAAAGGCTGGAGCAATGTTCCCTCTACAGGTAGCCGCGATGTTAGCAGACCTTCCACGGGGACCGCGAACACACGGCCCTCGGCGGGAGCGGGGGCATCGACGCTACAGGGCAACACGAGCAGCAGGCAATCTTCCGCCAGCACACGGCAATCCAGCGCTTACAAGAAACCCAATTCAGGATACAGCAGCAGTTCGAGCCTGGACCGGCAAAGCTACTCGAGGCAGCGGACATCAACCCGCAGTAGTCAGCACCGGGCCCAGAGATCGCGCGGAGGGGGAGCCAGGAGGCGCTGAGAATTCGGCTCTCGCAGGGAGGGCTGTTTCGGCCTACTTGATGATGCGGCCCGCCATGGGAACCTGGCAAACGTCCAGGACTTTGGGTGGTTTGTTGTGGAAGAATTTCTGCTTCCGGTCACGCCGGTTTTTAAGCAGTTTTTCGAAGCCCTTGGTGTTGGTTTCCATCACCAGGGCCGTCAGGCGCTCTTTCTCTGGAATTTCAGAAGCAAGTCTCATGCCTCGAATTCTGCTGCTGGCCGCTTCGTCCTGGATGATGCCATTCTCGTTTGCCGGCCCCCGCTGGATTTTCTGAACCACTTCCATGCCATGAATGACGCGGCCAAAGACGTTCATGTTTCGATCGAGATAGCGAGGTGCCTGACCGATCACGATGTAAAAATCCGTCCGGCTCGAATCCGGGTCGTCGTTTCTGGCCATAGCCATGACGCCGGGGCAGTGGGTGAGCCAAACTTTGTTTTTAGAAATGTCCCTGGCTGCGGCAAAACCGTCCACAAAACCGGTTTCAGGGGCGAACAGATCATTTTTCTGCACGCGTGTGAATTCAATATCGCCCGACAGATCCAGTTCGAATTCCGCATCGATAAGCGGCACGAGACTCAGCTCACCAAGGTCGCTACCGTCGCCGCCCTGGGCCACAAAGCCGTCTATGACACGGTAGAAACTGAGACCGTCGTAGAACCGCTCTGCAACGAGTCTCCGGAATTGCTCGACAGTTTCAGGTGCGAATAAGGGATTGAGTTCAACGGCGATCTCACCCTCGAACAAATCAATAAACACGACATTTTCGGGCTCGACTTCCCGCCAGATGATGTCATCGGCTGCGATCGACAGGGAAGGGAACAGGCCGGTCAACAGGATCAGTACCCACAATCGCGATTTTCTGCTCATTTCGTTAACCCCATTACCTCATCTGGATGTTACCACCACCCATGCCGCCACCACCCATCGGGTCCATGCCCGCCCCCGGTACGACAATTGATGAAGACTGCTGGCGTTGCATTTCCTTGAGTTCTTCCATGGTTTTTTCAAAGGCGCCTTTGGCGGCCTCACCGAAGGCTTCAGCCGCTTCGCCCAATGACTGTGCCTGAATTTCGAAAGAGAGCGGCAGTGGGCCCGCATTGGTAAGAACCTGGGTTGACCCGACAAATTGTACAGAACGGGCCGGGTCGGGGTCGCCGGTCGCCGTCACCGGCGTCAGGCAGCGCAGGGAGCCAACCGCGTTGTCGGTAAAAACTTCCTCCCGGAAAAGGTTGGAAGCATCCATCTTGATTTCATTACTGGTGTTCGGGTCGCTCATATTTTAATCCTCAATTGCAGGACGAATATCTGGGGACAGCCGGGCTTAATCACAATGAATGGTCTGTTGCAGTAAACTGTGGCTTCCCTGGAAACAATCAAGCGAGCGTAAAAAATTCATGGCAAATATTCAATCAGAGGAAATCAGTTACAGCGCCGGCGGCGTTGAAATGAAGGCTTACATTGCGTGGGATAGCGAACTCGACGGACAACGCCCTGGTGTTCTGGTCGTGCATGAGTGGTGGGGTAATAATCCGTATGTCCGAAGGCGGGCCGATATGCTGGCAGAGTTGGGGTATACCGGTATGGCTCTGGACATGTACGGGAACGGCAGGATCGCCACCAACCCGGATGAGGCCGGTGAGCTGATGAACGGGCTGTTGGCAAATCTGGGCACGGTCCGAGCCCGATTCAGCGCGGCGCTGGAGGCATTGAAGGCGCACAGGACGACCGATGCCGGAAAATCCGCTGCGATTGGTTATTGCATGGGTGGTGGAATTGTTCTTCACATGGCTCGTTACGGGGCCGATCTCAAATCAGTCGCGTCCTTTCATGGTGCACTGCCACTGGGTGTCGCGGCACAGGGTGAGGGCGCGGAAGTCACCGCCCGTATTGCGGTCTATCACGGCGAAGACGATGTGTTGATACCCGAAGAAGCGGTGGAGGCGTTTCAAGCCGAAATGAGAAAAACCGGCGCTGACTGCCTGTTTGTGCCTCTTCCAACCGCGTTGCACGGTTTCAGCAACCCTGTTGCAACGACTAATGGCGAGAAATATGGCCTGCCATTGAGATATGACGAACGGGCTGACAAAGCTTCCTGGAATCATATGCAATTGCTTTTGCAATCGGCGTTCGGATAGCTACTCAGGCAATAAATGCTCACCACCGGAGGAAAACCTTATGAGTGATATCGATACCTGCTGCACGCTGGCGCCGTATTTCAAAGTTCACGAAGGCCAGTTGGCGGCCTTCAGGGAAGGCTGCGGGAAGTTTGTGGCAAAAACCCGAACCGAGCCTGAATGCATGTTCTACGCATTCAGCTTCGATGGTGACGAAGCGCACTGCAGGGAGGGGTACGAGGACGCTGACGCGCTGCTGAACCATTTGGACAATGTCGGGGCCCTGCTTGGAGAAGCATTGAAAATTGCGGACCTCACCCGGCTGGAAGTGCACGCTCCTGCAGCCGAGCTGGAGAAGCTCAGGGAACCGCTGTCAGGCTTGAATCCGCAATTCTTTACACTGGAAGAGGGATTCCGGCGCTAAGCCACCGGGTCGTGACCCAAGGAACTAAAGCTCCTTCTCGATCGGCAGCCAGGACAAAAAGCGAGCGCCCATTCTTTTCCAGATCGATGCGCCTGGATCGTGGGTGAAGATGGTGATGCTGCCGTCCGGGTTCTTCAGTTCCCAGCGCAGCTTGCCTTGCTCGTTCAGGAACAGGCGGTAACTGTTTTCCGGGTCGAAGTCCCGGTTCATCACCGTGACAACCTTTTGCGCAAACTCCTTGTTGGAAATCACCAATCCGATTTCGGAATTCAGGTCGCGTGAACGTGGATCGAAATTGAAGGACCCGATCAGCGCCTGCTCGCCGTCGATCACGAAGGATTTCGTGTGGATGCCGGCGGGTACTTCGTTGTCCCGGTCATTGGCTTTGAAGTGTTCGCGCAGGGCTGCATCGGCACGTAATTCGTGTAGCTCGACACCCGCCTCGAGCATGGGCTTGCGATACTTCATATAGCCGGAGTGGGCGGTGATGTGGTTGTTCGAGATCAGCGAGTTGGTGAGCAGACGGACCCGGACACCCCGGTCCACCAGGGCCTTCATTGCCCGCAGTCCCTCCTTCGACGGGATCAGGTAGGCTGTTTCCGCGAGAAACTCACTTTGGATATCATGGATGTGATCCTGCATGGCTTCGACGATGGCGGACTCACCCTGGCCTTCAAACCTTTCCAGCGGGTCAACGATGACGTGGGCCTCGGTCCAGATCAGCTCATTCCTCCAGCGTTCCATGTTTTCCCGGGTTGCTTTAGCCTCCATGGCTACCAAATAAGGCATTGCATCCGTTTTGCTCAGTGATTCACGCAGCATTTGGCGGCGGTCGTCAAGATCTTCGACCGTGTATTTCTTGTGCTGTAACACCTCGATGGGTACAGCATGTTTACTGTTCCAGTACTCATCGAAAGCCGCGCCAGCTTGCCTGGCGCCCAGGCCGGTAGTGAGTACGTCCAGGTCGAAGAAATTGGCCTTGGTGTCGATGCCAAAATAGTCGTTGCCGATGTTGCGGCCGCCCATTACCGCTATCGCATTGTCGGCCAGGAAAATCTTGTTGTGCATGCGATGGTTGAGGTATTGCTTATTGGCCAGGAAATTGAGGTTTCGGGCCATGCCGCGGTTGGCCATCGGGTTGAATACCCGCACCTCGAAATGGGGATGGGTATCGAGCAGGGCATAGACCTCGTCACGGCCTGACTCGAAAATATCGTCGATCAGGAAACGCACACGCACGCCCCTGTCAGCCGCCTCCAGTGCGCGCCACATCAGGAGTTGTCCAGCCAGGTCGCCCTTCCACAGGTAGTACTGCATATCCAGTGTTTTTTCTGCGAATCCGGCGATCGCAAATCGCGCTCTGAAAGCCTTGCCGGGATCAGATAGCAAATCGACACCGGAAAGCGTTTCGTCTGCCGGTGCGGCTTCTGCAATGAAAGCCCCCAGCATGGTCTGCCCGGGTTCCGGGTAAACCTCGCTGGGGACCTGTTGCAGATTTTCCGGCAGGCTGGCGCAGCCGTCGAGCCCGATCAGCAGGCAAGCAAATAACCACGTGCGCACGGCGAATTTTATTCCGAAGGAATTTGTTGGAACAGTGATGATTTGGGTGACTGGCATAGGCTGGGAATCCTACCCTTCATCAAGTGCGCTCACAAGGCCAGAGCCCTTGAGTTAAAATGATGCAGCGCAGGAGGATATGTGATGAATGAAGCAGGTAATGGCCATGTCTTGGGCGTGGGGGGTGTGTTTTTCCGCTCCAATGATCCGGGCCGACTCGGTAGTTGGTACGAGAAGTACCTGGGCTTTCAGGTCGAGGAATGGGGCGACACCCGCGGCACCAGTTTCAAGCCCTCCGACATGCCGGCGACTGCTTTCACCGCATGGAGCGTATTTGCAGCCAAAACTGATTATTTCGGAGCTTCAGGCCAGGGCTACATGATCAACCTGGTTGTGGACAATCTGGATGCGGCCCTGGAGAACGTTGCCGCAGGCGGGGCCGAAGTACTGGAGGAACGGGAAGAACACGATTTCGGACGTTTTGGCTGGTTCGTCGACCCGGATGGCAACCGGGTGGAATTGTGGGAGCCTCCCGAAGCAGAATGAAGGAAGTGGATAGCAACATCGAAGCGAGATTGGATGAACTGGAAAGCCGCCTGGCGTTTCAGGATGACCTGATCGAAAGTCTGAACGGGATCATCGCGCGGCAGGACCGCGAATTGGCGCGATTGGAACTCAGGGTGGTAACACTTGGAGATAAGATCACCGAACTCGCAGAATCCGCTGCCATGCCCGGCGCTTCTTCAGGGCACGAACAGCCTCCCCATTATTAATAGGGCAGACTAAGTGCCGGCTCCTGCATGGCAGCCAACTGTTCACGCAGGCTGAGGACCAGGTCTTCCCAGTAACGTGGGCTGTCGAACCATGGGAAAGCAATCGGAAAGGCGGGGTCTTCCCAGCGCCGCGCCAACCAGGCGGCGTGGTGTAGCATCCGCAATGTCCTGAGCGCTTCAATTAACTGCAGTTCACGTGGGTCGAAATCACAGAACTGCCGGTACCCTTCGATAATGTCGGCCAGTTGGCTTTCCATTTCATGCGAGTCGCCGGAGAGCAACATCCACAGATCCTGGATCGCCGGTCCGGTTTGGCAGTCATCCAGGTCAACGAAATAAGGACCTTCCCGCCACAACAGGTTTCCCAGGTGGCAGTCGCCATGCAGCCGGATCAAGGGCACGTTTCCCGAACGCTCATAGGCGGCTTGGATGCTGACCATCAAATCATTCACCAGGCTTTCAAACGCGATTTCCATATGAGGGGGCAGCCACTGCCCGTCACGAATTGTGGCCACCGAGTCTTCACCAAAGCGCTGTGGCGTCAGTGATGGCCGGTACTCGAAAGGCTTCGATTTGCTGACCGTATGAATTCGGCCAATAAATCGGCCAAGCCACATCCGGGTTTCCCGGTCTTCAAGTTCCGGTGCGTGACCTCCCTGGCGCTTAAAGAGCGCAAAGCGAAAGCCATCGTGGTGAAAAAGGGAAGTTCCGTCAATGCAGTCCGGGGCGATCAGCGGAATCTCGGCTTCGGCCAATTCAATGGAAAATGCGTGTTCTTCGAGGATCTGTTCGTCGCTCCAGCGGCCAGGGCGGTAAAATTTTGCGATGACCGGGTCTGCCTCCTCGATACCAATCTGGTAAACACGGTTTTCGTAGCTATTGAGCGCCAACAGGCGGCCATCGCTAAGCAGACCAGTGGAATCGACGGCTTGCAGAACAGTATCCGGGTTCAGCCGGTAGTAGGGTGTCGGGTCATTTGCGGGCTTTTCCATGCGGGCATCATAACGGTATTGATGCGAAAACATGCAGCGCCCTTGACTGGAATCCCGTAAAATGGAGAAACTCACCAGGTACTTTATCAATGGCTAACGACACCAAGAACCTCGCCCTGTATTGTGACTTCGAGAATATTGCGCTCGGCGTACGCGATGCCAATTATGCGCGGTTCGAAATTGGAAAGGTCCTCGAACGGCTGTTGGTCAAGGGCAGTATTGTCGTCAAGAAGGCCTACTGTGACTGGGATCGGTACAAGGGTTTCAAGGCAGCCATGCACGAGGCGTCGTTCGAACTGATCGAAATTCCCCACGTACGGCAGTCTGGTAAAAATTCCGCCGACATCCGGATGGTCGTGGATGCACTGGACCTGTGCTACACCAAATCGCACGTTGATACCTTTGTGATCATATCCGGCGATTCAGATTTTTCCCCGCTGGTTTCCAAGTTGCGCGAAAACAATAAAATGGTAATCGGTGTGGGTGTAAAAAACTCGACCTCGGACCTGCTGATTGCGAACTGCGATGAGTTCATCTTTTATGATGACCTGATCCGAATCGCCAAGCGACGCAAGCCCGCAAAGAAGAAAACGACCGAACGTAAGGGAAATGGTGATCGCGCGGCACAGAAAAGCACCCAGGATGCGCGGGCCGAAAAGGCCTTTGAGCAGGTTCTCGAAACGATCGATGGCCTTGTTTCAGAACGCGGCGATGAAGACAAGATCTGGGGTTCGATGGTCAAACAGGCTTTGAAACGCCGCAAACCGGGTTTCAACGAGAGTTATCACGGCTTCCGTTCTTTCAGCAAGCTGTTGGAAGAGATGGAAAAGCTTGAAATGCTCACGCTGGAGCACGACAAGAAATCGGGTGGGTACATCATCACTAGCATTCTATAGTGCACCGGAGCAGTATTGCGGGCCTCCACCAGCCCAGGAATCAAGCGCCTCGCCCCAATCAAAAGCATTAATGACGAGTCGAAACGCTGCATCCAGCGGCGCCTGAATTTGTACACTTTTATGGTTGGCCGGATGGCGGAATTCCAATGACCAGGCGTGCAACAACAGCCGATGGCAGTCAAGTTTTTCGCGGAACAGTAGATTGTGTTCTCCCCGGCCGTAGGTCGTGTCGCCGATCAGGTGATGGCTGATATGTTTCATGTGTCTTCGCAACTGGTGGCGCCTTCCGGTTTCGGGGTAGAGCGCCAGCAGGCTGTAACGCGATGCCGGATATGGGCGAACGGGGATAGGAATCTCAACCCGGGCGATTCGCTGGTAACGAGTCGTCGCTTCGCGGGCAACTGAACCGGATTTCCGGTCATCACGCGCCGGGTACAGGGGGTGAGAAATCGTTCCTCCGGACTCAGTCCAGCCCCTTGCGACTGCGAGATAACACTTCCTGACCTGGCGATTCTCGAACTCCCGTCCCAGTTGCGCGAGCATTGCTTTGCTCGCACTGAGCAACATGACGCCAGACACAGGCCGGTCCAGGCGATGGGCAGGGTGGACGATTTTTCCTTCATGACTGCGGATCATCGTGAGCAGGGTTTCCGGTTGATCCCTCAGGATTCGACCGCCATGCACTGGTACTCCGGCTGGCTTGTTTACGCCCAGCAGTTCGTTTTCCCGGTACAGGAAATCGTTCTGTTTCAGCAAAGAGTGCTCCATTCGAAACAGTTTCTCTTATTTTACGAACAAAAAAAACCCGGCTATGCCGGGTTGAATACAGTAACGGTGTGCCCTGGTTCCGCGCGGTTCATTGCACGGCGGGCACTATTATTGATCAGCGCATGGTACCCCCTAGCTGCATGATCGTTTTTGCCTGTCCCCCAAGCATCCTGGCTTTTAAGCTAATGTGTGGACGAGCAACAGGCCCAAAGTGGCCTGTGCGTTCTGATCTAACGTCAGTTAACGGGTGGCGAATATTGTTCAGCTTTTGTTGCCGCACCGGGTGTAAAAACAGTTTTCTTAATGCGTTTTTCATTGCAAAAGCTCCGTGAAATTGCTTGGTAGACTTTCCTTCGGTTCTGAAGGAGGGAGGACCAGGGCCCTGATTGGGCAAAGAGGGGCAGGGCCCCGGTTTCTCCCGCTAACTGCTACCAGTCAGTTAGTTAGTACATCCTTATATATACAAGAATCGAGCCAATGAAAAACACATGTTACAATTATAATAAAAACAATATGTTATGAGATTAACCCAAATGGTTAGGTGAGGAAATACAAGCTTTGGTGCCGCTATGTGTCAAAAAAATGACGTTTTTTGTCACCAGATTTCACGTAATGGGTTCCAGCCAGCCCCAGTTATCAGCAGTCTGACCGTTGAACAGGCCAAAGAAGGCGTCCTGCAGCTTTTTCGTGACAGGACCACAAGCCCCGTTACCAATCGTCATGTGATCAACCTGCCGCACAGGTGTGACCTCGGCAGCGGTGCCGGTCATGAAGATTTCATCGGCGGCGTAGAGTTGTTCGCGCGAAAGCGTGATCTCATGCGTGTGGATTCCGAGTTCGGCTGCCAGCGTGATGACTGTTTCACGGGTGATTCCGCTCAGTATCGAGGACGACCCCGGCGGGGTTAGCAATTTACCCTTCAGAATCACAAAGATGTTTTCGCCGGCACCCTCGCTCAGCAGGCCGTCAGTCCCAAGACCGATGCCCTCTTCAAAGCCACGGTCGCGGGCCTCCAGGCCAATCAATTGGCTGGAAAGGTAATTTCCGCCCGCCTTGACGCCCGGGGGCATGGTGTTTGGAGCGAGCCGGTTCCAGGAGGTAATACAGGCTTTGATTCCGTTTTTCAGGCCGTCCTCACCCAGGTAGGCGCCCCATGGGCTGACCATGATTGCCACGTCCACCACGCTCATATCCTTGGGAATCACGCCCAGGCCGCAATTTCCCCTGGACACCAAAGGGCGGATGTACGCGCTGGCCAGGCCGCTGTCACGTACGGTTTCGCGGCAGGCAGCATGGAGTTCTTCAACGCTGTAAGGCATGGGTATACGATAAACGGAAGCCGAATACTTCAGGCGCTCAAGATGGTCTGTACCCCGGAAGATAAATGTCCCGCCAGGAGTTTCGTAGGCGCGAATCCCCTCGAATACGGAGGAGCCATAATGAAGTGCGTGGCTGGCCACGTGTACCATGCAGTCTGCGGATTCCCGCAGCTCACCGTTGAACCATATCCGTGCATTGTTACTCATCATCTTTCTCCAATTCGAGCATGCAATTTTAAAGAAGATTTCTCCGCACTGATACAATCAATAACACTATTTTTTAAAGTCGGCTGCGATATTGAACCGAAAGGTCACCCACCAGCATCACCAATTACCAGCGGATTACAACCGGGCATTCGCTGTGGGCGTGATACTTAACGTCGGGTTTGTCGTTGTCGAAGTCGTGTTTGGCGTGCTGTCGGACTCGCTGGCGCTGTTAACCGATGCCGGGCACAACCTGAGTGATGTTCTGGGACTTCTGCTTGCCTGGGGCGCTGCCGCACTGGCGAAGAAAAAGCCTTCTCCGCGTCGCACTTACGGGTTTTCGCGGGCAACCATTATCGCTTCCGTCTTGAGCGGCCTGTTGTTGATGAGTGCAGTTGGTGCGATTGGCTGGGAGGCGGTGAACCGCTTGATGGAACCGCCGCAGCCGGCTGGCATGACCATCATGATCGTTGCCTCCATCGGAGTGGTCATCAACACCGTGACCGCCCTGTTTTTCCTCTCCGGCAAGGACCACGACCTGAATATCCGGGGCGCCTTTCTGCACATGGCGGCAGATGCTGTTGTTTCTTTGGGTGTTGTCATTTCCGGCGCCTTGATTCTGTTCTATGGCATGAATTGGATTGACCCGGTGATCAGCCTGGTCATCGCGGGCGTTATTTTCCTTTCCACCTGGGGTTTGCTGAGGGACTCACTGAACCTGGCGGTAGATGCCGTGCCGCGCAATGTCGATCCTGAGGCAGTCCGGAACTACCTGAGCGAGCTCCCCGGGGTACGGGCTTTGCACGATCTGCACATCTGGCCGATGAGCACCACCGACACGGCCCTGACGGCGCACCTCGTGATGGACGTATTTCCGGACAGTGATCATTTCCTGGCTGAGGTGGCCCATGTCCTGGAAGACCGCTTTTCTATCAATCATCCTACGGTCCAGTTGGAACGATACGACAGTGAGGTGGTTTGCCACCAGTCGGTGCATTGTGCCGATTGACCGGAAATCCGTGTAGGATTATCCGACGATGTTTAGCAGCTTTTTTTCACAGGCATTCATATATCTGATTGCGGCCGTGCTGGCTGTCCCGCTGGCCAAACGCCTGGGGCTGGGTTCGGCGCTGGGTTATATCCTGGCCGGAGTGATCATCGGCCCGTTTGTTCTCGGTTACATTGGGGAAGAAGGCCAGGACGTGATGCATTTCGCCGAGTTTGGTGTTGTGCTGATGCTGTTCCTGGTCGGTCTTGAACTTGAACCGGCTGTTCTGTGGCGGATGCGCGTTCCGATCCTGGGATTGGGCGGCTCGCAGCTTGTGATTTCCACCCTGGTGATAGGCGCCGTGGCTTATTACCTGGGCCAGCCATGGCAGACGGCCCTGGCCATCGGCCTGATTCTCGCGCTCTCATCCACCGCCATTGTTCTGCAAACACTTAAGGAGAGGTCCTGGATGAATACCGGGGCCGGCAGGGCTGGATTCTCGGTACTGCTGTTCCAGGATATCGCGGTCATTCCCATCCTCGCGCTGCTGCCCTTCCTGGTGTTGCCGGGAACCGGGCTGGAACTATCAGAGGCGGGTGGGCATGGCGCCGGGATTGCCCTTGCTGGTTGGAAAAAGGGAATTGTGGTGTTGGGCATGGTCGCCGCAATCATCGTTGGCGGCCGTTTCCTGATGCGGCCGGCATTTCGCTGGATTGCCTCGACCCGTAGCCTGGAGTTATTCATGGCCCTGGCGCTCACCCTGGTAATCGGTATCACGCTGGCGATGGAGTTCGTCGGTTTGAGTCCGGCTCTCGGTACCTTCCTGGCCGGAGTTGTGCTGGCAGAAAGCGAATTCCGGCATGAACTGGAATCCAATATTGAGCCATTCAAGGGTTTGTTACTTGGGTTGTTTTTCATTTCTGTCGGCGCCAGTATCGACTTTTTGCTGGTCGCCGGGCAGCCGCTGCTGGTGTTTTCGCTGGTGGCCACCCTGATCATCAGCAAATTTGTGGTGCTGCTCGTTCTCGGTAAGGTGTTTCAGTTAAACCTTGCAGACAACCTGATGTTTGCCTTCCTGCTCGCCCAGGGCGGCGAATTTGCCTTCCTGTTGTTCTCTTTCGCCACTCAAAACCATGTGATCGGCAGCGACCTGTCCAATCTTCTGATCGTAGTCGTGGTTTTGACCATGGCGCTCACACCCCTGCTTATCATCGCCTACGACCGCCTGGTGCGGCCCCGATTTACCGATTGTGTTTCGACCCGTGAAGACGACGAAATCGACGACGGGCCCAGCCCTGTAATCGTGGCCGGTTATGGCCGTTTTGGCCAGATTGTTTCCAGGCTGCTGACGGCTGACGGTATAGATACCACCCTGCTGGATCACGATTCCAGCCAGATCGAGATGACCGGTCGCTTTGGTTACAAAGTGTTTTACGGCGATGCCAGCAGGGTGCAATTGTTGCAGTCTGCGGGCGCTGAAGAAGCGAAACTACTGGTTATCGCGATCGACGAGCGTGACAAGGCGGTGCAGATGGTGACCGCCACGAAGCAGTTCTTCCCGCACCTAAAAATACTGGCCAGGGCTTTTGACCGGTCGCACGTGTACCAGTTGATGGACGCGGGTGCTGATGTCATCACCCGTGAGACTTTCGGCTCTGCACTGATCATGGGTGAAGAGGCGTTGAAATTACTGGGCTACGATGATGCGCAGGCTTACGGCGTGATGCGGACTTTCAAAAAGCACGATGAGGAAGGGTTGAAAAAGCTGTACGAGGTGTGGGGCGATGATCAGGCGTATGGATTGAGGATACGGGAATACGTTGAGCAGCTTGAAAAAGTGCTCAAAGACGACAGTGAAGAATCCGGCGAGCAATTCAAAGAGGCCTGGAAGCATTTGCAGGGTGCCGAGTCCAGGAGAAAACCCGGGGATTGAGCTAGTCCCGGTTGAGGCGTTCGTCGAGTCGATCCAACTGTTCACCGATAACCCCATCAACGGCTGTAGCAATTCCAGACAGTCCACCCGGGGGATGGCCGAAAACTTGGTAGGTAAAGCTCACTTTGCTGCCTTCTTCAAAGGCTTCAATTTTCCGGATAATCAGGACTTGCGATGGTAATGATCCGCAATCACCTGTGCCACGCAAGAGGTGAGTTTGCGGGCAAACGGGACGTGGATGAACTCATTGGGGCCATGGGCATTGGAGTTAGGTCCGAGCACCCCGGTTATCATGAACTGCGCTCGTGGGAAGAACTCGCCCAGCATAGCCATGAATGGAATGGTGCCGCCTTCACCCATGTACATCACACCCTGTCCGTATGCAGCCTGTGAAGCTTTTTCCAGCGATGCGTCCAGCCACGGGGCGATTTCAGGAGCGTTCCAGCCGGACGCTGCGTGATCCGCCTCGAATGAAACCCGGGCATTGTTCGGAGGATCGGCCTCGAGCGTGGCCTTCATCTGCTTCGTGGCCTCTTCGCCATCAACGGTGGGCGGGAGGCGCATCGAAAGTTTCAGGGCTGTGTGGGGTCTTAAAACGTTACCCGCAGATTCCAGCGAGGGCATTCCCTCGGCCCCGGTTATCGACAGCGCAGGTCGCCAGGTTCGATTCAGCAGGCGCTCCAGGTTGTTGTCTGCCTGGGGTTGCACGCCGTCACAAAACGGGTAGGCCTCGAAAACACCATTACCCAGTGCGTCAGCCATGCGTTTGTTTTGCCGCAGGCGTTGATCAGGAATCTCTGCGTGGAGATAGTTGGGCACTATTTTTCCGGTGTTCTCGTCCTCAAGACGGCTGATCAACTGCCGCAGCACTCTGAAGCCTGAAGGCACAACCCCGGAGGCGTAGCCGGAATGCACACCTTCTTCAAGCACGTCGGCGCTCAACGTGCCCGCTGCCATTCCGCGCAGCGATACCGTCAGCCACAACTGCTCATAGTTGCCGGCGCCGGAGTCCAGGCAAACCACCAGTGATGGCGTGCCGATCTGTTCCCTGAGGTGATCAATGTAATACGGCAGGTCAAAACTGCCGGATTCCTCACAGGCTTCGATGATCACCACGCAACGTGCACGGGGTATTTCCTCTCTCTGCAGCGCCATCAGGGCAGTCAGCGAAGCGTAAGCGGCGTAACCGTCGTCCGCGCCGCCACGTCCGTATAATTTACCGTCCCTCATCACCGGAATCCAGGGCCCCAGGCCGTCGGCCCAGCCGGTCATTTCCGGTTGCTTGTCCAGGTGCCCGTACATCAGGATGGTGTCGTCGTTGTCTCCCGGGATGTCCATGAAGATGAGTGGTGTTTTGCCGGGCAACCTGACGATCTCGCACTCCATTCCTTTGACATCCTGGCTCTTACACCAGGCAAAAATCTGCTGAACGGCATCCTCGATGTAGCCGTTTTTTTCCCAATCAGGGTCGAAATGGGGGGACTTGGCCGGAATTTTGATGTATTCCACAAGCTCGGGAACAATGGAGTCCATCCAGACTTCATCGACAAATTTTTGTACTGAGTTTTGATCCATTTCTGCTACCTTGCGCTGGTGTCCGGTTGGAAGCGCACATTATCACACGTGATTCATCATTCTGGTATGCTGGCGGCACTTCAAACAAGACTCGGAGCGAACGAGTGAGCACCCAAACTGAACCAACAGGTATGCCGGGTATCCCACCCGGAGAATTTCTCGGACACCCCAAGGCACTTTGGCAACTTTCCAACATCGAAATGTGGGAACGATTTGCCTATTACGGAATGCGGGCCCTGTTGGCAGTCTACGTCGCTACCATGTTTTTTGGCCACCTCGGCGACCAGGCCAATGCACAGGCCAGCCTGGTTTACGGCGGCTATACGGCACTGGTCTATGCGACCGGCATCATTGGGGGTTACATTGCCGATCACGTGCTGGGCTACCAGCGATCCATTCTGCTCGGTGCCATCATCATGGCTGCCGGGCTGTGTGTTCTGCTGATTGAAGACCTGACATATTTCCTTGTGGGCCTGGCACTGATCGTGGCAGGCAACGGGCTGTTCAAACCCAATATCTCGACCATGATCGGTAAACTGTATTCGGCGGGTGATGTGAGGCGAGATTCGGGCTTCACCATTTTCTACATGGGTATCAACCTGGGCGCCTTTATTGCACCGTTTATCACGGCGGCATGGATTGGCGCGACCTGGGGTCTGAAATGGGGCTTTTTCGCCGCCGCGATCGGCATGATTTTATCTACACTTTTTCTCGAGGTGGCTAAAAAGTCACTGGGTCCTGTGGGCCTTCCACAGGAAGGAAAAGAAGGCTGGGGTCGGTTTTTCCTGGTGGGAATTGGCGCCCTGGTGATGTCCATTGGCGTTTTCTTCCTGCTTTCTGAAAGCGAGATTCTGGGTTGGTTGCTGGGTTTCATCATGACAGCGCTGATCGTCTATTTCATCGTATCGGGCATTAGAAGCGGAGATAAAGTCCAGCTTCAGCGCTACATTGCGATGATCATCCTGTTTGTGGCCAATGCCTGTTTCTGGGCTCTGTTCGAGCAAGCCGGCAGCTCAATGAATTTTTTCGCACGTGAATTCGTCACGCCGATGTACGGAGGTATGGAAAGCTGGCAAGCCGGTGGTTTTGGTATTTTCCAGTCGCTCAACCCGTTGTACATCCTGCTTTTTGCGCCGCTATTCGCCGCGATATGGCCGTGGCTCGACAAGCGCAACATGAACCCGTCCATTCCCCGGAAATTTGCCCTGGGCCTGATCCAGGTTGCACTTGGGTTTTATGTATTGGTGTTCTCAATCGCCAACTTCCAGAATGCCGCGGGCCTGATTCCCTGGATTTTCCTGGCTTTTTGTTACCTCCTGCATACCACTGGTGAGTTATGCCTTTCTCCGATCGGCCTGTCCATGGTGACCAAGCTGGCTGCGGAGAAAGAAACCGGCATGGCAATGGGCGGCTGGTTCCTCTCGATTGCCATGGCACAGTACGTGGCTGGCCTGATCGCCGCGGTTGCTTCCGGTGGTGGCCATGGCCCGGAAGCCGGGGCGGCTATCGGCCAGTACTCGGATACCTACATGATGCTGTTCTGGGTCGGATTGGCGTTTGGTATCGCCTACCTGCTGGTTGCCCCGCTGATCAACAAATTGATGCACGGCGTGAAGTAGGTCAGCAAAAACAGATGAAAGAAGGACCCCGGCTTCTGCCGGGGTTTTTTGATAATTGACGTTACCCTCTGGAGTTCCCGAATGCAAAAAAAGCCTTCCATTTACCTGGTAATCCCCCTCACTCTACTGGTCGCGATGGTCACGGCATGTCAGCCAGCTGAGCCGGTCGCAGAACCTGAACTTGTGGTTCAGGGGCAGGAACAAAGCGAAGCCGGGCAGGATGAAGCACGCTCGGCGACCGAAATTGCTTGGGACCAGTTTGTCGAGCGTTACATAGAGGATTTTCTGTCTGCACACCCGGCGTTTGCCGTTTTCCAGGGGCGCCACGAGTACGATGGAATACTTCCTGACTGGAGTCACGAGGGCATTGCCCGGGAAATCACACGCCTGAAGCTGGCGCGCGAGAATGCGCTGGCTTTCAGTGGTGAGAGCCTGGGGGATGAAGGACGGTATCAGCGCGAATACCTGCTGGCAGCCATCGACCGGATGCTGTTCTGGCTGGAAAAGGCTGAATGGCCCTTCGTAAACCCCGCTTTCTATTTCGACTGGATGTCAGATTCGCTGGACCCGGGTCCGTACATCACCCTGGACTATGCGCCATTGGCTGAGCGGATGAAGTCCTACACCCGGTTTGCCGGCAACATTCCCCGCGCGGTGGGGCAGATCCGTGCCAATCTGCGCATGCCGATGGCCCGCACCAGGCTGCAATACGGTATCGATTCCTTTGGTGGCATGGCCGATTATTTCAGCAACGATGTACCAGCGGTTTTTGCCGAAGTCGATGACGAAGTTCTGCAGGCTGAGTTTGCGGCAGCCAACGGCGCGGCGGCCACAGCCATGCGTGAGCTGGCTGACTGGTTGAGCTCAAACCTGGCCACTGCCACTGAAGATTACGCCCTGGGTCCGGATTTGTTCCGGCAGATGATTTACGACACCGAGCGTGTGGATATTTCCCTGGAAGAGCTTGAAGCCATGGGCCGGGCTGACATGAAACGTAATCAGATAGCTTTAGGTGAAGCCTGTGCCGAGTTTGCGCCTGGCGCGAGTACCCGCAATTGTTTTGCAATAATGGCAAATCGCAAGCCGGCTGGCGGCGCTGTCGCAACGGCCCGTTTGCAAATGGAGGAAACCAAGGCGTTCCTGCTTGAGAACGACCTCGTAACCATTCCGGGCGACGAGGAAGCGCTGGTGGCGGAAGCTCCGCCTTATGCACGGTCCAATTCGGCCTATATCAATATTCCCGGACCATTTGAGAAGAACCAGCCTTCGGTTTATTACATCTCGCCGCCGAACCCGGATTGGTCCCAGGAAATCCAGCAAGCCTATATTCCAGGTGAATCTGACTTGTTGTTCACTTCCGTGCACGAGGTGTGGCCTGGCCACTTCCTGAACTTCGTTCATGCTATTCGCGCACATTGGATCCTGGGCCGTATTTTCGTCACCTATGCTTTCGGTGAAGGCTGGGCCCATTACACCGAGGAAATGATGCTGGAAGCCGGGTTGCGCGGGGCGTCGGCTGAAACACGCATCGGGCAACTGGCAAACGCGCTGCTGCGCGATGCCCGCTTCCTCTCCGCAATTGGCCTGCACACGCAGGGCATGTCCGTGGAGGAGTCGGAGAAGTTGTTCATGGAGGAGGCCTACCAGGACGAGGGCACCGCCCGGCAACAGGCTGCACGCGGTACTTATGATCCGGCCTATCTCAATTACACGCTCGGCAAACTGATGATCAGGGATTTACGGGATGAATGGACACGAATGCGTGAAGGACGCCAGTCCTGGCGGGAATTTCACGACACTTTCCTGTCGTTTGGCGGCCCACCCATTCCGCTGGTACGTAACCGCATGATGAAACCTCCCCAGGACGACGATGGCTAGATGTGAATTGCGCAGGATTCGATAATCGGTTCAACCTGGGCTATCAAAATGGCTGAGCCGTCAAACGTAAAACTAGGCCTGGGCGGCGAGCGGCTCTGGATCCGATGTCTCTTCAAGCGGCACGATCTTGAAATTGGTCACACCGTAGATGATTGCGATCACCGGGTTGAGCAGGTTGACAAAGGCATAAGGCGCGTAAGCCAGCGTCGGTACACCCAGGGTGGCGGCCATGAAAGCACCGCAGGTATTCCATGGCACCAGGGCCGAGGTCATCGTTCCGGCGTCTTCGAGTGTGCGGGACAGGTTCTGTGGCGCCAGCCCGCGGCGCGCAAATTCCGCGCGATACATCCTGCCCGGAAGGACGATTGCGATGTATTGGTCGGCGGCAATAATATTCATGCCAATGGCGGTGAGCACGGTTGTGGTAATTAATGATCCTGTGCCATGCACGCCTTTGAGCAGGGCATCAACAATGCGCTGCAGCAGCCCGGTGTGTTCCATAACGCCGCCAAAACACATGGCCGAGATGATCAGCCAAATCGTGTTCAGCATGCTGGACATGCCACCTCGCGACAGCAGTGCGTCCAGCGATGCATCCCCGGTCTCTATCTGGAAACCATCGGCCAGGGCCATGAACAGTCCCTTGATGCTCGCCGCCCAACTGCCCAGCTCTCCATCGGGGCTGCCAAACGTTTGCAGCAGTCCGGGCTGCCAGATCAGCGCAACAACACAGCCTGCCAACGCTCCGGCCGTGATGGTGGGCAGGGCTGAAACTTTGCGCATGGCCAGGGTCAACAACAGGGCCAGCGGCAACACGGTCGGCCAGGCAATGGTGTAGTTGTCAGTCAGGAGCCTGCGGGCTGCCTCGATGCTTTCGACCGGTGCCTGGACTGTTTCGCTGCTCCACCCAATAAAGGAGAAAAGCACCAGGGCTATCAGGAAAGAAGGCCCTGTGGTCCAGGCCATGTGCCGGATATGAACGAAAAGATCCACCCCGACCATGGCTGGCGCCAGGTTGGTGGTATCGGAAAGTGGCGACATCTTGTCTCCGAAATAGGCTCCGGAAATGACCGCGCCCGCAGTAATCGGCGCTGACAATCCCATAATCTGGGCAATACCCATCAATGCCAGACCAATGGTGCCGGCAGTGGTCCAGGAGCTCCCGATTGAAATGGCCACCAATGCACATATGACCAGGGCGGCCGGGTAAAACCAGGATGGGTCAAGAATTCCCAGCCCGAAATAAATCACCGTTGGCGCGGTGCCGGCCAACATCCAACTGCCGATCAGTGACCCTACAGCGAGCAGAATCAAGCAGGCCTTCAGTGCCAGGGTGATGCCTTCCACCATGGCCTGCTCCATGTCCTTCCATGTATAACCCAGGCGCAAACCGATCAGCGAAGCAACCCCGGCGGCCAGCATCAATGCGATCTGGTTGGGGCCATAGGAAGAGCCATCGCCGAACAAGCCAACAGAGCCGGCCAGCATGCCGATGAGAAATAACAGCGGTAGCAGCGCAAGTAATAGAGGAATTGGAGTTTCGGAGGAATCCTTGGTCATCGGCATATTTTTGTTACTGTGTCGTGATTGTGCGGCCTTGTGCGCCATGAAGCAAATGCATCGAACACTGTAGACAGTAATGGACTCATTTTCCTTTTTCGTTTTCGAGCCCCCTGGTGATAATCTCGGTGTAGAGATCCAGTGTTCGGACGATGAGTTCATGATATTCAGGGTGGCGTGCGACCAATGGCTGGCTGCTTCGACTGTCTTCGTACACACGCTCGAGAAACGAGATATCTTCGCTGCTAAGTGTATCCCCGCCTTTTACCTTTTCCAGCAACCGTTTCGCTCGCGGCAGGCGATATTCCTTCATACGGATCATCAAGGCTGCAATTGTGCCGGCATCTTTTTGCGATTGGTCCATGATAAGCAGGCCTCCAGATTAGATCGGGACAGCCTTGATTATGAATGGCGATTTGATTTACAGCAATTATCGTTTGCAGGGCGATTACCAGGAATGAAGTCCCATGACTCGTATCAGAGATACTTTTCCTGGTTCCTGAGACCATTGGCATACTTTAAAAAGGGCAAGGAATAGAGTTGAATCCGACAATTTGCCCAAAGTCGTCTTTTTTTGCAGGGATCGCATGTTCTATCTTGTTATTGAGCAATTCCCTGGCCGCCGAAACAGAGACCGATAGCGCGCTCTGGGCAGGAGGGCTGTTCCTGACTGAAAGGGACAAAGGCCTGGATTACTCGGTGGAGTACCAGTTGCGCCTCGATGATCAAATGAGTTCCTTTAGCAGCCACTTCCTCGAATTGCTTGGGTATCGAAAAACAACACGCTCCTTGTTACTTTATGGTGGATACCGATATACAAGGCGCTCTGATCACAATGAGAACCGGCTGGTTTTTGGGGGATTTTGGGACCTGACACGGCTTAACAAACCCGTGTGGCAAAACCCGGATCGATTCAAGGCCATTCTCCAGATCGCCTATCAGCATGATTTTAACGTCAAGTTCGATGATCTGCTCCAGGATTCCAATTCCATTCGCTGGATACTGGTAGGATCAAGACCAGTCACGCCAACGATAACGCCTTTTTTTATTGCGGGAATTTTAACGACGTGGAACGAGTCCTACAGTTTTGGCGTCGATAAGGTTCGGTTGGGTGGAGGTCTTTCCTGGAAAATGACAGACCGAAGCCGATTGCGGGCCCAGTACATCTGGGAAAAATTTCTTTTCAGGACGCCCAAAAAACAAACCAACATCATCTGGCTGCGGTACGAGATGGCTCTGGGTAAACAGGCCAGGGTTTATGATTAAGCCCTGAGTTCAGGAACTTCCGCCCGCAGGGCGGTACGCGACAGCGCTGCTTTGGCAACACGGCGAATTGCCAGCACAAAGGCTGCGGTGCGCATATCCAGAGAATGCTCCCGTGCTACCGCTGCGACATCTCTGTAGGCCTTTCGCATGATGGTTTCGAGTTCGCCACGTACGCGGTCGACATCCCAGCGAAACTGCTGGATATTCTGTGCCCACTCGAAATAGCTGACAGTGACGCCACCGGCATTGGCCAGAATGTCCGGCACCAGCCGTATCCCCCGCTCGTGGAATATCTGATCTGCTTCTGGTGTCGTTGGCGCGTTGGCGCCCTCGACAATGTAGCGCGCTTGCACATCATTGGCATTGTCTTTCGTGAGTACATCGCCCAATGCTGCCGGTATCAGTACCTCTGCTTTCCAGGTAAGCACATCCTGCCCTTCAAAGGCCTCGCCACCCGGAAAGCCCTTGACGGTCCGGTGTTCTGCGACCCATACGCAAAGTGCTTCCACATCCAGCCCATTGTCATTGGATACACCACCTGCATGGTCACCGACCGCAACGATTTTTGCACCTTTTTCTGCGATCAGCCGGGCGGCATGGCTACCCACATTACCGAACCCCTGCAATGCCACGGTGATGCCATTGAGAGAGCGGTCATCTTCGGCGAGCATGTCTTCCAGCACATACATGACACCCCGGCCGGTGGCTTCTTCGCGTCCATCGGATCCGAACAGGTGCAGTGGCTTACCGGTTACAACCGCCGGAGAAAAACCCTGGTACTTGGAGTATTCGTCCATGATCCAGCCCATGATCTCGGCGTTTGTATTGACATCGGGTGCCGGAATATCGATCGTCGGTCCGATGACGTCCTTGGTCAGTTCGACGAAGCGGCGGGTAACTGCTTGTAGTTCATTCCTGCTCATCCTTGCGGGATCACAATCGATGCCGCCCTTGGCGCCACCGAAGGGCACATCTACCACTGCTGTTTTCCAGGTCATCAGGGTTGCCAATGCCGTGGCCTCGTCCTCATCAACGCTGGGGTGGTAGCGCAGGCCGCCTTTCATCGGGCCGCGTGAGGGGTTGTGCTGGACACGATAACCCTGGTAATGGCCGAGCCCTCCGTCATCATTGTCAATGATGATTTCGACCTTGACCACGCGCATGGGGGTGAGAAGGATATCTCTTATATTATCCTTAAGTCCGAGGACGTCAGCTGCGGCGTGAAAGTAGTGTTGGCTTTGTGCCAGCATGGTGTTCTCCGATGTGCATTCTGATTAATCGTATCAAGCAATAATGGAAAAAAGGTAATTTTCCCAACTCATGATACGAAGTATTACCTGCCTGATAATGGCCACGGGTTTCCAGCTTTCTGAATAGACGGCGATATAAGCTTTGGCGCCCGCGGGTAATTGGTATTCTGAAAGATCATCTTCAACGTTGATTCTGACCAGCACACGTCCCGGAGGGGTTACGCCATTAACCGATATCAACTTGTCATCAGGCAATAACTGGCCCTGGCCCATGATGTCACTCATGCCCTCAACTGTCGCGGAGAAGACTTTGCCTGGAAGTGCGATAAAAATCACTTCTGCTTTGAATCCCGGCTGAATATTCTGCAAGGGGTTTTGCTGGAAGCCACCCAGGAGAAAGCGATCCTGGTCGTTCACGAAAGTCATCAGTGGCCGCATGGGCATATCGACCGCCAGGGCACCGGCCCGCAAACGGACTTGCGCTACATAACCATCGGCCTGCGACTGGACGTCGGTTTGCGACAGGTCATAACGGGCGCCGGCGAGTTGCGCTATCAGGCTGTCTAATGCAGCCTGGGCACGTTCCACGTCTTTTTCCGACGCAAATTGTTTCGAAAATAATTCCTGAGCATCCGCCAGGTTGCTTGCAGCCAGTATCATCTCAGCTTCCAGCCGGTCCACCTCGTACTGGAAGGGTTCCGGGTCAATTTGAAAAAGTGACGCTCCTTTCTTCACGCGGTCGCCTGTTTTGACGTTAACCGCAATGATGCGTCCTTTTACAGTTGGGAGCACCGGAGTTGTCAGCGTATAAATACGGGCCTCCTTGGTGAACGGGTGATACATGCCCATCATGAGCAACAGAAAACCAATACTGACTACGCCGCCGAGCACCGCCGTGGTTCCGGTCCACTTATTCAGGGGTACTTTGAGTACTTTGAAAACGAAGAACATGAGCATGGAGTAGACGATGACGAGTACTTCAACCATTTTGATTCTCCTCGACCCTGTTTTCTGAAGCCGAAGGCACCAGTTGGCTCAGTGCTGTAGAAAGGCTCCGAACCTGCTCCTCAAGTTGCTCTATCCTCTTTTTTTGTTCCTCTGAGCCCGCTCCGGTGACCTCCATTTGCAGGAATTTTTCACCGGGCCTGTGAAGATAGGCCCAAATCCATAACAAGGGCCAGATCGTATGCAACAGGAACAGGCTCACCCAGCCTGCGATATGGATTGCATCCTGGTGTGGGTGATCACGCTTCTTCGCAATCTCATAAGGAATGTCATGGATATAAATGATCAGGTAAATGATAAAGGTCGTCATGACCAGTAGTATTCCCAAGGCTAGGTATTCAAGCATTTGAACCTCGTTTCATTTTATGGATTTCAGAAAACCAATTTAACACTTCAATTGTCCTGATTGTTCAAATTCGGCTTATGTTGTGGTGCCGGCTCGCTGATCCGCTCCCACCGCGAGGTAATCGAGGCCATGAATGGAATTGGTGATCTGGTTTGCCAGCACTGAGCTTTTCATATAGCTATTGCCTGGGGGGTCACCATCACTGACGGGCCAGCGATGCGATTTTATGCGCCTCCGCCAGGGACGTTCCCGGCGCCTTTTTGGCAATTGTTGCGAGAAAGCGTTAAATTCTACCGTATTCAATCTTCCCAACAGACGATCAGATCAACAAAAACAAGGAAAACCCATGTCAGCAAAGAAGCCAACAAACCTGAGCACGAAAATCTTCATCGCCATGGTGCTCGGCGGCATCTGCGGCGGAATCATCAGCTGGATGGGCAACCCAGACTGGGCGCAAATCTGGTTGATAGATGGCCTGTTCCGCGTAGTCGGGCAGGTCTTCATTGCATTGTTGAAAATGCTGGTTGTGCCGCTGGTCTTCGTTTCACTGATCTGTGGTGTCAGCTCGCTGTCCGATCCGAAAATACTGGGCCGGGTCGGCGGTAAGACGGTTGGCCTGTACCTGATCACTACCGGTATCGCGGTCACGATGGCATTAACCGCCGCGGTGATATTCAAACCCGGAATCGGAGCCAATCCAATCGCGATGGTCGAGACGGAAATCGCGCAAGTCACGCCATTCACGCAGGTCCTGATCGACATGGTGCCCAACAATCCCGTGGCCGCCATGGCTGATGCGAGGATGCTGCCGATCATCTTCTTCGCGATCCTGCTCGGACTCGCGATCACGATGAGCGGAGAAAAGGGCAAGCGGATTTCAGCCTGGTTCCAGGACTTCAACGGGGTCATCATGAAGTTGGTGACCATCGTGATGCAGGTGGCTCCCTACGGTGTCTTCGCACTGATCGCCAACCTGGCGGCGACCAGCAACGCCGGCGACTTCATGGCGGTGGGCAAGTACATCATCCTCGTATTCGCTGTACTGTTTCTGCAGGCTCTTGTGGTCTACCCCACCCTGGTTGTTCTGCTGTCGCGACTGAATCCACGCCTGTTCCTGTACAAAATGCGCGCGGCGATGATGTTTGCCTTTTCAACGGCTTCGAGCAACGCAACCATTCCGGTCACTCTGAACTCCGTGGTGAACCGGATTGGCGTCAGCAACAAGGTCGCATCCTTCACTATCCCCCTCGGGGCGACAATCAACATGGATGGCACGGCCATCATGCAAGGCATCGCGACCGGTTTTATCGCCCAGTTTTACGGTATCGACCTGACTATTTCGCAGTACCTGATGGTGGTAATGATGGTCATCATGGCCTCGATTGGCACCGCGGGCATCCCCAGCGTTGGCCTGGTGTTGCTGGCGGGTGTTCTCGCCCAGGTAGGCCTGCCGGAAGAAGGGATTGCCCTGATCCTTGGTGTGGACCGTTTGCTGGATATGACCCGGACCGTGGTTAACATAACGGGGGATGCCGCTGTTACTACGATCGTTGCCAAAAGCGAAGGGGCGCTGGATATGGATGTGTTCAATGACCGAAAAGCCGGCGTCATGTACAAGCCCGGAAAGGTCGAGGCCTAAACATCTTCCAGGCGGAGCGTTATCGCTGGGACACGATAAATTAGCAGTAATTTACTGAGAGATTCATTCAGTTTGTCGCAGCAAAAAAGCGCGATTATACGAAATTGGATGAATTGCAACATGTTCTGTGCATAATAGTCCCCTGCCCCAATCAAGCCCGCTTTTTTAACGCGGTATCGGAGAACTTGTAATGACCGAAGTTTTAGTTATGAACGAAGGAATGTTGGTGTCCGGCATTATCCTTGCGTTTACTTTTTTAGGAATATTCACCGAGCACGTTCATGGATTTCACCGGGCAAAATTCGCCATGATGGGTGCCATTGTGATGATCATAGCGGGTCAGTATTACGGCTATTATGACTCGGCATTGGCGGTGCTGTCTGTCGACTGGAATGTGGTATTCCTGCTGGGCTGCATGATGGCCATCGTGTCCATCATGATCCCCACCGGTGGTTTCGAAGCGCTGGCCAATTATATGGCGCGCATCAGCAAGGGCCACCAATTCAAGCTGCTTGTTCTGCTGGGAACGGCTGTCACCGTATTGTCACTGCTGCTGGACAACGTCACCACGGTGGTTATTTTCGGGCCGTTGATCATCATCATCGCACGGGCGATGAAGATCACTCCCATCCCGTTTTTGCTGGCTGCTGCCCTGCTGTCCGATACCGGAGGTGTCGCGACCCTGGTTGGTGACCCGCCCAACCTGATGATTGGTTCGGCCAAAGGCATCGATTTCAACACCTTTTTCATTCACATGGGCGGTATCGTCTTTTTGGCGTGGATAGGCACTTTGATTACCCTGCGTGTGCTGTTTCGAAAGGAATTGGCCATCAAGCCCGAGGGTGAATTTCACGAAGTCGTGGAATTCAAAGACCGCCGGCTTTGGAACCAAAGTCTGTTTGTGCTCGGCTTGATGGTGGTGCTTTTCGTCACGCACCATGCCATTGGTTGGGAACCCTGGATGGTATCGGCTTCGGGTCTGACACTGCTGGTATTTATTGCCCGTAAAGTGGAAATGGATCATGCCATGGAGGATGTCGAAATCCCCTTGCTGATTTTTTTCATCTCTTTGTTTATCGTCGTCGGTGGCGTCAATCACAGCCATTTTCTGGAATATATTGCTCAGTTCATCATTCCTTACGTGAAGGAAGACCTGTTTGTCGCAACACTGGTGCTGATGTGGGTGGCCGCCATCATGTCCGCTCTCATTGACAACATACCCTTTACTGCAGCAATGATTCCGATACTGTTGGGAATGGAAGCACAGGGAATTCACGTAGCACCGCTTTGGTGGGCGTTGGCAGTGGGTGTCGGCATGGGCGGCAACGGAACACATATTGGCTCAACCGCAAATGTGTATATCGTTACCATTTCTGAGCGCCTGGCGAAGAGAGAGAATGACCCTTCACTGGCCATAACACCGTGGATCTGGATTCGCTACGGCACACCGGCCATGTTGGTTACGCTGACTATATGCACTGTTGTGTTTTACTTCTATTTTGATTTTTTCAATCAAGTCATTCCAACCGTGTCGACCGCAAAGCATGGTTGAAACCACGGTCAGAATTATAGCAACACACCAAAACAGCCCGGTTTCACCGGGCTGTTTTTTCATCGGTCGAACTACAGCTAAATAAATCAATCGACGCGCTTGACCCCGACCGCGCGGCCAGTACCCCGGTGCTCCAATACAAACTTGCCCATAATGTTTTGGGTAATAGTGACAACGGAGTCAGTCCCGCCGTAACGCAATTTGCCTGGCATGCGCTGCTGCCATACCTGGCCGTTGTCCAGTCGAAAAAGCGATTTCCCAGACCAACCCCTGAACGCAGGTATCACCTTGGCCACCAGTTGATATTTGACTTTTTTATCTTTCTTTACCTCTTTCTGGGTCCTGTATCCTCCCGGGTACTTCTCGGTGGTGTCCCCGGTAGATTCTGAGGCGGCTTCCGAAGTGGCTTCCGGGGTGCCTTCTGAGGCGGCTGTGGGGGTAGTGTCCTGGGCGACTCTGGGACTTGGTTTTCCAGGCACTGCAGGTCCCTTGATCGCGCCTTCCCGATACGTGGCAACCCATTCGCTTAGGTGTGCCCGTTCAGAATCGCTGAGTTTGTCCAGCCCCGCCTCTGAAAAGTCTTCCGGGGTCATTAGCGTTCGAATTTCGGGGGAATCTTTGTCTTCGGCTGCACTGGCAGTTGCAAGCCCCAGTGCGAGAAAAATTATGATTATTGTTCTCAACTCAAAACCCTTCCTGCGTGATATTACTCGGCTGTGTATTTTACACTGAATGCTGCTGTCGGCTACTTTCCATAGAGCCGCAGGCGACCCGCCGACCCTGGTTGGGTACATCGAGCGAAGCGAGCGATACCAGAAGGGTCGTGCGCTTATTGCATGCCGTCGAGCGCAGCCGCCTTCCGGCGTAGCTGGGAGCAGGGAAGCGAGACTCATTCATGGCGTGAGTTGAGCACGGTTATCACATCAGATAACTCCAGTCCGCTGGCGCGAAGCAGCACCAGCAGGTGATATAGCAGGTCTGCAGACTCTTTCGCCAGTTCCTCGCGATCACCCACTGCAGCCGCCAGGGCGGCTTCCACGCCTTCTTCGCCGACTTTCTGCGCGATACGTTTGATACCGGCTTGGAATAAACTCGTGGTGTAGCTGCCTTCGGGCCGTTCCAATTCGCGCTGTGCGATAAGGCGCTCCAGGCTGGCCAGGAAGGCAAGTTCCGGCATGATGTTTTGCTCGCTGCTGTCAAAGCAGGTATCTGTGTCCCGGTGACAAACGGGTCCGGAAGGAATGGCCAATACCAGCAGGCAGTCTTTATCGCAGTCAGCGTGGATGGCAACCAGCTTCAGCTTATTGCCAGAGGTTTCGCCTTTGGTCCAGAGTTGCTCGCGGCTTCTGCTCCAGAACGTGACGTTACCGCTGTCGAGACTGGCAATCACGGCCTCCCTGCTCATATAGGCCTGCATCAATACACGGCCGTCGAATGCGTCCTGCACTATGGCGGGCACCAAACCATTCATTTTCCGCCACTCCAGTACATTGGCTTCTTGTGAATCCCGGATCAACATGGGCGTACCTCGATGCCGGCTTCTGCCAGCAGTTGTTTTAATTCTGGAATCGGAATCTGGCCAGAGTGAAACACCGTGGCGGCCAGGGCGGCATCAACGTCCGCCTTTTCAAATGCCGATATGAAATGCTTTACTGTGCCGGCGCCACCGGATGCTACCAGCGGGATGGGAAGGCGCTTTCTCGCGGCACGCAATTGCGTGATGTCATAGCCGGCACGGGTTCCGTCCGCGGACATGCAATTGAGCACCACTTCGCCGGCACCCCGGTCGACGACTTCGCCAAGCCAGTCCAGCGTCTCCATTCCAGGTGCTCGCATCTCGTCGGGAGTACCGGTGTGCGACCGCACGGTGTAGACACCATCATCTTCGATCGAATCGACCCCGATCACCACGCATTGGCTGCCGAAGGCTTTGGCCAGTTCATCGATCAGCCCGGGGTTCTCCAGCGCCGGCGTATTGATTGAGATTTTGTCCGCACCCTGGGCCAGGATACGAGCGGCAGTTTCGACGCTACGGATACCCCCCGCCACGCAGAATGGGATATCGATAGCCTCAGAAACGCGACGCACCCATTCCACGTCGACACTACGGCCTTCCGGGCTGGCGGTGATGTCATAGAAAACGAGTTCGTCGGCGCCTTCATCGCGATAGCGGCTCGCGAGTTCGATGATGTCACCCATCACCCGGTGGTTGCGGAATTGTACGCCCTTGACGACCTGGCCGTCGCGGACGTCAAGGCAGGGGATGATTCGCCTTGCGACTGCGGCCTGTACATTCATTCTCATGACAGGGCCTTCAATGCTTCAGCGACGGTGAAGCAGCCTTCGAGCAGTGCCTTCCCTGTCACAGCTGAGGCAACGCCGGTGGCGGATAGCTTTTTCAGGTCCGGCAGAGCGCTGATTCCTCCCGAAGCCTGCACTCTGAGATCCGGGTAGCGCTGGGTGATTTCCTGGTACAGATCAAAATTCGGGCCAGTCATGGCGCCGTCCCTGCCGATATCGGTGCACAAAAGGTGCTTCAGGCCCTTGTCCGAATAGTAATCGAGCAAGGCCCAGAGTGTTTGCCCGGACCCTCTGGTCCAACCATGTGTACGTGGCCAGGGTATGTGCTCTTCGTCGATCCGCACATCCAGTGCCGCGACCAGGCGATCCTCCCCAAATTCCTTGAGCCAGGCGGCAAAACGCTCCGGTTGTGTGACGGAGATGCTGCCGACTACTATCCGTTGGGCGCCAAGTTCCAGGCGTGTACTGATATCTGACGCAGCACGAACCCCACCACCGGTCTGAACCGACTGCTCCGCGTTGTCGAGCAGCTGCCGCAAGGGCCGGATATCGGCACTTTCGCCATCTCTGGACGCGGCCAGGTCGACTATGTGTAACCACTCGGCGCCCTCCTGTGCATAGGTGGCAGCCAGCTTGACTGCATCCAGTTGGTAAATTTTGCACTTGTTAAAGTCGCCATGGAGCAGGCGCACACAGCTGCCGTCGAGCAAGTCAATGGCTGGAATAACCTGAGTGCTCATTGCAGTGGTATTTCCAGGAAACCTTTCAGCAGTTCGGCGCCGGCCCCGGCTGACCGCTCAGGATGAAATTGTGCGCCGTAATAATTGCGGTGCCGGACAATGGCGCTGAACTGATTGCCGTGACTGCTGGTTGAAAGTGTCCACTTGCCGACAGGGGCGGCATAAGAATGCACGAAGTAAAACCACTGCTTGTCCAATGTTGCGGTTAGCCTGTCCTGGCGGATGTTCTGGACTGAATTCCACCCCATGTGTGGTACCCGCAACCCCTTACTTTCGGAAAATCGCTCCAGCCTGGCAGGAATCAGGCCGAGCAATTTGGCATCATCTTCCGCTGAAGACTCAAACAGTAATTGCATCCCCAGGCAGATGCCAAGCACCGGTTGTTGCAGACTCCTGATGACATCATGCAGGCCATGAGCTTTAAGCACTTCCATTGCTCTGCCGGCCGCACCAACTCCGGGTAGAATGACGCGCGCTGCGGCACTGATGATGGCGGCATCCGCGGTAAATTGCGGCTCGGCACCGAGGCGCCGCAAAGCGTGTAGAACGGAGGAAATATTGGCTCCACCACTGTCGACTACGGCCACCGACATCACAGCATTCCCTTGGTGCTCGGGAGTTCACTGCCTTGCCGGGCCAGTGCAGGCCGCAGGGCGCGGCCGGTGCCTTTGAACAGGGCTTCGATCATGTGATGGGTGTTATCTCCCTGGACTTTCAGGTGTATGGCGGCCGCCAGTGACTGGCTGAACGACGCGAAAAAGTGCCGTACCATTTCGGTGGAAAATTCACCAACGTTGTCGCGGGGGAAATCGGCGTCAAAGACGATGACGGGGCGGCCTGACAGGTCGATCGCCACTTCTGCCAGGGACTCATCCATTGGCAGTGTGAAACCATAACGGCCGATGCCTCTGCGGTCACCCAGAGCGGCATTGAGTGCCTGTCCCAGTGCCAGCGCACAATCTTCGACCGTGTGATGCTCGTCGATGTCGAGATCACCAAGGCAGCGCAGTTCCAGCTTGAACCCACCGTGGCTGGCCAACTGGTCCAGCATATGATTGAAAAAACCAATACCTGTTTCGGCATTGCAGCCGCTGCCTGCATCCAGGTCGACAAATACGCGGATATCCGTTTCCCTGGTCTTTCGCTCTACGGTGGATTGCCGCGGGTGGTTCACCAATTGATGCGTGATTGAAGCCCAGCTTTCATACCCCTCACCCAACCGCAGCCCTCCGATTCCCATGTTTTCGGCCAGCTTGATGTCTGTCTCGCGATCGCCAATGACCCAGCTGTCAGACAAATCCAGTTCACCCGATTTCAGATAATCCAAAACCAGGCCTATCCCGGGTTTTCGTGTGGAGGCGTTTTCGTGCTCGAAGTGTGGATCTACCAGGACGTCACAGAATGTAATGCCCTGTGACGCGAAAATATCCAGCATTTTCTGCTGGGGGATCTCGTAATCCGGGGTTGGAAACGATTCGGTACCGAGGCCATCCTGGTTGCTGACGATGACAAACTGATAACCGGCCTGGCTGAGTTCCAGCAGCGCCGGAATGACGTCGGGCACCAGTTGCAGCTTTTCCAGCGAATCAATTTGCTTGTCAGGCGGCTCCATGATCAGCGTGCCGTCGCGGTCGATGAAGAGAATTCGCCGCTTCCTGTTACTCATCGAGTGTTCTCCCATTCTTCCAGTGCTGCCGCAAGTTTCATGATGTCGTCTTCAGAGCCCACCGAGATGCGTAAGCAACCTTGCAGCAGGGGATCAGCCGGAAATCCGCGCAGGAAAATGTTTCGGTTAGCACAGAACGCGAGCAACTCATCCGGCTGGCTAACCCGGATCAGGACGAAATTGGCCTCGCCGGGAAACAGTTCCCGGATAAAACTCAGCTGCGCCAGCTTGTCCAGCAGGAGTTGCTTGTTGATTTTCAGCTCCTGGAGCAGGTGTTTCTGTTTCTCAAGTACGTCGTCTTCCAGCATACGTAGTGCAAGACTGACCACCGGGCTGGGCAAGGGGTAGGGCGCAACAACCCGCTGCAACAACGATATTACCGACGGTTGGGCGAGGACTGATCCACAGCGCAATCCTGCTGCGGCCCAGGCTTTAGACATGGTGCGAAGCACGACCAGATTTTCGAAATCGGCGATCATCCCTGAGGCAGAGGCCTGGTCGCAGAATTCCGTATAGGCCTCGTCCAAAACCACAATCGCCCGATTTGCTGTAACCCATAGCAATTGCCGCAGATAATCTTTTCCGATGATATCCCCGGTTGGGTTGTTGGGAGAGGTCAGGAATACCAGCTTGATGCGATCGTCTGCCTGCAGGCAGCTGAGCAAGGCCTGCTCGTCCAGAACGAAGCAGTCATCGATCTTTCTGGGCACTGACACGATATCGGCGCCCTGGGTCTGCGCAGCAATCCGATACATGCCGAAGTTCGGTGGGCACAGTGCAATGGCGTCCTGCCCGGCGCGGCAAAAGACCCGGGTCAGCAGGTCAATACCTTCGTCACTGCCGCGGGTCAGCAGTAGTTGCTCCTTGGGCACCCTGTAAAGGCTCGACAGGCGTAATATCAAATCCAAGGGCTGGGGATCCGGGTAGCGGTTCAATGAACCCGGTTCCTTCAATAATGGCCAGGGAGATTCGTTGGCGTTGAGCAGAACTCCTTTGCCGGGTGCTTCTTTTCGGGCCGAGGAATACGGCTTCATCGCAACAATTTCGGGCCTGGCCAGGGATTCGATACCCATCAGCTTTTTCCCCGGCTCTCGAGCCTGGCGCGAATGGCCATACGGTGGGCGTGCAGTCCTTCTACGGAAGCCAGCGTTTCCGCCGTTGGACCAACAATTTCCAATGCTCTGCGGTTGGCCTGCTGGAAAGTCATCCGACGCATGAAATCACCCATGCCCAGGGCGCCGTGAGAACGGGCCCATCCATAAGTCGGGAGTACGTGGTTGGTTCCGGAGCAGTAATCCCCCAGTGATTCAGGAGTCCAGGCGCCGACAAAAACCGAGCCGGCATTCCTGACCCGCCTGGCCAGGTCTGTTGCGTTGGCGGTGTTCAGGATCAAATGTTCCGGAGCGTACTGATTGGAGATTTCTACCGCTGTCTCCAGATCTTCCACCCGGATCATCCGGGATGCGCCAAGGGATTGCTCGACAATGGCAGACCTGGGCAGCAGCGGTGTCAGCTCAATCAACCTGGCGATGACTGCGGTGGCCAGTTCGTCGCTGTCGGTCAACAACACGACCTGGGAATCGAGGCCGTGCTCCGCCTGCGCCAACAGATCCCAGGCGACAAATTCCGGGTTGGCTTCAGCATCTGCGATTACGAGCACTTCCGACGGCCCGGCGGGCAGGTCAATGGCGGCACCGTTTGAGTCTTGCGAGACCTGCTGCTTGGCTTCGGTCACCCAGGCGTTGCCCGGCCCGAAGATCTTGGCGCACTGCGGTACCGATTCCGTGCCATAAGCCATGGCGGCGATTGCCTGGGCCCCGCCGGCACAAAACACCCGTGATACGCCGCAAAGGTGCGCGGCAGCGAGGATTTCCGCGGGAACACGACCAGCCCTTCCCGGCGGGGAACACATCACGATGTCGGTGCAACCGGCCAGTACTGCAGGAATGGTGAGCATCAGGACGGTGGAAACAAGTGGCGCGTTACCGCCGGGAATATAAAGCCCGACGGGCGAAATTGGCTGGTAGCGTACTTCGCAAGTCAGTCCCGGTGCCGTTTCAAGCGATGTGTCCCGGGGGATATCTGCTGCATGAAATGTCTTGATGCGGGAACTGGCACTGCCGATGGCTTCGATCAATTCCCGGTCTGTGTGTTTGAGTGCTGCATCCAATTCGACCACACCCAGTTCGAATGGCTCTGGCGAAAATCCGTCTAACTCCTGCGTTAATTCAGCTAGAGCGTCGTCACCGCCTTCGCGGACCCGCCGCAGGATGTCGGCGACTGAATCACGCAGCCCGGGATTTCGACAAACCGGGCGTTGCAGCACGAGCTCTTGTTCCCTGGGTTCCAGGTCGGACCAGCGGAGCATTTTCAATTCAAGCATGATGTGAATGACCTGTTTGGCAACACGCCCGTTTCAGGCGAGCATTTTCTCGACGGGGAGAACCAGGATGGCTGAAGCTCCAACGGCCTTGAGTGCTTCCAGGTGTTCCCAGAACACGGCCTCGCCACAGACAGCATGAATGGCGATCCGGTCCGACCCTTCCAATGGCATGATGGACGGGTGCTCCACGCCCGGCAGTAGTTGGGTGATCTTTTCCAATGCCTCCCTGGGCGCATGCAGCATGACGTATTTGCACTCCCTGGCTTGCATCACTCCCTCCAGGCGCGCCAGCAAGCGAGTCAGTAATTGTTGCTTGGCCTCAGAAATTCCGTTAACACGGCCATAAAGCGCGGCCTCGCTTTCAAACAGCACCTCCAATTCCCGCAAGTGATTGGCCCGTAGTGTCGTACCGGTAGACACCAGGTCGGAAATGGCATCTGCCGTACCCAGCCCGGGGGCGATTTCCACCGACCCGGAAAGCTCAACTATCTCTGTGCGTAAATCCAGTTTTTCCAGCAGGTGGCGGGTCAGGGCCGGATAGCTGGTGGCGATGCGCTTTCCCCGCAGCTCACTCAAGGAAGTGATTTCCAGTTCTTCCGGAATGGCCAAGGAGAGCCTGCAGCGGCCGAAACCCAGTTTGCGCAGGCAGTTCAGATCCTTTTTACTATTGCGCTCAAGCATGACTTCGCTGGCTATATTTTCACCAACGATGCCCAGTTCGCAGACACCGTCCAGCAACATGCGCGGAATGTCGTCATCGCGAACCAAAAGAACATCGACCGGGAAATCCCTGCCGTACCAGAACAGCTTGTCCTTGCTGCGTGCAAAGCTCAGGCCACAGCTTTTCAGAAGGTCCAGGGACTTATCCGACAGCCGGCCGGATTTTTGAATGGCTACTCTTAATCGAGTCATGCTTGCTGTTTCTCCAGGCGATCCAGGACCACGCGGTAACCGCCCGTGCCGGTCTCCATGAAACGGGCCACGCGTCCTATGGTCGTGACACTGACTTCGGTCATCTCCCGGATATCGCGGTAGGAATAACCCTGGTCAACCAATTGTGCTACCCGCCAGCGGTCCACCATGGCCTCCACCTCTGCCGGGGTACATAGATCCTCCAGGAACTGCTGGACCTCCCGTGCCGATTTCAGTGAGAGCAGAGCCTCGGACAAGGAACGGGCTGCGGATTTCAGATCATTTTTCTGTGACTGGTCGTGTTGTTTCATATTTGTAATAGTGTACTAATGCATTAATACATTATCATAGTACGCGGTTTCCGTGCAATGGGCAAACTTCTTACACGGTTTAAACCTTGCCCGTTCTGGTAGCATCAAAGGTATTGGAAGCAAAATATTATTGAATTTGTAACAGGAGTAATTTTTATGAAAGCAGGTGCATTCGCCGGTGCGGCGCTGTTGTTATTTTCCATGGCAGTAACTGCAGCCGTGACAGAAACCGAGGAAATGACTTTTGATGTGAATCCGGGTGCTCGAGTCAGCGTGGAGAACATCAACGGCGATATCCTGATCGTTGGCGGCTCCGGCGACCAGGTTCACGTTGTAGCCAGAAAGAAAGCGGGTAAGCAGGAATATATGGACGAATTGAAAGTCGTTGTTGATGCCGATAAAGACTATATCCGTATCGAGACAAGGCACCCCAAGAGCGAAGGTGGCTGGTTCAAATGGGGCAATGACGGCAATGGCAGTGTTTCCTACGAGCTGATGGTTCCTGCAGGGGTCAAACTCGATACCATCTCGACCGTTAACGGCGACGTCAACATCAAAGCGGTAAGTAGCCTGGTGAAGGCAGAGACAGTCAATGGTTCCCTGGAAGCCATTGGATTGAAAGGAGACGTGAACCTGGAGACAGTCAATGGAAGCATCAAAGCTGAATTTGACCGGCTCGGAGAAGGTCAACGGGTATCAGCTGACGCGGTCAATGGAAGAATTGTGCTGTTGATTCCTGGGGATGCAAGCGCTCGCGTTGAAGCGGAAACCGTGAACGGAAGTATTGACGCGGACGATTTCGGGCTCGAGCCTGAGAAAGGGTTTGTCGGGCGTGATCTCTCGGGAAAGATCGGAAACGGAGAGGCACGGATATCCCTGGATACAGTGAATGGGTCTATCAGGATATCGAAGAAGTAAATCCTCCTTAATATATTACAATAAGAGACCCGGCCTTCTGGCCGGGTTTTTTTATTTCGTGCTCTGATATATCATCAACGCTTCACTTTATTCATACGGAACAAAAAAAAATGACGAAAGTGCAATGGTGCGGGGTTTTTCCTGCCCTGACGACAAAATTTACTGCCGCCGATGAAATCGACTGGGAATTGATGGAGCGGCACCTGGAATTTCAGCTGGATGCAGGTGTGCACGGGCTGATTATTCTGGGTTCCCTTGGCGAGACTTCAACCCTGAGCCAGGAAGAAAAACTGGAGATGGTCCGGTTTTTCGCCAGGGCCGATCGCCGCGGCTTACCGCTTATCGCCTGTATTGCGGAGTCATCCACCCGCGACGCCAGGGAGTTCGCGGCCGCGGCTGACGATGCCGGCGCGGATGGGTTCATGTTGCTGCCTCCCATGCGCTACCCTGGCGACCGTCGTGAAACATTCACTTTCCTGAACGACGTCGCCGCTGCGACTTCTGCGCCTATCATGCTCTACAACAACCCGATTGCATATGGTACCGACCTCACCCCGGACGACTTTGCCCGCCTTGCTGACAATCCCAGGTTCGAGGCCATCAAGGAGTCAGCAGCCGATACTCGCCGTTTTCCCGAAATCCGACGCCGTGTGGGAGACCGGTTTGCGCTGTTCTGCGGCGTTGATGACCTGGCTCTGGAGTGCTTTGCTGTGGGAGCTGTGGGTTGGGTTGCCGGCCTGGTGGTTGCGTTTCCACGTGAAACTGTCCGCATCTGGGAGCTGTGCCGGAAGGGGCGCTGGGATGAAGCCCGGGCAATATATGACTGGTTCCTGCCCTTACTGCACCTGGACATTGGGCCCAAATTTATCCAGCAGATCAAACTCGTCGAGGCATTGATGGGCGTGGGTAGCGCCAAGGTCAGGGCTCCAAGACTCCAGTTGACCGAAGCAGAAGCTTCCCGTGTTGAAGAAATTCTCGCCGAGGCGCTTGAGCAACGGCCGGAAATGTCATGAATTCCTCTGAAACACCCACCGCCAGCCTGGCTGAACAGGCCTACGAGGTGTTGGAGGAGCAGCTGGTAACGTTGGCCTTGCCCCCGGGAAAACGGCTGTCTGAAGGCCAGTTGATAGAAATGACCGGATTTGGGCGCACGCCTGTGCGGGAAGCCATTCAGAGGTTGGCGCAACAGGGACTTTTCCTCGTTATGCCACGCAAGGGTCTGGTGGTCACGCCGGTAAGCCGAGCCAGCATGGTGCATATTCTCGAGGCCAGGAAGCCTATCGAACGAATCATCGTCTACCGCGCAGCCCTGAACGCGCTGGACACACAACGAAGTGAAATTGCGGCGATTGCGCGGAAGTTGACGATTTCATACGATCGGTTTGAAGAATTCCTCAAACTGGACCAGGAACTGGGCGCCTTGCTCGATCGGTGCGCAGGAAACGCCTACGCCAGTGCCGCGGTTTCTCCGCTAAGAAGTCACTGCCGCCGATTCTGGTATCGCCACCGACACCAGATGCAGTTGTCCGATGCGATTTCCGCACATTCAAAGATGGCGCGCCTGATCACGCGTCGCGAATACAACGGTGCGCAGAAAGCATCGGATGGTGTAATTGCTGTGATTGAACGGCTCCTGGCCAACGTCGACCGTTAACGCAGATGGCACGCAAGACAACTTTTAGTTGTATCGACGCCCATACCTGCGGGAATCCCGTTCGGCTGGTCTGCAGCGGCGGGCCTGAACTGGAGGGCGAAAGCATGCTCGACCGCCAGACGCATTTCATTGCCGAGTATGACTGGATTCGAACCTCCCTGATGTTCGAACCCCGCGGTCACGCAATGATGTCGGGCAGCATCCTGTACCCAAGTAACCGGGAAGACTGTGACATTGGTGTTCTGTTTATAGAAACATCGGGCTGCCTGCCGATGTGCGGTCACGGAATCATCGGTACGGTTACCATTGCGGTTGAAAACGACCTGGTCAAGCCACGGGTTCCAGGGCAACTCGACCTGGAAACACCGGCTGGTAAAGTTACTGTCACCTATGAACAGCAGGGGAAAAAAGTTCGGTCGGTGCGTTTGACCAATGTACCCTCATTCCTGCATTCCAGCGGGCTCGAGGTGGAATGCCCGGAGCTGGGCGGGAAATTGAAATTTGACGTGGCTTACGGCGGGAATTTTTACGCCATTATCGAGCCGCAGGAAGTTTATCGAGGCCTGTCCCAACTCACGGCAAGCGATATATTGCGCCTGAGTCCCCTGTTGAGGGAAAGGATTAACCAACGCTATAGTTTTACTCATCCTGAAGATGACCGCTTGTCGAACATGCGCCATGTAATGTGGGCAGGCGGCCCACGTAAGCCGGGGTCGAATGCGCGCAGCGCCGTCTTTTACGGTGATGCAGCCATCGATAGGTCGCCCTGCGGTACGGGTACCTCTTCGCGAATGGCTCAACTTGCCGCACGGGGTGAGCTTTGTGTTGGCGATGAGTTTATCCATGAAAGTTATATCGGCAGCCGGTTCACCGGTCGTGTCGAAGCCGAGACCCGGGTCGGGGACTTTCCGGCAATCGTCCCAAGCATCGAGGGCTGGGCACGGATTTATGGTCATAATGTGATCACCGTAGATCCGGATGACGATCCATTCTGGGAAGGCTTTGTAGTTAAGTGACGGCTTGCTCGGTCGTTGGAGCCGAAGGCGACCCGCCGGTACCGGTTGGGTAAGTCGAGCGAAGCGAGCGGTACCAGAGGTACCGTGCGCCCATTTTATGCAGTCGAGCGCAGCCGCCTTTCGCCGAAGGCGGGAGCAGGGAAGCGAGACTCCTTAAGCGGTTATTGGAAAAAGGTGCTGTGAAATGATTAGAAACCTGGTGGTGCTTTTCCTCGTTCTGTCATCTTCCATCCCGGCGGTAGCCGCCGAAGACAGTGAGCGGTTCAGAGAAATTTACGAAAGAGAATGGGCGTTCAGAATAAAGGAATTTCCACTATCCGCATCCTATGTTGGCGTGCACGATTACGCGGACCAGTTGGGGGATGTTAGCGAGCAAGCCCATATCCGGCGGGATAATTTTTGGAAGGGTATCCGTTCTGAACTGAAAGGAGTTTCCTGCCAGCGTCTGGACCATGAAGATTGCATTAATTACCGGATATTTGTGAAGCAGATGGATAATCGTCTGGCCGCGTACGAGACAAAGTCCTACTTGATTCCCTTCAATAGCGACTCGGGTTTTTACATGGAGTTGGGCAGACTCCCTGCAGAAACCGATTTCAGCAATCTGCAAGACTATCGTAATTACCTCGGCCGTTTACACCAGTTGCCAGGCCTTATGGATCAATACATTACATTGATGCGAACAGGTCTGGAACTGGGAATCACCCAGCCGCGCGTGATCCTAGACGGACGCGACGAACCGATCAAGGCTCAGATCGTGGAAAGTGCGGATCAAAGCCCGTTTTTCCGCCCCTTTCGGGAGATGCCTGAATCCGTGGCCGGGGGTGAGAAAGCAGAGCTGCTGGCCACTGCCGAAAAATTGATTGCGAGTGGCGTCATACCAGCCTTTCAGCGCCTGTATGACTTTTTCCAGCAGGAGTACCTGCCGGGCGCCAGGAAAAGCCTGGGCGCAAGCAAGCTGCCGAATGGCGAACGCTTTTACCAGGCGCAGATCCAACTGTACGCAACGGTGGACATGACGCCGCAAGAGATACACCGGATCGGTCTTGAACAGGTAGCACGTATTCGCGCGGAAATGGAAGACATTATCGAGCAAACCGGATTTGAGGGTGACTTCGCAGCATTCCTGAATTTCCTGCGCACCGATCCCCAGTTTTACGCGAAGACACCCAAAGAGCTGTTGGCTCTGGCGTCCTATTACGCCAAGAAGATCGATGGACGTTTGCCCATGCTGTTCGGGCATCATCCACGCCAGCCATATGGAGTGGCGCCGGTTCCGGATGATATTGCGCCATTTTACACCGGTGGGCGGTACGTCCCTGCGCCGCAGGATGCTCACCGCGGTGGTTACTACTGGGTCAATACCTATGCCCTGGAGAACCGGCCGCTTTACGTCATTCCGGCACTGACCCTGCACGAAGGTGCACCGGGCCACCATACACAGATGGCGTTGGCGCTGGAGCTGGAAGATCTGCCGCCGTTTCGCCGTTTCGATTACATCTCGGCCTATGGCGAAGGTTGGGGGCTGTACTCCGAGAAGCTGGGCCTTGAGATGGATATTTACGAAACACCCTACGAACACTTTGGACGCCTGACTTACGAAATGTGGCGAGCCTGCCGGCTGGTGATTGACACGGGCATCCACGCAATGGACTGGACCCGGGAGCAGGCGCAGAATTACCTCGCTTCGAATACCGCATTGTCCATTCACGAGGTTACAACGGAAGTGGATCGCTACATCTCGTGGCCGGCCCAGGCGCTCAGCTACAAGCTGGGTGAATATACGATCTGGAAGTTGCGTGCCCGTGCTGAGCAGAACCTGGGCGAGGCCTTCGATGTCAGGGACTTCCACGATTTTATCCTGTCGCTGGGCTCGGTGCCGCTGGATGTGCTGAGCGAGGAAACAGAGAACTGGATTCGCGGCCAGCAGTAGAACCGATGCTGACTTCAGTCCATAATCGATGCATTCCAGAACAGAAGGACATGAGATGAAAGCGAAGACATTACTGCAGCTTGTTGCGTTCATGGTTGCCTCAAGTTTTCTTGTCGCCGGCACCAGCAGCGCAGCAGATCAACAGGGTCCTCAGCGCTCACCCTCATCCGATGGTGCGGCCGTCAGTTTTTCCAATGTATCCAATGGTGATGTTGTACCGCCGGTTTTTATCGTCAAGTTTTCAATTACCGGCATGGGAATCGCACCGGCCGGCACGGACATTGAAAACACCGGCCATCATCACCTGTTGATTGATGTGCAGGAGCTGCCGGATTTGAGCCGGCCTCTCCCGGCCACGGACAACATCCGTCATTTTGGCAAAGGCCAGGGTGAAACCGAATTACAACTGCCAGAAGGTGAGCACTCCCTTCAACTGGTGCTTGCTGACTACGCGCACGTTCCGCACGAACCCCCCGTGGTATCTGACGTCATTGTGATTACAGTGTCTCGGAACGCCCCGGTGCAGGCCGAGCAGGAAGATGGTTAGAGTTTTTGTATGAATATTGAAGACAGAAAAGTCGTTTCCTTTCACTACGCGCTGAGCAATGAACAAGGCGAGCAACTCGAATCATCGCGTGATGGCGAGCCGTTGACCTATCTGCATGGCGCCAGGAACATCATCCCCGGGCTGGAGAAGGCGATGGCAGGTAAGACTGCCGGTGATCAATTCGAAGCTCATGTTGAGCCTGCTGAAGCTTACGGTGAACGCAAGGAGGACAATATTCAGCGTATCCCGGCAAAGCATTTCAAACAGGCCGGGCGTTTGGAGCCGGGACAGATGGTGATTTTGCATACCAAGCAAGGGCCGCAGCAGGTAACGGTTGTGAAAGTCGGGCGCTTTAATGTAGACGTAGATAGAAACCATCCCATGGCCGGACTATCGCTTACTTTTAGTGTTGAAGTAACCGATGTCCGTGATGCGACAGCTGAAGAAATCTCACACGGCCACGTACACGGAAAGGGCGGAGTCGAGCACTAGGACTTGCGTGCTACCGCTTTTAGCTCATCCATATCGAGAATGCGGACCTGTTTGCGGTCGACTTTCACGATGCCGGCCTGCTGCAACCGGGCCAGCACACGGCTGACGGTTTCGGTAGCCAGCCTGAGGTAGCTCGCAATATCACGCCGGGACATGGCAAGGATAAATTCCTTGTTTGAATACCCCCGCCTTGAAAAACGCTCGGAAAGTGAAATCAGGAACATGGCGATTCGCTCGTCCGCACTCAAATCACCTGCGTTGGTCTCCAGTTCGCTGATTCGTTGACTCATCACGCGAAACAGTTCTGACTGAAGTTCCGGCATGTGGCGGGCCATGTTGGTAACCGTTTGAAAGGTCAGGCCGCAGACAGCACTTGTATCCAGTGCAACTACATTTGCAACATGCTTGAAGGAGTGGATGGCGTCGAGGCCAATGATCTCACCAGGCAGGTGGAACCCGAGAACCTGTTCCTGTCCTTCGTGGTCAATCACATAGCTTTTGAAACATCCGGTACGCACAGAAGCAACTGAGCGAAATTCATCCCCTGCACGGAATAGATGCTCTCCGGGCTGGATGGGACGAGAACGATTAACGATCTGCTCGAAACACTCTGTTTCGTCAGGAGTCAGTCTCCGGGGGAGGCAAAGCTCTCCCAGCGCACACCGGCTACAGGCAACCTGTGCGCGGGAGGGTTCGCGACGGTAATCTCGAATGTTGGCGACTCTTAGTGAACTTTCCATGATGCGCTCTCCAATAAATGGTTCTTTTGAATGCATTATATTGTGCGAGCGCACCTCTACGCATGAGTAGAAATACGTATGTATCAGTCCTTTCGGACGGGGAAAATTTTATATCACACGTGAGAATTGGGGCGTTGTTTCCTGAGCCTGCAGATATTCGTCAAATACCATTGCAATGGGCCTTAGCAACAGCCGGCCTTCAGGCGTTACCCGGAACTCATCCTTTCCCATTTCGATCAAACCGTCATTTTCCAGTTGCTGCAGATTTCCAATCTCAAGGGCAAAATGGTCATGGAAATCAATTGAATAGTTTGATTCGAACTCATGGAATTGAACTTTGCCATGGCACATGATGGATTCGATGATATTTCGGCGCAGCCGGTCTTCGGTCGTCAGGAACACTCCTCGCCAGATCGGTAACCTTCCTTCGGCGACAACGGACTGCCAGCTTGGAATGTCCTTGATGTTCTGGGCATAGCAATCGCCCACTTTTCCGATAGCGCTGACACCGAGGCCAACGAGGTCGCATTCGCGACGTGTCGAATACCCCTGGAAGTTGCGCTGTAAACCGCCTTCGCGCTGTGCGATTGTCAGCTCGTCATCAGGCCGAGCGAAATGATCCATGCCAATGTAGACATAACCTGCCGCATTGAGCTTGTCGATGGTCAGTTCCATCAACTGGAGCTTGGTTTCCGGCGACGGTATGTCTTTCGAGTCGATCATGCGCTGTGCCCGGAAGATGTGTGGCAAGTGGGCGTAGTTGTAAACGGCCAGGCGGTCGGGCTGTGCGCTGACCACTGTATCAATCGTGTTACTGAAACTTTCGACAGTCTGTGACGGCAGCCCGTAAATGAGATCTATCGAAACCGAGTTGAAACCCAGTTGCCTGGAGCCTTCCACCATCTTCAGGGTTGCCTCGGTGTCCTGGATGCGGTTGACGGCTTTCTGGACTTTCGGATCGATGTCCTGAACCCCGAGGCTGATCCGGTTGAATCCCATCCCGGCCAGTTGAGCCAGACGATCGTTGTCCACGGTTCTCGGATCGACTTCGATCGAAAATTCACGGCTGTCGTCGCCACTCAGTGAAAAATGTTCTCCCAGGCGGGCCATCAGCTGATGGAGTTGTTCATCGTTGTGGAAGGTAGGGGTGCCTCCGCCGAAGTGGAGCTGAGTGACTTCACGATCGTGATCGAATAATTGCCCCTGCAGCTCAATTTCTCGCTCCAGCAGCTCCAGGTAACGCTTGGCCTGGTCTTTGTGCCGGGTAACCTTTTTCATGCACCCGCAGTAATAACAAAGTGATTTGCAAAAGGGCAGATGTACATACAGTGAAAGAGGCTTGGGGATCAATTCATTGTTGCTGGTGGCCGTAAACCGTCTGTAGGCCTCCGCATCGAAACCCTCCATGAATTGCAATGCGGTCGGGTATGAGGTGTAACGCGGTCCCGCTATGTCGTACTTTTTGATCAGTTGCGTGTTGAATTTAACTTGCTGTTCCATCAATTGTCTCGGAGTCCTGGGTGCTATTGGTGAAGCGTATACGATACCGGCCAGCCTAAAATTGACCAGAGTCAACAACTTAGCCGATCGACGATGCCATTCTGTAAATAGTTCAAAATCCGGCAACAATTTTGCTCTAAATGAAAAACCAAAACATGACTCAGGTCAATTACCAATCAAGTTCGTACCCGTAGACTATTTCCATCGACGAACCAGGAGATCGGTTTTTCGAGTTAAGACGATTGTGTGAAGACTCTCCAAGTCTCAAGAATTTGGCCAGACTCCCGTCTGGCCTTCTTTTATGGTCCGGTATATATGCAACCCGCGTTGCAGGTTTCCTGTACCACAATTTTTGATAATTCGGGAAGGCCGGGAAGCAGACGGTCCCAGATCCATCGAGCCAGGTTTTCGCTGGTCGGGTTCTCGAGTCCGTCGATATCGTTCAGACAGTAATGATCAAGTTGGTCGAACAGCGGTTGGAAGGCTCGCCGCAAATCGGCAAAGTCCATCACCCATCCTGAATCCTGACCGACGGGTCCACTGATGTGTATTTCGATTCGGAATGAATGCCCGTGCATACGGGCACACTTGTGCCCATCGGGAACTCCGGGCAGCCGATGAGCGGCTTCGATTTGAAAAACGCGAAAAACATCCATGGGCGAATTGTGCCGCCCGCAAAGTGCTTGCGCAACCAATAAGGCGGTTGCGCCCGTGGATTGTAATCGGCCGCCAGTGGCTCACTAGCCGGTTTTGAACCCCACCCTTGAATGAGACCCATCGCAAAACGGTTTACTCGCCGATTGGCCGCAGCGGCAAAGCGAGCCACGCATTTTCACACATTCCTGGCCAAACTGGTTGTGCATACGCAAGCGGCCGCGGAAAGTAATAGGCCCGTCCTTGATACAGGAAATCGTAATCTTGCTGGGGTGTTGCGACGCCGAAATTTCTGAAGCTTCCGTTATTTTACCGGGATTCAGAAATTCCATGTCCAGGTGTTGACCGTCGCAATTTGGCTTCGATCCTGAATGCCCGCAACGGCAAAGTGTCAGGTGGTTGGCATACTGAACCGCCCCGTCTTCATGCACGAGAGTGATGTTCCCCGTTAACTGCAGGGGGCCGGCATTGGTTACCAGTGACTCGTTTGGAACCTGGAGCAATCGTGGCGCGCTGTGATTTTTCTGACGTTCCCTGAACCAGCGGTCGAGTGCTTTCGCCGACGTCGTCTGGTTCTTTTTTCCGGCAACTGGTGATTCACCCTGTTCGGTGGAATCATCCATGAACGCAACGAAAGCTTCGCCGGATTCCTTGCTGGTAGATTCCGGATCGTGTTTGATCCGTGTGGCGGCAGACGCCGCTGACTTGGCAGTGTCATCCATTACTTTATCCTCCAGGAAATCCTTTTCCTATTTATACTGTAGCACCTGTCATTAGTGAGTGCGAGACATATTGTGCAAAAAAGAATCATATCAGTAGCTGTTTTAGTCCTGCTTTTCGTCAGCTTGTCCGCCCTCTGCGCACCAGAAATCGCACCGGAGCGGCAGCGCGGGGAAGGCCCGTTCAATCGATTGATTTTGAGGGGAGTGACCGTGGTTAATGGCGAGGGAGCGCCCCCAATCGGCCCGATGGATATCGTGATCGAGGGTGATCGCATTGCATCGGTCGACAATGTTGGCTTTCCGGGTGTTCCCATAGAACAGGACGCAAGGCCGCAAGTAAATGAAGGTGATCGCGTGATGGAACTGGAGGGCTACTTTGTTCTGCCCGGCTTCATCGACATGCATGCACATTTCGGCGGAGACGATCAGGGTGTGCCGGCCGAGTATCCGGCAAAGCTGTGGCTGGCGCATGGAATTACCACCATTCGTGAGCCGGGCAGTTTCAACGGGCTGGACTGGGTGAAAGGACATCAGGAACGAAGTGAAAATAACGCGATCGCGGCACCACGTATCGTGCCTTACGTGGGGTTTGGCCAGGGAGTTGACGGACCGTTGCTGGAACCTGAGGATGCGCGCGCCTGGGTCCGTGACATTGCCAAGCGTGGCGCCAGCGGGATCAAGTTTTTTGGCGCCCCCCCTGAAATAATGGAGGCAGCGCTGGATGAGGCCAGCAAACAGGGCCTGGGTTCTGCAATGCACCATGCCCAGCTGGATGTGACCCACTGGAACGTGCTGGATTCAGCCCGGGCCGGCCTGACCACAATGGAACATTGGTACGGGCTGCCCGAAGCGATGTTCGAGGATCAGGTGATCCAGAATTATCCGGTGAATTACAATTATAGCGATGAGCAACATCGGTTCGGGCAGGCCGGGCGGCTTTGGCAACAGGCAGCGGCACCCGGTTCGGAAAAATGGAACGCCGTGCGCGACGAACTGATCGGACTGAATTTTACGCTCAACCCTACCCTCACCATTTATGAAGCCAGCCGGGACCTGATGAGAGAAATGAATGCGGACTGGCAGGCCGATTATGCACACCCGAATCTCTGGTCTTTTTTCCAGCCCTCGCGCAGAGCGCACGGCTCTTACTGGTTTGACTGGACGACTGCCGATGAGATTGCCTGGAAGGAAAACTTCCGTTTGTGGATGCGCTTCCTGGATGATTACAAGAACCATGGTGGCAAAGTCACGCTGGGGTCCGATTCAGGCTATATCTGGAAACTTTACGGCTTCGGATACATCCGCGAAATGGAACTGCTGCAGGAAGCCGGCTTCCATCCGCTGGAAGTGCTTCGCGCCGCAACGATCCACGCTGCTGAGGTGCTTGGTATGGATGACCGCATCGGTTCGATCCGCCCCGGAAAGCTGGCTGACCTGGTGATCACGCAGGACAACCCACTGGAGAACTTCAAGGTGCTGTACGGAACAGGGCATTTTCGCCTGGGCGACGATGACAATCCGGTGCGGGTTGGCGGTGTCCGATACACCATCAAGGACGGTATTGTCTACGACGCCAGGGAATTGCTGTCGGATGTAAGGGAAATCGTGCGTAAAGCAAGAGAGGAAGCGGGAACCGGTCCGGGGCCGGCCCGGGTTCCCTACATCCTGGAGTAGCGAAGGAGTTTTGATTCCCTGCGGCTTTTCAGCCGGTTTCAGCCATCAATGCTTTCAGATCAGCGAGCACTTCCTGGGTGTGGGTGTCGGGATCCACATCCTCGTAGTGCTTGACAATAACGCCTTTCGGATCGATCAGGAATGACTGTCGGCTGGCGATCTGCACCAGCTTCCAGTCACGAAGAACACCGTAGGCCTGTGCGGTTTCGCCTTCCTCATCGGCCAGGATTATGAAAGGCAGTTTGTATTTGTCGGAGAATGCGCGGTGCGACTCAACATCATCCACGCTGATGCCCACGACCGAGGCGTCGATGGACTTGAAAGCGTATATATTGTCGCGGAAATTACAGGCCTCGGTAGTGCACCCTGGTGTGTCGTCTCTGGGGTAGAAGTATATCGCCAGCCAGGTGCCCTGGTAGTCCTGCAGCTTATGCCAATCCCCATTCTGGTCCTGCAAATTGAAGCCGGGTGCTGCGCTGCCAACCACAGGCGCCTCGCCTGCCTGGAGTGATGTACCGCATGCGATCAGTGCGATCGACATGCACAAGGCGTAAAGGATCTTGGTCTTCATAAATACCTCCGACTGAAAAAATTACGAGCCGCTAAAAATCAATTTTGGACGGTTGTACAGGCTTGCAGCCATCGCAGCCAGTAACAGGCCAATGACCAGCGTACTGGCAACGGACATTCCATACCAACCCAGGGCGACTGCTTCGTCGCGGATGATCTCGCCGATCAGGAGGTTTTGCGAAAACAGTGGAATGTTCATCATCCAGGATTCCGCCCTGATCGGATTGGCCATGAAAATCAGGCTGGGGATCATCGGGATCAGGATCACCAGGCCCATGTAACTTTGCGCCTCACGATAGCTCTTGGCAAATGATGCCAGTAATGTCAGTAACGCTGCTGCGAGTATAGCCACTGGTGATATGACCAGCAGGATTTTCAACAATGTTGCCAGCCCCAGCGTTAAGTCCATGCCGAAAGCGCCGACGGGCATAAAAGGTAAGACAAATCGGAAGGAAACCAGCGTGAGCGCCAGTGAGGCCATTGCAAAGACCATTGTTGTGAGCATTTTTCCGGTCATGATTTGCCAGCGGGGCACTGGATTGATCAACAGGGGCTCCAGGGATTTCCGCTCCTTTTCGCCCGCTGTTGTATCCATCGCCAGGTGGGTCGCACCGGTGAATGCTGTGATCATCAACACGTAAGGCAGGAAGATAACTGCAAGAATGGCGCGGCTCTTGGGTGTAGACAGGTCAACGTCCCTGATCATAATCGGGGAAGCCAGTTGGGGTGAGACGCCCCGCAGTTGGAGCCTCAGCGAACCAATCTGCTGTCCGTAACCATATAGCAAACCCTTGATCTTCCTTATCGGCGCGTTAGACTCCTGGCGGGAAGGATCTGAAATCACTTCGACCGGCGCAGGAAGTCCTTCTGACCATTTTTTTGGAAACTCAGGCAAGATGCGCAATACCGCGGGGGCCTCCTGGTTGCGTACCATTGCCTCTGGGTTTTCAGGCGCAGGCAGGATCACTGTTCCCTGCTGTTCGAGGAAGCGAATCAGGCTGGGAGCGTATTGAGCGCCTATTACCGGTAGCTCCAGTGTCTTCTCCGCACGTTCTTTTTCTGCGCTTTCCAGGAACCACATCATGCCGACGAAAAGCAGCGGAAAGAGCAGTGGACCGAGTAGCAGTGAATTGAATAGCGCCCGCCGGTCGCGGATGTTCTCGCGGACTTCCTTTCTGAAAACCGTAGTCAACCCGCTCATGCCAGCAATCCCTCTTCAGATCCGATCAGTTTGACGAAAGCGTCTTCCAGTGAGTCGCAACCGGACCGTTGCAACAATTCACGCGCCGTTCCATCCGCCGCGACCTCGCCCTGGGCTATTATCACAATGTGGTCACATAGCGCAGCGACTTCTTGCATGATGTGTGTTGATAAAATCACAGAGTGCCCTTCGTCCCTCAAGCTGCGGATATAGTTTCGCAGAGCCCTCGTGCTCATTACGTCCAACCCGTTGCTGGGTTCGTCCATTAACACCGTTTGAGGTTCGTGCACCATGGCGCGTGCAATCGCCACTTTCACGCGCTGGCCCTGAGAAAAGCCTTCGGTACGCCGGTCGATGAAATCTCCCATGTCCAGAGTGGCGGTCATTTTTTCGATCCGTTCCCCGATGGCCTTTCGGCTCATGCCATGAAGTTCGCCGTAATATCTTATGTTTTCACGCGCAGTGAGACGTGAGTAGAGCCCACGGCTGTCCGGAACCACTCCGAGGGTCCGCTTTATCTCCATGGCGTCGCGGGTCGGGTCCAGGCCGTCAATACGAATTTCGCCTTCATCCGGAGGTAACAGGGAATAAAGCATGCGGAGAGTAGTGGTTTTTCCCGCGCCGTTGGGTCCAAGCAGTCCGGTAATCTCACCATCCCTTGCTTCGAAAGACACGCCGTTGACCGCTTTGACCGTTCCAAAAGACTTGCGCAGATTTTTCACTTCGATCATGGCGTTGGCCCGGTCAGTGAGATGAAAAACGGCGTTGGTTGCATATCGGACATACAATCGGTTTCCAGATCGTCTGCTGTACCTTCGATGATAAATTCGGACACGATTTTGCCCATGCAGCCTCGAGTGGTCGCAATATGTCCTTGTCCCGGTGCTACCAGGTGGCGGCTATGCGGAAAATGCGCGGCTACCTGGTCAGCGTATTCGGGCGGCGTAACCGGGTCCAGTTCGCCTGACAGGAGCAGAACAGGCAGGTCCGATGACACCGGCTGATGGAAATTCTCCGGAACCGGGCCTTGCGGCCAGATTCCACACTGAATTATCACAGCTTTTTCCATTATGTCGCCCATCAGGTAGTCATTGGGTGATGGCTCTGCGGGAAACATCGGGTAATCTTCAGCACACATCACGGACATTTCCATGCCCTGGGAAATGCTTTGCTGCAAGCCGGTCGCTGCGATCAGCATCTGGCTCGCCAGGCGGTCGAAACGCTGATCGACAGCAGCCTCGTGAATCAGTAGTGGAAGCATCGCCTGGGTATCCGAGGAATAAGTCAGGAACCGCAGGGATGTGGATAGCACTTCGCGGTTGAAGGTCAGCGGGAAAGGTTCACCGGTGGTTGGGTGTTCCACCGTAATATCCACCGGGTTTTCCTCAAGTGTCAGAACCAGTGTGGCGAGTTTGCCGGCGGTATCGGGAAAGGCTTTTCCACATAAGGGGTCAGCATCGCAGGCTGCAAGGACGCGATAGATGGCTTGATCCAGCTTCTTTGCGTGTTCCGTTCCCAGCGCCAGCGTTTGTGGAACCACGCCGTCCAGCACGATGGTGCGCACCCGGTCAGGGAAGAGCCTGAGGTAAACCTGGGCAGCGCGGGTGCCGTAGGAACCGCCAAACAGGTTGACCTGCTCATAACCAAGCGCAGCCCGTGCTGCGTCGATGTCATGCATCGCAATTGTTGTGGTATAGAAACGGGGATCCGCGTCCAGGGAATCCAGGCATTCCTGCGTGGTCCGGCCAAGTTCATCCCAGTCCAGGGCAAGGGCTTCGGCCAGTTCAATTTGCGGGCACTTCAGGGCATTGGATTGCCCGGTACCACGTTGGTCGACCAAAAGGATGTCCCGGTTTTCATTCACGTTTTTGAGGGCACGGGCAATGATGGGCCAGCTTTCCGTGGCCGACTGCCCTGGCCCGCCCGCGAAAAAAACCAGCGGATCCGGCTCCGAAACGCGCCCCCGTGCGGGAATGCGAGCAACGCGGATTTTTATTTGCCGCCCCCCGGGGTCGTCGGGGTTTTCCGCGGTCTCCATCCAGCCGCATTCGCCTACCGTGGAAAGGGGCGTTCCGGGTACTAACAGTTCACAGGTCTCCAGTTCCAGGCCGGATTCGCCTTCTGCCGCTTGGGCGAAAACGTTCAAACAAGCCAGAAACAGGCCGCCTGTGAGCAGGGCAAGTGAATTCAGTCGTGTGAAACACATATAAGTCATTGTCTTGAAAAGAAGCGAGCGGAACAGGTTAGGACGAATCGGGAGCACTGTCCATAGGCAATGGTCATTGAATTTCAAGGCCATCTCCACCACATCTTGATGGGAACGTTTCAGGTAATCAACCTCATCTTATGTATGCACTGGAAGTCAACGATCTGAAAAAGACCTACAAGAACGGGGTCGAGGCACTGAAAGGCATTTCGCTGCGGGTGGATGAAGGGGATTTTTTTGCCCTGCTGGGGCCTAATGGAGCCGGTAAATCCACTCTGATTGGCATTGTCTCTTCACTGGTCAATGCGAGCAGCGGAGAGACGCGCGTATTCGGAACCAGCGTGCAGCAGGAACGATCGAAGGCCATGTCTTTTATCGGCCTGGTCCCGCAGGAACTCAATTTCAATCAGTTCGAAAAACCTCTGGAAATCATTGTAAACCAGGCGGGTTACTACGGCATTCCCCGTAATGTCGCCATTGAACGTGCTGAAAAGTACCTGAAACAGCTTCAATTGTGGGATAAGGCGGACGATATTTCGAGAAACCTTTCGGGCGGAATGAAGCGCCGGCTGATGATCGCCCGGGCGATGGTGAACGAGCCCCGCCTGCTGATTCTCGATGAGCCGACAGCAGGTGTTGATATTGAAATTCGCCGTTCAATGTGGGAATTCGTGAAAGATATCAATGACAGAGGCACTACCGTGATATTGACCACGCACTACCTCGAAGAAGCGGAAAGCCTGTGCCGGAATATCGCGATTATTGATCACGGTGAGATCGTCAAGAACACGGATATGAAATCCCTGCTGGCCACGCTGGACGTGGAAACCTTCATACTGGACCTGCGTGAATCCATCGGGCATTGCCCAAAAGTAGACGGCATGGATATCGTGGTGCGTGACGAGAAGACACTGGAAGCCTCTTTACCCAAGCAGAAATCGCTGAATACCCTGTTTGCCGAACTGGAGCGTCAGGGAATTCATGTCTTGAGCATGCGCAACAAGGCAAACCGCCTGGAAGAATTGTTCATAGGGTTGGTGGACAGTGGTCAGGCTGGTAGTGAGGATATGGTATGAGCAGCAGCCTGATTTGGGTCGGTTACAAGACCATCGTGCGCAAGGAGATAACCCGGATTCTGCGCATCTGGGGCCAGACGATTGTACCCCCGGCTATAACCATGACGCTCTATTTCATCATATTTGGTGAGTTGATCGGGCGCCGGATCGGCGAGATGGGCGGTTTCACTTACATGCAGTACATCGTTCCGGGGCTGATTATCATGTCAGTCATCACCAATTCTTACGGCAACATGGTTTCTTCCTTTTTCGGCGCCAAGTTCGGCAAGCACATTGAGGAACTGTTGATTTCACCGTTACCCAACTGGGTGATCCTGGCGGGCTACGTGACGGGTGCACTGACACGGGGTCTGATGGTGGGGGTTGTTGTAATGGCCGTTTCACTGTTCTTCACCCGTATCGAGATACAGCATCCCGTGGTCATGTTCACGGTGTTGTTGCTGACCGCCACGGTTTTTGCCCTGGCAGGTATGGTGAATGCCATATTCGCCCAGAAGTTTGATGACATTGCGATCATTCCCACCTTTGTGCTGGCGCCGCTGACCTATCTTGGCGGTGTTTTCTACTCGATCGCGTTGTTGCCGGAATTTTGGCAAAGGGTTTCAGCGGTCAACCCCATCCTTTATATGGTCAATGGCTTTCGTTACGGGATGCTGGGTGTGTCAGATGTCAGTCTCGTGATGACTTATAGCGTTATTCTGATTGCCGGCTTTGGGTTGTTTACCTTATGCCTTGTGCTGCTACACCGCGGAACTGGTTTGCGCACCTGAGGTCGATCAGGTTCAGCTTGTTTTTCGTGCGCTGAAGGCACAGTTCGATTAAAATAAAAGTCAGATTTGCAGGAATTGAAATGTCAAAAGAACATGTCCCGGTAAACTGGAGTGTCACAGCAGTTCTCGGTTTATCTTTTCTCGTCGCTATTACAATTGTTCCATGGTATGGATTCGTTTATGGATTCAGCAACTGGGCATGGCTGTTTTTCGGAATTTTGATCGTTTTTAACGGCATTGGTATCGGCAGTGGATACCATCGCCTGTGGTCGCACCGGACCTTCGATGCGCACCCCATCCTGAAGTGGTTTCTAGCCGTCATGGGTGGGATGTCCATACAGAACAGCATCATCATCTGGTCGGCGCGTCACCGTGTTCACCATCGCGACGTTGATGACAATGACAGGGACCCTTACTCCATTGGGCGCGGATTCTGGTTTGCCCATATTGGGTGGATGCTGAGAGATTATCCCAGCGGGGAAATCGACTTCAGTGTCGTTCGTGACCTGGAAAATGACCCGGTAGCTGCCTGGCAACACCGCTGGTACTGGACCATGGTGCTGGTGACCAATATTGGCATGCCGGTATTAATTGGCTGGATGACCGGCGACATTCTCGGAATGCTCCTGCTGGCCGGCGTGGCGCGCCTTGTTGTCACTCATCATGTGACTTTTTTCATCAACTCACTGGCGCACATGTGGGGCCGTCAACCTTACACTGATGAAAACACTGCCAAAGACCAGCATTTACTGGCCCTGATCACCTACGGTGAGGGCTACCACAACTACCATCACCTGTTTCAAAGCGACTATCGCTGTGGTATTCGCTGGTGGCATCTCGACATGAATAAATGGTTTATTTCTGCCTGTGCCCTGATGGGCCTGGTCAAGAACCGCAAGCGCGCGCCTGCATTCAAGGTTCTCAGAGCCAGGCTGAACATGGAATTTAAGGCGGCGCGTAAAAAACTTGAGCGGGAGGGCGTCAGCCCCCGGTGGAGAGATCAGCTGGAAACCGAATACGCACAGTATGTTGAAATTATCAAGGAGTGGCAGCAACTCCAGATGGAGCGCATGCAAGTGGGTAAACAGAAGCTGGCGGAACGAATTGAAACCGAAACAGCTTCATTTGCTTCGCGTTACCGCGAACTTGAAATGAGCGTGAAAATGCATCAGAAGCGCCTTGCTTTGCTCCCCGCCCAGGTAATGTAGGAGCGGATTCTTCCGCTCCTACAATAAATTCTCCAGCCGGAAAAAGCGGCGGGCGTTTTCTGTCGTTTGCTCTGCCAGAAATTCCGGATTTTCATTCCTGGCCGCCGCCAGTGTGCCTAATATCCAGGGTAGCCAGCGTGGCTCGTTGCGGTGACTTTTCACACGTGGCCTGAGGTTCCGTGGTTTTAGATAAGGTGAGTCGGTTTCGATCATCAAGCGCTTGGCCGGGATATCCCCGAGGAATTCTTTCATGTGGGTGCCGCGGCGCTCATCGCAGATCCAGCCGGTAATACCAATGTGACAATCAAGGTCGAGGTAGTCATGCAGTTCTTCCTTGCTGCCGGTAAAGCAGTGCACCACTACGTCGCTCAGGGTCTCGCGTACTTCGCGAAGAATGGCGTTAAAATCCTCGTGGGCATCCCTCATATGCAGAAACAGAGGCAAGCCGGAGTCCTTTCCGAGCTCTAATTGTTTTTGGAATACTTCCCGTTGAACCTTTCGCGGTGAAAAATCACGAAAATAGTCGAGCCCGGTCTCTCCCACCGCCACGACACACTCGTGTAAGCTCAATTCCCGTAGCAGTTTCTCAGTTTCATCATTGAACTCAGATGCTTTGTGAGGGTGGACTCCGGCCGTTGCAAACAACTCCCCGGGATGATCCCGGGCCAGCTTCATTGCGGCCCTGCTGCCTTCTTCGCTTGCTCCGGTTACGACGATTTGCACCACTCCGGCTTCATGCGCCCGGTCGAGCACCTGCGCCCGGTCGTCGTCGAAGGAGTTGTGTGTGAGGTTGCATCCGATGTCGATTATTTCCATGGCGCGCATGTTAACAATCCCCTGACATACTTGCACTCCTGCCCGATGCGGTCAGAATACCGTGATGACCATTCAGTGGAACGCTTACTGGCGCCTGATGCGCTTTAACAAACCCATTGGCATATTGCTGCTGATGTGGCCCACCTGGTGGGCACTGTTATTCGCCGGCGGCGGGCTACCCTCATTCAAGAACGTACTGATATTTACCTTCGGCGTTGTCCTGATGCGTGCAGCAGGGTGTGTAATGAATGACATCGCAGACCGGAATTATGATCCGCACGTTGAACGCACACGCCAGCGTCCGCTGGCTTCCGGTGAATTGAGTCTGAAACAGGCGCTTGAACTGTTCCTGTTGTTGATGTTGCTTGCATTCCTGCTCGTGTTGTTGACCAATGCGCTGACCATCAAGCTGGCATTGGTCGGGGCGGTGCTCGCCTCGACCTATCCTTTCTTCAAACGGTTCACCCACTTGCCGCAAGTCGTACTCGGTATTGCATTTGGTTGGGGAATTCCTATGGCGTTTGCTGCCGAAAATGCCGTGGTGCCGCTCGTCGCCTGGTGGCTGCTGGCAGTTAACACGCTGTGGTCAGTGATTTACGATACCTTGTACGCAATGGTGGATCGGGAAGACGATATTGCGGTAGGCATCAAATCGACGGCCATACTTTTTGGCAGGTTTGACGTCCTCATCACGGGAATTCTGATGCTGATAATGATCGTGCTGCTTACTGCCATGGGTCTCTGGCTGGAGCTGAACTGGCCGTGGTTTTGGGCATTGCTGATTTCTGCCGCCCTGTTTGGCCGCCAGCTGTTCGAAGTCCGCCATCGTAACCGTGATTCGTGTTTCAAGGCCTTTTTGAACAATAACTGGGTTGGAGCCATGATTTTCGTTGGCCTGCTTGGTCATTTTGTCATCTCCGGGGCTTACTTGTAGGGCTCCGGTGCCCTGGCTGCAACCCAGATGGAGACGCGCCTGGCGCCTGCCTTCTTCAAGGCTCGCGTACATTCTGCCAGAGTTGCACCGGTAGTCATCACATCATCGACTAGTGCCACGTGCCTGGTATCGTGTTCCCTCCTGGCGGGAATTCTGCAAGCGAATGCGCCCTTGATGTTGCTCTTGCGCATGGCTGCATCCAGGCCGGAATGAGCACGAGTTCGTCGACTCCGCCGTAGAATGGAGTTGTATACCGGAATCCCCAGGGCTTTTCCCGTATGCCTGGCCAGCAGGTCAGCCTGGTTGAATGTCCTGGAAAAATGGCGCCACCGGTGCAATGGAACAGGTAGAATGCTGGCCGGCATCTCATCGCATCTGTCCCTGACAGCCCGGATCAATTCCCGGGATAAAATCCGACCGCAGGCGAGGTTCCGGCCGAATTTGAAACGGCACACCAATTGATCAACCGGAAAGCAGTAGACAAGAGCCGCAATGGCAGAGTTCCAGGGCGGTGTCTGACTAAGGCACCGACCACAAAACCGGTCGGCCCGGTGGAGTAGCGGCAGGCTGCATTGCAAACAGGAGTGGCCCGTGCGCGGCAATTCCTCAGCACAGTGTTGACAGAGGTTTTCTTTGCCGCTGCACAATCCACACATCACGCAATGCCGCGGCAATAACCCATCCAGAATCAGCTCTGTCCACGCGCTTGCCATGTCCCTGATGTTCAGCTGATCCATATCAGGCTGCTGTGATGGCCATATTCAGAAGGATATACGGTCGCCGTGTGTGTGGCTTCGGAAAGATCATGCGATAAGATGTCGGAAATACGCTATTTCTTCCCAATGGAGCCTGAATTGTCGAACCATCAGCACATTCGCGAAACTTTTGAGCGAATCTCGGACCGCTATGAGCATCATGCTGCGCTGGAGCAGGAAGTTTGCACCCGCTTACTGGAGCGAACGGAGTTCAGCCGTCGCCCTCCTTTGCAGATCCTGGACCTGGGATGCGGTACAGGCGCCGGGAGCACACAGTTGAAACGCACGTTCCGGAAAGCTCAGGTGATCAGCATGGATACCTCGCTGGCCATGTTGTCGCAAGTCCGCCGCCGGTCGAGTCTGCTGCGGCCGCTGAAAGCCGTTTGCGGGGATATCGGCGCCTTACCGTTTGCCGTCCAGTCTGTAGACATCGTGTTTTCGAACATGGCGAGTTACTGGTGCCCGCAACCCATGAACATGTTTGCAGAATTTCGCCGGGTGCTCCGACCGAACGGAATGCTGCTGTTCAGTACTTTTGGTCCCGCAACGATGACCGAACTCAGGGAGGTTTGGGCTGGTGTCGATGAAAGAGTCGAAATGCCCGTGTTTCCGGACTTGCTGGAAATCGGAAATGCCCTGGTGGCCGCCGGATTCAGGGAGCCCGTAATGGATATGGAAGTGATCACGCTGAACTACCCCAAGCTGGATGCTTTGTTTGAAGAACTCGAAGCCACCGGAACATCAATGCTGGTCCGTGGCTGGGACCGTTGGAGGGGCGCCAGAGTAGCACTGCAGGAGTCATTCGCCCCAATGTTGAAGGATAAAATGTATCCACTCAGTTTTGAGATTATTTACGGGACGGCTTTCGGCCCCCAGGATGGGCAGCCAATGAAAACACCTGGTGGGGATGTTGCCACTTTTTCAGTTGATTCCTTGCGCCGGTCCCGGCAAGGGAAAGCTTGAAATTTCTGACTTTGCCAAAATCAATCAGCTGGGCTATCATTAATTCAAGGGCGAAGCAATTTCTCAAGAATTCTAATGTTGATCAAATCGGATTTGCCGTCCCCCCTTACGGCATTTCTGATTCGAGACCGGTGTTCCCCTTGCACTAGGTCTCACGAAAGGGCCGACCTAGTCGGCCCTTTCTCTTTTTCAGGGCAGGTGCGCTCGAGCCAGGTAATCGTGGGATTGCATCTCGGTCAGGCGGCTGACCGTCCGTTGAAACTCAAATTCCAGCATACGTCCGCTGTACAATTCCTTGATCGGAGCATCGGCTGAAATTAGTAATTTCACGTTCCGGTCGTAGAACTCGTCCACCATGATGACAAACCGCCTGGCTGCATTGGAGTCCTCTTCCTTAAGCCGGGGCATATTGCTGAGCACTACCGTGTTGAAGGCACGGGCGATCTCGATGAAGTCAATGCTGCCGCGGGGCTTGTTGCACAATTCTTCAAATTCGAACCAGATTATTCCGTCGCCGCGCCGCCGTGCATGGAAGTTACGTCCGTTGATATCCAGGTCATGGTTCAACTCGCAATCAGCCACCATGCGATTGAAACTCTCAGTCATGACAGGCTCTGCCGCGTCATCCAACGGATAGTGGAAAATTTTCGACTGCTCCAGAATCCGCAGACGGTAGTCCGTTTTCCCGGACAACTGGATTACCTGCGTATTTTGCTTTATCAGGTTGATGGCGGGCATAAACCTCGCGCGTTGCAGACCATCTGCGTAAAGGTCATCCGGGGGGATATTCGAAGTAGTGACCAGGGTCACGCCGCTTTTGAACAGGCTCTCAAGCAGCCCGCTGAGCAACATGGCGTCTGCAATATCGGACACAAAAAACTCATCCAGGCAGAGAACGCTGCAGTTCCGGGCCCAGTCAGCGGCAATACGGGGAAGGGGATCACGAACCTGCTCCTGTTCCCTGAGGCTTTGGTGGACACGTTGCATAAACCGGTGAAAATGAACCCGCTGCTTGCGTTCAACCGGCAGGTTTTCGAAGAAAAGATCCATCAGCCAGGTTTTACCCCGGCCCACGCTGCCCCAAATATAGAGACCCTGGATGTACTCCGGTTTATTGCGGCGGAGCCTGTCCAGAAGGGTTGGATGACGATGGCGCTGTAATGCATGCCATAGCGAGTCCAGGGCCATTACAACCTGGGTCTGGTCAGGGTCGGAAATGAAGTTGCCGCTGCCGGCAAGCTCCTGGTAGCGGTTCAGCGGAGAGGGAAATCTCAAGACCGGATTCTGAGCCTGCTAACGAGCCTAAAGGGATTCCAGGCCGGTAACGGGCTCCGGCAATTGATCACGCACGCCATTCTTGAGCAGGCCGCGCAAGTCCATCAGCCGGCGATGAAAGAAGTGTTCTGCTTCCTGCATGACGATCAACTCAGGCGGCGGTTTGAGGGAACCTACCCAATGCCTGACGAGATCGAAATTCACGATCTCATCTTCGTCACCCTGTATCACCAGCCAGGGACACTCAGGATGATGCAGGCCGTCGAATGGATAGCGGTCCACCGGTGGCGCGATGGTAATGAGCTGGCCGATGTCCAGGTTGTGCGCTGCCCTTAACACCACGTAGGAACCAAAAGAGAAACCCCCAAGCCATAATGAATCATCCGGGCGTGTGCGCCTTACCCACTCTGCGACCGCGAACAGGTCGTCGGTCTCACCGTATCCATCGTCATGGTCTCCTTCGCTTTCACCGGCGCCACGGAAATTGAAACGCACGGTACGCAGTCCAAGCTCGCGCATGGAACGCTCCATGATGGTGACCACTTTGTTGCGCATGGTTCCGCTATGCTGCGGATGCGGGTGGCAAATAATAACGGTGGCAGGACGTTCCTCAACGGAGTCAGGGACATCGACAGCACATTCAATGGCGCCGGCCGGCCCGCGAATGAGGAATTCGCAATGCTCGGTGGGAAATTGGCTTGGTTGCTCGACTGTCCGTGCTTCTGTCATGTTCTGGCACACCGCCTCGCGGGAGGCACCATGATACCTCACAGAAGCGGTGACAGGCCAGACAGAACTGTATCTGGTAGGCTGGGGCCTGTTGGATTTGACATGACCTACTACGAAAAATCCGAGTTTGGCCAAATTCCCCGCTCTTTTGCGTTAAATAGCTATGCTATTCGCCTTAAAAGACCGGAAAATCTGACTCAAATCGGCTTTTCCTCGCTACGATCAGCCAAACCCTACAGGCCCCCAGCCCAATGAACTTTTTGGCCCATCTTGTGCTTGCAGGCGATGATGATGGCTTGAGACTTGGCGCCATCCTGGGTGATTTTATTCGTGGAAAGCAGGCACTCGCTGAATTCGATGCCGGAATTCAGCGTGGCATCATGCTGCACCGGCATATTGATTCCTTTACGGATTCGCTATCCGCTGTAAGCGAGTTACGCTCCTGGTTTCTTCCGCCCTTCAGAAGATATGGCGGGATCATCATCGATCTGGCCTTCGATTACGAATTGGCAAAGCGGTGGCAAGACTATTCTGAAGTATCACTGGAGGATTTCGACCGGGGGGTTCGTAGGATGCTTGCAAGTCACCATGGCCAGTTTCCGGAGCGACTCAAGGATTTTATGAGCTATGCTGACCGGCGCGGCCTGTTTACCGAGTATCGAGAAGCATCAGAGATATTGTTTAGCTTGCGGGGAGTCGGACGCAGGTTATCGCGGCCCAACCCCTTGCACCGGGTACACGAGGTATGGGACGCATTCGAGCCGCTGGTATCTGCGCGTTTCGAACCGGTTTTCAAGGAAATTCAGTCGGACGTTGCGAATTGGCTGAAGTCGAGGTCGACGATAACCGGATCGTGATCTGATGCGCGCAACCACGGTTGCGGCTGCTCCATTTTTTGTGGCCGGTTCGAGTTGATATTCCAGATTTCAGCTCTTTTGGCATATCCGGCCAGGGCAGAAGATGCAAAGGCGTAATCCAGCGTGCCGATCTGGCCCCGGTACAAATAACTGTGCTGAGGCAGGCCCGATAGCCGTTCGACCAGGTCGGTGTATCCGTATTGCCTGAATTGCCTGACCGGATCTTCGTTTCGCCATGCATTCATATCACCCAGGATAATGACGTTGTCGGTGCCCATCTTCGCGGCCAATTCCTCCAGCCAGGGAGCCTGGGCCCTGACTGCCGATACGCGAGCAGAGTTCCAGCAGCCCTGCCCGTCCTGCTGGTCAGCGTTTTCATCATTGTCGGGACAGCGGCCCTTGGATTTGAGGTGATTAACCGCCACCAGGAATGTCTTCCCCGAGGCCCGTTCACGGAATAATTGGGCCAGGGGTTGCCTACTGAGCCGCTGAAATTCCGGGCCGTCCAGCAGCTGGGCCGGCCCCACGGTTTCCAGCACCTGTTGCCGATAAAACAGGCCAACCGTTATGATGTCTCCGCCAATAATTCCGGCCTCAGGTTCGACCCAGGCCCAGTCGCTATCACCTGTCTCATTCAGCACCCCCTGTAGTGAACGGGCGGCGCTGTCGGGCCCGAACCCGTCATTTTCCAGCTCCTGCACCGCCAGCAGATCGGGGTGCATTTTGGCCATGGCGGCGCGGATACGTTCAGATTGGGCCTTGAATTCCTCCAGGCTGACAGCGCCGCGTTCGGTAGGGAAGCCGCCGCCCGTTCCGTCACCGTTAAAAAAATTTAAAAGGTTGCTGCTGACTATGCGAACTGCGCCCTCGGCAGGCGGCTCTGGCAATTCGGGCGCGGGGGTACCGGAAATTCGGGCCGGGTCCAGGAAGAATTGTTGATTTCGGCCATCATGGGCCATCACGCCGGTGGCCAGGTTAACTGTGCTGCCAGCAGTAACGGCACCACTGTCGGAATCGGGCAGGGTGACGATCAGAGAATGGATTCGGTTCTCACTCGCCAGTTCCGTCGCTGATGGGCCGGGCATCCTGATTTCGGTTGGCACCCAGAGTATTCCGTCTGAACTGAGAGTCAACTCACCGCGGAACAGATTGTAAACATCGGTCACTGTCAGTTCCTGCTCAAAAGACAGGCGCATGCCTTCCAGAGCTTCGCGTTCGACAGAATTCAGTGGCAGTTCGGCAGGTGTCAGCGGTAACTCAATATTTTCTGCGCAGATTTCGTATCCGGAAAGCTTGTCAAGCGAGGTTAGTTTGTCCAGGGATGAGCCTAGTTCGGAGACCTGGCCACTGAGAGCCAGTTGTTGACCCGGCAGGATTGTGCGGGACAGATCCTGATCCGACACGAACATTGCTTTTGACGAGGTTGAGTGACGATTCGGCCCTGGTTCTTCAATGTAGAATCCGTCACCTTTAATTACGTAAGTGACAATTCCACGGACCGTTGACTCTGCACCCGTGAACGGGGAGCTGTAACCATCGCCCTGTAGAACCTGAATTGGCGTAACTTCGGTCTGGCACAGCCTGGCCGTAGTATTTGAGGCGGGGGCGGAGTCAGTACAGCCGGCAATAAGCAACAGACCCAGCAGGATTGCCGGGTGACTTGTGGAATTTTGTGTGGGAAGAGTCAGAGTACCCAGGCTGCTATTGCAGCATGAACTCAACAGCTGCCTGAATTTGCTCGTCGGTCAGGGATGGATTACCGCCCCTTGGCGGCATCACATTGAGGCCGTTGATCACGTTCTGAACCAGACCGTCAAACCCACGCTCGGTTTCTCTGGCCGCCATTAGTTCCGATCCGGGAATTGGGGCGCCAGCCACACCGGCATCGTGGCAGGTTTTGCAAAGGCCGCCATAAACTTCAGAGCCATTCGCAGCCACTTCCCCCACCGGTTCGGCTGCTGCTGACTGGGCTTCGGCCTGAGCGGCCGCGCCAGCCTCACCGAAACGAACTGCACCCAGCGGAGCAGTTCGCTGTTCCGTGAGTATTCCCTGGCTGGGATTATAGTCAACATCCGATTCGGGCTGTAAGTACCTTGCCAGGAAAACAAGTGCGATAGTCAGCACGATAAAACCGGCTATGACACCGCTGAATGAACGATAAAACGCGTTGTCTTCTTTACGATCCATTGGAACCCCTGAAATGTCGAAAAAGCGAGATGGCAAGCTCTGTAGTATAGCGGTTGCTCCAGCCTATCGGAAGCATTCGCTCGTTTACTTTGAAGGGGTAAAACCGCTAAACTACGCGCGCTCAGAATTTATGCGCCCGTAGCTCAGCTGGATAGAGTACTGCCCTCCGAAGGCAGGGGTCACAGGTTCGAATCCTGTCGGGCGCGCCATAACGAAAAAGGCCACCATCGGTGGTCTTTTTCAT